>Ga0137365_10000956_pt1 | contig 21470 bp, 16 predicted proteins | sample SagtaG_9_FD_104799 | JGI IMG/M metagenome (GOLD analysis project Ga0137365, IMG submission 104799) | Vadose zone soil microbial communities from Sagehorn Ranch, Mendocino, California, USA - Sage1_L_40_16 metaG | ecosystem: Environmental > Terrestrial > Soil > Vadose zone | place: USA...
CAGGAAAATACGGCGGGGCACCACTTCTGCATTCTCAATTTCGGACTTTGTGCTAAAACGCAGCACGCGCCCGGTGCTACTTGTCCCCGAGTCCGCGGTTTTAATCGCGCGGCCAAATCGAGAAGACGATCAACCGCCGAAAATTTTCCAGGCGCTTTACTTTTATTGATCGGGTGGCTCGGGCGCCTCGGAGGGATCAGGAGGTTCCGGTGCTTCCGATGGATCCGGCGGATCGGGTGCTTCTGACGGGTCCATCGGTGGAGCCTCTGATGGATCAAGAGGTTCAGGAGCTTCGGGCCAATCTTCGTCTGACATTTCTCCAGCACAGTATTTTCTAATGAGAATGTCGATCCAAAAATAACCAAAAACTTCGTCCGGCAAATCCCGTAGAAGGTCATCGGAGACTTTCTGCGATGCAAAACCTGACGATAAGTGGCCCAAGGGCTGGCCTGTGAATTTTCCGATCACAGCGCGCCAGCCATTCCTGGGTTTGGCTCTGGCCGCGATGCTCGGGATTATTCTGGCGGATTTTTTTCCCATTTCTCCGTCAGCATGGCTGCCGCTCGGAACGATCTTTGTTATCGCCGGTTTGGCGGCATTCCGCTGGCCCGACTTAAGATCGACATATGCGCTGGTCGCATGCGGCTTCTTTCTGCTGCATAATTTACGAATCGAAGACACGGCAGGTCTGCGACTTGCCGGACAGTTAGGTGAGCGGCCACGGGCCGTCGAAGCAAACGGACTCATCGTTAGCGAACCGAAGATCGCTTCGAACGGATTCGCCACATTTTTGCTGAAGCTCAAGTCGATTGAATTCGAAAGTAAAAACAAACCAACGAGCGCGACGTGGCTTGTCCGCTGGCGCGGCGAACCGCAATTTGGCGATGAATGCAAATTTCTTGGAATCGCGGAACCGATCCCGCCGCCCCGGAATCCCGGCGAATTCGATATGCGCTCCTATCTCTCGCGCCGCGATGTGCACCGAAGTTTGTTTGTCCGCTATCCGGATGAAGGCGTGCTCATTCGACATCGCGGCGGGAATCCGATTTTGTGCGCTGCGCAAAAATCACGTGCGTGGATGCAATCTGCGCTTTGTCGCGGGTTAAATGATTCGCCGGACGTGCAGAATTTCATCAGCGGAATTGTGCTCGGTCTCAGGCATCAAAGTCCGGAAGATATCGAGGAACCGTTTCAACAAACCGGCACGCTCCATCTCTTCGCCGTGGCTGGACTGCACGTCGGGATCGTCGCGCGGCTTTTGTGGATATTGGCGATCGTAGCGCAACTGGCGCGCAAGTGGGCGACCTCGCTCATCATTCCGCTCCTTCTGTTTTATGCGGCGGCCACCGGGCTGCACATTTCCAGCATCCGGGCCGCGGTGATGAGCTCGATTTTACTGGGCGGCTTTTTTTTCCAGCGAAAAGCTTTCGTTTTTAACAGTCTGGCAGCAGCGGCATTTTTTCTTCTTTGTTGGAACACGAACGAGCTTTTCTCCACCGGTTTCCAGCTCTCGTTTGCCGTGGTCGGCGGAATCATTTTGCTGGCTGATCCGCTTTTTCGATCGCTACGGCGATTGGGCGCAGCCGATCCTTTTCTCCCGCGGAGCCTGCTCAGCGGCCGGCGGCGCGTGCTCGCCATCGGTTGGGGGTGGGTTTGCCGAGGCGGATCGATCTCACTCGCAGCCTGGCTCGGTTCGCTGCCGCTTATCCTGTGGTATTTTCATCTCGTCACGCCGATTTCGTTGTTCGCAAATCTCATCGTTGTTCCAATCGCTTTTTTCATTTTGGCAATCGCGCTGTTGTCGATCTTGACCGCACCAGTGCTCCCGTGGCTATCGATTGTCTTCAACAACGCAAACTGGTCGTTGGCGCGGCTTGTTCTCGCGCTCGTGCATTGGTTTGCGCAGCTCTCCGCAGGACATTATTACGTCGGGCATCCGCATTGGCCGGAAAAAACGCGGGCCAAAATTGCGGTGCTTGATACTGGCGCGGGCGCGGCCGTGCATCTGCGGACGCGCGGCGCGGATTGGCTGTTTGATTGCGGCAGCGAACGAGACTACGGACGAGTGCTTCGCCCATATCTGCACGCGACGGGCGTGAATCGCATCCATGGATTGCTCCTCAGCCATGGCGATTCGCTCCACATTGGTGGCGCGGAATTGCTGCTCGAGGATTTTTTGCCTCGCGTTTTGATCGACAATCCCGCAGCCGACCGGTCGGCTGTCCATCATCGACTTCATCAAATTTTTGCGAGCCGTCAGATCAAGCCGATTAATTTGAACTCGGGCGCACGTTTCGATCTCTCTCCCCAAGTAACGGCGAAAATACTTTTTCCACCCACGGGATTCGCGGCTGCGACCGCTGATGACGAAACCCTCGTCGTCCAATTATTAGTCTCTCCCGCCCTCAGAATTTTGCTCATGTCGGACAGCGGTTATGAAACCGAAAACGCACTCCGCGCTTCGGATATCGATTTGCATAGCGAAATTTTAATCAAGGGACAGCATCACTCCGGCAAATCCGGCTCCGACGCTTTTCTTGACGCAGTGCGGCCGCGATTAATTATTGCCACCTCACGCGATTTTCCAGAGCACGAACGCGTGACCGATGAATGGGCAGCGAGCGTGCGCGCTCGTGGCATCAAACTTTTTCGCCAGGACGAAACCGGCGCGGTAGAACTGCACTTCGGCGCTCGCGAGTGGAAAGCGCGCGCTTACATCACCGGTGAAACCTTTCGCAGTTCAAGCCGATAAATCCGGGCGCCTGTGCTCGCGAATTTTTTCTCGAAAGCGGATGCTGGAAAATCGTCCGCGCCGCTGGGTTGCATAAAAGCAAAGAGACTCGACTCCTCAGCCAGGCGCGAGATGCGCGTGAAATAATCAAGGTGATCGGTCGCGATCCGCAAAATTCCGTTCTCTTTCAGCGCCATCCAGATCGTCCTTAAGAAACCCGCCGTCACTATCCGGCGGCGGTGATGCCGTCGCTTTGGCCAGGGATCGGGAAAGAGCAGATGGAAAATTTCGACCGATCGTTCGGGCAACAAGTACTTAACGGCATAACCGGTCTCAAAACGCAGCACGCGCATATTGTCGATCTTGTCAGCCTTGCAACAGGCTTTTTCAACCCGACCGGCGACGCGCTCGACACCAAGAAAGTTTTTCTCTGGCATCCGCCTAGCCAGCGCAAAAAGAAATGCACCGTCGCCGCAGCCAAGATCGACATGGAGCGGCGCAGCGCGCCCGAAGATTTTCTGCGGATCGAGACGGGCGGTACACGACTCCGGGATCAGTTTGACCACGGAGAATAGATCGCCTCGGCGAGCGGGTGTTTCAACCTTGCCAGCCGAGGCGCTGCGGGGAAGAAACTAGACGGTGGCGGTTGTGTCGCCTGAGGCGCCAAAACCCAAATAGAGCGAGACCACCGCGATCACAACGTGCAGCCAGGTGTCGGCTGAGTTGTTCGAGATTAAGCCGAGGAGCGGCTGATCGCCGTAGTAGAATCCGAGCACGGCCACGAGGGCATAAACGATTCCAAAGATCCGGAAATAAGTTCGGGACGCTCCGAAGCCGGCCATGCCGCAGAGAAGAGCGATGGCGCCCGAAGCGAGATGGACGACATTGTGCAGCAGATTGACGTGGAAAATACCGAGTAGCATCTCATCCTTGGTAATAGAGGGCACGAACCTAAAATACCTATGAGCAAGAAGACGACACCAAAGAGTATTGCGGCTGTTTTGACCATTTTCTAACCTCCTATTGGTTTCAAAAGGCTACGCTTATGACAGCCGCGCAGGAGCCTGGCAAGCTGAAAAGTCGCAACAAATAAGCACCCGCCATGTCTAAGATCGACAATATGAAACGGACCCTTCTCGCTTTTATTCTTGGCGCTCTCCTCGCGTTGATTGTCGATCTTGCCAGTGCACAAAGTCCATCGCCGACGCCAACGAAAACAGCGGTGTTCGCGGGCGGTTGTTTCTGGTGCATTCAACCGGCATTCGATAAAGCCAATGGCGTCATCAAGACCGTGGTCGGTTATTGTGGCGGAACCGAACCGAATCCGACCTACGAGCTCGTTACGTCGGAAAAAACGAATTATCGCGAGTCGATCGAGATCACCTACGATCCGGCCAAAATTTCGTTCGATCAGTTGCTCGACATTTATTGGCGGCAAATCGATCCGACCCAGGCGGACGGCCAGTTCACCGATATCGGTCCGAGCTATCGTGCCGCGATTTTTTACGGCGATAATGCGGAGAAAAAAATCGCCGAGGCCTCGAAAGAAAAACTGGTACACTCAAGAAAGTTCGATAAGCCGATTGCGACCGAGATTCTGCCGCTCAAGAAATTTTATCGGGCCGAAGCCTATCACCAAAAATACTATCAGCAGAACGCGGAGCACTTTGAAGCGTTCGAGAAGGGCTCTGGACGCGTTTCGTTTCAGGAGAAGACGTGGAACAAATCGCCGTGAGTCACGTGCGAAATTAGTTCGCGTTTATGTGCCGAGCTTTTTTCGCCCACACATCTGAATCGATCGCGCTCGCTCGCTTTTAAGGCGATCGCCGTCAGAATTTGTAGAGGTCAGCGTGTTGCTGTTCGACAAAACCAGCCTGATTTACGGAAAGCGGATGGTCGAGAACTTTGCCGAGCTCCTGCGCGAGAACGATGGCAATGGAGCGAGCGTCGCGGGTGTAGACGGGAATGGGGAATGCGCCGGCATTGCGATCGTAGCCATAGATTGCTCCATCGGTTTCCCACACGCAATAAGCATGGCCGGCTGGATGATCGTTGTAGCGAACGAGAAGAATTTTCGCCCAAAAATCTTTGTCCAGACAGTGCTGCGTTTTGACCGCGGCCAAATAATTACAAGCAGAGATAACGCAGCCATTGAGCACGACGAGATCGTTTTCGCCCGGAGTGAGGAGGACTGGTTGCTGCGGACGTGCGCTAAGAGTGAGGCAGGCAAGTAAGAGTGCGCAATGATAGAGGATCTTGGTGAGCAGGCGGGAATTCATAGAAGGTTGAGAAATTGCGACGGGTCTACAGCAATTATGATGTTTATAGCACCCTCGGGATCGATTTGGAAAGTCTTATTTTTCAGGTGATTCAAATATTTAACGCATCTGCTGGCCTGCCAAGCCGTAGTCTTTAGAGCGCTGAAAAGAAGTTCAAAAAACCCCCGCCTTCACTTTGTTCCGGCGTGGCAGCCTTGGCTTTTTGCGCTGCGCTTCAAAAGCGAAGGCTGGAGGCGAGGGGAGTTGAACCTTGACTTTCTCGCGGATGATCACGCTTTTTGTAACGCCGGTGATTTATTTCTGGCTCGAATGGTTCCAGGAGCACGTTCTCGACAAAGTGCCGTTTCTGCGCAGCGCGCACATGCGCCATGAAGGTGAACCCAGGCCACAGCCCGCCGCGGCGGGCGATGGCCAGATTCAACCCGCACCAGCCGCGGCACAGTAAGAGAAAGAGAAGTTCCGAGAAAGCTTCCGCATTTTGCACGACCAATGTATGTCAGCTCCGCATCATACCCTGACGACGGCGGCCCTTCTTCGGAACGTGTGGCCACAACCAAGTTCCGGATGGCGGAACGACCGTGATGTTGCTCGGCAGGGCGCGTACTGGCGTCGGCCTAATGCGTCGTTTCTTCTTGCACTAAGCGGTTACAGCATTTAACAACAAGGCTAACAAGGTGGCCATTCGGTGAACGGCCACTTCTACTCTGCACGAGGCGAGATCCAAGGCGGAGAACGTTATTATGTCGCACGCAGACTCCCGCTCAATGGCTCAGGTATGACTTAAGCTACCAGAGCCCGCTTTATACTCGTGGAGGTCCGAATCTGATTACTTTGCCAACTCACAACCACCTCGTACCGCCACATGGCGGCGAACTCGTTGATCTGAGCGTAGGCGAGGAAAGAGCAGCCGAGCTCAAAGCGCAGTCCCGGCGCTTTCCTTCGTGGGACCTGACGGCTCGCCAAGTCTGCGATCTGGAACTGCTTCTGAGCGGTGGTTTTTCTCCCCTGCGCGGCTTCATGACCAAAGCAGATTACGAAAGTGTTTGTTATTCTCTGAGGCTAACGACTGGCATTCTGTGGCCGATGCCGATCACGCTCGATGTGAGCGAACGTTTTGCGAAGTCCCTGAAGTCGAAGACCAGCAAAATTGCTTTGCGCGATGGTGAGGGGGTAATGCTCGCCGTCTTGAACGTGGAAGATGTGTGGCAGCCTGATCGCAAAGTTGAAGCCGCGGAGGTTTTTGGTACGACCAGCCCTATCCATCCTGGCGTTGACTATCTACTGAACAGAGGAAACCGCTGGTACCTGGGAGGCTCCATTGAAGCTCTGCGGCTTCCATCCTTTTACGATTTTAAGAGCCTGCGCTCAACGCCCGCTGAATTGCGGGCCGAATTCGCGCGTCTCGGCTGGCGCCGGGTCGTGGCGTTTCAGACTCGGAATCCCATGCACCGCGCACATGTGGAACTCACTTTTCGGGCAGCCAAACAGGTGGAGGCCAGCCTGCTGATCCATCCGGCCGTCGGAATCACTAGACCTCGTGATGTAGATTACTTTACGCGCGTCCGCTGTTATCAGCTCATACTGGCGAAGTTTCCGGCGGGCACGGCAAAACTTTCGTTGTTGTCGCTTGCCATGCGAATGGGGGGACCACGAGAAGCAATTTGGCACGCTTTGATCCGCAAAAACCACGGCTGCTCGCATCTAATCGTTGGCCGTGACCACGCCGGGCCAGGCAAAGATGCGAACGGTCGTCCATTTTACGAACCCTACGAAGCTCAAGACTTATTCAGGAAATACGAAGCTGAGATCGGCGTCCGCATGGTTGCATTCAACACGATGGTGTATGTGGAAGACAAAGATAAGTATTTGCCAGAAGACGAAGTTCCCGCAGAGGCACGCGTGCTGAACATTTCTGGCACGGAATTGCGTCAACGATTAAACGAAGGGCGCGACCTCCCGGGATGGTTTACCTACTCTGACGTTGCCCAGGAGCTGCGGCGCAGTTTTCCGCCACGACATAAGCAGGGTGTGACCATCTTCTTCAGTGGCCTCTCCGGGGCCGGGAAATCGACCATTGCCAACGTCCTCCTCATCAAATTCCTTGAGATGGGCGGCCGGCCCGTGACGCTGCTGGATGGTGACTTGGTTCGACAACACCTTTCCTCAGAACTCGGCTTTTCCAAGGAACACCGAGATATCAATATTCGCCGGATTGGGTACGTTGCTTCCGAGATCACGAAAAATCGTGGGATTGCTATTTGTGCTCCAATTGCACCATATGACGTCACGCGCAAAGAAGTGCGTTCGATGATCGAGCCTCTCGGGGGCTTTGTCATGGTGTATCTCTCGACTCCGGTCGAGATCTGTGAACGCCGTGACCGGAAGGGTCTTTACGCGAAAGCGCGTGCTGGAATTCTCAAGGAATTCACTGGTATTTCGGATCCCTATGAGCAACCTCAGGATGCGGAAATTGTCATCAATACGGCCGGGCTTTCGCCCGAAGAAGCGGCGCAGGCAATCATCTTATACATGGAGCGCGAAGGATTTATCGGGGTTAACAATAATCTGTAACCCCGTCAGTTAAGCAGAAGTGGCGGATCGGAATTGCGCCTGCAGCGGTTATTAATCGACATCGATGCGGCTACGGGATAAATTATGTCGAGGTTTACGAGGCAGATGTGCTTAACCTGCCGTGGTAATCACTTACGCGCGCAGCGTCTTATAATCCGTCTCGTTCCTGACGTCGGATAGCAGGTCGGAACGGCTTGATCCTCTGCGCCGTTGGCCTACTTTACGTCGTTGCGCTCGCGCAACTGACCGCCCTCACCGCAGCGAAACAGTTGCTCACGAGGTGAAAAAATATCATAATTCGGGTGAGCGTTAGCGAACCTGTAACCTGTGGTGTCGCAGGCGAGTCAGCGGAACAATTGGCGAGTATTGACAAGCGAATAGACCAACGATGATCGGAGCACGCGAGCTGATCGAGAACCTGCGCACGGACTGCGTACATTATCTCGGCGACCGCCCCTGTTGGCCGCACGTGGAAGCCGGGCATCGCTGCACCTGCGTCCATTTTCAGCTAACGAAGCGACGCGGGGTTATTGTTAAACTTGGTGCAGCTGGAGATGTGTTGAGGTCAACTCCTCTGCTGCGCGCTCTAGATCCTGCCAAGACCGGCACGAAGATACTTTGGGTGACGCACTCTCCTGACCTTCTGCCCGCCGACGCCTGTGAAGCGGTTCATCCTACTGCAGCAACGCTGGCGCGAATCGCGCAGGGCACATGGGATTTCTGTTGGAACCTGGACAAGGATCCGGAGGCATGTGCCATCGCCGCATCTACGAAAGCGACGGAATATCGAGGCTACACACTTCGGCACGGCGTGCCTTATCCAATAGATGAAGCTGCGTGGCACAAATTTGCGACCGGCATAGATAACCCGTACAGTCGCCGCAACCGCCAAAGCTACGTCGCAGAGATTTTCGACATCACTGGTTTACCTTTCCGGAGAGAAGAATATTGCCTTCGCAGTACGACTGCTGAAGCAAGGGAAAGGGCGGCCGAGCTTCTACCGAAAGATTCTGCAATCGGATTAAACATTGGGGCCGGAAGGCGCTGGCCTTCTCGAATTTGGCCGGTGGAGTTCTGGATTGAATTGATCAAACTGCTGAAGGCGCGCGGATTGCAGCCGGTTCTATTAGGAGGCCCGGAGGAAGTTGAAATGTCAGCCCGATTAGTTGCCGAAACGGGTTGTTTAGCCTCGGGCGTTCAATCACTTGAAACCTTTTATGCGATGATCGAGCGCTGCCAGTGCATTGTCAGTGCGGTCACCATGGCAATGCATTTAGCGATCGGTGCGCGTACGCCTCTGGTGCTGCTGAACAATATTTTTAATCGGTATGAATTTGAGCTTTACGGCCGCGGAGAGATCGTGGAGCCGCCTACTCCGTGTGATTGTTACTATAGTGGAGTATGCCGCACGGGCCGCAAATGCATCAATGAGATTTCGCCAGGGACTGTGTTCGAAGCGATTCTGCGTTCACTGAAGGCAGTGGACAGAGCGGAAGATTCCGAACACGTATAGACGCTCGACAAGCGAGCTGAGATCTGCACAGCGCCCAGTCATCACGGCAGTTCGCGAGCGAGTTGTTGAAAGAGCCACCGCTTTTCGATCTCCAGCAAAGGCAGTGTCAGTCGGTTTGCGAGAGGATTGCCCAATCGATTGCCGCGGGCTATGGGTTTCCTCTGGCGGGCGAAAGTGACTTTGGCCTTCTGCATTGTCATTAAGACCGCGTTGCGTTGTAACTCGAAGAGTCGCACCGCCAGTGCAAACACAGGAGGCTCAGGATGCCTGTTCGTGAAGCTCGCGCAATACCCTCGCTCAAACAGGACCAGGCTTTGCTGGATGACTTTACGGCGCCTCCGGTCGTGCGGTCGTCGCAAACTCAGCCTCCATAAGTGGCGTCGCATGGAGCTGTGGAAGCTTGCAAAATCCCAGAGATGCACGCCCCGCCACAAGACATCGGAAGGATCGACCAGGAATAACTCATTGTTCTCGAACAAAAGGTTCGCCGGTTTGTAATCGTAATAGACCTCCCCCATGCTCACTTTCACAAGGGCGAGCCTTTCCAGCGTTCGTTGGAGAATTTTCTTTTCGCGAAGGGAAAGGCGCCACGGCGCCACGGCCAGGTCACGTTCGAGCACCTCGACGGGCATTGGGCCGATGCTCTCCGTCCGCGCCAGTTGAATTCGGGCGAGGATTTTCCCGGCAAGCTCGCAGGCTGGAACCACGTCCTCGCTCGTCCGGGCAAGGGCCTCGATGGTCTTACCCGGCGCGAACTCTATCAGGAGCAGTCGCTTTGCGTGGAGCAACGCAAGCGCCTTCGGCACGCGCAGTCCGGGAATCTGCAATGCTGCCAGGACGCGCAGCTGTTCATACTGGTATTGGAGCATCGCGTCCGTCCCGGCGACGAGTTGTTTCGCGAGGACTACGCCGCCGTGCGCAAGCTCGATGCGATAAATCCGATTTCGCCAATTCTCTCCCTGCAGTTCGCACTTTTGCACGCGCTGCTCCAACGCTTCTTCCAACTCGGAGAGGACCGGCGGCTCGAGGAAGTCCCCCTTGTTGCTGCGCATGGCTTCGACGCGTCGCTGAGCAGTCTGAATGAAACAGCAGTCGGTTGCGAGCGGGGCGATGGCCCGATGGGTCCCATTTGTCATTTGAGTGACTCCGCGCGAGATTTGCTCGAGCCCTCGTAACACGGTTTCTTCCGGCGACTGATCATTTCAACACAGCAATTTTACGTACACGCAGCCTTTTTTTCCTCATGATGGCAAAGACCTTTGCATTTTTCGAATGATCGAGCAGCTGAGGACAATGGCATAAGCACCGTATCGATCCAATTCTTCAAAATGCTTAGAATTTCCCCTTTACAAGTTGGATTACAAAGTGAAATTCGATGGCCGCGGGTGAAAGAGGGCTCCGAACAAATTGGAAATACAATAACGGAAGCCGACATTCTTTTCCCGCGCCAAAAATTTGGCAGTGGCCCATCCCGCGAAAATTCCAGATCTTATAGTGAATTATGAAAACTGATGTGCTTATTGTCGGCGGCGGACCCGGGGGTGCGGCCGCGGCAATGTTTCTGATCCGGGAAGGTATAAAACCGGTCATTCTCGAACAGGAAGAGTTTCCGCGCTTCCACATTGGCGAATCGATGACCGGAGAAGCTGCTCAAGTGATTCGACGACTTTGCCTCAAGGACGAGATGATCAAGAAGCGGCATCCGGTTAAACATGGAGTCAGAGTTTTCGGAGCAAGCGCAGTAAATAGCTGGTATATCCCGGTCGCGGCTCGCGATAAGGAGTGGAATCTATCGAACGCGACCACCTGGCAGGTGCGGCGCAGCGATTTCGATACAATGATGCTCAAGGAAGCCGAGGCGCGCGGGGCGACAATCATGCAGAGCACGGCGACAGAGGCGCTAGTGGCCGACGACGGCGCCGTGCGCGGCGTGAGGGTTTGCTGGCCGGACGGCAAGAGCGAAGACATCGAAACGCAGGTAGTGCTCGATTGCTCGGGCCTGGCGACCTTTCTCGCCAACCAGCGTGTCACCGGTCCGAAATATGTCGGCAGCTACGACAAGCAGGTCGCCTTTTTCTCGCAAGTCACCGGTGCCGTCCGTGGCTCAGGTGTCTCGGGCGAAACCGCGAAGGACAACACGCTGATCTTCTACGCGAAGAAGTTTCATTGGGCGTGGTTCATTCCGATCGACGGGGACGTTGTCAGTGTGGGAATGGTCACGCCTCGGGCTGACTTTCTTGCGAAAAAGCAAACTCCAGAAGAGTTCTTCCGGAATGAGCTTTACAACATCAACTCGGAAATTCGGCGTCGCATACCCGAGATGAACCTGGTTGAGAAGGTGCATGTCATCCCAAACTACTCCTATCAGGTGCGCGGCTTCTGCGGGAAAGGCTTTATCTGCATCGGTGACGCGCACCGTTTCATCGACCCGATATTTTCCTTCGGACTAAGCGTGACCATGCGCGAAGCGGAGTTCGCCGCCCCGCGGGTACGCGAGTATCTTGAAGGGAAAGGACGCGACAAAACAAACCCGTTCGCCGAGCATCAGATTTTTTGCGAAAAAGGGATCGATAATCTTGAAGACATGATTGATCTGTTCTGGGAACAGCCGTTCGCTTTCGCGATTTTTGTGCATCATCGTTACCCATCGGAAATGATTGACGCTTTTGCCGGAAGGATTTATGAATTCGAGCGCCAGCCCTCGCCGGCAATTCAAGCCTTCCGCAAATTACTAAAACGGACGCGAGAATATGATCAGGATGATTACTCTGTGCCGATCGGCTCGCGCTTTCATCCAGAGCGTGCCGCGTTATGGGAACCCAATTCGCCCGTGCCAACAACCGAGGAATGGATGGGGGCGCGGTAAAGTAATCGAATTCCGTCAGGATAAGGAGATCAGTCATCGTCCTTGTTAGCTCGTTCCAAGACTTTATAAGGAACGATTGGACGGATGCGGCTACGACAGCAATGGCACACTGATTGTGTCTAACGACAATTGGGGCGACACGCAGCGCACCGAGATCAAGGCGACTGGCCTTGCGCCGACAGACCCTCGCGAAGCAGCGATTGTGCGGACACTGTTGCCCGGGGACTACACAGCGATTATGGCCGGGAAGAATGGCACTATCGGTGTTGGATTAGTGGAAGTTTACAAGCTCCAGTAGCAGTCACCCGCGAGAATCGCGACGTTTTCACGGACGCCGCCAAAACCCGGTTGACTGTTCAAGACGCAACCGCTTCGCTCACGCTAGAAGGCATCGGTCGCTTTTTCCCAAAAAGCGTTAACAGCGGTCCCGTCATCACCGTAGTGACGAGAGCCATAATCACGAGCATGGTGAAAATGCGCTGTGTCAGTATGCCCATGTCATAGCCGATATTGAGGGCGATAAGTTCCATCAAACCACGCGTATTCATCAATGCACCGAGTTGAAACGACTCGCGCCATTTCATACCGGTAAGACGGGCAGCAAAGGCGCTCCCACCGAGCTTGCCCGCAGTGGCTACCCCGATGATGACGAAGCAGATGAGCCAATCTTGAACATTATTGAGGAGGTCGATTTGGGTGCGCAGACCGGTAAAGGCGAAGAACAGTGGAAGCAGCAGGACGGTACTTAAGTTCTCAACCCGCACGACCAGTTTTTGACGAAAACCACCTGCGGTCGGCATGATGATTCCTGCCAGAAACGCTCCGAAAAGTGCGTGGATGCCGATAAGTTCGGTGCTCAATGCCGAAACAAGCACCACCCCCAAAACGACAGCCAGCGCGCCCTTACCCGGCTCCGAACGCTCCAGCGCCGGTCCAAGCCACCCCGGCAGATTTCTTTTAACTACGAGCAGCATAAGCGCGACGAAGATCAGCACGAGTCCGAGGCTGACAGCCGCGCTGCCAATACTGGTCGTGTGTGCGATGGCTACCACAAAGGCAAGCATGCTCCACGCGGTCACATCATCTACCGCAGCGCAGGCAGTGGCAGTACTGCCGAGCGAAGTCTTGAAAATTCCGCGATCTTGCAAAATACGCACCAACACTGGGAAAGCGGTGATGCTCATTGATATCCCCATAAACAGGGCAAAGGCAAGAAATGAGGCCCCAGGTTGCGCGAGGTGGGTGTATAGGAACAACGCCAGCGTTACGCCCAAAAAATAGGGAATAACGATGCTGGAATGGCTGACAACCACCGCAGTCTGCGCCTTATGTCGCACTTCCGACACGTCCAGTTCCATACCTACGGTGAACATGAACAGGCATACCCCAATCTGACTGAGGAGCTTCAACACCATCCAGGGATGACGCAGCGAAAACAAACTGAAATACGTTGGGCGCGAGAAGGCCAAAGAGCGAGGGACCGAGAAAGATGCCTGCCACCATCTCTCCTATAACCGCAGGTTGTCCGCAGCGGGTAAAGATCCGGCCAATCAGAAAAGAAGCAGTAATGATGACAAAGAGCTGCAAAAGCAGCCGACTTAATGGATTGCCGGCATTTTGTCGCAAACTGGACTCCACCGAAGCAAAAACCGAAGCGGCACCAGCGTCGGCTACTTGATGAGCGATTTGTGTCGGAGATTGAGTTGAGAGCACAGTAGCGGGCGCAGGCAGTTGACTGCCCAGATGAAGAATGAAGAAGATGGCCAGGCCAACGATACTGACAATGAGCAAATATAATTGGGCGGTGCGTTTCATCGGTCTAGAAAGCGGATAGCTTACACATAGAAAGAGGCGTCGTGGGAAAGGCCGTCATGTAAGTGGCAACAATTTCCTCGATCGTTGCCTCCCAAGCGACTAACCCGGCCGACAAATCATCGGTGGGAGCATAACCAGCTGCAATCGCATCGGCATCAAAAAAATCAATGTCAACCTGCGTAGTGGCCAGATAAGCCTCGCCTTGCTGGCAAAAGCCTGCCATCGCGAGGTCTCCGAGTTGAGGGTTACTGTCATATTTTGCACCCAAGGTTATTTCCTATCAGCCCAACCCTAGGCTTGCACGGTCCCTCAAAAAATCCCTTTAGGGCATCGTGCCTTCCACCACCGTGATCGTTGAGTCTGCTGCCACCGATGGGATGATATCGACCACCCCACTGGGCCATGTCACCTCGACCTCTGCCTCCGTTGCCGTTCTAATCCCAAAATGCAACGGCTCACTTCCCTGGGAACACCACTCGCCTCCGCCACCTCCGTTATTCTGCCGGAAGCTCATCCCTGCACTGGAGGTTACGGTTACCCTGGCGCCGATCCCGTGGCGGTTGGATTGCACGCCCGCGAGGTTCACCTTGATGAAATGGTTGCTGTTCCCAATGTTCTTGAACAACCGGTGGAATCCTTTTGCCCCCACCCCCCCATCCCTTTCATTACCGAGCCCGTCCTTCACGATGATATCGAGAAATCCATCGTTATTATAATCCCCCCAAGCCGCGACCTTGTGCAATGAGGTATTATCCTGGAGGGCCAGGCCCTCCTGGGCTGCCCTGTCGGTAAATGTCCCGTCCCCGTTGTTGTGGTAAAGAAAATTGGCATTTCCAACTCCCTGTGCCGCGATACCGGGATTGGCGACAAATAGATCTAGAAACCCGTCGTTGTCGTAGTCGCCCCAAAGGGCGGCCCAGTTGTTCGGCCCAGCAGCAACACCGGCTTCTGCCGTCACATCGGTGAAGGTACGGTCGCCATTATTGCGATAGAGCGTGTTTTCAAGAGGTCTGCTGTCCTGGTTTCCTCTAGCCACATACAGGTCGAGCAGGCCATCGTTATTATAGTCGCCCCAAGCAATGCCTTGGCAAGGTTCGCGCGGGTTCAAACCTGCTGCCGCCGTGACATCAACGAATGTCCCATCGCCCTGATTCCTATATAATGCCTCTCCCGTGCCAACACCCGAGAAGGCGACATCCATAAAACCGTCATTGTCGTAATCCGCAAATGAGCAGATGAATCCCTCATCGCTCCCGAGCGTAGCGTTAGCCAGCCCCGCTGCGTCAGCGACCTGGGTGAAGGTACCGTCGCCATTGTTCTTGTAGAGCCGATTCGCGCCTTCGAAATTCTTCACGAATAGGTCGAGCTTGCCGTCGTTGTCGTAATCAACCCAAAAACCGCAGCGTCCACGATTGGTCGAGGTTTCGATCCCTGCGGATTGATTGACGTTCTCAAATGTTCCATCGCCCAGACCTCGAAAGAGCAGATCGCTTTTTAACAGGGTTCCCTGCGTGGAGCCTATGGAAATATAGAGATCGAGGTTGCCGTCTCCATCGAAATCACCAAACGAGAAGCCGTGCCAATCCGGGGCGTCGAGATTTGGGTGCCTGGTGATACCCGAAGTTTTGTGAATATCAGTGAAGGTATTACCGGCGTTGTTTAGATACACAAACGGCCCGTGCGACCTCAACAGTCCGTGTGTCGGCACGATCAAATCGAGAAAACCATCGTTATTGATGTCGCCCCAGATCGGGTTGCCCCACGAATGCTTTGCCTTCAAGATCAAACCGGCTTCCTTCGTCACATCAAGGAACTGCCGGGCGAGCGATACCGACGAAAGAACCATGACGAACCCAACCGTGGTTGCCAGGCGTGAGAGAGCTTTTCTAATAAGCAACTGTGGATTTGTTGCGCTCTTGTGTCAATGAAGCGCAAGACCGCACAGGGAAGATCATTCCCGTGAAAGCCGTGAATGATAACTCCGGCAAATAATTTACGATTTTATCTTGCAATATGGGGGACTGTTGAAAATAATCAAGCTGGTGCCGTTCTGCCGCAAGCTGGACTCAACCGAGGCGAAAAACGACGGGTCACCAGCGTCGGTTACGTGCTGAAAAGCATCGCTTGAAACCAGAGAAACGGGCGGAAAAGGCGGCTTCCAAGATGCAGAATAAAGAAGATGCCAATGCCCACAACGCTAAAAACCATGTTTTCCCGGGTTTATCGAAAAATTTCACGATTTTTCTTGCATTAATTCGTTTCAGATGCTGTACAAGGGCAAAACCAGCGACCTGAAATATTCGGGAGGAATATCCATTATGAGCTTGCAATCAGAAAGAGAGCCGGAGAACGCAATCAAATCATCGCCGCCGAGATTTATTGGGACATACCACGGTGCGCTACTGATTGTCCTGCCGCTGATGTTGTTCTTTGTCACAGCGGCTCGGGGGACAACACTGCTCGATCCGAAACCGGAATCTTCTACGACATACTTTGGATTTTCTATCGCGGTTCTTAATGACATCGACGGTGACGGGGTTCCCGATCTCGCAGTCGGCGCTCCGTTCCAAGATGGAGATTTTGACGTTGCTAACGGGTTTGGCCCGCCCCAGGATGTGGGAAAGGTTTGGCTTATCAGCGGTGCCAGTCTGGGTGTCATCACTCAGCTCAATGACCCATATTTTCAGACCCCCAACCCAACAAAGTTTGGTGGTTTTTTTGGCTTTTCGGTAGCTAGTGTCGGAGATCTTAACCACGACGGTGTCCCGGATGTTCTCGTGGGGGTTCCGCACCACTCGAATTTCGGAGCGGACCACATAAACGCTGGTGAGGCTTTTGTGTTCAGCGGCAGAGATGGCAGTATCATCTTTACTCTTACCGATCCCGATGAAGAAGAGGGTAACAGAATGGGTTATGCTGTCGCCGGCATTGGAGACGTTAACGGCGATGGAATTCCCGATCTGCTGGTTGGAGTCCCAAAAAAGGACGTGTCCGAAGATTTGCCTGACGTCGGATCTGCTTACATCTTCAGTGGCGCGAATGGCAGCTTCATTCGTTCATTAGATCCTCCCGCTCAAGGAGGGGCGGAGGCAAACGGAAGGTTCGGCACGGCGGTCGCGAATGCCGGTGATGTTAACGGTGATGGCGTATCCGATATTCTGATCGGTGCGCCTGGACAAGGTCGGGCTTACGTTTTTAACGGCGCGACTGGCGCACTTATCCGCACAATAACAAGCCCGGTTGCTGAGACGCTACCTTCGTTTGGGTTTGCTGTGGCAGGCGGTCGGGATGTTAACGGCGATGGTATTCCCGACTTCGTTATTGGTGCACCGCAGCAAGGCGGCAAAGGAGCAGCTTTCGTTTTCAACGGCGCCAATGGAACCCTGCTCCGCACATTACGCGCCGCTCCGCAGGCATTCGCCAAATTCGGCGCTTCGGTAGCTTTAATCCCAGATGTTACTGGCGACGGGCGCCCGGATGTTATGGTTGGCGCCCCTGATCACACTGTGAACGGACTGCTCAATGCGGGAGAAACTTTTATTTTTCGCGGCAACAACGGGAAGTTGTTCAAGACAGTAACCAGCGCAATGCCTAAGGCGTTTGCCGGTTTTGGTTACGCCATAACGACGGCAGATTTCAATAACAATGGGACCCAAAAGACCGTGGTCGGGACTCCCTTTGAAGACGCAGATCTAATTGAAAATGGAGATACTGTGACTCATCTCCAGATTGGTCAGATTGAGGTTCAGTAAGATGGAGAAAACTATGAAACGAATATACTTCTTGACCTTAGCTTCTTTAGTCCTTTCCGCCGCGTTTCTGCCCTCGGCATCGGCCAACCATCGAACCGGCAGCATAACAGCTCCAGAACTGCTCGTGGCCGGCGATTTTAACCAGGACGGCAAAATGGATCTGGCCGTCAATTGCACAGGATTCGACGTCGTCGCCATCTTGTTTGGAGACGGGCATGGCGGGTTCACTTTGGGGGGACATTTTCCAGTCGATACCCTCTCAAAGGGGCTTCAGGTGGGGGACGTGAACCGGGATGGACATCTCGACCTGGTGAATTGCACCAACTGGGGTTACGACGAGAATGTTCTCTTAGGCGATGGCTTAGGTGCATTCCACCGCGCTAGCCCGCCAACCGAAATTGACGGTGATGGCGAGCCGGTCCGTCTTCTTTTGCGTGACTTCAACAACGACGGCAAACTTGATATCGCAGTGAACGCGCCTGATGACGACAAAGTCGTCCTCTATTTTGGCAACGGAAACGGAGGTTTCCCTGGTCCTGACCTGGAAGTGTTAGGCGTCCAACAACCTTTCGGTATGGATGCTGGCGATTTCAACAACGATGGAAATCTGGACATGGCAATCACGGGTGAATCCATGCTGGCAGGTCAGAGTGTAGTCTCGATCTTGCTCGGAGATGGGGCAGGGGGATTCCGTATCAGCACGTTCCCAGTCAACGATTTGCCAAGTAGTGTGAAGGTTGGTGACATGAACAACGACGGCATCTTAGACCTTGTCGTGGCGGGAGCGCAACCAGGCAATACTACCGGTAACTTCATTTCCACTTACCTTGGCAACGGGAGGGGTGTCTTTGCCCTAAAACAGACAACAAATTTGGGCACCGGGAACTTAAAAGGCGACATAGCCATTGGGGACTTCAATGAGGACGGATTCCTGGACGTGGCGTTTCCTCAGACCGGATTTCAGATACCGCACATGCATAGCACCCATGTTCTCACATTCTTCGGCAACGGTACCGGAAATTTGGTGAGCGGACCGACTTTGATCGTTGGAGAGGAACCGCATACCGTGATTGCCGTCGATGTTAACAAAGATGGTCATTTAGACCTTGCTGTTTCTAACAGAACTGATGGCACGGTTACGGTGTTGTTGGGTGATGGGCACGGGAACTTTACGGTGTCGTCAACAACCTCCGTGCTCTCCCCGATTCCGTAAATCGCCCGCGCTGTGAAACCAACCATAGTCATCTCCCTATCGTTAGCGACGATAGCCGTCGTCGCGGTTCTTGCTAGTTCCATTACCGGTCAGGCGCCCCGCAAAATGACGCTTCAGGAGAGATTCACTCCTAAGAGAGGGGCGGCGGCGGAAGGTCCCGCCCAATTTTTTTCCATGCCAGGCGGTAAAAGTGCTGTCAACGATCAGAGCACGACCCGCCCACGCGAAGCCCTCACCGGGTTTGACAACCTAACCAACGGCTATTTTCCACAGGGGCCGGATTTTGACACAATCAATGAGGACAATGTGGTGCCACTGCGCTCTTTCAACGATGGCCGGTTCGTCTTTGAAGAAGTTGAAACCGTGGAGGACGGTCTTGGGCCTACCTACAACGCTCAGAGCTGCCGGGAGTGTCACCAAAACATCGTCACGGGAGGTGCGAGCCAGATAGCGGAACACCGGACTGGGCATACATTCAATGGCGGGTTCTTCGAATCGCCGGGCGGTTCGCTAATTCAATCGCGTGCCACCGCCCCCGAGATAGTCGAACATGTGGTTCCCGAGGACACCACCAGAACTTTCCGCCTGTCAACGAACACTTTGGGCAACGGCTACGTAGAGTGCATCTCAGATAGCACGCTCATTGCCATCCGGGACGCGCAGCCCTTGGATATGCAGGGCACTGCCCCCGAGGTTGCTGTCCTGGAAGGCGACGGCGGAGCGCGCGTTGGCCGGTTTGGATGGAAAAGCCAGCATGGCAGTCTTTTATCGTTTGCGAGTGATGCCTATCTCAACGAAATGGGCATCACCAGTCCTCTCTTTCCGGATGAAAATACGTCGAGTGGCCGTTTCGTTGGATTTGGCTCGGGCTATGACCCCGTGCCAGAACCTGAAAACGATGGTATAGATGTTCAGGCATTCGCCAACTTTATGCGATCGACCAAAGCGCCTCCGCGTGGGCCGATCACGTCGGACGCGCACTTTGGTGAAAAGAAATTTAACGCGATCGGCTGCAATATTTGTCATGTTGCCTCCATAACCACAGCCGCCCCGGGCACGGTCATCAACGGCGGCGCATTCACCGTTCCCGACGCTCTCGGGAACAAAACCCTCCATCCTTATAGTGACTTCTTGTTGCACGACATCGGCACCGGCGACGGCATACCGATTGAGCCCACCCCCGAATTCGCAGGGACAGCAACACAAATTCGGACCGTACCACTTTGGGGATTCCGGACCCGCAATCGACTGATGCACGATGGCTTATCGTTTACCGCGGACGAGTGCATTCAGCGTCATGGCGGGCAGGCCGCAGCTGTGAGGGACGCGTTCAACGCGCTGGGTGGCTTCCAGAAAGCCCAGATAATGGATTTTCTGAACTCGCTTTAAGATTGTTTTACGCGGGCAGCGCAAAGCGTGCGCCCCCAACGACTGGGGCCAGTGCGGAAACCCGTGAAGTCTCATTGTCTATTGCCTTATGAACGCCTCGCTTAACGTACACTGTACCACAGTTTATTACCCAAACCTTGCCCTCTACACTTACCGCATTCCACAGGCGATCCGAAGACCGCGTGCGTTTCGGACGTATACTGGCTCGGGCCCTTATGGCAGGCGTGCAACTGGGCGCAAAGTTCACAAGACCGGCCTTGGTTATTCGGTACTTGCTTGATCAACGCGGAAGCTGCAGTGAGCGCGCCGACGCCATAGAGACTGTAACAGAAGCCTGCTCCAATCTCAAAATTTAAGCCGAAGCCACATTAGTTAAAACGTTCCTTCCGAACGCAAATGCCTTTAGGACTGATCCGCGTTCGGGCGGACAGCTACGGACCAAATGCCATGTCAAAGGGGTACGACCCTACATCGGGAATTACCTCTAGGACAGTCAGCGACGGAATATCAACGACTGTTACGGTCGTATCGTTGCTATTGGACACGTAAAATCTCTTCCCGTCTGGATTGAACACTGAAAAGAAGGAACCCGATCCAGTCACGAGCATTTTGATGACTTTTCGCGTCGCGGTGTCGATAACCGAAACAGTCCCGGACACAGAACTGGATACGAATGCAAGTTTTCCATCCTCCGTAATGATCACTTCCCACGGTTTGATTCCGACCGGCACTGTGTCGATCACAGTCAGTGTACTAGAGTCGATGATGGAGACTGTCGCGTCCTGCACGTTGCCCACGTAAATCGCGTCGCCGCTGGGCGTGATCGCAATTCCTCTCGGCTTGTCTCCGACAGGAATTGTCGCGATCACCTGTTGCGTCCCTGTGTCGATGACGGACACGGAGGAGGCCTTGTTGTTAGTGACGAACACGCGATCGCCCGAGGGGGAGATGGCAAGGCGACGGGGGCCGGCCCCCGTGGGGATCGTCGTCACTTGGTAGGTGGCGGTATCAATCACGTTCACTGTCCCTTGGGAATAGTTCGCGACGTATGCGAAGCGTCCGTCCAACGTGAACAAGATGTCTTTGGCCTGATGCCCGCCGACCAAGACCTTGGTGATGACCAGATTGGTTGCCGTATCAATGACGGTGACGGAGGGGCTCTTTTGGTGTATGAGGAAGAGTCGTCCACCATCCGGGGTGACCGCGCTCTCTTGCGGTCTGGAGCCGGGGCCCAGCCGGATCGTGGCGGTGGTTGTGAGCGCGACCGTATCGAGAACCGACACCGTTCCGGCTCTCCCGTTGGAAACGTAGGCCTTGAGCCGATCCGGTGACATAGTGATG
>Ga0137365_10000962_pt1 | contig 21409 bp, 14 predicted proteins | sample SagtaG_9_FD_104799 | JGI IMG/M metagenome (GOLD analysis project Ga0137365, IMG submission 104799) | Vadose zone soil microbial communities from Sagehorn Ranch, Mendocino, California, USA - Sage1_L_40_16 metaG | ecosystem: Environmental > Terrestrial > Soil > Vadose zone | place: USA...
CGTAATGGTTCGCTTCGTCTTCTTCTTGCGTTTCCGCACGCGCTTTTCTTCTTCCGTTGCGTTGTGTGGCTTCTGGTTCATGCCTGCGCCCCGTCCCGCTGCAATGCAGCCAGTACTTGCTCCGTCTTGTGTTTCGCACGTCTGCGCCCATACAGGCGAGCTGCCAACGAGGTAATAATCGCCACGAAATCGCCCATCAAGTCATCTTGTGCGGTATCAGCCGTGTTGACGACCACCAGTTCTCGCTCTTGCAGAGCAAGCAACGTCTGGATGTAGGCCACGCCAAAGCGCGAGGCCCGATCCTTGTGTTCCACGACGATCCGGCGAATCTCTGGGTTGGCGAGCAGGGCCAGAAACTTGGGTCGCTGATCGTTGATGCCACTGCCACGCTCTTTGACCACCTTGCCGACCGACCATCCTTGCGCGTTGCACCACGTGATGAGCCGTTCGGCTTGGGTGTCGAGATTCTTCTTGTTTTCGCTGGAAGACACCCGTGCGTAGACCGCGACGACCTGCCCAGTCACAGGCGCACCCACCATCTTGTCAACCGGCTCTCAGTGATGACCATGCCAGTGGGTAGTTGATAGCCAGCGATCTGGCCCCGCTTGAACATCCGATAGGCTGTGTTGTAATGGATTCCCAGTTTCTTGGCGTAACTCGACAACTTCATAGAGAGAGTATACACAGTGAGCCTGAAGTGCGCAAGAGATGGTAACATTTTGTAGGAATTAGTAGCAAAAAAGGGAAACTTTTCTTAATACCTTTGATGAGATAATACGCACGCTGTAGAACAAGATTGTAAGGCGACGAAGATTGTATCAGCTGTCATCAGATGTTCTTCTGCTCATTACTTTAGCTATCTGGCTCTCAGAAGAATACCAGTGAGAGGCTGTGTGTAAAGGCCAGAGAAGTCATCCTGCATTGTTGAGCTTCTATTGGCTTCTGAGGACAACTCACAGATCAATCTAAATGGAAACGCATACCGCTTGTTGCCAAAAGCATCTGGCAGGCCGAAGTAACTCATCAATATCGTTCGGCCTTAGAAGCCTTTTCCCACAGCCTCTGATAGCAGTAACTATTTCGAATCTTTTTGTCTGTGGGCAGCCTGAACTATTATACACGTTGACTCCAGTGCTATTGAGAAACCTCTTGTTCCTCTATTGATTGTTTCGCTAACCCTCTCCCGATTAGGCGCATTTTCGTATCATTATTTGTTCTGCTATGCCATTATAAATATAATGAAAGCGAAGATGTCACCTAATTCATCGCGTATGCACGCATATGAACAATTGATTGTGCGCTGTTGGCCATCTGGAGTGATAATGCTAGTTTCCTCTTTATAGCTCATTAATGCACGCCGCTCCAGTTCATCTATTGAACTGAGTACTCGGACGAAATCATCCGCGTAAGTTACTGCGCTGTTCGCTACCACCTGTTGCATAGGCAATCCAATCACATCTTCTGACCAGCCAAAAAGTTTCTTTGTTGCAGGGTTTATATCAGCAATCCGCCCTTGAGGATCCAAAATAACAATGCTTCCAGGTACTACATGCATGATATTTTCTTTTTGACGAGCTTGACGGTTTGCCGTTCGTGCCAAACGATTCACACTCCGATAGAGACGGGCATTTAGTATCGCTAACGCGACATGTTGAGCAAACTGCCGAAGTAGTTCTACGTCTTCAGCAGGAAAATTATGTACATCACGATGATACACTTCAATGGTCCCCATTACAGCAATCGTCAATCCCTTTTCCTCATCATTTGCCTTTGGAGGGATCTCTGGTTCTCTATCAAAAGCATACTGTTCAAAAATAGGTACACAGAGAGCAGATCCAGGGCGAAATGGCCTACCATTTTCATCGAGGAAAGGGAAATCGATGTCAGGTATCGTGCTTGTGTCTGTCACAATCATCGCATCACGCTGTTTGATGGCATGACCAAGCAGTAAACGCTTATTTGCAAGAGGACGCCAGTTCATTGAATTGGTGTGAAAACCTTTCTGTGCAGCAATGGTTACAGCCTGAACAGTGTGAGCAGGTACATCTAGATTGCTATCCATGTTCCTTGTAATTGGCTGGTCGAGTAATAAAACTGCATAATATCTAGAACCAGTTATTTCTTGGATTGCTTGAAGAGTACGATCGAGTACTCGAGGTAATGCTGACGGTCCTCCGCTAAGGGACGAAATATGAAAAATTGCTGTAGCGGCTTGTTGCAATCTTCTGGCTTGTTCTCGTTGCCTTTCTGCCTCTTCATACAGATCTTTCCAACGCTGTGCTTCTTGCCTTTCGTATCTCTGACTGACCTCAACAAAAGCCTGCTCTAAAGAGTTCATTGCATCTGGATAGAGTGCCAACCATCGCTGTGCCTCTACCAGAAGCGCGCCACGCAAGAGCGCCCCATCGTCCCTTTCACTCTTCTCCCATTGTCGTAAAGCTCCTCGTAGACGCTCTTGCCAAAGACGCCATTCACGATCTTCCTCTATCCAACAACGGAATCGCTTCCATCCCTTGATTAATGCCTCATGGACCATCTCAACGACCTCTTCGCCTGTCGATTCATCTCTTCCACATATCACTAAACGAGCATCTGAAAGACGCAAAACCAGATTCCAGTGTTCCTCTTTTATCTGACTGCGTTTCGCTGTGCGACGTGTATCCTCTGTCCCCTCGCCGAGGTAAACTAGCTGCACAAACACTTGTCGCGCTTGTAATTGCTCATGCTCACTGAACTTTGCGAATACACCTTCGGCGTAGTCCGCGACAGCGTTTTCAACCTCTCCAATCTCTTGATAAGCGGTATGCGTTAACATCCCTTTGCTTTGCTTGGCCCACAATAATGCCAGGGTGAATTCGAGCAGAGGAAGATTACCTGGCTCTTGATAAACCGCGTCGACAAGGCGTTGTGTGAGACCTGACTCAATATTAACACCAAACTGCTCCACAGGTCGTATGATAGCCTCCTGCAGCTCTTGCCGGTTCATCGGGCTGATTTTGAAGTCAGTAGATTGAAACGCATCAGCAAAAGGACGATATAACAAAGCTTGCCCGAGAAAATCTGCTCTAAGAGTGATAAGAAGAGTACAGCGTTGCTGCTGAGATTGAGATATTATACGGATAGTCTCTACTAGAACATCAAGAAAACGCTCACGATCTTCTCTTGTTGAACACCGTGTGTAGAGTTCCTCAAATTGATCGGCGAAGAGCAGGAGTTGACAGCTTTGCCTGTCCGCGATTCGCTCAACCACGTCGTAAAGCGAAATGTCGCCTTGTTGCAAGGGATCGGCTAACTTGTTGACACGAATCAACCGATCTATTTCATCTAACCCAGGTTCTAATAAAGAAATAAGTGTCGATGCTAACGCATGGAATGGTCGCTCACTAGGTCGAAATGTTGCAATTTGCCATTTCCCTTCATATCGAAGGCGAGGAAGAAGTCCAGCAAGAACGAGTGATGATTTTCCACTACCTGAAGGCCCCACGACTGCAACAAATGATTGCTTATGTACCCTTTCGAGTAATTGCTCGGCAAAGATGTCTCTTCCACAGAAAAAGGGCGCATCTTGCTCACGAAAGGTGTGCAAGCCACGATAGGGGCAAAAGGAACTTTCTTGATGCCTAATATTATGGGGATATAGAAAGATAGTTTCGTGGCTTTTGTCGCTAGAGTCGCTTGGCAACAAAAGAGTGAAGCGCTCAATAACAGCGCGGATACCGGTAGTCACATTTAGAAAAGCTTCATCTGAGCTACGCCAACTCGTTACGGGCTTTGCATCCGTTGGCAATACTTGTAGCGATGCAAAAGGGGCCCCTTTCCAGTAAATCGGGCGAAGGATGATCGGAATAACGTACGCTTCTTTCGCATAATGACGCTCCATAGCCCGTCTCATTTCAATGCTATAGCAATACCGCGAGGCAAGAAAATCTGGACTTACGAGCAAGAGAATAATGTGGGCACTATTTAAGTGTTTGTGAATTTCGTGGGACCAATCAATTCCTGCATTAATATCACGATCGTGCCATCCTTTGATGAATCCTTGTAGTTCAAGAATCCGCAAGTGCTTTTCCAGCTCAGTACGTAATACCTCGTCCTCACGAGCATATGAGAAAAACACTTCTAATGATTGCCTTTGCTCTGTACTCATAGCATTGTTTCCTCATTTATAAATGTTCCTATACTGAGTAGCCGCTAATCTGCGGCCTAATTATGTTATAGGCTGTTAGTTTCCAGCAACCCGTAGATGACTGATAATAACTTCTTGCTAGTATTACGAGAGGTTAACTCGTCTTCTCTCTTTCACCACTAAAATCCCTTCCCAAGGAGGTAGCTTCCCCTTCGCCCTCAGTTCCAGTAGCGCAAAATCGGTACATAACTTTCGGTAAAACTCAAATTCCTGCTGTGCCAAAGATTTTTCCAACCCAGGTTGCCGTAGCAGGCGTTGTTGTTTTTGAGAGGTATTAGTCTGCTGCATCTGAAAGTAGGATTGACGTGCTCGCAACTGACCTTGATAGCAGGTAAACCAGCGAAACTGCTTCTCTTCCTCAGAGTAAGGAGGGTAAGTGCGCTTTCCCAATGAATCTAAATAACCTGGAATAGCTGGTGCTGCTATCTTTACAGCATCACTCAAAACGTCAGAAAAAAATAATGTCTTTCCAAAGGTAGCAAGAAAAACCTTTTTAAAGTAAGACCCACCAACGACTAATGGGTGGACTCTGATATCGTGTACAAGGAACGGACTAATATCGGGAACCTGCATTTCGTTTAACTTCCGCTCCAATTCCAGAGCATCGTCAATTGGCTCGTGCCGATCACGAGCTCGCACACGATCACGATCTAATGCTTTAGCCCGGTCAAATAATAACTGGTCGAGAACCATTTCCTCAAGGTTTTTATACTCAGGCACAACTTCGTCAATCCAGGCAAACTCATCATTGTTAGCCCAGAAGCCAATATCATGTCTGGACCATGCTGCTTTATCTAAGTGAGATGTGATGAGAGTCACTTCATTTTTGTCTGGCAAGCGATAATGCCATAGACCGTTGTCACGAGCGGTTAGCCAGTCGCAAAAGACTTGCACATCCAGGGGCTGCACACCTACTGATCTCGGCAAGGGGAAGTAAAGTATGATAGACTAGGAGGTATGGGAGCACCAAAGAAAGCCGATTGGCGAGAAGAACGACGGAAACGAGCGTGGAAGCTGAAAGAGCAGGGGTGGCAACAGAAGGATATCGCGGTAGCGCTGGATGTCAGTGAGGGGGCAGTTAGTCAATGGCTCAAACGAGGGCGAGAAGGAGGCATCAAGGCCCTCAATGCGCATCCCCCTAAAGGCATGGCCCCGAGATTAACAGTAGAACAGAAGGCCCAGATCCCGGCGTTGTTAGCCAAGGGAGCTGAAGCCTATGGATTTCGCGGAGATGTCTGGACAGCGAGCCGTGTAGCGAAGGTGATTGAGCGGACCTTTGGAGTCCGCTATCATCGCGATCACGTCGGGCGGCTGCTGCGTGAGGCAGGCTGGAGCCGGCAGCAGCCCATCGAGCGAGCCACCCAGCGCAATGAAGAAGCCATCAAGCACTGGTCCGAGCAACGCTGGCCCGCCATTAAAAAAAAGCCGAGCAGGACAAAGCCACCATCGTCTGGGTAGATGAAGCCGGCTTTTATCTCTTGCCGATGGCGGTGCGCACTTGGGCGCCACGGGGCCAGACACCAATCCTGCGAGTGCCGTTGACGCGCGATCATCTCTCGGCCATTAGTGGCATCACCTTCGATGGGCGACTGTTTCTGCAAGTGCGTCCTGCTTCCTATGATGCCGCAGCCGTTGTGGGTTTCCTGCGTGTGCTTCTGCGCAAGATTTCGGGCAAACTGGTGGTGATCTGGGACGGCTCGCCGATCCATCGCGGGCACGAGATCAAAGACTTTCTCAAGCGAGGGGCGACCAAACGTTTGCATCTGGAACAACTGCCGGGCTACGCACCCGATCTGAACCCAGATGAGGGCATCTGGAATTATCTCAAGAGAGTGGAGTTGGGCAATGTCTGCTGTGCCAATCTGGAGCAGTTGCATCAAGTGCTCATTCGAGCCAAAGAGCGCCTGCGTCACAAAAAGGAGATCATCAAAAGCTGCTCTCGTCAATGCGGCTATTCGCTTTAGTTCCTTTGTTCGAGATTAGTGAACTTTCTTGTAGTTTGTGATGCAGCTTCTAGAGGCGCATTTCTTCCTCTTGTACCGGATTTGACAAGAAATGCTCATGCTTGTACAATGTCTTTCAGATGTGTTAGATATTCCAGCGTGCATCATCTTCTTGGTCCTTTCATCCATCGAGGAGGGCCTACCCATGCCGGAATCCATTGACACTTCGCTGGTGCGAATCCACACGAAAGCAGGTGGCGTGGCGGGTGCTGGCTTTCTCGTTAGCGAACGTCACATTCTCACCTGTGCCCACGTCATTGCGCAAGCTCTCGGCCTGGCTGATGATACTCCTGATCCACCTTCATCAATGGTGAGCCTGGATTTTCCGCAACTTGCCCTGCATACGCTGCTCAGCGCGAGAGTGGTCTCCTGGTATCCCGTACAAGAGGACGGTCGGGGCGATATCGCAGCCCTGGAACTACTGGATAAGCCGCCAACCGGCACAGAGGCGGCCCACTTCGCCCCGGCAGAACAGGTCTGGGACCATCCTTTCCGCGCGCTGGGTTTTCCCAGCGGATACGATGATGGCGTCTTTGCCACCGGGCGTCTCCTGGGGCGGCTAGGGACCAACTGGATTCAGCTCGAAGATGTCAAGGTTCCGGGCTTTGCCGTCATAGCAGGCTTCAGCGGTGCACCGGTGTGGGATGAGCAATTACAAGGCATCGTGGGAATGATCGTTGCCTCTAGCCAACAGGCCACCACGAAGACGGCGTTTGTCATCCCGTCCGATGTGCTGAAGAAAACATGGACAGGGATTGAGATACCCCCCACAGTCCCACGCAACCCTTACAAAGGACTCCATGCTTTCACTGAATACGACGCGCGTGATTTTTTTGGACGAGATGCCCTCATTGACGAATTGGCGACCGCGGTGGAAACCGCTCTGACTCGCGAATATAAAGAGGGCCAGCAGGCGCGCATGCTGACTGTGGTACTTGGACCCAGTGGATCGGGCAAATCGAGTGTGGTGATGGCAGGACTCCTTCCGTGCCTGCACGATGGTGGAGTTCTCAACAGCAAAGAGTGGGTGTACCTCGACCCCATATTTCCGGGAGCACATCCCCTTGAAACCCTGGCCGTCTCACTGGCAAAGCAGCTGCCAGCCAGGGGCCCTGTCTCCATCCATGACGATCTTGCTTCTGCCTCTGCACGCAGCCTGCACCTGCTCGTTTCTCAACTCACGTCATCTCCGCAGCAAAAAGTAGTCCTGTTAGTGGATCAGTTCGAGGAAGTGTTCACCCTCACGACCGATGAAGCAGAACGACGGCACTTCTTTGAGCTGCTGGTGGCGGCGGTGACAGAGCCACGTGGCTCCCTGTTCGTCATCCTCACGCTGCGGGCAGACTTTTATGACCGGCCTATGCAGTATCCTGAGCTGTACCGTTTGATCGATAACCACCACGTCTCCGTGTTGCCCCTTGGGAGAGATGAGCTGCGCAAGGTGATCGAGCAGCCGGCAAGTTTGCCGGATGTGCAAGTAACCTTCGAGAGCGGGCTGGTTGATGAGTTGCTGATGGACATGCAAGGGCAAAGTGGGGCCTTGCCCTTGCTCGAGTTTACACTCGATCAACTGTTTCAGCGACGTAACGGGTACCAGTTGACCCTGCAAGCCTATCACGACATGGGCGGCGTCAAAGGAGCATTGTGCCAGCATGCCGAGGAGACCTACCAGGCACTTCCGTCCAACGCGCATCGCCAAGCGGCGCGTGATATATTTTTACGCTTAATTGAGCCTGGAACCACCGAGCAAGACACCACACGCCGTCGCGCGGCCCGTTCAGAGTTCGAGCAGGCCGATCCCAAGCAGGAGCAGCTGATGCGAGAGACGCTGGAAGCTTTCATCAGCGCGCGCCTGCTGACCACTAACCAGGTCGGTGGCCAGACCACTGTTGAAGTGAGTCACGAGGCGCTGATTCGGGAATGGAAGCGCCTGGCAGATTGGCTGCACGAGGCCCGCGACGACATCCGTTTTCAACGGTCTCTGAGCGAAGATGTTGAGGAATGGGAGCAGCGGAAGCATCCCAGAGACCGGCTCTATCGTGGCGCTCAGCTCAAAGAAGCCCGTAAATGGGCCTCGCATAACATGCCGAGCGAGCAGGAGGCGGCCTTTCTGCGGGCCAGCGCAGCTCGGCGAATCCAGTTGCTCGTGGGCGTCATCGTTGTCGTTCTCTTGTTGGTCTCTTCGCTGGGGGTAACAGGGTGGTACGTGTTTTTCCAGCCCAGTAAAACGCTCGTGACAACGCGCCAGGATAATAATGGGGTGGGATCACTGCGCTGGTGTATTAATAATGCCCCATCGGGAAGCACAATCACCTTCGCCAAGGATGTGAGAGGGACCATTGAACTGGCGGGGGGTGACCTGGTGTTTGCGAGGGGTAAGACGCTCACCATTGACGGCCCCGGGGCTGATCGATTGACTATCAGCGGCATAAATGCGAGGTTTCACTTGTCCGAAGGTGCCACGCTCAACATTTCTGGCCTGAGCTTCAAAAACAGTGAGACGTTTATCTATGCTTTCCTCTTCAATGAAGGCACTCTCACTGTGAGCAACAGCATCTTCTCTGATAACAAGACAAGCAGCGGTGTCGAGAGCCAAGGCGGTGGTGTTGAAAATAGAGGCATCCTTACTGTGATCAACAGTACCATCTCAAATAATTCAGCATACGGCGACCAGGAGGGCCAAGGTGGCGGCATCTTCAATGAGGGCAAGCTTACCGTGATCAACAGCATCTTCTCGCACAATTCAGCTAGCAGTGGCAGCAATGGCTTGGGTTTGGGTGGCGGCATCTTCAACTCTAGTACAGGCACCCTCATGGTGAGCACCAGTACCTTTTCAGACAACTCTGCAAGCGGCGAGAAAGCCGGCCAAGGGGGTGGCATTGACAATGCGGGCAAGCTTAGCGTGACTCAAAGCACCTTCTCACACAATTCAGCCATCAGTAGCAGCAATGGCTTGGGTTTGGGTGGCGGCATCTACAACTTTAGTACAGGCACCCTCATGGTGAGCACCAGTACCTTTTCAGGCAACTCTGCAAGCGGCAAGCAAGAAGTTGCAGGAGGCGGCATCGACAATGAGGGCAAGCTAACGGTGACCGACAGCGCCTTCTTGGGCAACTCTGCAAGCAGCAGTGGTGGCAACGGCTACGGTGGTGGCATCAACAACTCTAGTACAGGCACCCTCATGGTGAGCACCAGTACCTTTTCAGACAACTCTGCAAGCGGCGAGAAAGCCGGCCAGGGGGGTGGCATTGACAATGCGGGCAAGCTTAGCGTGATCAGCAGCACCTTTTCGGGCAACTCGGCAGATAGCTTCGGTGGCGGCATCTTATCCCTCAGCACCAAAGGCTCCTCTGCCATCGTTCGTTTTTGTACCATTTATGGGAATACCTCAAGTACAGGTGGTGGTATTTGGGTTGATCCGACAGGTAGTAGTCATATGACGATAAGCAGCAATATCATCGCTGCCAACAGCGCTACTGCCGGACCAGACATTTCAGGAGCGGTCATCTCAGGTGGCTATAATCGGATCGAGAACACTGCCGGAGCAACAGGACTGAATATCAGTACCGATAGACAGATGGCGTTAGCTGACCTCAAGATAGATTCCTCGCTAAGCAACAATGGAGGACCTACCCAGACGCTTGCGCTGCTCCAGGGAAGTCCGGCTATCGATGCTGTTCCTCAGCAGGCATGCAGCATCATCGTCACGGATCCCTCTGGTCAGAATGTGACGATCACCACGGACCAACGTGGCGATCCCCGACCAGATGGATCGGAGAATGTATGTGATAGCGGGGCATATGAGTCGTCGTATTAGGATTGAGGCGTTGTTTCTTCCTTTTTACCGCTCCAGTGCATTGTCACGCTGAAGTTGGCCTCGGCGCTCGCCGAGGCAATCACAGCTCCAACAGCGGTGTTCAAGCTTACGCCGAACGTCACCTCGATCTCATCGGGTTTGTTTCCGATGCTGCGAAGTTTCTCGACAAGGCTCTTTGTGACTGGCAAGACGCTATTGAGCGCTTCCTCTAGCGTCTCTTTCGCCTTGACAATAGTGTCCCCTCGTGCCGCGCGAATCGTGCCCGCACTCTCAGGCTCGTCTACCTCAACGACAATGCTGCCTCCCTCTTCTAAAGGAAACTCGACCAGGTGCTTCATGCGTCCCCTCCTTTAGCGTAGTTCTACTAGCCTTTTCTTGCGTTGTGCAAGAAGCTCTTGCATTGCATTGTACTTCGGAGGACGAATATGTCAAGGAAAGACATCACAAAGTGATCTCTCGAGGAGAAGTTTAGTTATTCATGTCGGGATCAGTAGAATTGGTTCATGTCCCTGACTTGGTTGGAACGAATCAGTATTCCAATGCCACGGGTGATAGTAGCGTCCTTGTGCACTTTGATCATCCAAGAAAAGCTGATATTCAGCACAACTTACCAGTGAGGTATCTACATAGACATCGTCGCGCAGATAGCCCATTCTCTCAAGCCGTCGCTTCAATAAAGCTTCAGCTACAATACTGCGTTTCCTGCTATCTGTGTCCTCAACACCTGTTTGTAATAACTCTTCGATCTTATACGCTATATTTGCATCTGCTCTTAACTTTTGATCGTTACATTCAAGGACTAAATTCAGCATCTGAGCTGACACATCAGCCTGAGCTAAGCATGCTTGTATTATCTTTGTAGCGTCTGCCTGAGCACAATAGAAGCAGATTGCCTCATGCCACCAGTCATCATCAATGTGTTTAAGCAGAATGCTTTCTCTGCGTTTCTCCTTCAGGTAAGTTGCAGCCAGGTACTCTTGTAGCGTTTTGTGAGCAAAACCCCAGGCATCTGTATCGATCTCCAAAAGGAGACCACTATTTTGCTTTATGTCTTTGAGAAAATCATCAGGAGTAAGTTCCGAAGATACCTGTGCTAGATGTGGAGTAATGACCTGAATGATACGGTCATACTCAAGCTCTAGTAAGCGCCGCTCTAACATATGAAAGGCTAGCGGTTGAAGCACTTCAAGTTTCTGGTTCACACTTAACTTCGGTGTCAGTCCTATCGACTCTCTACGCCTGTAGAGCAACACCTGGAAAATCTCGCGATAGAGATCCAATCGGTTTTCCGGTAAAGATGCTCCAGTGCTATAGAGCGTGATGATCATGGTGAGAAGGAGTGGATTGGTAGCAAGCTCAAGAAGTGATGGTTTCTGATACAGGCGGGAGAGCAGATTACCAGCGCCTTCGTCGGCACGCAATTGTACTCCCGAATCATTCTTGCTGGAACGCATACGTTCATCAGTAAAGTACCAGTTCCTGACAAAGCTTTTGATTTGCGACAACGTGAAAGGCTGTATATTGAGCACCCTGACATCATCCAGAGGTGCGTCAATATAACCATGAGGCCGTGATGTAAGAATGAAACGATTCTTAGCATAAGAAAGAATCTGCCTATGTACCCACTCTACGACTAATTTTCGCTCTTCTCTATCCGCAGCTTCGTCCAGGCCATCCAGCATTACCAGGCATTTACCTTTCCTGAACTGTTGCTCAAACCATTGAACTGGAATGGTCAAATGCCCTTTACTTTGTACATGCGATTGTAACAGCTCTGGCAATGTATACTCTGGTTTGTTCTTTATAATTGAGACATGATCTCGAAGGTACAGCAAAACAGGGAAAGATTGGTGTAAGCGATGTCTACGACGTAATTGAGAACGCAGATGTGATTGGCTTAGTGAGAACGCAATGTATTTTATCAGGGTCGTCTTGCCGCTACCGGCAGCACCAAGCAGCACAAATGCGTCAGAACTAAGCATCTTATCGCTCAAATAGTACCAGATATCATGTGAGTCCGATTTGGCTGGTTGTGCACGTTTGAGAAGGTGCGAAGATGCCTGATGGGGTGGTATGGGAGAAATCTCAGGCTCTACAAAGATACGATCTAATTCGCGATTATATGCTGGGCGTTGCGTCAGACCGTTGAACTCTAAAACACGATGGACGTGAGAAAGATAGTAAAGATATCGTCTACGGTAACCTGCAAACTTGTTATTGAGGGAAGATGGTATCCATGCTGCGATTTTATCAACCAGGGGGCCTTCAAGCTTTTGCCAGACTTTATTTATAAAGCTTAAAGCATAAGCGAGCAAACCAGCGATAACGGCAATGATAATTTGTAACCCAGGTTGCGGCGTAATCTTTTGCGCAACGCTGTAACCTCCGGCAAGGCCACCTGCCGAGAGCAAATATGGGCCAAGAAATTTTAATAATCGAATGTAGAATGGATCATTCGGTGATGCCTGATTGCTCATAACACATCCATGGCAGCGCTGCTCGTCGATGTACAAATAAAGTCTGTTCTATCTTATTCCATACACCTTCCTCACAAACGGAAATAGTGCCAGAATTGAGAAACGAAATCAAGCGAACGTTGTATTATTGTATCATGTCTTGTTCACATACGTTTGTAACTCTCGCTCTATTTCTTTCCAGTCAGGCAGGTAGGCATCCATGAAGTGCTTGAAAAGTCGGCTATGATTGGGTGCCAATTCATGAACTAGCTCGTGGACAATGACCATCTCGCCCAAATGGCGCGGTATGTTGAGTAGCGTCGGATCAAGCGTAAGCCAGCCAGAAGGAGTGATCGTACCCCATTTTTCGGGCATGATTTGAAAGCGGATAGGAGGCTCTTTCACTCCTATCCGCGTGGCCCATTCTTTCACTGTCCAACGTAATTCCTCATCATCGCGCCAGTACTTCTGGGGGCGTTGTGGTTCCGAGCGGGTAGACATTGTCATTTTTTGCGTATTCGTTTCAGGTTGAGTATTTTTGAGGTAAGCTTCATGGCCTCCATTCTTAATTTTACCACACCTGGGAAACGGTAGATGAGGATATAGAGTTTGCTGCGTAAACTTTTTTCCTGGAAGCCGTCCCATTCGTAGTTGGGATACTGCTCAATTATTTTGTTAATGGCTGCCGCCTGCTCTGGAGTGACTGATGCCGCCTGACGCTTGAGTTCCAGGTAGATGGCGAGGGTATTGTTATCGATGTCTTCTCCCAGATCATTGCGTACCTCTTCGGCGTTCAGGATACTCTCCGCCTCTTCTATCAGCTTATCTAGCGCCTCTTTGGTTGACTCCTGTCGATCCTGGAACTGCCTGATTATATCTTCTGCGCGTTCGCTGATGGGACGCAGATAGGGTTCGTACTCCTCGCGGCTCTCTACCACGCGTTTGATGGTTTTACGCAGATCGAAGAGGCTGAGCGCTGAAGGCGTGTACTGACGTTTGATGGCATCAAGAAACTTTTGATCCAGCTCGTAGACGGCATCTGGTGCGCCAATGTCTGTGCTGCCTGCTTCTCTTCGTAGCATGTCACGCGTCTTTTTGGTAAGCTCACTGAGCGCAATATTGTCCTCGCCCTGGATACGCTCACGCAATGCTTGATATAACATCGTGAGGGCTTTGTAATCGCTCAGGTAAGGCTCCAGAAATTTATCGGGTGCAATGATATTAAACAAGCTCTGCAGGTTACGATAGAATTCCAGAAACTTCTCCTGCCGCTCAGGATCATCGACAAAGTATTGCGTTACGTCTTCTATATCCTTGTGTGTGCCCGTCGGGAGTCGCCGGGCATAAGTGAGATATTCCTGTGTTTCTTTTTGTACCGTCATGATCTGCTTGAAGCTGGATTTCAATGTGTCGATGCTATCGATAGTGGTGTTAACAAATGCCGGATCAAAGCCTAACGCTCGCTCAAGTTTGTCGAAGATGCCCACAAAATCGACGATATACCCACCAGGTTTAGCCTGCCCCAGCTCGTCTTCATAGGGACGATTCACGCGTGCTATCGCCTGCAGCAATGCGTGACCTCCCATCGGCTTATCAAGGTACATACAATAGAGGATAGGGGCGTCATAACCAGTCAAAAGCTTTTCTGTAACGATCAGAATGTGTGGCTCTTTATCGTGGCGGGCAAAATTGCGCCGAATATCGCGCTCTTCTGTGTTGCTATGGGCATATTTCTTGAGATCACCCTGATCACTATTGTTGTTGGAGTAGACTACTTCGACCTGCTCTCTAGGCATGTATTTGAGCAATGCCTCGCGGTAGAGGACGCAGGCCTCACGATCTACAGCGACGAGAAAGGCTTTGAAGCCCATCGGCTCCACGTTGAGCCTGAAGTCTCGTGCTACAAATTCGGCGATCTTATCAACACGCTGATCGCTCTTCATAAACTCTTTCAGGGTAACTGCACGGTCAAGGATTGCATTGACCTGGCTAATATCCTGAATGTTTTCCTTCTCTATCTGCTGCAAAAATTCTTTTTCTAACTTCTCTTTGTCAGCCAGGAGATTTGAACTAGCCAGCGAGTAGTGCAGTTTGACGGTCGTACCATCTTTTATAGAGTCTTCAATAGAATACCTATCGAGAAAGCCCTTATCATCATTGACGCCGAAAACCTTGAAGGTTCCCTTCCCTTTGGAGATATTATCGATAGGCGTGCCCGTAAAACCGATATAGTAGGCGTCGGGCAGGATCGTCATCAATTCCGTTCCCAGCACGCCCCCGGTCGAGCGGTGCGCTTCATCAATGAGTACGATAACTTTGCGTTTATGTTGTCGTACCTTTGCTTTGTCGACGCTAAAATCGCCGAATTTGTGGATCATGCAGACGACGAGCCCACGCTGATCGCGCAGCAGCACCTCTTCCAGCATGGATCTGCTTTCTACGGTTACGTCGATAGCCACACCTGCGCCTGTCAGATTTCTGATGAGCTGTTGCTCCAGTTCAACACGATCTACTAGCATCAAGACGAGTGGCTTCTCTTCGTCACTGGTGCGCAGCAACTGGGTCGCGATCGTAATCATCGTCAGCGTTTTACCGCTCCCCTGCGTATGCCAGATCAGCGCTCGCCGCTTATCGGTCTCCTGCACACGCTCCTTCACGGCCTCAATGGCACGAACCTGGTGCTGGCGCAAGATAATTTTGGTGAGGGCGTCATCTTTAGTAAGGAACATGATGTACGTCTGGAGCATGTCCAGCAGGCGTTCCTGATCGAAGAATGCGGTGACGCGTTGCTCAAAATCGCTCTTATTGCCCTCAAAGCTATCTTTCCAGTTATAGAGATTCTTGCGGCCGGTGTTCCAGGTGCCACCATAGAAGAAGTTGAACAACTGGGTTACTACGAAGATCTGTGCCAGGGAGAAGAGTTCGGGCGTCTCTTTGTGGTAGCGCCGGATCTGTTCAAGCGCCTGATAGAGTCCATCGTGAGCAAAGGCGCTCTTGGTCTCCACAATGACAATGGGAATACCATTGATGAGAAAGACGATATCGGCGCGAGTAACATGCACGCCATCATCGCTACGCTGCCACCATTCATCGGTGACATGGTAGATATTATTGCCGGGAGTCTCAAAATCAACTAGTTTGATGTTGCGTTCACGCTTCTCCTTCTCGACATAGAAGGACATTTTACCTTGCAACCACTTGAGGGCATCCGCATTACCTTCAATAGTGGTTTTGAGGCGGCTCAGTTCTTGCATAATCTGAGCGGCATCTTCTACGCGCAGGATACTGGAATTGAAGGTGAGCAATTTCTCTTCAAGGATAGGATAGAAGAAGCGGCCATCGGGGCCACGGCGGAGCTGCTGCGCGTCATCAGCTCTGATGCGTTCCCAGCCAGCTTTTACCGCGTATTCAATCAATGGCTCCTGCACCGTCTCACGTTCTCTGCTCATCGGTCAAAATCTCTCTCTCTAGCTGTTCTATAAGTGGCAGGGTCGATATACGTCCAGTCATGAGTTCGTCGAGTAATGTTCGGAAGAGTTCTTCATGTAGGGTAATTTCTTTTTCGAGGGCTGTGATTTTAGAAGTACAAGCACTTATCGTTTTGGTAATAGTAGCTTGCTCAGGTAGAGATGGAAGTGGAACTTGTAAATTAGCAACAATACGCGAATTGATGCTATGCAAACCACTACTCGTCTTAGTTTTACCAAGAAGCTGAGCACGTCCATAATCACTGTTAAGATAATACATCAACCATTCGGAAAGAATAGAATCAGAATTAGGCCGCACACGGATAAGATGGTTTTGATGCAGTGCAAAAGGAAGCTCATCATTCCATATTGCGGCTGAGCCAAGTAAGGCAGGATTGCCATTGCCTTCTATTAGTAGCACATCCCCTTTTTTCAAACGGTAACGCTCTAAATCCCCTGCTAGCATTCCTATATATTTCACTTCATCAAGGCGTAATGCGCCACGTATAACATTCATTACAGCAAGATAAGGAACAAGCTGTGTACTCTGACTTCTAGTTTTATTTACAGTTAATCCATATGCTATCTCTGAAACACATTGGATACGACATATTTCCCAACTCTCCGGTATCTCCCCGACCTCACTCTGTTTCGTCGCCTCATTTCGCGTACCATGTGTAAAGAGATGTTGTATCAGTGCAGCCTTGCGCTCAAGCTCAAGCTCAAGCTCTTTGCGTCGTGTCTGAATCGCTTGGTTGATCGTTTGCAGGACGTGGGCGATGGCACGTTGTTCGGGAGGAGATGGTAAAGGGATCTGTGCATTTAGAAAAGTTTTCAGAACGACATGATGCATTGTACTACCATTGGATAGAGCCACTAAATGTTCTATTATGTTTTTCATGGCCCAATAAAAAAAATCGCGGTCTATTATATCAGGCTTCACTATAGCTTTAAAAATATGTTGGTTAAGCCATGCATCTCCCCCATCCCACCTGTAAGCACCTAACGAGGCAGACCAGGATATCAGGATGTCACCATAATGAACTCGATACTTATCTAGTATTTGTTCATCAAAAAAGTTGTATGGCTTAGATCCATCATTTAGATTTTGGATGCGGATAATAGGCAAGCCTTTTTCCTTCCAGTCAGATGGCTTAAAAGGATACCCATTTATGTATTGGGCGGCTTCTTCGAGCTTTATGGTTATCCAGCCTGATGGAAGCACATTAAGCTTTTTTGACTCTTCAATGAGATCTAATGGCGTCTCTTCTTCTTGCTCTGTTGTCATAGGATTAAACATAGGTTTCCCCACTTAAGCCTAGTTTTTCAAGTAAATTTGTCAATTCCGCATCTGCCTTCTCACGTTCAGCCTTTGTCATCATCAAGGCATCCACAATCTCTTCTATTGGTCTATGCACTAACTCGTCTGCCACTTCAACAAACTGAGAAGGACTTAAATTATAATCTTTCTCTTTTGCCTCCTCCCGCGTAATTACCCGACTCAGCTTCTCACGCGTTTCCCAATTGTGATAGACCTCAGCAGCAGCAACAATACCTTCACGAGTCAATTCATTTTTAGGTTTGCGCTTCACAAAATAGCGTGAAGCATTGATCAGCATAATCTGATTTTTGCGTTCGAAAGGCTTAGCTTTGTTGAGCATAAGAACGATACCGGGAGCAGTGGTATTGTAAAAGAGGTTTTCAGGGAGCAGGACAACGCAATCAATAAGATCCTTCTCAACAAAGTGCTTGCGAATTTCGCGCTCTCGATCAATATTCTGGCTGCCAGAGCCACGCGAGACCGCTCCTGTATCCAGGACAACAGCGGCACGTCCATCATCATTAAGCGAGGCATGAATGAGCTGCACCCAGCCCCAGTCGGCGGTATTGCTGGGCGGCATCGGCACTTTATCACCGAAGCGCTTCCAGGGGTCGCTATCATAGAAGGTTTCGTCGTAATTTTTCTGATTCCACATCGGATTGGCGACCACATAATTGAAGGTCTCCAGTCCGGTCCCTTTGGAAGCAAAAATCGGTCTGCGCATCGTATCGCCGATGGCAATTTTTGCATCCACGTAATCGTGCAGGAACATGTTCATCAGCGCCATTGCATAGGTCGTGGGATTCAGCTCTTGCCCGTACAGATGAGGAGCACGCGAGCGGTCGTCGGGGTGGCGCAGCTCGAAGAGATGGCGCACCTTGATCAGCAGGCCACCTGAGCCGCAGGCTGGATCATATATGCGCGTACGCGGCTGTGGATCAAGCAGTTCAGCAATCAGCTCACCCACTTCTTGAGGGGTGTAGAACTCGCCCGCACTCTGTCCCTGCCCCTCGGCAAACTTGCGCAGCAGATATTCATAGGCACGACCGAGAATATCAGGCTCAGCATTGTTGAGTCCCAGGCGATGGCGGCTGATTATTTCAATGAGTTTATAGAGCGGATCGTCATCGAGGGTACGCTGTCCACTCTGGCGCTCATTATAATCACGCACATTGATTACCCCTTGTAAGACAGGATTCGCCTTAGCGACCTGAGTCATGGCATCTGAAACAAACTCGCCTAATTTGTCTTTGGAGTGGTTACGCAGTTTGCTCCAATGATACTGATTGGGGATAAAGAAGCGAACAATAGGTTTTCTGCCTTCTTCCAGAGCCAGGAGGTGGTCATCCTCAATGAACTGACGAGCCAGTTCTTCATCGCCATAGTCTTCCTGGGTATACTTATAGCACTCGTCATCAAAGACATCGGAGAGGCGTTTGTAGAAGACCAGCGGCAAAATAAAATCTTTATACTTAGGAGCGTCGGTCGAGCCACGAATAGCGCAAGCAGCATTCCAGAGCCAGGTCTCTAAAGTAGAAATACTCAGGTGTTCATCAGAATGCAAGGCAATGGATAGCATCTGCTGATTCGGAGCATCGGTTACTGCCTGATACTTTGCGCCACCATTTTTCTTTCGGACCACGTGCACTCTCCTACATCGTCAATCTTTATTGCTTAAATGTTTTTAACAGGGCAGGAATAAATAAAAAGGGAACAGCCAAAAGCTTAAGTATGCATCAACACTATCCCCTCGTTGTACTGAGCCGTGGTCCAGTCCAAGACATCGGCAAGAACTTCACGAAACTGCTCCAGTCCTTGTTTACGTGATTCCTCATTGGGCATTGCGGTACTGCGCCAGACTAACGAAATCTCTACCTGTCCGGGAAATGTTTCACTCCTCACAATGAAGCGTGCCACTGTACCAGGGAAGAGATGTTGCTCTGACTGTCTAATCTCTTCCAGTCTGCCCATCAATTGATCCTGGAGACCCACCCTGATTTGCACGGTAATAGAGGTCGCAAGCAGCATATTATTCTCAGGAGAGATGCGCCAGCGCAGAACGCTTTTCCGTGGACGACCTGCAATATTGGGCTTAAAGTTTTGTACCTCTATTATAGGGATGAGAATAACATGTGCAGCCCTTACAGATGAGAGACGCCCATCCTCAACGTATTCATATACTCTACTAGGCGAAAGACCAAGCATCTCCGCTGCTTCCTTGATGGATACATAGCCTGGAACACTTGCCTGATCGTCATTTACGTGCATGCTTACAGTCTATTCATTATTGGTATTTATCGACTAAGCCGTAGATTTAGGTACTTTTCAATCCACCTAAAATGTGGTATATTCATCCTATCGGCATAGTGCCGATTGATACTTAGAGTAGAAATCAGGAGGTAGTGCAAGAGAAGAAGAGGAATAACTACTTGACAGAGCACAGAAAAGTAAAAAAAGATAGAATGTGTTGTCTGTATGAGTAAGGAATATGGGAACCATGAGACACTACTGAACCTGATTAAATGATAAATCTGAGGGATATTATGATTGATAGAGCAGTGGTAAGAGGAAAAATATGGTGTGGTCAGACAAACAAGTAGATTATTGGCGTTCTGTCTACGAAGCATATCTCGCTGATACGCACTCAATAGCCATCAATGCAGATATTGACCAACAGCGACAGATTGTCCAACAAGAAATGCTCCAATTACTACATGGTTTCCTCCATAGAGAAGTCACGCTTCAGGATTTTAACATAAGCTTCAAGAATAAAGCTAACGGAACATGGAATGTTTTTCACGTGCGAGGCTTTTCTGGAGGTATGTTCCTCGATAAACTATCGAAGCATATTCTCGATAAAAATCATCTAATACATCTCTTGCACGTAACATTACGCTTGCCCAAAGATACAAAAGAGGGGTTTTTGTGGATGCAGGCTTTTATGCAATTTTTAGAGAACACGATTGCTTCTCAACAGATAGCGCGAATGCAACTACAGTCCTCGCGGATACCTTTTTTCCTCAGTATCTGGTGGCACTTACAAGCGGTAGAACAATGGCCTATTCCCTATCAGTTCGTGCAAAGAGCAATCATGAGAGAAAAAGAAGATCTGGAAGATCCCATCGAAAAATATTTTGAATTCCGAACACGTTTTGTATCGCTGGCAAATACACTTGGGCTCTCCTCATGGCAACTAGATTACCTGTTAACCTGGCATGAGCAACAGCAGATCGAGCCGAAGCGGGCCTCCTTTACTCTATGGGAGCATGAGGTACCAGCCACGATGCAAAGACAAGTGAATGAGAGCCCTGCCAGGACGACTGCGATGCAGGAAATACTAGATACTGTAGAGAGAAAGGACATCATATCTCCCCAGGAGATACGAGGAAGCTCTTGTCGTAGTCGTATCCTGTGGCTGTTGGCGAAGCTAGGACACAAAGTAGGCTGCCAGGTCTGGATTCGCGCAATCGATCATCGCCAAGTATGGCAGAACGAGCATTTAGGCGCATTGAGTCTTCTATCCCTTCCAACCTTGGCAGATCCGGCCTTCCAGCAAGAAATTGAGCAAATTGATATTCTATGGTTACTCAACAATGAAATTGTTGCGGCTTATGAAATAGAACAGGCACACACGCATGTTTCTATTGGTCTACTTCACCTCTTTAACCTGGGCACATTTTTTCCGAGTGGGAAATTGCATCTTTGTATGATCATTCCGCAGTATCGTTTTGAGAAAGTACGCTCCGAACTACTGCGTCCTGTTTTTCAGGAGCAGAATCTGCGACAGCATTGCGTGCTCATCAGTCAGGAGTTATTGCTCCGCCATGCCGAGCATATTTTACGGTGGGCCAGAAACTTATTTGTGATCGATGATCTCGTTTCTCTCTCCACAGATGGATACGACCAAGAACTTTCCCCCAAATGGAGCCCAACAGACAAAGCATTACTGAAGGGTGGAGCCTGATAACTCCAATAGAAAGCCAGATAAAAGTCAGCTATATTAAACAGAGTGAGGAGGCGGTAGTGAAAGAGAGTCGCAAGATAACCAAACAAACCGTCATTTGTCTGCCTTATTTTAATGAAGAAGTACCAGTACTGCACTTAGAAAACGGAAAAGCCTATGTTCCGATTATTGCGCTCTGCAACATGTTTGGGCTGC
>Ga0137365_10000964_pt1 | contig 21387 bp, 26 predicted proteins | sample SagtaG_9_FD_104799 | JGI IMG/M metagenome (GOLD analysis project Ga0137365, IMG submission 104799) | Vadose zone soil microbial communities from Sagehorn Ranch, Mendocino, California, USA - Sage1_L_40_16 metaG | ecosystem: Environmental > Terrestrial > Soil > Vadose zone | place: USA...
CGTCCACAGTGCCTCGAACCACCACTCCCCGGTTGACTGGTCCCGGCGCAGGACATGGTCGTAGTAGCCGAACCACCACGCCGGCAGCCGCCTGGGGCCGCCGGGCGCAGGCGGCACCGGCAGGACCTCGCCGCCAAAGCCGAAACCCAGATAGCCCATCCAGCCGCCAGCGAAGGCCGGAGCCGCGAGACCGGCCAGATCCGCCTCCGGCGCCGGGGCACGCCCGGCCCGGCCGCCCGCACCGCCGCCGACCCCGCCGCCCGGGGGGCAGGGCGCGTCAAGAACGTCGCCGAGCGACTTCGGCGGGCTGCGCACCAGCGCAGGCTCAGAGCTAATTACGTCGGCGCCACCCGCCCAGGCCCCGATCAGCGCGACCGGGTGCGCATCCCACCGCACCAGCCCCAAAACCTCGACCGGAGCCAGATCCCAGCCCAACGGGCGACGCACCACACGAGGAACCGAGCTAGGCCGCACATTGCCTCCGCAGCAGCGAACCACCATATCCCGCCAACGAACCAGCCACCATCAACCACCCGCCGGCCAGCCAAGCTGTGGGGTTCGAAGCCGGGATTAGCTACGCTGCCTGAGCGTATTCGTAGCTCAATCCGCCGAGAGTCGGTTTTCGTACGATACGTGCAGACTCGATGCACGCTACCTCGGCTGGTGGTTCTGGCGGTCGTTGCTGGAGTACCCGGTGTGGCCCGGTGCGGCCCGGTGCACCTCGATCCAGCTAGGCTCCACAAGATGGAGACGCGAGCGGAATGATGGACTGGGTAATGGCGGGCGCGCTGCTGATCGTCATCGTCGCGGTGCTGGTCCTGCTCAGGAATCGCGAGCGTGGTGGACGCTAGGCTCGGTTCCTGTCAAGCCACCTGGTGCCAGGCGCGTGGCGCGCAGGTTCGACAGGTACCGGGCTGCGGTCACCGGTGCCCGTCGGCGACCCGGCTGCGGAGGGCTTTGCGGTCCAGCTTCCCGACGCTGGTGAGCGGCACCGAGTCGAGTATGTTCACCTCGCGTGGGTACTTGTGCGCCGCGAGCCGCCCGCGGGTGAACTCCGTGATCTCCGCCGGAGAGGCCTGGATGCCCGGCCGCAGCGACACGAATGCCACAATCTCTTCGCCAAGACGCTCGTCCGGCCGGCTGACGACGCCCGCCATCGCTACTGCGGGATGCTGGAGCAGGACGTCTTCCACATCGCGGGGGAAGACGTTGAAGCCACCGCGGATGATGAGGTCCTTTTTCCTGTCCAGCACATACAGGTATCCGTCGGCGTCGAGACGGCCGATGTCGCCGGTGTGCAGCCAGCCGCCGCGCAGGGTCGCCGAAGTCTCCGCGGGCGAGTTCCAGTAGCCGGCCATCACGCCGTCCGCGCGGACACAGATCTCTCCGTCGGACCGGGCCGGTACGTCGGCGTCGTTGTCGTCGCGGATCGAGATCTGGTAACCGGGAATGGGCAGCCCGGCCGAGCCGGGCCGGCTGGCTCCGGGGGGGTTCACCGAGATCACCGCGCCAGACTCGGTGCACCCATACCCCTCGAGGATCTCGCTGCCAGGCACCCGCTTCTCCCACTGCTCCCGGGTCTGCGCCGCGAGTGGCGCGGCGCCGCTGTTCACGTAGCGGAGCGAGGACAAGCCGGCGTCTTCCAACGGCTGTGCGAGCAGCATCTGGATCATCGCGGGCACCAGCGCCGTGCGCTGAATCCGGTGCCGCTGGGCCAGTGCCAGGAACTCCACTGGATCGAACCAGCGCTGGAGCACGGCCAAGCCTCGTTCGGTGGCGTGAAATCCGACCAGAGTCACGATCATGCCGTAAGCATGCGACAGCGGCAGCGGCGTCAGCGCTGTGGTGATCCCCTCGGCCTGCGAGGCCTCGTGCGAGCTGCGGGAGCAGGAATACAAGTTGCGGTGCGAGAGCATGACGCCTTTCGCCTGGCCGGTCGTGCCGCCGGTGTACATGAGCGCCGCCAGGTCATCGTCGCCGACGCCGACGATGCCGGCAGCGGGGGCGGACTCAAGCTCGCCGAAGTCCACCCCGCGAACGTGCCCGGGAAGCGAGTCGGGTACGCCGCCGACGACGATCACGTGCCGCAACCGTGGAGCGCCCGCCGCCGCGGCGGCCACCGTTGCCAGCAACTCGGGAGTGGTCACCACCGCCACGGCGCCCGAGTCGGCCAGGATGTGCCGCAGCTCGGCCGGGCTAACCAGGAACACCACCGGGGTGACGACCGCACCCGCCCGCCAGATCGCGCTGTAGACGATGCCTACCTCCGGGCAGTTCGCCATTAGTACCACCACTCGCTCGCCAGCCGACACCCCGAGCTTCACCAGCCCCGATGACGCCCGGCATGCCCGGTCGAACAGCTCGCCCGACCGGTACGTCCGGCCCTCGAAAACGAGGCTCTCGTAATCGCCGAGCCGATGGAACGCCGCCTCGGCCAAGACGGCAAGGTTGTGGTCAGCCTGCGACGATGTCATACCCGTCCTCCTGCTCTGCCCGGCTACCCGATAGTAACCATTCCGGTGGCTTCGCCCCGCGAGCTGCCGCAGCCGCCGCCCGGCCACTTTGCTGGGGCCGCGGCTGGCCCAGCCTCCGGGTCTCAGCCGAACCCGGAGGTGACCGATGATCGCCAAGACCCACCCGCCCTCGTCCCGACAGCGCCCCGAACAGCGATAACACGCCTATCCGGTGATATCAGGCTTCTTGGGCGTGCGCCGCCTGCGGTAGGCGCGAACGCGGGCCCGATTGAGGCAGATGTCCGAGCAATAGCGGCGGGGAGTCCGTCCGCGGCGGTCGATGTAGACGTCGACGCAATCCGAGCCCCCGCACGTGCCCAGTCGCTGCCAGCTGACGGATTCAACGGCACCGAGGAGCGCGACGGCGCAGCCGGCGGTGAGGACTGGCGCGGTTGCGCGGTGCCCGGTGGTCCAGCTGAGGTGCCCGTCCGGGGTAACGCCGGGCGTGAGGTCGGCGTCGCGCAGCAGCCGGTTCAGCGCAGCCGCTTTCTGGACGGAGCCGGTTGCGGCGAAGACAGGCCAGAGCGCGCTGGCGATCGCGGCCAGCGTGGCGGCGCTTAGCTGAGATGCCGCGGCGGGATGCTCGTCATCGGTCAGGTCAGGATAGGGCTGGCCGGATTCGCGCGCCTCGTCTCGCGGCTGGTCAGCGTACTCGTTGATGAAGGTAACTAGCCACCGCAGCGGCACGCCTGGCACAACGCTCATAGCGCAAGTGTAACCGCAGTTGTAAGTCAGGAGGTTACATGTGTAATCTTCTGAGTATGTCAGAAGGTTACGTAGATCTGTCGGTTCTCCCCGCCTACCTGGCTGTCGTGGTTCTCATTTGCGCAGCGCCCGGCCCGGACATGGCCTACATGGTCGGAACGGGCATTGGCGGCGGCCGTGCCGCAGCGACCCGCGCAGCGCTCGGCGTGACTCTCGGAGTCATCGTGTATGCCGGTGCCGTCGCGGCCGGGCTCGGCCCCCTGGTCTCCCGCCACTCGGCCGTGCTGACTGGCCTGCAGATTTTCGGTGCCATGTACCTGGCCAGGATGGCCTACGCAACGTTCAATGACGGCCGCCGCCCCGGCCCGGCCACACTGGCCGGGCAGCAGGATACCCGCTGGTTCCGACGTGGCCTGATCGTCAACCTGACCAATCCGAAGGTCATGCTGTTCTTCATCGCCTTCCTTCCGCAGTTCCTGGGAACCGCCAGCAACCCATTCCTGCAGCTCCTGATGCTTGGCCTGATATTCCAGACCGTCGGCCTCGCCGGCGACCTCACCGTCGGCTGGACGGCAGCCGTCTTCCGCGACAAGGTGCTCGCCTGGCCCAGGGCGATACAGGCCATGACCTTCATCTCGGCCGGTGTCTTTGCCGCGCTCGCCCTCATAGTCAGCATCGAAGCGATCAGGTCGCTGGCTACAGTGTGAGCGCCCTGGTCCGGCCTGTGGGTCTACCGGTTCGCTGAGGAGGGAGGCTTGCGGCATAGGAGGCTAGGGAGACTGCGACACAGCAATGGCGATCTGGCGCGGCCCGGCCCGCGCGATCGAATCCGGCCTGCTGAGCGCAAGGCCCTGATCACCGCAGGGGACGCCTGTATCGCAGGCCCATGCCGCTGCAGGAATCCGGCATGCCGATGACTGATCCCGGGCGTTTTGCCAGGACCGAAGCTGCTCTGACCGACGCCCGGACGCTGCTGTACGTGCTGCGAAGCTAGGGCCTGGTGAAGGAATCAGGCCAGATGATCGCGCTCGCGACATCCCGCGTGTTCGCCAGGTTGCCGCCCGGCAGCTCCAACCCGCCGCAGCCGCCGGGTTGGCCGAGCCGCTCGCCGTACTTGCCTGGCCCGCGGCTGCCGGCTTAGAGAAGCAGCTGGCGGTACTCGAACTGCTGGTGCTGCAGCCGCCGACGGCCAGGCTCGTGGCGACCAGCAGGGTCACGCCGGCCACTGCGGGCCGGTTAACGAAACACCCCATCTGACTCATCTCCCACGTCGTCGCAATCCTGGCCCGCGGTGCCTGCCATGCGCGCCGCGGCGTGTCTTGCCCAGTAAAATAGATATCAATATGCTAAATTTGTGTTATCAGATCCATCAAGCGGAGGAGGCGCCAGATGGCTACCCAGAATGCAGCCGCAGGCCCGGAAATGGTTACTCAGGATGCAGCGGCCGCAGGCCCGGAACGGCCTAGCCGAAGGGTGACCGAACGGGCGGCCCGGTTCTGGCCCGGACTGCGCATGCTGGTGCTGGGTATCGTCATCCTGATCGCCGGGATCACGCTGCTCTGGCTGACCGGTCACTTCAGCGGCGACGCCGCGACAGCCCTGATATGGCTGGGCGCCCTTGTCATTGTCGCCAGCGCCCTCGTGCTGCGCGGCCTCACCGCCGTCGTGCCCGGCCAGGCGCGCGTCGTCCAGCTCTTCGGCAAGTATCGCGGCACCATCCGCGAGTCTGGCCTGCAGTGGGTGAATCCATTCACCAACCGCATCGTGGTCTCGACCCGGATCCGCAACCAGGAGTCAGCGCAGGCCAAAGTCAACGACTCCGACGGCAACCCGATCGAGATCGCCGCCGTGGTCGTCTGGCAGGTCCACGACACCGCCGGGGCCGTCTACTCCGTCGATGACTTCACGCAGTTCGTCACCATCCAGACCGAGACCGCGGTCCGGCATATCGCGTCCAGCTATCCCTACGACAACCGGGGCAGCGGCGCGCTGTCACTGCGCGACAACGCCGAGGAGATCACCCAGCGGCTGTCGGCCGAGCTCACGGCCCGCGTCAGGCCGGCCGGAGTGCACATCATCGAGTCACGCCTCACCCGGCTGTCCTATTCCCCGGAGATCGCTCAGGCCATGCTGCGCCAGCAGCAGGCCAGCGCGGTCGTGGGAGCGCGGCAGCGGATCGTCGAGGGTGCCGTCGGCATGGTCAAGCTGGCCCTGGAACGGCTGCAGGAGGAGGGCGTCGTCGAGCTGGACGAGGAGCGCAAGGCGGCGATGGTCTCCAACCTGCTCGTGGTCTTGTGCAGCGAGCAGGCCACCCAGCAGGTCGTCAACACCGGCTCTCTGTACCAGTAGCGGCGGCACGGTAACCCGGTGAGCGAACGCAAAAGCGTCCTGCTGCGGCTGGACCCAGCCGTCCACGACGCCCTGGCCAGATGGGCCGCCGACGAACTGCGCAGCACCAACGCCCAGATCGAATTCCTGCTGCGCCGCGCCCTCGCCGACACCGGGCGGCTGCCCAGCCGGGTCAAGCCGCAGCGGCGTCCCGGCCGCCCGCCCAAAGCCACGCCCGTCTGACCCTTGACGCCAAGTTCCGGGCGGCACTTTTGGTCGGCATCATGTGGTGCTTGACGGCATCGATCTGGACGTCGCCGAAGGCACGGTCACGCGCTGCTTGGCCGGGGTGCTCAGCAGAATCGACCGGCCCGAGACGGGGAAGATGGCACGCATCCGAGACCTGCTCAAGGCCCAGCCCGAGGAGTTCGCCGAAGCCATCACGCTAATCGACGAGGCACTGAAGAAGAAGATCCGCGACCTCACCCGTCACCGCCGCCGGATCGCCGAGCTCGCCGGGGGCGAACGGTTGTTCCTGTCGGCTGAGATCGTCGACATTCTCGGCCAGCTCCGTGCCTTGGGAGTCAGCGAGCGGACGGTGCAGATCGAACGCGATGCCTGGATCGAGCATGCGGCGCTCTCACCGGAGCTGGTGCCGGAATGGGTGAGCGAGAAGAGGTCGGCCCGGCCCTCACCGACCTCGAGTTCCGGCACCTCTACCTCGCCTGTGACGAGGCATTCGGGCTGGGACCCCGCCGACCCGCGGCTCGCGAAGCTGGCCGAGGCCGTAGTGGCCTGGACGGCTCAGCGCGATCGGGACCGGGGGCAGCCCCGCCCGAACGGTCGGCCGGCAACCCGGCCGCCGTCAGCCTGATCTCCTCACATATCGTCAGCACCTCGCCCTCGTGGGCGTGGCTGAACGAACTGTCCCAGAACCAGCCGTAGGCCCCGCGTCACCCACAGGAACCCTCGTGACTAGCCTGGGCATCGCAGACCATGATCGTGGAGACTTTTCAGGGATTATCCCTGAAAAGTCTCCACGATCATGAATTTCAGGCAGAAGACGTTATCATCCGGGTGCACGGAGTGCTGCGAGGACTGCGGGTTCATCTGCGACGTGGCCGGCGCGTTTGTCTGCCGCCGAAGGGATCGTTCACAGCGTTGGCGAACTCTCCGAGCTTCTTGCGCGCACCTCCGCTGATGTTCACGCCAGGCCGGAGTCCGGTACCTGGTCTGTCCTCGAGTATTCCTGCCACATTTGCGATGTGCTGCTGGTGCACCGTGAGCGGGTGAAAAATCCGGCGTCGGCATGAGCCACACCGCCTGCGAGCGCAACGCGGCGCCGGACGACATCGCCGACGCGAGCAACGCCGACCCCTCCGCGACGATCAGCGGCGAGGCAGGCAGCCCCGCGATGTCGTCAAGCACCATCGCGCCCCGCTGGCGGTGCAGCGACATCCGCAATATCTCGGCGACTGTCGAGCGCTCCCAGCGCTGCCGCGGGGTCAGCGCCTCCCAGCGGCGCGCGGCCTCGTCACCAGCAGCCAGCGCCCGATCGCGGTGGACCCACGTCCGCGTGTCCGCGCTATACAGGCGCAGGCCGTAGCGGCACACAAGCCGCGTCGCCACGGTCGTCTTTCCCGACGCCGGCGCCCCACCCAGCCAGATCACGTGCCGCACGCAACCAACCGTAGAGTCGGCGGGGCAGACCGCACCGCCCGCCCGCTGCGCCCCCTTTAACCTCTCCCCGTTCAGTGCCACCCCGCGACTCGCACCCACAACGACCCCTCAGCCGCGCGGTCCGCGGCAAGAGAGCGCGCTTTCGCTGCATTTCCCGGACCTCATATTCAGCCGTGCCATCGGCGGCGTTCGAACCTTGCGGGCCGTTCATTCGGGATTGTGGCGCCGGGCGACGGTTCAGCTGAGTCCGGCGGGGGGCAGGGGGCGGTATATCTCGGGTATGGCCTCCTCGATCAGCGTGACCGTTTGCGCCACGGTCAGCCGGGTGGTCTCGATGCCGATGTACCGGTAGCCGGCCGCCCGCCGTTCGTTGCGTCGTGTCCGTGTGCTCGGCCTGGTCGGCGACGTCCCGCCACTGCTGGCTGGTGTGCTTTGACCGCGCGATGCGGCGCTGATCGCGGACCTGCTTGGCGGCCAGCAGTTCAACGACGAACACGTCGGCCGGGCCCGGCAGCAGAGCTCGGAAGGCGCGGTAGTCCGCGTGGTGGCGGATGAAGCTGCCCGAGATGACATTGGCATACCCCGCGTGCCAGAAGTTGCCTGCCAGCGTGGCGGCGTTGCGGCGCAGCAAGTCGAAAAACGCGGCATCAAAGTGGCACGGGTTGACCTGCCCAACGTCTTCGCCGTCCAGCTGGGCGGCCCGCGGTGTGCGCGGCAGCAGTGCGCGATAGTGGTGGACTTCCCGGCACCTTCGGCACCGGTGATGATGATCAGCCGGCGCTGGTGCCCGGCCGCGTCCAGCCGCGACAACTCTCCAGCAGCGCTCATGTGCTCCAGTGTCGACGATGCCGCGCCGCGCACCAGCCGGTCTGGGCGGGGAGGCTACGGGCGTGCGGAGAGATCCAGGCTGGCCGGGATGGCCTTGACTGCGCCGTCCAAGCGTTCGATGAGCGCCGGGCGGCCGCCTTTCCCGCCGTGGCGGACCCAGTGGCGGCCAGAGACACTCCAGGCGGTGGTGGCGAGTTCGGCCAAGACGTGCAGCCGGAGGTCTTCGGGGTCCAGGTGGAGTTTGCCCGCGAGGCAGTCGATCACCTGGTTCTTGATCCCGGCGCGATAGTGCTCGACGTAGGCGAGCAGGGCTGGCTCGGCCGCGACCAGGCGGCGCGTGGCGAGAAATCGCTCGTCCCAGCCGGGATCGAGTCCGGCCACTGCCGCGGCCAGTGTCTGGTGCAGCTCGCTGAGGATGGCGCCGGACAGCTCGTGGTCAGCAAGCGCGGTCAGGTAGGCCGACCACAACTCGGCCTCGGCCTCGATCGCCGCGGCCTCCTTGGCCGGGAAGGCGCGGAAGAAGGTGCTCTTGGAGACTTCGGCCTCCTCGGCGAGCTCGTCCAGCGTGGTCGCGTCGAAGCCCTTCTCAGTGAACATGCGTAGCGCCGCGTCGGCCAGCGCGCGGCGGGTCCGCAGCTTCTTGCGCTCGCGCAGCGGCAGGGAACGGTCGCCGGTCGGCTGGGTGGTCATGCCCGGCATCCTATCCGAAGGCGGGACCCGGAAACAAAACATACTGAGATCTTTTTAAGATTTGACTTCAAACAAGACTGAATGTCATTATCTGAGAAGCACCGAAACGCCCAGCGCAGGCGGGGGGCCTGCCCGAGGCATCCACTCACGCCCGGATCAAGGAGGAACCATGGATTTCAAGCTCGACATGACCATGATGTTCGCGATGCACGACGCGCTGCGCAGGGAACTCGTGCAGGTCGCGCGGATCGCGGGCCGACTGGACGACAACCCAGGCAAGCTGCTGCAAGCCGCGCTCGGGTGGGAGCTATTCAAAAAGTTCCTGCTGGTCCACCACCAGTCCGAAGATGACGCCCTGTGGCCGGCACTGCGCGCCCGCGTCGCCGAAAAGCCCGATCGAGTGGCACTGGCGGACGCGCTGGAGGCCGAGCATGCCGTGATCGAGCCGCTGCTGACGGCCATCGACGCGGCCGCGGCCGACCCGGACTACGGCTACCAGCGCTTCGGCGACATCATCGACGAGCTCGCGACGAAGCTGACCGCGCACCTGACCCACGAGGAGACGGACGGGCTGCCCCTGATCGACGCCTCGCTGACGCCCCAGGAGTGGCAGCACTTCGCTCAGGTCCACACCGAGCGGATCCGCAGCGACGCGCCGATGTACATGCCCTGGCTGCTCAACGAAGCAAGCCCGCAGACCTCTGACGCGATCCTCAGCAAGTTCCCCCCGCCGCTGCTCACCGCCTTCCGCGAGCAGTGGGGGCCGAGGTACGCCACCTTGAACATCTGGACCGCCGCCGGCGAGCAGGCCTCCTAAGACGCCCGGAAAGGGCTCAGGGTCATGTCACCCCAAGACGCAACAGAAATCACCCCCCAGGCCGCGGCGCCCCCCGCCGCCGGCCGCAAGCTCGGCCTTGCGCTGCTGGTCATCGCCACCGCGCAGCTCATGCTGGCGCGATCGCCGGCGACCCCAGCATCGACCCGGCCCAGGTGCTCACCGACGCCGCCTACGCGCTGTGGCCGCAGGCCGAGGTCCCGCGTCCACGCCGCGCTCACCCGCGCCCTCGCCGACCAGCTCACCGACCGGCTGGCCCCAGCGGCCACCTGAACCAAACGGCGGCAGCCCGCCGGGACCCGGCAACGTCGCGCCCGGGGCATCGTGATGTGTGGAGATCGGCTGAGGTACCAAGGACCGAGGCAGGCGCTCGGTCAGCCGAGCTGGGACAGACCCTTCTGGAGATCGTCGCCGTTCATCACCGGCGCCAGCTCGATGTCGGCGTGCAGTTCCATGACGAACGGCTCCGCGAACGGCGGTATGCCGGACGTGTCGGGAAGGTCGAACACCATGTACGCGGTCCGGCGCCCGTCGAAGGTCGTGAAGTACATCCCCTCCGGCTTCCAGCGCTCGGCGGCATGCTGCATGACAGCACCCAGGGTGCCGTCCTTGATCGCCCGGTTCCCTGACTCGGCCGGAATGCTGATCCTGGCCATGACTCGCATAAACAGCCCCCCGTTAGCTCAATCCAGCTTCACCAGCATCATACGTCACATAATCCCGTACCGCTGGCGGCCGCGTACCGTGGGCGATACTGCGCCGGACGGCGGTGACGTAGGCGGCCTGGTCGCCGTTGGGGTAGGTGACCTCGTAGTCCGGGCCGCCGAGCACGTCGAGCAGCCGCACCAGCGCGACCTCGGCGCCGATCTCCTCACCGGCCTCCCTGACCGCAGCCTCGGCCGGGGACTCACCGACCTCGACGGCACCGCCGAGAATCCCCCACCCGTCATGGTGACCGGCGTGGCGGGTTAGCAGCAGCCGTCCCGCCTGGTCGAGCGGGAGGACCGAAACCGCCGGGAGCAGCAGGAGGCCGTGCCCGACAGCGGCCCGCAGCCGGGCGACGTGCGCGGAGATACCCACCCCGCGCCACAATAGGGCGGGCGTCATGGACGACCTGACCTCTGCACCGGCTGACGCCTGATTCACCGCTGCGCGATGAATTACCGGGTTTCGATGCGCAGCATCTGGTCTGCGCCGTGCTGGAAGCGGTACGGCACCGTTTGTATCCGGGAACGGTAATCGGCTGCACCAAATTCAGTCCGAAGATCCTCAAGGAAGCTCACGGGATCGCCGGTTCCCTGCACGACCAGCGGGAACACCCGGATCTCGTGACGAGCCACCCGGACCAGCTCGGTCAGGGCCTGCCGGTGCCAGTCCACATCCAGCCGGTCTGACCAGGTGAACAGCAGGTGCGAACACAGCACGAGGTCACAGCTGGCACTGGCCAACGGCAGCTGCGGCAGGGCTCCCGCGATGTAGCGCCCGAGGTGGTCCGTCAGATCGTCCAAGAAGCGGCGGGCCGGTCATATCTTCAGCGGTCAGGGCGAACATGGCGGCATACTCGGCACACGACCTGGACGTGACGAGCCTCCACGATGGCCGGACGCGAACCGGGGGAGAGGGAGGCGGGGCATGACACGAACCGCACTGGCCACCGGTGGCGCGAGTGGCCTCGGCAAGGCCAGTGCCGAACGTCTCGCGGGTGCGGGAACTGACGTCATCACGCTGGATATCGCGCCCGGGGCGGACGTGACCGTCGACGTTACCGACACCGACGCGGTCATGGCCGCCGCCGGGCGCATCGGCCACATCGACATCCTGATCAACAGCGCCGGGATCATCGGCCCGAACAAGCCGCTGTGGGAGATCGGAGACGACGAGTGGGCAGCGACCTTTGCGGTCAACGTGAGCGGCACCTTCAACCTCTGCCGTGCCTTTGTCCCAGGAATGCGGGAAAGGGGCTGGGGGCGCATCGTGAACTTCGCCAGCATGGCCGGTAAGGACGGCAACGCCAACCTGTCCGCTTACTCTGCGTCCAAGGCGGCCGTGATAGCCCTGACCAAATCTCTCGGCAAGGAACTCGCGACCAGCGGCGTCCTGGTCAACGTGGTCGCGCCCGCGGTCATCGCGACCCCCATGAACGACGCCACATCGCCTGCGGTGCTTGCCCACATCACCAGCCTGATCCCGATGCGCCGGGTGGGGCGCGCCGACGAGGTCGCCGAGCTTGTCGCGTGGCTCGCCTCGGACAAATGCAGCTTCTCCACCGGAGCGGTCTACGACATCAGCGGCGGACGCGCTACCTACTAGCTGGGCTCGAATTGAGCACCTGCGCTATCACCTCAGCCATCTCGCCGAGCCGCATGTCGGCCGCCCGGCGGGAACCGCGCCGCACAGCGCGGCGAACTGCCGGCCAGCACGGATGCTGCCGAGGTGATCCAGGCCGTGACGGCCCACGTCTACTACCGGCTGTTCATCGCCGGCGAGCCGCTCAGCCAGGCCATTGCCGACCGCGCCGCAGCCATCGCCGCCGCCGCCGGGGCTGCCGCCGGGCTGACGCGACGACGAGTACGCCACTGACGCTCCGTGACACGATCAGCCCCAGGAAACCCACGACCATACATAACGGCTTGCGCGCGGTGACGCCGGCGCGTGTCCACGTGACGTCGCTCGATGCTGCCTGCCTCGGCGGCGTACGTGAGGGCGGCTCTGCGGTCGACCTGCCCGCTGCACGGGCGCACTCCCGCGGCCGCCGACCAGGACTTCTCGCTGCCGGGCCTCGCCCGCTTCCTCGAGTTCCTGAGTGACGACGCCCGGAGGCCGGCCGAGGTGAGAGCCAAGGCGAACCGGAAGCGGTTTTCGCAGCTTTTCGAATGCGCTTCGGGTTTCCATGAGCGTGCTGCGATCAAGGTCAGCCCTCGATCTCGGTGTCAACATTTCGAAAGATCGTGAGCGAGTCCGGTCCGGGACTGTGACCTCGCCAGGGTGCGAGCCCGTCCGGCAGTCCGGCGACGCAGCCGCGACACGGCGGCTGAGGCCCGGCCGAATTGCTCATCAGCGGCTCTGCGCTCGGCGCTGGTCAACGTCTCGGTGGCTAGCCTACGCTGGAACTGATGCGGCAGATACATCGAATTGCTCCATTAGTTTTCGAAATCTTTTCGCTACCTTTTGGTAGTATGCCCCGGGCGGCGCGGCGCTGTCAACGGCTTAATCGGGTAGTATTTTCGAAAGATCAGAACGCAGGATGTGCCACCGTCAGGAGGCGGGACGTGCCACGGAAGGCGCCGAAGGGGACCATGGCCCGGAAACCACCCATGCCACCGCGCATGGGCCCCCGGACTCCAGCTCACACGCTGACCGGCCTCGCCGTCGAAGCTGGCGTGTCGGTGTCAACCGTGTCCAAGGTGCTCAACGGGCGGACCGATGTCGCGCCGGGCACTCGCGAGCGGATCGGGCGGCTGCTGCGGCAGCACGGGTATGAGCCTGATTCCAAACTGGGCTTCGGCGTAGTTGACCTGCTGCTCGGAATCGGTGATTGCCCGTCGCCAACGCACCTGCACGATCCGTGGGCCGAGGAGCTGATCCACGGGGCCGTCGAGGCAGCCGCGGAAGTCCAGCACAGCGTTATCGTCACCACCGTCGGTTCCTCCGGCGAGTTCGACAAGTGGCTGGAGCTGGCCACCGCCCGGGGCACCGAAGGAGTCCTGAGCGTCGTGCACCTGCCGGACGGCGCGGAGCGGCAACGGCTCGCCACGGCGGGTATCCCGGTGGTGGTTATCGACCCGCCGGACGAACCCGGGGCGGGCATCAGGTCGGTCGGCACCACTAACTCGCAGGGCGGCCTGAGCGCCGCTCGTCATCTCATCGAACTGGGCCACCGTCGCATCGCGGCCATCGGCGGGCCCGCGGGCCAGTGGTCGAGCCGGGCCCGGCTGGACGGGTTCCGCGCGGCCATGCTGGATGCTGGCCTACCGGTAGACGAGGGACTCGTCCGCCGCGACACGTTCTCGGTGGCCGGCGGCCGGCGGCAGGCCCTGCACCTGCTCGGCCTGGCCGACCGGCCAACCGGAATCGTGGCTGGCAACGACGCGCAAGCATTCGGGGTGCTCCAGGCACTCGCCGAGCACCGGCTGCGGGCTCCCGACGATGTCAGCGTGGTCGGCTTCGACGATGTGCCGGTCGCCGCCTGGGCGACGCCACCGCTGACCACCATCAGGCAGCCACTCGCGGCCATGGCGGCAACCGCGTTCCGTATGCTCCGGCCGAGCGGAGCGGACAACCCAGCCCAGGCGCATCATGTGGAGCTGGCCACCACCCTCGTGGTGCGTGAAAGCACGGCACCACCCGCTACTCACCTGGCCGGGCGACGATCAAATGAAACGTCGAGGGGTCGTGCGGGCGGTGGGTCGTGAGGGCGGTGGCGATCGGTCAGGTCGTCGAGGCGGCGAGGAATCTTAGGACGGCGAGGACGCGCCGGTGGTCGGCGTCGGTTGCGGGCAGGTCGAGTTTGGCGAAGATGTTGTTGATGTGTTTGGCCACCGCACTGTCGCTGACGACCAGGGCGTCTGCGATGCCGGCGTTGGAGCGGCCCTCGGCCATCAGAGCGAGTACCTCCCGTTCGCGTGGTGTCAGCCGCTGGAGTGGGTCGCTGTTGCCGCGCAGCAGCAGCTGGGCGACCACCTGCGGATCCAGCGCGGTGCCTCCGGCGGTTACCCGCCGCACGGATGCGATGAAATCGTCGACGTCGGCGACGCGTTGCTTCAGCAGGTAGCCGACGCCGTTGGTGTTGGCGGTCAGCAGGTCGGTTGCGTAACGTTCTTCCACGTACTGGGAGAGCAGCACCACGGCGGTCTTGGGCCATTGACGGCGGATCACCAGCGCGGCGCGTACCCCTTCATCGGTGAAACCCGGCGGCATGCGGACGTCGACCAGCGCCAGATCCGGCCGGTGTGCCTCGACGGCCGAAAGCAGTGTTTCGGCGTTGTCGGCTTCTGCGGCGACTTCGAAGCCGGCCATCTCCAGGACCTTGACGAGGCCGATCCGTAGCAGCACCGAGTCCTCGGCGATCACAGCTCGCACGGTAGCTCCACGGCGATGGTTGTCGGGCCTCCGGCTGGGCTGCTGATCCGGAACGTGCCGTCGACGGAGCGGACGCGCTTGGCGAGTCCGCTCAGGCCGGTGCCTGCGGAGGGGTCGGCGTCGCCGGTTCCGTTGTCGGTGATGTCCACGTGCAGCATCTTCCCGATCCGTTTGACGGTCACGTCGACGTGCGTCGCCTGGGCGTGCTTGGTGACGTTGGTCAGCGCCTCGGAGACGACGAAGTAGGCGACTGACTCCACGGTGGGCGCCGGCCGCTCGCCGACGTCGACTCGTAAGCGCACCGGATACGGTGCCCGGGCGGCGAGGCCGGACAGCGCCGCGTCGAGCCCGCGGTCCTCGAGCACCGCCGGGTGCAGCCCGCGCATCAGGTCGTTGAGTTCGGCGATGGCCTCTTTCGCTTCCCGGTGCGCCTCGTGGATCACCTTGCGGGCTCCGTCCGGCAGGTCGGTGAGCGTCGCCCTGGCCAGGCCGAGGTTGACAGCCAGGGACACCAGGCGCTGCTGCGTACCGTCGTGGAGATCGCGTTCGATGCGGCGTCGTTCGGCATCGGCGGCCTCGACCAGGTCGGCGCGGCTTTCGGAGAGGTCGTCGACCCGGAGCTGGAGCTGCTGGGTCCGGCTGGGGCCGAGCAACGCGGGCGCCAGGCGGGTCTCAATCCGGGTGACCGCTGCAGCGAGCGCTGGCGCGATGAACAGCATCACCAACCCGCCCGCGGTCACGTACACCGTGAACACGGCTGAGCCGAGATGGCTGACGCGCAGGTGCAGCGGCACGGCCCAGATCCACGCGTAGATCGTGGCGCAGGCGATGCCCGCGGCCCACATCGCGAGGACCAGGAGCTCCGCGAAGGCCAGCGGCGGCCCGAGGAGCACGTGGTAGACGATCTGCCGCCATGTTTCAGGGGAGCGCAGCAACCGCAGGGCGCGGTCTGGTACGCCGCGTGCTGATGTCGGCTGCGGTCCGGGGATGTCCACGACGGGAAGCGCCCGGTAGCGGCGTCGTTGCAGTGAGGTCAGACCGATGCTGCCGAGCAGGAGCACGACGACCAGCACGGGGACAGCAGCCCAGACATGATTCTTGATTGTTATAGCCGTGAGCCAGATCCACCCCGGCGCCAGCAGGAGGTGGAGTGGTACGCCGGCGGCGAGGAAGGCGGAGTCCCGCCAGGCCCGGACCAGTGCTCGCGGTACCGGCGGGAGTCTGCTCATAGGGCGACGGTAAAGCACCAGGTGAACGCAGGGCCATGCACTGCACTTCCCGGTCGGTGATGAACCTAGTGCCACCCCCAAGCCGGACGCGCGCGTTACTGACCTGGTCGCAGGCAAGGGCCAGGCTGGTCACGTACACGGCAGGCGGTCTCGGGCACGTAACAGGAAGCGCACGACGGCCATCGCCGATACACAAGCCTGCTGCGACCGGGAGCCGCCGACCTGCGACGGTGCTCGGCATCGCGATGCTCCACCCCCTGGCTGGGACTGGACGCACTCGGCCCGGCCGCTACCGGCCCACAGCCACCTGACCCAGAGCCCGGATCACCTATTCCACTCCCGGAAGGCGCCCCGTGACCACGCCGATCATCGACGTCACCGACACGAGTATGACCTATGATGCCGGACCTCCCGCCTTGGACCATGTGTCCTTGACTGTCGAGGCGGGCGAGGCACTGGCGGTGCTTGGACCGTCCGGGAGCGGCAAGTCCACGCTGTTGAACATGATTGCCGGGCTGGACCGGCCGGGCTCGGGCCAGGTCACCGTCGACGGGGTGCGCGTCGATGAGCTGAGCGAGGCGGCATCGGCCCGGTTCCGCCGTGAGCGGATCGGGATGGTGTTCCAGTTCTTCAACCTGCTGGACGACCTGACCGTCCTGGACAACGTGCTGCTGCCGGCGCAGCTGGCCGGGATGCCCGCGGCCAGGGCCCGCGCCCGCGCCGCCGAGTTGTTGGCCTACCTGCGCGTGGACCGGCATGCCCGCGCCTACCCGGGCGGGCTCTCCGGCGGCGAGCGGCAGCGCGTCGCGGTCGCCCGGGCACTGATGAACCGCCCGCCGCTGCTGCTGGCCGACGAACCGACCGGAGCGCTGGACACCGCATCCGGCCAGGAGGTCCGCCATCTCATGGCCGAACTCAACCAGGACGGGCAGACGATCGTGCTGGTCACACACGACACCGCACTCGCCGACGTCTGCGCGACGCGCACCGTCGAACTGGTCGACGGGCGGATCGTCCGGGACACCGCGGCGGTGACCCAGTGAGCGCGCCGACCCAAAGGGGCCAGCGGAGCCTGAAGAGCCCGCTGGGCAGGATCGTCCGCTCCGGCGTGGGCCGGCGGCGGGTGCAGACCATCGTGATGACGCTCACCACTCTGCTCTCAGTGGCCGCATCCGTTCTGGCCACCGGCCTGCTGGTCGACTCGCAGGCGCCGTTCGAGCACGCCTTCACCGCGCAGCGCGGCTCCCAGCTGACCGCTCAGTTCACCGGGGCGAAGGCCAGCACGGCGCAGCTCGCCTCCACCGCCCACGGGGCCGGGGTGACCGCCGCCGCCGGGCCGTACACGACTGCCTCGCTGCGCCCGGTCACGGCTCCGGGCGCGAGCATGCCGTCCAGCCTCCCGCTGGGGCAGTTGACCGTGGTCGGCCGCCCCGGCCCGGGCGGCCCAGCGGACGACGTGGATCTCATGTACGGCACCTGGGCCACCAGCCCCGGCCAGATCGTGATGAACACCCAGGGCGGCGGGTGGGGGTTCGGCCCCGGAGCACACCTGACCTTCCCTGATCTGCCCGGTGATCCCACAGTGACCGTGGTGGGACTGGCCAACTCGGTGAGCAACACCGCCGACGCCTGGGTCGCCCCCGCCCAGCTGACCGCAATGACCGCCGGGACCACCCCCCAGTACCAGATGCTCTACCGCTTCACTCATGCGGCGACCGATACCCAGGTCGACGCGGACCGTTCCGCGATCGCGGCGGCACTGCCCACCGGTGCGCTGACCGGCTCGCAGTCCTGGCTCGCGGTCCAGCTGGCCGCGAACGGCAAGACACGTGCGTTCGTGCCCTTCGTCGCCGCCTTTGGCATCCTCGCGCTGGCCATGTCGGTGCTCATCGTCGGCATCGTGGTCAGTGGCGCGGTCAGCTCCCAGATCCGGCGCATCGGCATCCTCAAATCGCTCGGCTGCACCCCCGCACAGGTGGTGCGCGCCTACATCCTCCAAGCAATGCTCCCCGCCATCGTCGGGGCCGGGCTCGGCCTGGCGGCCGGGAACCTGCTCGCCATCCCGGCGCTCGCCCACGCCGAGAGCGCCTACGGCACCGGCACGCTCACCGTCCCGGTCTGGATCGACGCCGCGGTGGCCGCCGCCATCCTCACTCTGGTCACAGCCGCCGCCTGGGTACCCGCGCTGCGCGCCGGCCGGCTGCATACCATCGACGCGATCGCGGTCGGCCGCACCCACGCCTCCGGGCGCGGACGCCTGGCCCGCCGCCTCGCGAACCGGCTCCCGCTGCCACGCCCCATCGCCATCGGCCTGGCGAACCCCTTCACCCGGCCCGCACGCAGCGCCGCCATGACGGGCGCGGCCCTGCTCGGCGCGGTCGCCGTCACCTTCGCCGCAGGCCTGGCCACATCCCTCGGCGACGTGCAAAACGCCCTGCACCGCGACAAGCTCGGGGACGTCACCGCCGCGGTGGGCGCAGGACCGGGCACTGTGATCCACAACGGCGGCGCCAAGCTGACCCCGGCCTCCCCGGACCAGGTCACCGCGGACATCGCCGCTCAACCGGGCACCGGCGACTACTACGCCACCGACCAGGCCCAAGTGGGCGTCGCGGGCGTGACCGGCCGCGTGCCGGTGGTGGGCTACAGCGGTGACACCGCTGCCGCGGCCGACCAGATGATCTCCGGAAGCTGGTTCACCTCACCAGGACAGGCAGTCGTCCCCACCCAGTTTCTCAAAGCCACCGGCACCACAATCGGAGACAGCATCACCCTGGCCGAGGCCGGACACCAGGTCACGCTGCGGATCACCGGCGAGGCACTGGACACCCACAACGACGGCATGCAGATCCTCACCGACCAGTCCTCCCTGGAAGGACTCGAACCGGGGCTCAGCCCACAGCACTTCAGCATCCGACTCAAGCCCGGAACCAACCTGGCGAACTACATCCACACCCTCAACGCGAAGCTCTCTTCCACCACCGCCCAGGCCCAGCCGAACACCGACAACCGCGCCACCGTCATCGACGCCATGGAGGCCCTCGTCGCCCTGCTCACCTTGATGATCGCCGCCGTAGCCGGTCTCGGCGTGCTCAACCTCGTCGTGCTCGACACCCGCCAACGTGTCCACGACCTCGGAGTCTTCAAGGCGCTCGGGATGTCCCCGGGCCAGACGATCGCCATGGTCCTGACCTCCGTCGCCGGAATCGGCCTGGTCGCGGGCATCATCGGCGTGCCCCTCGGAATCATCGCGCACCACCACGTCGTGCCGCTGATGGGCAACGCCGTCGGCACCGCCATCCCCTCCGCCGACATCGCGGTCTACCGCGTGCCAGAACTCGTCACGCTCGCCCTCGGCGGACTGGTCGTCGCCCTCGTTGGAGCCGCGGCCCCAGCCGCCTGGGCCGCCAGGACACGCACCCAGAACGCCTTGCGCACCGAATAGCCGAACAGCCTCGATGGTCACAACCCTGAGGTGATCGGCGCCGTCCTCGCCGGCATCCGGCCCGGTCCTCAACCGCCGCCTCTGACCTCACCCGCCCCGTAGCCAGCAGTGCTCAGCATCCGGCGAAGGTCCACAACGACCTGGGTATCGATCTCCTTGTGCGCGGGAGGGTCGAAGAATTCGGTCCGCGACCCGACCGTGACGGCAACCATGCCGTCGTGGCGCTCGACCACCGAGCCGACCGCCTCGAGCAACGAGACCACAGCACGCCACTCGATGTTATGGCTCACGGGATGCTGGAAGAGCTGGCGCAACGTGTTGCGGTGATGGTTATTGAGGTGCACAGGCTCTGACATCGATGACATCCATGCTCCTTACCTCTGCCTGGCCACGATAGCCCGCAGCCGCGCTTCGGGCTTCGGCGTCGATCAGGGCAGCGATCGCCGGATGGCGGCGCAGCTTGTCCAGGCATCGGCCGCGATCGGGCTCGATGTCCTCAACGGGGATGCTCAGCCTGGCGCTGATCTCGGCGTAGGGCACGGGAGGGACTTGGATGAGCATGGCGATCAGCCGCTGGCATGGTGGCGGCAGCTGCGTGAATGCCTCGCGGAGGGCTGCGTGGCGCTCCGCCGTGAGCAGCTCATGCTCGGCCATCCCCGGGATGTTTTCGGGTTCCGGCCCATGCCGGAACGTCTGTGGTCGTTGCGCTGTGCGCCGCACCCGGCGGCATTCCCGCTGGGTGGTGGCGGCGAGCCAGCCGGCCAGCGCGGCCGGATCGCGAACGACCGCAAGCTGGTCCACGAGCCGCAGCCATACGCACTGGCAGACGTCGTTGGCATCGGCGTGGCCCAGCCGGTACCTGCGGCAGGTTGACCAGACGAGCGGGGCGTACCGCTCGACAAGTTCGTCCCATGCCTGCTTGTCGCCGTTTCTGGCGCTCGTCACTAAGTCAGTGACCGACTGGTCATCGCGCATCGGTTAGCCCCTCACGTGGTGCAGGGCGCCGCAGCCCACCGATCCGGCACCGAACACGACACCAGACTGCCTCGGTGCGCGTCAAAAGACATAAGTTTTTTTGAGCTGTCTTTCAGCTTTTCCTAAGCTTGATCAGGCAGATGACCTCCGGTGCTGGCCGCCACGTATGGTGAGATGCGAATGACCAAGGCAGGTCCCGGCATGCTGTGGGTGTTTCGTTCGAGGGCAGGAGGTCGGTATGGCTGCCGCCGCGTCAGGATCTGAACGTTCCGAAGACGAGGTGAAGCGCAAGTTCCGCGAGGCGCTGGAACGCAAGCGTGGCAAGGAGGCGGAGACGAGTGCGGGGCGTTCGGGGAAGGACGCCGGGAAGGTGCACGGCGTCCACGGCCCAGCGCGAAGCCGGCGTTCGTTTCGCCGCAGGGGTGGTGGCTGAACCACACCCGTCCGCCGAGATCGTGCATGCCGGGTTCGACGCCAGGTTACGTGCCTTGCGAGTTCCGGGTCCGCTGGTGAAATAGAGGTCGCTGTCGTGCCACACCGCGCCGATCCCGGCGGCGTGCGGGCGCCGGGAAGGGACCCAAGCCGTCAGGTGGTGGCGTCCTTGACGTACCGGCCGGGGGTCAGGCCCACCGGCGGTCCGGTACAACGAATGACCTTCATCAACGGTTACTGGGCAGAATATTCACCACGCTGTGAAGAATATGCAGCACATCGTGGACAACGCCCGCCACGCCGTGGCTGAGGCTTTCAACGAGCCCGACCGTGAGCACAACCACGCCGACCAGCACCACTGTGGCCACGATCCCAAGCCATGTCAGCAGTGACCACGGTCGGCGCACGGCCGCAGGAGCCGATGGCGGAACGGCTTTATCAACTGCGGGTTCGGACGGCAGATCACGGGTGAGCGCGTGCAGATCTCCAAGTCTCTTCGCCGTGAGGGCCGCGTTCGTGCGCTCGTCCAGCTCATCTTGGTCGAGGCGCCCCTGGACGTAGTGCTCCTTGAGAATTCCCACCACCTTCTCGCGGTCGCCATCCGAGGCGCGCAGCATCTCGTCCATGCTTCGATTTAACTACTCCAGC
>Ga0137365_10000983_pt1 | contig 21228 bp, 16 predicted proteins | sample SagtaG_9_FD_104799 | JGI IMG/M metagenome (GOLD analysis project Ga0137365, IMG submission 104799) | Vadose zone soil microbial communities from Sagehorn Ranch, Mendocino, California, USA - Sage1_L_40_16 metaG | ecosystem: Environmental > Terrestrial > Soil > Vadose zone | place: USA...
GATGACGAACATGACGGCGGAAGTCGGCGGGTTTACCGGCTACGTGGCGCCCGACGACAAGACGGTCGCGTACCTGATGGACTACCGCAAGCTGTCCCGGATGGATGCCGAGCAGCTCTGCGCTGGCCTGGCAAGCGACGCGGATGCGGAGTACTGCGAGGTCATCGAGATCGACGCCTCGGGGCTTCGTCCCATGATTGCCCTGCCGGGCGATCCCGGGAACGGGCTGTACATCGATGCCGTCACCGAACGCATCAAGGTGGACATCGCCTACGCCGGCTCGTGCACCGCGGGCAAGAAGGAAGACATGGACATGTACGCCCGCGTGCTGGCGGAGGCCGCCGGACGCGGCGAGCGGGTGGCTCCCTGGGTGCGCTTCTTCATTCAGTGCGGGTCTCAGGACGTGAAGCGCTATTGCGAGGAGCGAGGGTATCTCGACGTGTTCCAGCGAGTGGGCGCCACGTTTCTGGAGCCGTCCTGCGGCGCGTGCATCAATGCGGGGCCGGGCGTCTCGAAGACGCGCGAGGAAGTGACGATCAGCGCGATCAATCGCAACTTCCCGGGCCGCTCAGGGCCGGGGCAACTCTATCTCGCCAATCCATACACGGTCGCCGCTTCGGCGATCAGCGGCTACATCACCGCGTGGGCGCCGGGAATGGTGCTGGAGAGCGCGAAATCAGGGTAGGGTACCGCGGATCTTCACCTTCACCGCGCGCGCGCCACTTCCAAAATCCAGAGCCGACGACACCGTCGTCGTGGAATCAGGAACCGACTTCGCGGTGATCGCGAACTCGCCATTCAGCATGCCACGATAGACCGAGAACGTCGCGGTCCCCAGCGCCGAGCCGTACCGGCTCGACGTGGTGCGCAAGTGCCCGCCGCGTGCCAGCCACTTCGTCGTCGTCGAGTCCAGCGCCTGGTGGATGACGAAGCCCGTGCCTGTGCCAGCCGTATCGAGCGTAAAGCGTGACCATAGCGAATCGGTCACCGGCGCGCGGTCTGCGCCGAGCAGGAAGCAGACCGTGTCCATCGTTCCGCTCGTCGAATCGTAGCCCTTCCACGCGAGGACCGCACTCAGGTTCATGGTCAGTCGCGAGCCATTTTGCGTTGCATCGACGTCAAATTCGACCCCCACGACACGCGTGGTGTCGGATCCCTGCACAATGCGCGAGGCACGATCCATGAAGGGGAACACGACGGTAGACATCTGTGCGTACAGACCAGACGTCCCGGTGAAGGCCGAGTCCAACGTCGTATCGTGCAGGAACGCCGAGTCGAGCGCCATGCGGACCGCAAGGAGCTGGGCTGCGGGAATCGCATCGGGATCGACGCCCTCGATATTAGAGCACGCGCCGAGCGTCCCGGCCAGCGCCAGGGGAAGCAACAGCTTTTTCATGTGGGAAATATGACGCTACTGAGCGCCCCCGCCACCGGTAATCGTGGCGACGTCGCGGTAGGGGCGGAGCGAATCGCGTTGATACACGCTGCGGGGATTCCACAGCACCCAGGTGCGGATGCCCAACTCTTCCGCCGCGCGGATCTGCTCGCGGATTTCGTGCGGGGTGTAACGCGGCTTGCGGCGCCCGAGTGTGAACGCCTGGAGGAAGGGACGGATCGTCGCCGCTTTCACGAACGGCCGCGAGCGCTCGATGGCTTCGCTCAGCGCGTTCCGGACCACACGATAGGGCTCCCCGTTGGGCCACGCGAGTCCGTAGCTCCCCCGGTAGTAATGGCTCGGGTACACCATCGGCAACACGACGTCGGCGACCGTGATGAAATCCTCCCATACCTGGCCGATGCCGAGATCGCCCGTAGCCGAGGCGGTGAGACCGAAGATGTCGAACGTGATCGGCACGCCGAGCGGCTGAATCCGGTTGGCGAGAATCGCGATGCCGGCCTGCACGCCTTCCCGCTGTGTTTCGCCGCGCTTGCGGGCGGCGAAGACGGCCTGCGCCATCGCTTCTTTCGGCTCGTCGGGGAAACGCACGTAGTCGAACTGCACTTCGTTGAATCCCAGCCGCACCGCTTCTTCGGCGAGCTGCCCCGCGTAGATCCACACCGAATCGTTGTACGCATCGACCCACGCGGTGCCGATCCGATCGCGCCACAACCCGCTGCCGTCGCGATTCTGCACCGACCACTGGGGCCGCCGCTCGGCGAGCAGCGGATCCTTGGCGACGACGATACGCGCGATCGCGTAAATGTCATGCGCGTGCAGCGTGTCGAGCCGGGACTGCACGTCGCGCGTGCGCACGCACCGCGTCGCGCCGATCTCCTGCGCGACTTTCACTTCGGATGGATAGAGCAGGCAACCGGTATCGTCCTTCACGTCGACGACGAAGGCGTTGATCTCCGTCGAATCAGCGAGCCGCACGAGCTGCGCGAGCTTGCTCGATCCGAACGCCCACGCATTGACGTAGAGCGCCTTCACGGGTTGCGCGGCGGGCGCGTTGTCGAAGAGCGGCTCGGGAAGGACGTAGCGGAGCTCGACGCCGCGCAGCTGCATGCTGTCGGGCGAGGCGGGCAACTGTTGGGCAAAAAGGCCGCGACTTGCGGTCGCGGCCCAGAGCACGAGAGCGCCTGCCTGCCGAGCCAACTTCATAGGGGCCATCAACATAGGGAATTGACCCCTGACGGTGCAAGGATTAAATCCTCATTTCAACCGTAAGCTGTTGAATAGCAACGGGTAAGTAGCGATGCTCTGGCCTCGATACTGTGGCCGAATGCCGAACAGGACGACGCGTCCCGAACCTTGTTGCACCTCAAGAATCGCCGCTTTCCCAGCGATGCGGTCGGGGTGCAGGACCCAGCCCGAGAGCAGGATACGCGCCGGATCTTCCGGCCAGCGGCCGATCACGTGGGTGACCGTCGAGTCGAGCACTTCGAACGCCGGGCCGCCCTGGAACCACCCCATGGTCTCGCTCCGCAGTCCCCGCGCCACTGCGTGTGTCGTGTCGAGCTCGAGCCGGAAAATCGAGCCGGGCGCGTAGAAGTCTTCATCGGGCACGGCCTCGAGCACGTTACGCACCGGTAGCAGCAACGCCTGGATCGCAAAACGGCTCGCTTCGTTCAACGCGATCAGCGTGCCGCCATCCACGACGAACTGCCGCAGCGACTCACTGCCTTCGGGGCCGATGCCTCCGGCGTACGGAGCGGGGTAGCGCGGTGGCAACCCTTCGAGAATTTCACGCGGTGGTTGATCGGGAAGGATGATCACGTCAAACTCATCACGCAGCTTGCCCGCGCGAACCACGGAATCGACCAGCGACGTGTACGGCACCTTCCAGTTGTCGAAAACCCACCGCGTCCAGCCTTCGTCGATGGGGGCATCGTACGATTTGTAGAGGCCGATGCGTGGGACGGAGTCCTCACGGAGCGGGGGAACGGGAGTGACGGATCGAGGCGTTATCGGCGACGACAACGGAACGCGTAATGAGTCATTTGCCACGATGGCGGTGACGCCCATGAGCAACGGCAGCGTGTGTGCCGTGACGTCGTACGGCCGCTCCGGGGGACCGCCGGGATAGAGCCGGCGATCCGGGTAGTGCTGCGGCTCGAGCAGCGTCTTGGCGAATGACGCGTAGGGCTGCCGCAATACGACGACGTACGTGCCGGCGCTGTGGCGCTGGCCCTGCAGGCTGAACGATTGCAGCGCCGTGCGAATTTCGACCGCGCCGCGCCGCAGGATCCCGAGCAACGCGCTCAGTGCGACGGAGTCCTGTCGAGCCGGTATGACGTACGCGTACGGCCACTCGCGCGCGCCCCAGCCGCGCACCGCGCGTGTTTCGACCGTGAAGAAGTTCGCGAGCCAGCGCTCGCGATCATGCGCGGCGTGGACCAGCAGCGCGTACGCACCATCGGTCTGATATGACACGATGTCGCGCAGCGTCCAGCGGCCGCCACGCCACGGGTTCGTGAAATTCCACGACCGCTCGCGCGGGTTGTAGCCGCGGGAGCGGGCCTGCAGGTGGTCGAATGGGACGTCGATGGGAGTCGCGAGGTCGGCGCTGGCCGTCTCGGACAGAATGCGGACGCCGCCGTGGTAGTGCTGGTAGGCGCGTGCCGGGCTCCACGCATCGTACGTGGAGTTGATCGAGATGCCGGTCTTGCCCTGGCCGCTGAGCTCCCACGCCATCGCGGTGCCCAGTGCATTCACGCCATCGATCAGCAGCGGATCGACATTCGGCTCGACCGGATCGAGATAGGGCGGCAGGAACAGCCGCGCGCCGTTGGCATCCATCTGATGGATGTCGTGCGCGATCTGCGGGTGCCAGACGTTGTACAGCGAATCCACCGTCAGCTGTGTCTCGACCTGCGTGAATGCGTACCAGTCGCGGTTGTTGTCGTGCCCCGCGTAGTGGTGATACAGCTCGGGCGGAGACGTTCCCTCGGCGGTGGTGCCGAGTGTCCGGTTATACCATTTCGCCACGATCGTGACGCCGTCGGGATTGAGCGACGGCACGAGCCAGAGAATCACATTGTCCAGGATCGCCCGCGTGGCAGCGCCCGTGTCGGTCGCCAGCCGGTATGCCAGCGCGACCGGCGAGAGCTGCCCTCCCACTTCGGTCGAATGGATGCTCGAGGTGATGAGGACGACGGCTCTGCCGTTGGTCAGTGCGTCGCGCGCGGCTCGAGCGCTGCGGAACGTTCTGGGATCGGCGAGGCCGGCGTTGAGCTGCCGGTAATAGTCGAGGCGGCGCAGGTTTTCAGGGCTCGAGATCGCGAGCGCGATGAAGGGCGCGCCGAGCGTCGTCTTGCCCAGCTCCCGGTATTCCACGCGCGGGCTCGCCTTGGCGAGTGCTTCGAAATAGCGCACCAGCACCGGCCATTCGACGAGCTTGCGGTCGTCGCCCGGATCGAAACCCAGGATCGAGCGCGGCGTGGGGATGACGGCGGCGGCGATGGGGCGGCGAGGGGCGGGGGGCGGCGGAGGGCGGCGAGCACGCCGCTGCTGTGCAACCGCCGGCCCCGCCAGCAGCGCGGCTGCCAGCGCGATGAAGATGCTGCGCCGCCCATGTTGCAAATGCATACGATGCTCGGTCGGATCGGGGCGGGAGAAAATACTAAGGGTCGGGACTGTTTGCTTGTCCCGACCCTCGAACAGGAACGCGGAGCAGGGCCTAGTTCAGCTTGTGCAGCTCTACTCGCCTGTTCTGCGCGCGGCCCTCCCGCGTCGCGTTCGGCGCGATGTAGCCTGATGCGCCATAGCCACGCGCCCGCATCCGCGCAGGACTGACTCCTTTGCGCGCGAGGTAGTGTTGCACGGCTCCTGCCCGCCCCATCGACAGCTGCAGGTTTTTCGGCCTGGTACCCGTGGAATCGGTATACCCGGCGATCTCGATGCGAATGTCGGGATTCGCGACGAGCGATGCGGCGACCTGGTCCAGGACCGCATACGAGGCGGCGGTGAGGACCGAGCGGCCGCTCTGGAAGTTCACGCCCTGGAGAATCAGCGTCGGCCGCGCCGGCGCCGGTGCGCCCGGTGCCGCGGGTGCGCGCTCTTCGAAGAGGATCAAGCAGCCGAACTGATCCACGCGCGACCCAGCCGGCGTGCCGGGGCAACGATCTTGCGGATCGATGACACCGTCGCCGTCCGTATCCTTGGCCGGCGGGCACCCGTTCGCATCGACGGGCGTCCCGGGCGGGGTGTTGGGACACTTATCGAAGCCATCCCCCACGCCATCCTTGTCGGCGTCGGCCGGGCATCCGAACGCATCGACCGGCGTTCCGGCGGCCGTATCAGGGCAACGATCGATGCCGTCGAACACCTTGTCGCCGTCGGAATCGAGCGGGCAGCCGTTGCTATCGACGGTGGCGCCCACCGGCGTGTCCGGGCACTTATCGAGCCCGTCCCACACGCTGTCGTGATCGGAATCGATCGGGCATCCCGTCGGGTCGACGGTCGCACCAGCGGGCGTCGCTGGGCACTTATCGAGGAGATCGTTGACGCCGTCAGCGTCGCTGTCTCCCGGGGTCGGCGGGCAGCCTTTTTCGTCGACCGTCACGCCGGCGGGGGTATCAGGGCACTGGTCGATGCCGTCGAACACCTTGTCGCCGTCCTGATCGTGTGGGCAGCCCGTGGCGTCGACCGTCGCACCGGTCGGCGTGTTGGGGCAGGCATCAATCCCATTAAGTACACCATCGCTGTCCGCATCTGCGGGACAGCCACGGTTGTCGACGGTTGCTCCCAGCGGCGTGTCGGGGCACGCGTCGTTCTTGTCCGAGACACGGTCGTGATCGGCATCCGCCGCGGGCGGGCCGTCTGATTGGAAGAATGCGAGTCCGGCCGACCCCACGAGATGGGTGGCGCTCTTCTGGCCGAACGAGCTGTTCGTCGTCGGTGTGTAGATGCCGCGCGCTTCAAACCGCAGCGCCAAGCGCGAGCTCATGAAGAATTTTGCCCCCGCGCCGCCGTGCACTCCGCCATCGGTGAACCGGTACGGGCTCGTCGCGCCGAAATCGAGCCGCGAGTATCCGCCGAGGACGTAGACCGACATCCGGCTGGCGTTCAGCGCGTTGACGATTAGGCTGGCGCTGCCGATCAGCGGCTCGATCTGCGTGGATGGCCCGACGTCCTGCGGCGCCTGGAACAGCGCATCGACCTCCAGGCCGAGCATCGGCGTCAGGCCGTACGCGAAACGCACGCCGCCCCCGATCTTATCGGCGAGGTTGAAGCCTTTGTCGTACTTCGTGAACGCGCCAAACAAGCCGACCTCGTAGCGGCGCTCGTACTGTGCCGTGAGAGTGGTGGAACTCAACACCAACACTCCCAATATGACCGCGACCTTTGTCACGTGAGCCTCCGCCTCAGTTTGTCTGCCGCAGCTCGACGCGCCGGTTTTGCGCCCGGCCCGCCGCCGTGGTGTTAGGCGCGACCGGCTGCGTGGGACCATAGCCCCTCGTTACCATGCGATCCGGTGAGACGCCCTTGCTGGCCAGATACGTCCGCACCGCATCGGCGCGCGCCTGCGACAGGCGCGTGTTGGTCGCCGCCGATCCGGTGTTATCGGTGTGGCCTGAGATTTCGATCTTGATGTCGGGGTTGGCGATGAGCGACGCCGCCACGATGTCGAGAATCGTGTACGAATCGGGTTTCAGCGCCGAGCGCCCCGTTTCGAACGTCACGCCGCGGAGCACCACGGGGGTCTTCGCTTCGGTGAACAGAATCGGGCACCCTGCCGCGTCGACCCGCGTGCCTGCCGCGGTGCCCGGGCACTTGTCCTTGGTGTCGTCGATGCCGTCACCGTCGGCGTCCGAGGCGCGCTGGCATCCCGCCGTATCAACCTCGGTTCCTGCCGGCGTATTGGGACACTTGTCGACGCCGTCGGGCACGCCGTCGTGGTCGCTGTCGACTGGACAGCCCGTCGCGTCGACGGTCGCGCCGGCCGGCGTATTCGGGCATTGATCGGGACCGTCAGGCACGCCATCCCTGTCGGCGTCGGTTGGGCAGCCGGTCGCATCGACGCGCGCCCCGGTTGCCGTCCCGGGACACTTGTCGATCCCGTCGTACACGCCATCGCCGTCGGTATCCTTCGGACAGCCGCGCGCGTCGACTTCCGCTCCTTCGATCGTGTTGGGGCACGCGTCGAGCCCGTTGTAGACCTTGTCGCGGTCGGAGTCGCTGGGACATCCTACCGCATCGACGACCGCTCCGGCCGGTGTTCCGGGGCACGCGTCCTTCTTGTCCGCGATGCCGTCCTGATCGGCGTCCCGGAATCCGCTCGGCCCGGTGAAGATCGACAGCCCGGCGGAGCCGACGATGTGTCCCGCCCAATTGCCGCTCGAGAAGCCGGTCTTCGGGGAATAGATCGCACGGCCTTCGATGCGGACGGCGACTCGGTCGCCGAGGAACATCCGGTCGCCAATCGCGCCGTGAACGCCGTTGTCGGTGAAGCGGTAGCCGGCGCGATCGCCGAACGCCAGGCGCGTATAGCCGCCCAGGATATAGAAGAGGTTGTGCGCGTTGCCCATGTTCAGGACAAGGCTGCCACCGCCCAGTGCCAGGTTCGCGTTGGCGCCTCCGCTCGTCGGCGTGGGCTGCTGATAACCAACGTCGAACTCGACACCGACCACCGGGCCGAAGAAATAGCCCAGCCGTCCGCCGCCGCCGATCTGATTATCGAGACTGAACGCGCGATCGTAGTGCGTAAACGAGGCGAATGCGCCGATTTCGAACTGATGGGTGTGTTGGCCGACGCAAAGGGCAGGAACGGCAATGAGACCGAGCACCACCAGCGTTGTCCGCGCGCGCATGTCTCTCCCCGTGGTTAGCGGCACTTCACACTCTAATAATCAGGCTCGCATTCAGAAACCCCAGGCGCAGCTGCGGCGCCCCTGCGTGGCCAAATCGGCTCCGCCGACCACCAGTCCTCGATGCGTCCCATCCGCCTCATGCCACGCGACCCCGGTGGGGCCAATCAGGGTTCCGGCTGGCTCCGTCAGGCACATCAAGTCGGCGATGCGATTGGTGCCGACGGGACCGGCGAACGCACTCAAGGAGTCGTCGTTGACCGCTGCCGCGAGCGTCTCAGCCGAGTTGCTGCCTGCACCGCCGTATATTCCGCCCACGATCAACACTGTTGAGTCGAGGTCGAGGAGCGCGAACTGCGACCGGCCTTCGGGCAGCAATGCCGGTCCCGCGCCCCACGCGCCCGTGAAGAATCCCGACAGCAGGCTTACGGCCGCCGTATCGCCCGTCACCAGCCGCTGGGTCCCGGTTCCGACGCCCCCGCCGGGGGGCACGCTGTCGGCAACTCCCCCGATGGCGATGACCCGAATGTCGCGCGCCAGTCCGGCCCCATACGCCCGCGGCCCGACGAGCGACGGCTGCAGATACCAGCCGTCTATGTGCCCGTTCGCCCCGATGCGACCCATGTAGACGGAGCTCTGCGGCTGGCCGAGCTGGTCCGTTCCGCCGATGACGTAAATCCTGCCGTGACGCACGACCCCGATCGCTCCCGCGCGCGGCGCCGGTAACGGCTCCAGGAACACGAACCGGCCGATCACACTGTCCGCCGTCACGTCGGCGGCGAACACCGAGGCCTGCGCGGCTCCCGACCGGTCGATGCCCCCGATGACGTACAATGCGGTCCCCGGAAACCGGGAGTTGTACCGCGTCGCCACCGCGGCGGCGGCGAAGGCACGCGGCGCCGGAAGCACGCGACTGCGCGCCTGTGCCGTCGTGTCGTGCTGGCGTGTCCAGCCGTCGATCGCCCCGGCTCCTCCGGCCGTCGCGCGCGCGACATACACGCCGGAGTCCGGCGTCATCAGCGGTGGGTCTGCGCCGCCGGCCGCGTATAGTGTGGTGCGCAGGACGCCGCCTGGCTCGGGAAACTCAGCCACGGTCAGTCCTATGCCGGCGACTGCGCCTGGGTACGGCGCCCGCGCGGTCCACGTCACTGTTCCTGGATCGAAGAATGACCGTGGCAGGACGTGGACCGTCGCAAGGATCGTCGTTCCCGCCGCGGTGACAACGGCCAGCGCTTCGGTTCCGGTGGCCGCCGAATCGGGGACGACGGCTGTGATCGTGAACGACGTCCATGCGGAGTCGGCGACCGCGGCCTCTATCGTGCCGCCGTTGATTTTCGTGAGCAGCACCGTGCCGCGTGCCGTGCCGAAGCCGAGGCCTTCGATCACGAACCCTTCGCCGCGCGTGAGAATCGGCTCGATGGCGCCGGCGACGTAGTCGATGCGAGCGGCGGGGGTGGGCGAGCCGGAGTCTCCGCTGCAGCTTGCCACGCTTGTCGCCACGAGTACGACCGCCGCCGCGGCGATCGGTTTACGGATGACCATTCCCTCCGCGGATGAAACGCAGTGCCTGCGACAGCTGCTCGGCGAGGGCCGACAATTCGGCCGCACCATGGGCGAGGTCCTGGATGGCCCGCAGCTGCTCGGCCGCCGCCGCCGCAACGGCCTCCGCTTCCTGACTGGAGCTCTGCGCCCCCGCGCGTGCCTGCCCGAGCGTCTCGGTGATCTTCGTGGCCAGCTCCGCGCTCTGGCGACCGAACTCGGCGACCTGCTTGCCCGCGCGCGCCGTCTCGACGGCTGCCTCGGCGATGCGATTGAGATCTTGTACCCACTCGGCGGAGCTCTGGACGACCTGCCCCAGGTCGCCGCGAATCCGTTCGATCAGCTGCGCAGCTCGATCCAAGGCGCGGCGGGTGTCCTGCACCGCCTTGCCCACGTTGCGCGCCTCACGGCCGCTCGCTTCCGCGAGCTTGTGCACCTCATCGGCGACAACGGCGAAGCCGCGTCCGTGAATTCCCGCGCGCGCCGCTTCGATCGTCGCATTCAGGGCGAGCAGATTCGTCTGGTTGGCCACGAAGCCGATCGTTTCGGAGAACCGTTCGACTTGCGTCGCGACATCACGCAGCCGGCCGACTTCGGCGGCACTCTCCTCGGTTGTGGCCCCGAGATCGGTCAGCTGCCGCACGGCGTTCTGCGTGCCGGTGCGCACGCGGTCGGCCGTCTTTTCCATCTGCGACCCCGCTTCGCGCGTGCGATCGCCGGCGGCGGCAAGCTCGGCGGCGGTGTCTTTCAATTGTCCGGCTTCGCGGGCCGCCGTGCTGACGAGATTCGCCGCCTGGCCCGCGCCGTGGCTGGCGCGCCGCGCTGATGCCGCGACCTCCTCGCTCGAGGCATGGATCTCCTCGGTCGTCGCGGTCAGCGTCTGCACGTACTGCATCGTCTGATCGGAGGCGCCGGTGACGGGCCGCAGGGAGCCATCGATCGCGACCATCAAGGCGAGCTGCGGCGCGAGCAGCTCGAGCAGGTCACCGTCCGATTGGCGATACATGGTGGGGTCGGAATGCCGGACACTCCACAGGCCGACGAGCTGCCCCGCATGGTAGAGGGGCACGAGCATCTCCGAGCCGGGTACCTCGGCGCCGGGGACGACGACCTGATCGTAGGCGAGGCCGTGCGCGACAACCGGGCGGCGCAAGCGCAGCGCCTCGCCGGTGAGGCCCGCATCGGAATCGAATCGGAACGTCTTCCCCGGCGGGGCGGCGGTGTCGGCCACGAGCTCCATTTGCCGCGTGCGCACGTCGTAGCGGGCGAATCCCATTTGCTCCCACGGCACCAGCTGGCGCGTCAGCTCCTGCACGCGCTTGAAGCTCTCGGTCAGCGTCAGCTCGGCGGCGATCACCTGCGCCAGGCGCTGAATTAGGTGCAGCTCGTCGGCGCGGACGCCGAGACGCAGCACGTACAGGCTGCCCGCGGTCCCAATCGCCAATCCGGCTGTGACGAGGACGCGGGGGCCTGCCGGCAGCGTCGCATGGAGCAGCGCCAGCCACCCGAGGGCGAGCACCGCCGATACGAGATAGACGATGGATTCCCAGCGCAGCGTGAGCCGCGCGTCCACCCACGCGATCGTCTGCCCCAGCGCGAGCTCGAGGTAAAACGTGCCGTTCACGATGATGGGCAGTATGACGATGGTCAGCGCAACCGCACCGGCGTTGTCGGCCGAGAGCGCCGCCGCCCCCATCGCGCCACTCACCCGCGCGTACATCAGACCCACGAAGGTGGACCCCGCGGTGAGATGGGCCGCGTTGCCGAACGCCGCGCGCAGCGGCAGTCGCCGCAGCACGACGTCGCCGACCAGCATCGCGAACGGCGCGACGATCGCGGCGAATGCCCAGCCGCGATCGAGAATGGCGAACAGCAGCACGCCGATGACGTAGGACGAGAACCCGTTGCCCGGGAGGGCGATGCCGAAGCGGCGTGAGAGCGCGGCGGCGAGCACGAGCAGCGCGCCGGCGAGCGGCAGGTTTTCGCCGACCGGAACTGCGCCGCTGGCGAGGGCGGCAATCCCGGCGCCGAAGCTGACGAGGGCGGCGAGGGAAATCGCAACACGGACGAACAACGCCGGCGCTGCCGAGACCATCGCGCAAGGTCGGCGCCGTGGCGCACCATGTCAAGCGCGACTATCGTTCACGCCATGACCGTCACGATTGAATACTGCGTCATCTGAAACTACGAGCCTCGGGCCACCGGTCTGGCGGCCGAGATCCGCGATGCCTACCCGCACGCCGAAGTGCGGCTGATCCAGTCCTCAGGGGGCGTCTTCGAAGTGGACGTCGACGGACGCCGGGTGTACTCCAAGAAAGCCATGAAGCGCCACGCCGAGCCTGGTGAAGTGGTGCGGTTGATCCGCGAGGCGGCCGCCGGCAAGCGGTGAGACTTGCCATTTCCACCGGCGGCGGCGATGCGCCCGGACTGAATGCCGTCATCCGTGCCGCCGTACTCACGGCGGTGCATCGCGGGTGGGAGTGCGTCGGCATCAAGCGCGGGTTCGGGAGTCTGCTCGGGGAGGGCGAGCTGATGCCCCTCGGCCCGCAGGAAGTCCGCGGCATTACCCACCTCGGCGGCACAATCCTCGGGACATCGAACCGCGGTAATCCTCTCAAATGGCGCGTGCAGCGGCCCGACGGCTCCTGGGAAGAGCGCGACCGCACGCAGGAGCTCTTCGAATCCTTTCGGGCGAATCGCCTCGATGCCTTGATCGCGATCGGCGGCGAGGGGACGCTCGGCATCGTCCACACGCTGTGGCAGAAGGGCCTGCCCGTCGTCGGTGTGCCCAAGACGATCGACAACGACGTCGGCGCCACGGTCGCAACGTTTGGATTCGATACCGCGGTCGCCACTGCAACGGACGCCATCGACAAAGTGCACTCGACCGCGGAGAGTCACGAGCGGGTGATGGTCGTCGAGGTCATGGGCCGCAACGCGGGTTTCATCGCGCTCCACGCGGGTCTGGCCGGATCCGCCGACGTGATCCTGATTCCCGAAATCCCGTTCGACATCGACAAGGTCTGCGACAAGATCCGGCGGCGCGAAGCGGAGGGCCGGCATTTCAGCGTTGTGGTGGCAGCGGAGGGTGCGGTCCCAAAAGGCGGCGCGGTGTCGCTCATCGATCCCGCGCACGAACGGCTCGGCGGCATCGCCGACAAAGTGGCCCACTCGATCGAGCAGATGACGGGGAAAGAGACGCGCTCGCTCGTGTTGGGACATCTGCAGCGGGGCGGCAGCCCCACGACGTTCGATCGGCTGCTCGCGCTGCGGTTCGGCGCCGCGGCGGTGCGCCTGGTTGCCGAGCGACAGTTCGGCATGATGGTCGCCTTGCAGCCGCCGCGCATCGTTGCCGTCCCCCTGGCCGAGGCGATCGCGACGCCCCGGCGCGTGCCGCTCGACTCCGACACCATAACGACCGCGAGAGATCTGGGAATCAGCTTCGGAGACTGAACGGACAGCTGTATCCGCTGACGGACAGCCCCCGGATCTGGCACTATCTCGCATCACATTGGCAGCACATCACTTGCGAGCATTGGCGGGCGTGGCACGGCTCTTTCTCATAGACACGACAAGGAGGCAGCCATGAAACGCATGCTCATTCTCGTCGGACTGTTGCTTGGTCTCGCTACCGGCGGCGCCAGCGCGCAAACGAGGGTTGGCGTCTCTTTGAGTTTCGGAGACCCGTACTTCGCCGGTCAGGTGGTCATCGGCCGGCCCTATTACTATCGACCGTACTATCACCGCTACGCGCAGCCCTACTACTATCGCTACTACCCTGCCCCAATCATCGTCGTGGGTCCGCGCTACTACGCGCGACCGCATCGGTATCACGCACGCCGCTATCATCGCGGCTGGTAGGGCACGTCGAATAGGCTGGAGGCGCCGGTTCACCGGCGCCTCCCTTCTTTTTCTATATTCCAGTAGTGCGCATATCCCGCGATCATTTCCTTCCCCCCGACCCCCAGGCATTTCTCGCTGCCGAACCAGCCACCGGCCGTGTCATCGTCATCGCGCCGACTCGAGCTGCCTGTGAGACGATCGAGTTGGCGCTGGGACTGAAGTTGGAAACGCTGCTCGAGCGAGAACACGGAGATGACATTCGCCGGCTGGCGGGCTCCGGTCAGGGCTTTGGCATTGTGGCGGGCACGGGCACGGGGAAAACGCTGGCCATCCGGGCGATGGCGGAAACCATCCTGAAAGCGCCGCTCAAGGTGGGCGTGGTGAATCGCGAACGCGAAGCGACGCCCGAGACGCCGACCTGGAATGTCGTCATCGTCACGACAGGCATTGCGCGGCGGTGGTTCCAGGATGGTCTGATCACCGCCCAGGACACCCTGGTCGTCGACGAAATCCATCAGACGTCCGCCGAGATGGAGCTCTGTCTCGCGCTGGGCAAGCGCGCGCGCTGCCGCTTCATCTGGCTCTCGGCGACGGTCGACCCGAGCTTTTACTCGGAATACCTGGCCTCCGCCCAGGTCCTGGAGACGCGTGCCTTCGATCCCACCAAGGCTGCGCTGGTGAACGTTCTGGCGGAGCAGCCTCTCGAATTCTTGAATGATCGTTTCATGAAGAGGGTCACCCGAGAGCGGCGGGGCGTGGCGGTATTCGTGCCCACCCGCGCCGAGGTCGAACAGATCGCGAAGGAGCTCGGCGACCGCTGGCCCAACCTGGCGACAGCCTTTTACCATGGCGGCGAGCCGATTCGCGTCATTCGTCCTTTTCTTGACGGTTTGGTCAAACGTCCCTTTCTCCTGGCGATGACGGCGGCGGGCCAATCGGCGCTCAATATCCGCGGCCTGGACACGGTGGTGATTTACGATGCCCGCTACACGAACGTCGTTGAGCGCGGCAAGAACGTGCTGACGCGGGCGTACCTGGGTGCCAACGAGATTCTGCAGATGGCGGGTCGGGTCCATGGCCGCGTCCAGCACGGTGAGGTCTACATCCTCAGCGACCGGGATCTGGCATTCGAAGACCTCCGCCCCACCGCCCCCGAATTCCAGCTGGCTGGCGACGCGGAGCGGGTCGCGATCACATGTGCGGCAATTGGGGTGGATGCGGCCGAGCTCGACTTGCCGGTCCCGCTCGATCGGCGGGCCTATCGCGACAGCGTCGAGCTGCTCACGGAACGCGGGCTGATAGAGCACGGCCGCTTAACGACTTACGGCCGCGATGTCGAAGCGATGCCGGTGGAACGTCCCTGGGGCGAACTGCTCTATCACGCGGAGCCCCCGCTGGTACCGCTCGTCGCCGTCGCGTCGAACATTGAGTCGCTGCACCGCATGACACGCGAGGAGCGGCAACTGGGAGGGTTGATCGTCCCAGGCTCCGATCACATCACGGCCTGCAACGTCTACGCCGAGGCCGTCAACAAGCACGGGTATCTGGGCGAGGTGTACAGCCTGCCGCGGCATCTCTTCCGCGAGGGCGACATCGAGCGCTGGGCGGAGGAGCGTGGTGTGCTCGTTAAGGCGATCGAAGACATCGCCCTGGGGACGGCCTCGGTCTATCGCCAACTCGACGTGCGTCTCCCCGAGAAGTTGCCCTATGGAGACCGGAAGACGCTCGAGCTTTTTGCTGACCTTTTGGCCAAGATCATGCCATTCGATCTCGTGATCGACGAACAGACCGCGGACGGGCGCGAAGCACGCGTGAGCCGCAGTTCGGTGTGTGGAAGCTGGGGCGCGATCGCCGGAACGCTACGGTACTTTGCCGACCGCTTCGGTGTCCCGCGCGCGAGCATCGAGGGAACGCAGGTCCCGGAGCGCGCCATTCGCCGGTACGCGCGCCGCGGCAGGCCGGACGTGGTGTTCGAGCGGCAGCGCCGCCGGGAAGGGCTGATGGTTGTGCGGACTGTCGACTACTTCGGCTTCACACTCGATCGCGAAGTCGAGGCGTTGCCCAGTCCATTCCCGGAGGAGCTGGCCGATTCCGCGCGTGGCGCACTGGTGCAGGCTTTGCTCGCCGGCGAAACACCCCATCCTGATCAGGGAAGGGTGCGGCGCGCGCTGGAGCGGTTCGGTCATTACTGGCGGCGCTCGGGGGGGCGGCTCACCCAGGCAAATGGGGACCGCATCGCCGGGCAGCTCGCGGTGCAGATCGCCGGCGTGAATTCCTGGGATGCATTTGTGGCCTCCCGCATCGCGATCGATCCCGATGCCGCGATCCCGGAGATGGAGCGGCAGCGGCTCGATGCCATGCCATCATCGGTCTTCTTGTACGGCGACCGCGTTCCCGTCGATTACGACGTGGAGCCGGGGGTTGGAGGCATCATCCGGCTGCGGCTCAAGGAAGGGCAGGCGCGCCGGTTGCATCCCAAGGATCTCCCGCCGTTCGATCGGCCGGTACGGTACACGGTGACGCGCGGCAAGCATGAAGCGGTCCGGGCAAGCTCGCTCGAGGAGCTGCGGCAGGGACTGCGGAGCTTAGGTGCGGCGCATCGCGCCCGCGTGGTGCGCGGCGGTCGGCGGCCGAGGCGTCGTTAGGCCTTTCCAGTAACCTCCAGCAGGGACAGCCAGAGCGCGTCGTAGGCGTCGCGTGCATCCGGCAGCGCCACGCCGGCGATCAGCGCAGCGGTGCACCCGTCGACAATCGCGTCACGGGCGGCCGCTTCGAATCCTGTATTCCTCGGCGATCGGTCAATAAGGCCGGCCCCGCAGACACTTAACCAGGCTCGGGCCGTGCCGTCTTCCATCTGGCGGCGGAGTACCTCCCAGCATGCATCGAGGCCCGCCGTCCCCGGGCCGCTCGCAAGGGCGCCTGAGATAGCGGCGTCGCGCGCTTCAGCGATCTGCGCCGCTGCCGCGCGCAGCAACCGGGCGCGTGATGCGTAGTGATAGAGGACCAAGCCTTTGACAACCCCGGCCCGGCGCGCGACCGCATCGAGAGAGAAGCCTTCCATGCCCCCGCGCTGCAGCGTGTGGACGGCGGCGGCAAGGATCGTAGCGCGTGTAGAGGAGGCGTCTTTCGGCACGTTGTTGTCCTGACGGTCAATAATGAGGATTGGGCGCAACGGCGCAAGCCGAAACAAATCAGCAACCTTTTGGCCTATCCCCGAGTCTCATCTTGACACGAACCTAACACCTTCGCTCGTACGCGATGAAACCTTGGACCCGCAAGATTTGTATGAGGATGACCAACCCATGATCGACAAACCGGTCGCTGCTACGGGCACCATGCCCGGTACGTTCTCCCCCCTCGTCCGCGCGGTTATCGATTCCGTGACCGAGGGCATCGTCATCTTCGACCAGCAGGGCCGCCTGCTGTACGCCAATTCCTCCGCGCGGCGCGCCATCGATGGACAGAACGGCGACGTGCGCAACCGCCTCCAGAGCCTCGGCGCGAGGTTCTCCGCGCTCAAGAACGGCGCCCAGAGTCTCGGCGAAGCAGCAATCCTTCCCCCAGCCGGTCCCCTCACTTTAGCCGAACGCGAACGCCAGGCGATCACCGACACCTTGCAGGACACAAGCGGCAAGCTGGCGGAAACGGCGCGGCGCCTGGTGATCAGCCGCACGACGCTGTGGAGGCGCCTCAAGTCTTACGGGATGGACGGCTTCCGCGCCTCTCCGTAGGCTCCTAGCTTCCCCGGGGGATGGCCCCCCCCGACCCTGCGCCTCAACCGTTCGTCATCGAGGAATACGTCCGCTGGTCGGACGTGGACTTCGCGGGGATCATTTTTTACGGCTCCTACGTGCGGCTGTTCGAGATCGCCGAGACGGAAATGTTTCGGCATTGCGGACTGGCGTACGCGAGGATGTTCGACGAATACGACATCTTCCTGCCGCGCAAAGCCGTTCATAGCGAGTTCTACTGGCCCGCCCGTCTCGATGACCGGTTACGCATCGCCGCGTACGTCGGCAAGGTCGGGACAAAATCGCTGACACTCCATTTCGACGTCTTGCGAGCCGACTTGACCGCGCTCGGCGCGGCCGGGTGGATGGTGCTGGTGTGCGTCGACCGGAAGAGATTGAAGCCGACTCCGTTGCCCGCGGGACTGATTGCAGCCCTGGCGCCGCACACCCTCAGTCCCGAGGCCGCGCGCAAATCGCTGGGAGTCGGGGGGGGCGGGGGGGGCGGGGGGGGCGGGGGGGCGCCATCGCCGCGCTGAGAGCAACCCCTGCCCTGCTATTGCTTCTGACGCACTGCAACCGCGGCACGGAGGAGCCGCGGCGGCTCCAGGCGATGGTCGCGTTTCCTCCTCGAGACACGATTCGGTTCGCGCTACCGGCGACCATGCATCGCTGTGCCGGTGAGAGCTCCGTGCTGCTGGAGTCTGCGAGCCCGGAGGGAAGTGGCGTGCTGCTGCGCGTGCGCTACCGCGACAGCCTGGTCTCGGGTTCATATCCGGTTGCGGCGCCCGGTGACACGGCGGCCGTACCGGCGGCGGTCGTGGCGGTGCGCTACCTCATCCGCGAGACGCCGCACGCGTTTGTGCTCGACAGCGGCACCGTGCACGTGCAGCGTGAAGACGGCAAACTCGGAGTGCGTATCGAAGGCTCCGGACTCGAGAACGCGATTCGAACGCCGGCGCGCATCGAGTATCACGACGTCCCGCTGCGGGCGGACACGGTGACGTGCGGTTACCAGCCATGACGGCAACGGCGGTCGTGCGCGTCGGTTTTATCGGGTCGGGGTTCGCCCGCCGCGTCCAGTTGCCTGGCCTCGCGTTCGTGGCCGGTGCCACGCCCACCGCGATCGCGAGCGGCCATCGCGCCAATGCGGAAGCCGTGGCGCGCGACTTCGGGATACCGCACGTCTTCAGTGACGGAGCGGAGCTGGTTCGCTCCCCCGAGGTGGATCTCGTGGTTGTTTCGTCGACGCCGGATTCGCACGCCCGCTACGCGATCGCTGCGCTCGAGGCGGGGAAGCACGTGCTGTGCGAAAAACCGATGGCGATCGATGCGTTTGAGGCCGCGCAAATGGTGGCAGCATCCGAACAGCATCCCGACAGGCTCGCATGGATCGACCACGAGCTGCGCTACGAGCCCAGCCGCCGCCGCGCCCGCGAGCTGATTCGTTCCAACGCGATTGGCGAGCTTCGCCACGTGGAATTGTCGCTCATGCCCTACCTGCGCGGGGACGGCCGGCCGCAGGCGTTCGACGCGCCCTGGAATTGGTGGTCCGACGCCGCGCGCGGCGGCGGCATCCTGGGCGCGGTCGGGTCCCACCTCATCGACCTGTTCCGGTTCTGGAGCGGCAGTGAGATCACGCACGTCGCCGGGTTGGTTGAGACGTTCGTCAAGCAGCGCACGGACGAAACGGGTGCGCTCCGTGTGGTTACGGCGGATGATTTCGCGAGCTGCGTGCTCCAAACCGGAAGCGGCGCCGTCGCCACCATCACCTTGAGTGCAATCGGACACCACGGACCGGGCCTCCTTGGCCGGGTCACCGGCAGCGGGGGAACGCTTTTGCTCAGTGGCGAAACCAAGCTCGAGTTCGGGAAATCCGTGGGGCCACTCGAAGACATCTCCGCTCCGGACGATCTCTGGGAGAAGACGCAGCCGAACAACATGTGGGCGCGTTCGTTCATCCGGCTGATGCGTGAGATGGTTCAGGTCATCCTTGGCGGCACGCCGCAGGGCGAACCGGCGACGTTCCACGACGGGTGGCAGGTCCAGCGCGTGCTCGACGCGATCCGCGGCGGCCGGGGTGTGCAGTTAGATTGAGTCTCGTGGAACAGACCTACTTCAGGAAGGGATTCGGCCTCAAGGGCGCCATCGAAGGCGCGCTGACGGCCGATTATCACAGCCGGGTGGTGGACGCCATCCGGACTGCCGGCTACACGCTGGACGTCGGCGATCTCACGTTCCGGCTGGCTGGCGAATTCGGCTTCTGTTACGGCGTGGACCGCGCCGTCGAATACGCCTATGAGACACGCAGCAAGTTTCCCGGCAAGCGCACCTTCCTCGTCGGCGAGATCATCCACAACCCGCACGTCAATCAAAAGCTCGCGGCGATGGGCGTCGCGTTTCTGCACCGCCCGGAGGGCCGTGACGCCGAGTTCGACTTCAGTGCCGTCACGGCCGACGACGTGGTGATCCTGCCGGCGTTCGGCGTGACGGTGCGAGACTTCGAACGGCTGCGGGCGATCGGGTGCGTGCTCGTCGACACGACGTGCGGCTCGGTCCTGAACGTGTGGAAGCGCGTCGAGGTGTACGCGCGCGACGGCTTCACTGCGCTGATCCACGGCAAGAACTACCACGAAGAGACCAAGGCGACGTCGAGTCAGGTGAACAAGTATCCCGGCGGCAAATACCTCGTCGTGCGGGACATGAACGAGGCCCGGGTCGTGTGCGAATACCTGGAGGGACGGGGGACGAGGGACGAGTTTCTCCAGCAGTTCGAGGGCAAGATGTCGCCGTCGTTCGATCCCGACCGCGACCTGCAGCGCGTCGGCGTGGCGAATCAGACGACGATGCTGTCGGGCGAATCGCTGGCGATCGCCGGCGAGGTGGGGAAGAGCATGGCGCGGCGCTGGGGCGCTGAGGCCCTCGGCGAGCACTTCCGCACGTTCGACACGATTTGCTCCGCGACGCAGGAGCGGCAGGATGCCGTTCTCAAGCTGATCGCCGAGCCGCTGGATGTGATGGTGGTGATCGGAGGCTACAATTCGAGCAATACGACGCATCTCGCCGCGATCTGCAGCGACAACGTCACGACCTATCACATCGAAGACGCGGCGTGCATCGACCTCGAGGAAGGAAGCATTCGGTTCCGGCCGGTGGGTGCGCATACCACCGAGGAACGGCGCCAGAACTGGCTGCCGGCGGGCCCGCTCAGGATCGGGATTACCGCGGGAGCGTCGACGCCGAACAACAAGATCGGTGAGACGATCGAGCGGATCGCGGCGCTCCGAGGTACATCGTTACACGAGGTTCTCCTCTAGCGGAGTTTCGGGTATATTTCGGGTCTTATGCCGCTGTCGCGTTTCCATCCCGTCATCGAACGCTGGTTCGCCAACCGTTTCGCCGAGCCGACCGAGCCGCAGCGGCGCGCCTGGCCGGTAATCCAGCAAGGCGGCGACGTGCTGATTGCCGCGCCGACCGGATCGGGCAAGACGTTTGCCGCGTTCCTCTCCGCGATCGACGCGTTGGTGCGCCAGGGATTGAACGGCGAGCTGCGGGATGAGATCCAGGTCGTCTATGTCTCGCCCCTCAAGGCGCTGTCGAACGACGTCCAGAAGAACCTCTCCGAGCCGCTCGCCGAGATCCGTGCGCAGATGGCGGGGCAGGGGCTGCCCGACATCGCGGTGCGGACGTTGGTCAGAACCGGCGACACGCCGCAGTCCGAGCGCCAGGCGATGCTAAATCGACCACCCCACATCCTCGTCACGACGCCCGAATCGCTCTACCTCATCCTCACGTCCGAGCGCGCCCGCGAGATGCTGCGGTCGGTTCGGACCGTCATCGTCGATGAGATCCACGCGGTCGCGCGCGA
>Ga0137365_10000986_pt1 | contig 21219 bp, 18 predicted proteins | sample SagtaG_9_FD_104799 | JGI IMG/M metagenome (GOLD analysis project Ga0137365, IMG submission 104799) | Vadose zone soil microbial communities from Sagehorn Ranch, Mendocino, California, USA - Sage1_L_40_16 metaG | ecosystem: Environmental > Terrestrial > Soil > Vadose zone | place: USA...
CCCAGTATTTTTGTTTGGCATCGACTAACTCGCCCAATCCTCTAATGATCTGCTCAGGGGATACTCCCTTCACCTTATTGATCGCTTTGTTCAACGCATTTTTTAGGGAAAGACCGGTTAAAGCCAATAGGGTATTTTCTTATCATGAATACGATAAAGAGAGGAAAAAGACAATACATGCTTTAATACAGGAATGGCTTGTAACTGCCGGATTGTAAGAACGTTCTTTTTCTAAGATTTCACAATACCAACTAATAAACCGGTGATATAATCTGCCCCGTCCGTAATTAGTAGGAGCATAGCGAATGACAGACATCCTGTAGTCCAACCATTTTTCAGGGCACTAACCCGCTGGAATGATTCACGTCGGCATCATGCTGGCGTTCAACAGCCGAGGCTTGCCCTCGGTTTTTATTTTAAGTTACACCGTCCCGCAGGTTTGATTGGTTCAAACTTGTTCATTCGAAAAAACCTGCGGGACGTTCTACAGGAAAGTTATGCTTACTGCTCACCATCTTTATAAAACTTACGGCATCCAGCCTATTCTCGAAGACATCTCATTTAGTATCAGCAGCAATGAGCGCGTGGGCCTCATTGGTCCCAACGGCTGTGGCAAGACCACTCTGATGCGCATCCTCGCTGGATTTGAACAGCCCGATTCAGGGATTATTGTTTCGACGCGCCCCAATTTGCGAATTGGATATCTTGCTCAAGGGATGGACTTCGACGATGAACAAACGCTTCAGATGACCTTCAGCCTAGATACCATTCCCCAAGCAGATCTTGAAACTGAAATCGCATCCCTCGCTTCGGCCTTAGCCTCCAACCCAAACGACTTACAACTCCAAGCCAAGTACGACTCTGCCATCCATCAACTCTCATTTACCAATAACCAATTACCAAATATCCTTGGTCCGCTTGGCCTCGACGACATTTCCCTTGATACTCTCGTCAAGCACCTTAGCGGCGGGCAAAAGACTCGACTGATGTTGGCACGCGTTTTGCTTGAAGAGCCTCACTTCCTCCTGCTTGACGAACCGACCAATCATCTTGACATAGAAATGCTCGAATGGCTTGAAGGCTGGCTTGCCTCGTTCAATGGCGCAGCACTCATCGTGTCACATGACCGCGCCTTTCTGGACAACACGATTACCTCCATTCTGGAACTCGACCCGAATACACATGGTATTAAGTCTTACCTAGGCAACTATGCCAACTATCTTGAACAAAAATTGGTTGAACGAGAAAAACAGGCACAATCTTATCAAGACCAGCAGGATGAGATCGCGCAACTCCGCGCCGCGGCGGCTCATATTCGCGGATTGACGAAAATGCGCAAAGGCGGTAAAGCGGATAGTGGCGATAAATTTGCAAAAGGCTTCTTTGGCAATCGTTCCACTAAAAACGTGGCAGGACGCGCCAAACATATCGAAGCGCGCATCGAAAAAATTCTGACAGAAGATCGCATTGAGAAACCAAAATCAAGCTGGCAAATGAAATTGGACTTCGGCGCGCCTGCGCATCAATCCAAAGACGTGTTGGTCACGGAGAATCTCTCTGTTGGATACGATGAACCCTTGCTCACCAATTTGAATCTCTACGTTCGCGCCGGTCAACGCATCGCGTTGACTGGCCCCAATGGCACAGGCAAGACGACGCTAGTTCGCTCTATTGCGGGGAAACTTGAACCGTTAGCAGGATCTCTGAAACTTGGCATGACCGTAAAACTCGGATATATGGCGCAGGAGCAGGAATTGCTCAATCCCAATCTAAACGCGTTGCAAAGTATCCAAAGTGTCGCTGTGTTCAATGAAACCGAAGCGCGTAACTTCTTACATTATTTCCTCTTCAAGGGCGACGACGCCCTGCGCGCCACACGTGAGCTTTCATTTGGTGAGCGCGCCCGCCTGCAACTCGGATTACTCGTCGCGCAAGGCTGTAATTTTCTCTTACTCGACGAACCGATCAATCATCTCGATATTCCTTCGCGAGCGCGCTTCGAGGAGGCACTCGCCAATTTCAAGGGAACCATTCTCGCCATCGTCCATGACCGTTACTTCATCGAGCGCTTTGCCTCCGATGTATGGACAATCAAACACGGGAAGATTGAGAAATGGTAAACCATTCTCGCGCTCCCACTCAGCTACGCTTCGGGGACTATAGTGAGCGGAGGAACTGCGTTCTTCAGTTCCGAAGACGAAGCGTGAGTGCCCAAAATAACTATAATGAAACCCATATCCCCCACCCATTATCCCGATGTTAACGAAATCTTGGATCTCTTTCTCACAAATGTAAAAGAGATACTGCAAGATCAATTCGTTGGCATGTATTTATTCGGCTCTCTCGCAAATGGCGATTTCGACAAACATAGCGACATTGATGTGCTCATTGCTACAAGAGATAAAATTGCAGAGAAGGTATTCTCGGCTTTACGTGAAATGCATACAAGGATATCAACGATGGATTCGCCCTGGGCTATCCAATTGGAAGTTTCCTACATTCCACAAGATGCTTTACGTCGATTCGACCCGCATGATAAGCTTCATCCGCACCTTGACAGAGGCAACGGCGAGACTCTTCACAGGATGTCGCACGAAAGTGATTGGATCATCCAACGACACATCTTGCGTGAACATGGAATCACTGTAGAAGGTCCTCAAATCCAAACACTGATCGATCCTGTTTCACCAAATGAATTGCGAAAAGCGGTTGTAGATGTGCTACCATTATGGGCCAACCCAATACTAGATGATCCATCCCAGATCGACAAACGTGGCTATCAATCCTTTTTCGTTATTTCTCTTTGCCGAATGCTATACACGATGGAATACGGAGTCATCGTTTCCAAGCCGTTCGCTGCGAATTGGGCAAAGAAGAATTTCATTCAATGGACAGCTTTGATCGAGCGTGCATGGATAGGCAGGCAAAACTCCGGTTTGGAAGCGCAGCCTGAAGACATCAATGGAACATTGGACTTGATCCGTTACACGCTTACATACAGCAAGAAAATCGAAACTCAAAGTTCATTCAGTCGATAAAAAGAAAGGTTACCCTTTGATAGTTAACCGTCCAACAAAGTACCCCGAAATAAACAAGATATTGGATTTATTACTTTCAAGTGCAACCCAAGTCTTAGGCAATCAACTTGTTGGTATGTATTTATATGGCTCCCTTTCCAGCGGTGATTTTGATCTCGAAACCAGCGATATTGATTTTCTTGTCGTTACGACCAGCGCGCTTTCAGATAAAACAATCGCCGAACTAGAATCTATGCATCACCGCATCTGGAAAAGCGGACTAAAATGGGCTGCCAAACTGGAAGGCTCCTATATCCCCAAACGGGATATTCGTCGGCATGATCCTCACAGCGCGCCATGTCCAACGGTCAACGAAGGTATGTTTTACCTGGATAAACGCGGCAGTGACTGGATCATCCAGCGGCATGTGATTCGTGAAAACGGGATTGTTCTCGCGGGTCCAGATCCGAAGACATTGATTGATCCGGTCAGCCCGGAGGATATCCGCTACGCGGTGGTGGGGGTGTTGCACGAGTGGTGGTTCCCAATGCTTGAAGATCCTTCCTGGTTGAAAAGACATGGAGCGGAGTATCATGCGTTTGCCATTCTTACCGTGTGTCGCGCGCTTTATGCCCTGGAACACGGAACAATCGTCTCAAAACCTACTGCAGCGCGCTGGGCAGAAGATGCGCTTGGTGAAAGGTGGAGTCGGATCATTGAACGTGCCCTCGTGCCGCGGCATGACAAACCAGACCAAGGACTCTTCGATGAGTCATTGGAGTTAATCCGCTTTACAAGAGATCAAATAAGGAAAGTGTGAGGCTGAACAGAAAGATAGTAGGCCAATTATGGATAAGATCCATCTTGACACTGACCTCGGCGGCGACATTGATGACCTCTGTGCGCTGGCAATGTTGCTTCGTTGGGGAAATGTCGAATTCACCGGCATCACAACCGTTGCAGAAGCAAATGGCAAACGAGCAGGATATGTCCGCCGTGCATTGGAACTAGAGCGCCGAAGCAATATTCCAATTGCGGCAGGCGCGGATGTTTCGCAAGGGTTTTATCGTTATTCAGAATTACGTTATCCTGATGAAGAGAGATATTGGTCAAAGCCAATTGCTCCTTCGCCGAATCCAGTGGAAGATGCAATTCAACTTCTAAAACAAAGTATCGAACAAGGCGCAACGATCATTGCCATTGGTCCGTTCACAAATCTATACTTGCTTGATCTCCAATATCCTGGAATTCTCATGAAGGCAAACCTCTTCCTGATGGGAGGCTACATTTATCCCATTCGATCGGGCTTCCCCCAATGGGGCAACGAGATGGATTGGAACATTCAAGTGGATGTGAAATCGGCGAAGCACGTGATTGAACATTCCAAATCAACGCTCATTCCGCTCTCGGTAACAGTCGAGACTGCGCTACGAAGGACTTATCTCGACGACTTGCGAAAAGCTGGAGCGTTAGGACAACTCATCGCGCGGCAAGCCGAAGCCTTCGCAGTAGATGAGCAAAACGAAAAGAAATTCGGTGAAACTTGTGAGGGATTGCCAAATGACATCATCAACTTTCTGCATGACCCGCTTGCCTGTGCCATTGCTCTGGGCTGGAGTGATGGGGTTGAGATCGAGGAACTTCCTCTTATGTTGGAAGAAAAAGATGGATGGCTGCATGAACGGATTGATCCATCAGGAAAACCAAACCGCATCGTCACCAGAATAGATGGAACACACTTTAATGAATTCTGGCTGAACAAAATAATGAATAGGTAAAATAGTAAAATGAACACATCTCGCTTTCAAATCATCCAACCAGACGATCTTCCCAATTATCGAAATCTCGCTGGTGACATCGGAGTAGCATCCTGGCCCGAATTCATGATGCATGATTCGATAGCAAATGAATGCTGGCATGAACTGTTTGACCGTTTCGCAGATTATCAATTTGCCTTATTGGATACTGAAACAAATCGAATGGCAGCGATGGGAAATAGCCTACCCTTTCACTGGGACGAAGATGTTTCGGCGCTCCCAGAAGGCGGCTGGGACTGGGTTTTCCTCAAAGCAGTAGAAGACCATAAAAATGGGGTAACACCAAATATTCAATCCGCCATACAAATTGCGATTCACCCTGACTATCAAAGCCAGGGATTGAGTTCAAAAATGGTGCAAGCCATGCGTGCCATTGGACAAGCCAAAGGCTTTCAATATCTCGTCGCGCCGGTGCGTCCAAACCAAAAGAGTAAATATCCATTGATCAGCATCGACGATTACATCAAATGGACAAACGACGAAGGCTTGCCATTCGACGCTTGGCTAAGAGTCCATGCACGCGCGGGAGCTAGGATCATCAAACCTTGTCATGAAGCCATGACGATTTGTGGCACCTGCTCCGATTGGGAAAAATGGACAGACATGAAATTTCCGCAAAGCGGACAATATATTGTCTCCGGCGCGCTCAACCCAATGGAGATGAACATCGAAAAAGATGAAGGTGTCTATGTCGAGCCAAACGTATGGATGGTGCATGAGATTGAGTAGCGTATAATTACTTCCATGAAATTCCTCCATCTGCTGGAATTTACAGTTATATTGTTTCTCTTTGCGTGCCAACCAACTACACTCCCCAATGTCACAATTATTGATAATAATAAAGTCGTCACACTTCAAACAGATGGACGTGTTCCATCCGCCTTACTGAATCAATCGGGAATAACAATCAACTCAAACGACCGCGTTCTTCTCAAAGGGCTTCCTATCGCTATCAATCAACCAATTACTAGTTCTCTTATTACCCTCCAAATCCGCCGCGCAGTAGCTGTGACTATCATCACATCCGATGGAGAACAACAGCTCCAATCGGCTGCTTTTACAGTTGGCGAAATACTACAAGAGGCAACTTTGTGGTTACACGCAGAAGATAAATTTGAACCGGAACTGAATTCGCCAATCGCAAAGGGAATGACCATTACGATCACATCGCCGCGTGATTTAACTATCAGCGTGGATGGGAAAGTCTTGCCGATTCAATCATCCGCGCGAACGGTCGGCGAGGCATTAGCTGAGGCTGAGATTCCCCTTATGGGACTAGATTACAGCCTTCCGGCCGAGAATGAGCCGCTCCCCTCCGATGGGCAGATCCGCGTGGTGAGGGCTAGCGAATCTATTTTGCTCGCACAGAAGGCCATCCCCTTCGAAAATGAATTCCAAGCTTCGGCAGATATCCCACTCGATCAAACGCAGATTCTGCAACCCGGCGAAAACGGACTGACCGTCCAGCGCATCCGTATTCGCTATGAAGATGGAAAGGAAATCTCGCGCGTCAATGAAGATGAGACAATGGTGCGTCCTCCAAAGACACGCATTATGACTTATGGAACGAAGATTGAAGTTAAGACCGCGACAGTGAATGGTGTGAAGATCGAATATTGGCGTGCAGTGCAAATGTATGCCACATCCTATTCACCCTGCCGCTCGGGTAGCGACAAATGTTACTCTGGTACATCGAGTAGCAAGAGTTTACGAAAGGGCATGGTTGGGCTTAGATACAGTTGGTATCTAAATATGCAGGGACAACAGCTTTATATACCGGGCTATGGCTTTGCCTCGGTGGAAGATGTATGTAATGGCTGTACTGGAAAACCGTGGATCGACCTTGGCTATAGCGACAACGACTTTGAAACATGGCACTCTTGGGTCACTGTCTATTTCCTTACGCCTGTCCCTGCTAATGTGATTTATGTTTTAGAATAACTTTCGCACTCCCGAAAAGCAACAGGACTACCCTGGCACTGCCCGCCATGGCAAGTGTAGTGAGCGGAATGACGAAGGACAGCGAGGAATACAGACGAAGCGCGTAGATGATGATTTATGACAAGAATTCAAAAAGCCACTCTCTCTTTTCTTTCTGTGCTTGCCTGCTTCGCTATGGTTTTAGTTGCATGGATATGGAGAGGAAAATGGCAACAGCCGCTTGGACCCGCGCTACAAATTCCAACAGTGACGCCTTTCGAACTACCTGCAACCTGGACGCCTGATCCCAACGCGAGACCAACGCTCCAAGCGACCTCTACATCTATTTCCGTTTCACAGGCATCTCCTGTACCAACAATCACAGCGAACGTCGGCTTATGCGGCGCACCACCTGTGATGAATATCCTGGCAATCGGTACAGATGCGCGTGGCAACAACTATGCCTATGGATTAGCAGATGTTATCCGACTTGTGCGCGTGGATTTTGTGAATCCGAAAGTGACCGTCCTTGAATTTCCGCGCGACCTTTGGGTGGAGATCCCTGATATTGCAGATAATATTAATGGTCAGGATCATGAAAAACTTAATCAAGCCTATCTCTATGGCAATCACGGATTTGGGTATACGGATGATCCCGCGCAGGGACCTGGTTTATTGGCGCGTACACTGACGCTCAACTTTGGAACCCAGATCGATCATTATGCCGCAGTCAATATGCGCACGTTTGAAAAAGTCGTCAATGCAGTGGATGGAATTGATGTTACTCTGCCCGAAACTGTAGATGGACGCACTGCAGCAGATCCTGCTCAACGTCTTCTCTTTCCGGCTGGCACACACCACTTGAATGGAAATCAAGCTCTCACGCTCGCGCGCATTCGGATTGAAGGTGTGTTTGCGCGCGCTGAAAACCAAAACCGCGTACTATGTGCTTTGCGCGATAAACTCACGAGCCCCGCTGTGATCACCAAAATTCCTGAACTCATCCAGTCATTTCAGGGTGCGATCCAAACCGACTTAAGCCCCGAACAACTCGGTCAACTAGCTTGCATCGGCACAAAGATGCCTTCCGGCAATATCCTTTTCGCGAGTTTTCCTAAGGAGTATTTCAAGCAGACACGTCAGTATGATCCTGTCTTCAATAAAAATGTTTTTGTCTGGGATGTAGATTTTCAAATCCTTCGTGATTACGTCACTCAGTTCAACGGCGGCACTTGGCCTGGCCCAGCGGTTGCGCAACCGGCGAGCACAGCAGAAGAGACTTCCATTTGTCCATGAATGAGATTCCGCCACTCAATACTGAGACGCTACTCAAGCGCTACAATCTGCGCGCTCGTAAGGGCCTGGGACAGAATTTTTTACAGGATCCGTTAGCGCTGGAAAAGATCATTTCAGCGGCGGAGATTCAACAGACTGATACCATTTTGGAAATTGGTCCTGGGCTTGGAAGTTTGACGCGCTATCTTGCAATCTCTGCCAAAGAAGTCGTCGCGGTCGAACTGGACCCGAACCTGCTCCCGCCATTGAAAGCAGTTCTCTCCCCTTATCAAAACGTTCGTTTAATTCATGGCAATATCCTGAAACTTTCACCAAAAGATTTGATCAATGACAAAGATTACATCGTCGTGGCGAATATTCCATATTACATTACCTCCATGGTTATTCGTCATTTATTGGAGAGTGAATCAAAGCCACGTCGAATTGTGCTGACAGTCCAAAAGGAAGTTGCCCAGCGAATTTGTGCGGCGCCGGGCGATATGAGTCTGCTGGCGTTGAGTGTCCAAGTCTATGGCAAGCCACGCATCGCTGCACACATCCCGGCGGAAGCATTCTTCCCCGCGCCAAAAGTTGATTCAGCAGTGTTGGTTGTAGATATTTATCCGTCTCCTCTGATCAAAGAAGAATTGCTCGATACATTCTTTAAACTGATCAAAGCAGGATTTAGTCAAAAACGCAAGACACTGCGTAATTCGCTTTCCTCTGGCTTACACATCTCCTCAACTGACGCGGTGAACATGTTAGCTCGTGTGAACATTGATCCAAAACGCCGCGCGGAAACTTTGAGTATTGAAGAGTGGGAAAGACTCTCTGAAAATCTGTAGGGCTGGTTAGCTGACCAGCCCTACAGATTTATTCCTCAATTTTTATTTCATGCGAGCGAGGCTTCCTGCGTAGGTCGCGGTAATACCACCATACATCCCAAATCCGCACCGCTGCTTCGAGCTGAATTTTCAAAGACATCTTTGATTTTCCCCAACGACGATCCGCAAAGTGGATAGGGACTTCAGTAATTTTGTATTTCATCAAATAGGCAACGTATGCCATTTCGACTAGAAAGATATAACCACTTGACCGGATGCGATCTAATGGCATATTTTGCAAAGCTTCGCGCCGCCACATACGATAACCAGTTGTCACATCGTGCAAAGGAAAACCGAGGATGGTCCGCGCGTAGAAATTTCCGAAAGCTGAAAGAGACTTACGCCAAGCGGGCCAACGCTCATCGAGTGAACCACCTTTTACATAACGAGAGCCAATTACCACATCGCAAGAGGTGATGCTTCGTGCCATCTCTGTCAAAACGGCCGGGTCGTGAGAAAAGTCTGCATCCATTTGAACGATCGCGTCCGCACCAATGTCAAACGCTTTCCGAAATCCTTCAATATAAGCGGAACGCAAGCCTCGCTTCCCCGCGCGGTGTAGAACAGATACTTTGCCGTTATAGTGATTTGACAATTCATCTGCAATATCGCCAGTGCCATCTGGGCTATCATCATCAACCACGAGAATTGTAAGATTTAGTGGAAGCGATAATAAAGCGGAGACCAGCTTTGACAGGTTCTCCGCTTCATTATAAGTTGGTAATATGATCGTAATATGCATTAGCGCTTGGTCAAGAGGTCCTTCTTTAGTTGATCAACACTGGAAAATCGTCCATACACGGAAGGAACTTCGGAAATTTGAATGGAAAGACGGTCTGGTTGTTTGGAGGCTTGTTCGCGGTCTTTGATGGGATAGAAATAGTCAAGTGATTGCTCCAGACGAGAGCGGATGCGATCCTGGAACGGCAAAAGATTGGTGGGAGATACAATAACTACGAAATCGGTTGGACTGATATGGCCGATAAATTCTTCGGTTGAACCCGTCTCCTTCATGGTGTTATGGATCATTAAGCTGATTGCACGTAACACATCATCTGAAGCAACAAATCCATACGCCTCTCGGAATGAATCAAGATGATGAATACAAATGTGGAGCAATGCCCATCCACTCTTGTGGATTACTTCAGAGAGGCGTTCTTCGACCAATGGACCTTCGGGCAGACCACTTACGGGATTGGTTAATGATCCCTGGCTTACCCGCTTCAAAGCATTGCGGACGCGTAGCCTCAGTTCCTGAACATCGAACGGTTTGGTGATGTAATCATCTGCGCCGACTTCAAATCCCTGTAAACGATCGAGGCGCTCACGCTTTTCTGTTAGAAAGATTATGGGGATTTCATTCGTACGCCGGTCACTACGTACGCGGCGAGCAACTTCATAGCCATCGATGTCTGGCAGGCGAATATCAAGGATAATTAAGTCTGGCATGACGGTTTGAGCCGCACGTACACCATCTTCTCCCCAATTGACCGTGAACACCTCATAACCTTGAACGCGAAAATAGGCATTCAACATCTCAGCTACATCGAGGTCATCCTCAACAATCAGTATCTTAGATTTACCGTCTGTCACGTGAATCCCACCTATTATGAAAGGGGCTCTTTTTGAATAACAAATTCACAAACTGCATCGCCGACGGCAACACATTTGGATTCATTGACACGGAACTCATTACCACCAGAAACCCACTTGAGAGCCTCCTGCAACAAGCCTGTAGCAATATAGCAAACTGGTTTATCTGCGTTGGTGCGTCCCCAGCATACGGGGCACTTATGAATCGTCCAGATAAACTCTGCATCCTTTTCTTCAACAGTGCTATATTGATCGCTGAGTTGGGAGAAAATTTTTGCAAATGCAGGCAAACCGATACGAAGTTTAGATTGAAGAGGAAGGACTACAAAAGCCAAGTCTGCCGCGCCAGCCAGGGCCCCAAAATTCTTCAACGCGTCAGAGAAGGTCGCGCGTCCCGCACGTAGAGCTAAGCCGCGGCCCCCGCGCGGACCGTACATTTCCTCCAGCGAAACGCCGATTGCAGAGAGCTCAGCAAAATCGAAGCCTTTATCCAAATTGTCTGGCGGATAATTTTCAATGTAATTATTCAAGCCAGCCAAATTGAGAATGGCATTCAGTCCATTTTTACCCATCACTTCTTCCAAAGACTTGATAATGATCAGTCCAAACTTATTTGGGTAGTAAAGACCGGTCTTTTGAACAGGGCTCATAAAGTGACTCCACTAAATCAGTTTCGAAAGATCTTCAGCGGCGCGGCGCATGTCCAAAAGGATCAGGCCTAATTTTGCCTGTTCACGCGCGAGTGCAGTAAGAACAGCCTCTTCCCCTACCGACATAAGGACTACATATCCCTTTTCACCCTTAACATAGACCTGCTCAAGCGAACCACGTCCCAACTCTGTTGCGATTCTTTCGCCCAGGGATAACATTGCAGCAGACATCGCGGAAACGCGATCTTCTTCGACGCCCTGAGGCAAGGCAGAAGCAATGCTTAAACCATCCACGCTTACTACTGCTGAGGCTTCGATATCAGGTGATGAGGCTTGCAGTTCGCGCAGACGGTCTACCATTTGTTGCGTACGTGACTTTGACAAGACAACCCTCCTGCATAGAGTTGATGACCAGCCGTATTGCCAACCGGGTGGATAGAATTTGAAGTGCTGAGATAATTTAGCATAGTGGAGGAAAAGTGTCAAGCCAGCCTACCAAAAAACAGGCCAGCCACCAACAGAAATGCAAACATCGCCATGCTATAATCGCCAGGCGGTAAAAACCAATGCTAAGAAAAATATTTCTTTCTATACTGATAACTGATCTTTTATTCAGTTTTTTGCCTAAGGCACGCGGGATGGCACAGGGAACTTCAACAGATGAAGAACCACAAAGCGGAGCGGTCGTCTGTGCGCCGGATGTATATGTGATCGCACCAGACGATTGCTTGCCACTCGGACCATCAACTTACATTACGGAAATGGCAAAGCTGGGATTAACGTTTCCTCAACGGGCATTACCTGCTTATAAGCCAGATCCGTCGTTGACACAGCTTCCATATTTTTATTTCAAGATGGAAGAAGATAATGTGCCAGTTTTGAGTGGACCGGGCGGTGATGATACTGGTCAATATTTCTTACCAGGATTTGTTTATGTCTCATATATTGATCGCGTGGATACCGGTCACGGAATCTATTACATGCTTCAATCAGGTGGATGGATTCCGGGGAAAGGTGCGCGAGTTGGTGAATATTCGGCGTTTCAGGGGCTGCAGTTCCGTTCAACACCACCGAATGCTTTTGCATGGCCTTTGCCGTTTTATACAGGGAGCATACCTGTTTATAGCGCGCCCGGTTACAACGCTCCTTTAACTGAGAAAATCCTTTACCCCTATGTTGACATTGTTCAGGTATACGATACTCAAAATGCTAATGGCGTGGATTGGAATATGATCGGTCCTGGTCAATGGGTTGAGGCGCGCATTTTTGCCGCGGTCACTCCTAACACAACACCTCCTGAGGGCGTGACTACCGGACGCTGGATCGATGTTGATCTGGCAGAGCAAACACTGGCAGTGTATGACAATTATCAATTGGTCTTTGCTACAGTCATTGCTACTGGACTAGAGCCTTTTTGGACTCGCCCCGGATTATTTCAAATTTACATAAAAAAAGAAACTGAGACAATGCGGAATAACGACCCAACTGACTACTATTATTTAGATAATGTTCCCTGGACAATGTATTTCGATAAAGCACGCGCGTTGCACGGGGCTTACTGGCGCACACGTTTTGGATATCCCCAGTCACATGGATGTGTAAATCTATCTGTGGGTGATGCACATTGGCTTTTCAATTGGGCACATGAAGGCGATTATGTATATGTTCATGATCCATCTGGGCAAACACCAACAGATCCTGCACTATATCACGATTGGGCGTATTGACATTGGTTGGTGCACATGGTAAACTACTGCCCGCTTGTTAGGAAGAATGGTCCCGTGGTGTAGCGGCCAAACATGCGGCCCTGTCAAGGCCGAGATCGCGGGTTCGAATCCCGTCGGGACCGCACGCAGGTCAGACAACTTGATGATGTATCATCAAGTTGTCTTTTTATTTTCAAATTTTTTGCAATTCTATAAATATGGAAGAATTCCCAGCGAATTGCTGACGACGTTGCGAACCATGAACTCTATGCAGTGCCTTCAGATACACACCTGATCTGGATTGGCAAAATTGCAAATGAAGTATGGCAAAAGCAATTATCCTTTCTCACTGCGCCATAGATTTATAAAGTACCGTGTCAACTACAAAAACGAATGTTATGTTTGAAATCCCGACCTGGGTAATTGATTTTTAACTCAATACAAGTAATAGCTTACCAAAAGCAGGATAATCATGCTTTACACCACCATCTGGCGCAGTCTACATAAGATATTGCGCAATACTGCAAAAGAAACATCGGCGTTCGCGCAAAATTCCTTTGAATGTTTCATCATCAATTGCCAGCACTCGAACTTTATGCGGAAACGATGTAGTAATCATTTTGTTGAATGGAAAAGCAATCGTGAAGAAGAGTACCGAAAATAAAATGGAGGAATACGCGATCAGATGCATCAATGACGAGATGCGCACAAAATCAAAATCAGCGCGCAGGTCATCCAGCAAACCTGTTGGATGGCTCAACGTCTTTTTCCTGCGAAACTAGGATTTTGCAATCAAGCGAGTGAAATAAAACCAATGCCAAGCAGCAATGCGTATAAAAAGAACAGGTTATCCGTGTCCAGAAGCTGGGCGATGAAACCCGTAACTGCATTGCCAAGCACGCTGCCAAGGATGCCAGCACGGGTGAATAATGGAAATAGTCGTTTTGCCTGGCGTGCATCACATACTTCCCCTGCTAGATTCCAGACAAATGTACCGAGGATTCCGCCGATGCCGTTCACCGTCAACCACAAATCAGGATATAAAAAGGGCAGCGATAAAGCCAGCGCGGCGCGTTCGATGATCAGCAAGACTGCAAAAGCGGAAATGATCCATAAGAATCTGCCTTTTTCAAAACGCCCCAGCCCTGCAGAGTATGCCATCGTGATGACGAAGGTCAATGCACCCGCAGCGATATATAAGGCAGATAGTCCACGCCGAAGCGCAGGAGAAATGTACACGCCACTAGAATTACGAGGCACCCCCTCATCAAGGCGAATCTTCAGTAGAGATGCAAAATGATTCAACTTTACAAGGAAAGCGCACCAAGCTGTTGTAACAGACTTACCGAATCCTCTTCACCCCAATGTTCTACAATTTTTCCATCTTCAATTCTAGCAATATAAATCCCTGTAAATGAAACATGCTTTCCAGTTGGAGGAATACCCATGAAGCTGCCAGTATTCGTGCCGGTCATCGTAATTCGCGCAGCCACTTTATCACCTTCAGCAACTAGATCGTCAATAGTTGTTTGGTAATCGGGGAAACCTGCTAGCATAATCCCATGAGCTGCTTTCGCGCCTTCGATACCTGCTGGAATTCCGGGCATGATCTTCGGCGTAAGCAAATCTTCCAACACAACTTCACTCAAAGTATCCAAATCATTGCTGTTGTAGATTTCTTGATAGCGACGGACGACTTTTTTATTTTCTTCGATGGACATATTGATTCTCCTCTTTGGATTTATCGCATCAAGGCCTGGATCCGGGGCTGTTTCAGGAATGATTCGCTGAGCTCAATCTCGTGCAGAGATTCTGCGATCTGTTGAATGATTGCACGTGCTGCTTCACGATTTGCTTCGGCTTCTTCCGGATTTCCAAGTTTTGAATTGGCTTTTGCTAGGCTGGACAAAATTTGCAAAAGATCGTGCTTTGAGCCAAGCCTCTCGGCGGCCGAACGAGCATTGGTCAGGATTTGATACGCTTCTTCCAGACGTTCCAATTCAATCAAAATATCTGCTTTTCGACACAGTACTTCGGGAATATCCACGCGTGTTAATGGAGCCACCTGAGCAAGCAAATCCTCAACAAGAGCAAGTGCACGAACAGGATCTTTCTGCGCAAGTGCCAGTTCCACATTGGCGAGACAGATCAAAATGGTATAGCGCGAGTAAGGAATAGAGATGGGTTTCAAGTGTAAGGGCCCAATAGTTTTTTCTGCGGATTGAACGTCGCCATTCAACAGATGCAAGCGCACTTTGATGGCGAGCGGCAAATCTTTCCAATCTGGCTGTTTTGCCTCAGTGGCTTCAAGCGCCTCTTCGATCAATGTAAAACCTTTTCCAATTGCGCCGTAGCGGCCATAAATCCAGGCCAGATCGGAGCGCGTTCCAATGGTACTGGCAAGCAAACTACCTTGATCCCCCAACAGAATGGCCTCATTGCATAGTTGAATTGCCCGACCTATCTCTCCTCGATCCACTTGCACGAATCCGATGAGCATACGGTTATAGGCCTGTCCCCACAAGTTCCCGATCTTCTCGCTCATCTGCAATGCCTGAGTGCTGCATTCCAAGGCTTTGTCATAATCGCCTGCATTGAAACGAGCCTCAGCTTCCGAACCGAGGCTGTCTATAAACATGGGCTGGTTATCCAGAGCATCCCATAGATCACGCGCTTCGCGGATGACAGCGTAAGCCTTCTCGAAATCGCCCAGACAGGTATAAACACGGCACAGATCATTTAATACAAAGGCTAATTGTTCATGGTCATCCAGATCACGCGCCAGAGTAAGTGCAAGCTCGCCATGCCGAAGCGCCTGATCGATACGCTTCGAGAATAAATAATTGAGCATCAGATTCCAGTTGAGGCGTGCCTGCGTGACGCGATCACCAATTTCAGCAGAAATTTCAAGAGCTTGAATCAGCATCTGCTCGCTCAATGCTGAATTATGCAACTGAGAGAAGATGGAGTAAATGGTCGCCTTTGCCATCAACGCATTCAATTCAATCGACTTTTCATTTTTTGCACGCGCGAAGGCAAGCATCTCATCGTAAATAGCCAACGCCTGCTGATGATAGCCGATAAGCTCAAGCACATGCCCCAACTGAGTAAAGATCGAAGCGATTTGCATATTGTCGCTTGCATTACGTTTTGCAACTTCAAGGGCGCGGCCAAAATGAGTCGCGGCTTCAGCATTAGCATATAGACGCGCAGCTTTTTCACCCGCCAGTATGTCATATTTAAGCGAGCGCGAATCTTGGGCGGCATAAAAATGATTTGCCACCAGCGGGGCAAATTCTTCGATTCGATTCGTATGGAGTTCTTCAAGTGCTTCCCCGATCTGCCGATGAAGTTCTGTACGTTTTTTGATAAGAATTGAGTCGTACGCCGTTTCCTGAATTAATACATGCCTAAATGCATATTCATTCAGCAACGGTTCAACGAGACTCACTTCCTCCAAATATTGAATGTGCATGTTAAGTGCATCATTTAAATGGGTTAGCCTGTTTAAAACACGTAATTCAAACGAGCGACCCACCACAGATGCGTTTTGCAGAATATGTTTTGTGAGTTCAGGCAAACGGTCAATACGTGCGCCAAGCACACCGCGCAACGTATCTGGAAGAGAGACTTTTGCATCTTCACTGATCGTGCGCCAGTGACTGTTCTCGCGGACAATCTGATTTGTTTCAATGAGGGAGCGAATTAATTCCTCTATAAAAAATGGATTTCCATCTGCTCTTTCGACGATCATGTCCCTGACATTTTTTGACAAATTATTCACACCCAGTAAATTATTCAGCAGTATATCTGTCTGTTCGTCATGCAGGGGTTCCAATGAAATGGAATGATAATTGCCAATTGCTTTTTGTTGAACTTTCTTAATCGTCTCCCAACTCGCCGCAGTTTTATCGGACCTTAACATGCAAATGAACAATATCGGTTGTGTATCGGTCAATTCTACAATGTTGAGCAATAGATTCAATGAAGCTTCGTCTGCCCAATGCAGATCATCAAACACAATGACAAGCAGATTTTCCCCAGCCAGCCCGCATAAATGTCCGCGCGTAGCATCCACCATTTTTTGAACCAGCGCTTCGCCTTGATACCCCGCTACAACCTGCAAACTTTCTTCACTCTCCACTGCAAGCATGGCTTCCAAAAATGGAACATCTCCTCCAGGCATTGCGCAACAATCACAGACATAACGCAGTTTGCCGCGCACTTCGCTGGGAGAATCATCTTCACGTGCATCAATGGATTGGCGGATGATCTGCCGCCATGGAAAATAACTGATCGAACGTGCATAGGATACTGAATCGCCTCTCAGCCAGACGGTATTCAATTCTTTATTTGCTTTTATTAACTCGGTAATCAAGGTGGACTTCCCAAGTCCTGCTTCCCCTATGACAGTGACAATTGATCCGAGTCCGATTTTCAATTGATTCAATTGTTGATTGAGCAAAGCCAACTGTGCCTCGCGCCCAACCAATGGAGAGGTCAATCCTTCCAGTCCGCGCAAATGACCTGGACTCCTTTTCAATCCCAATGGACGATACGTTTTGATCGGGGCGGCTTTGCCTTTAACTTCAACCTCTCCCAATGCTTCGAAGTCGAATAATGGCGCAACCAGCTTGTAAGTCTCATCGGAGATTTGGACGGTTCCAGGCGCAGCGGTTTGCTCCATACGAGCAGCAAGATTGATTGCATCCCCGATTGCTGTATATTCCATGCGCAGGTCAGATCCGATCGCACCAACAACAACGAGGCCGGTATTAATTCCAACCCGCAGACGAAAATCCAATCCGTATTTGAGGTGGATTTCTTCCGTATAATCTTTGATTCCCGCCTGAATTTCCAACCCTGCGAGCACTGCACGCTGCGGATCGTCCTCATGCGCGATTGGAGCGCCGAAGAAAGCCAGGATTGCATCGCCCATCAGTCTGGGCACAGTACCTTCATATTTATAGATCGGACGGATCATGTATTCAAATATGCCACTCATGATATCTGTCCAGGTTTCGGGGTCCACGTTTTCTGCGGCAGCCGTTGACCCTTTTACATCACAAAACAGCATAGTAATGACACGCCGTTCCCCCACCATCACATCATGCGCACGGGCAGCTTCGATCTTTATCATCAACTCGCGAGGAATAAATTTATCGAGAGATTGGCTTGCCGTTTGAATGTCATTGGTATCCCCATCTATTGCACGGTTCACCGTAGCAAGGGACGTACCGCAATTCATGCAAAACTTCGCTTCGTCGGGATTGCTTCTCTGGCAGTTAGGACATTTCACCTGGTTACATCCTCAAGCCGAAGTCATAAGGCTTCAGAAAAATCTGATAAGGTTTATCTTATTCTAGCATATTTGATTCGCATGAAAAATTACAAGTGGAAACCTGAAAAACCCTTTTCTTCTCAGGTCACGTTATTGCTCGAACCCGTGGAAGATGCAACAAGGCTCACCTGGATGGTTGAATCAGACGAAGGCGGGATCGTTCAACTCGCTGAACCGCTATTGATCAAGCAAACGAATGAGATGATGCGAAAATCCCTGGTACGTTTGAAGGCGTATTTGCGGGCGTAGAATAAAGCGTCAGTTATTTCTGGCATATGAATTGTTAGCAATCACCCCATCTTGATGTTTGACAAACTCGCGGACTGGGCATGTGAGCAAATGGATTCACGTGGCTTTGCCACTTTGCCTGAGCGTCGTAGCCTAATGGACAGAGTACCAGATTCTATGTTTGTGGGACACTTCAAAGATATAGCAACATTTGCAGGCTTTTGTAGAGAGACTCGGGTAAAATTAGGCTGTTGAAAATACGTTCCATATTTTCATCTGGCGATGGAACGTATGATCAATGTCGAGGCCGGAATAAGAATTGGAACAATGATTTACAATGGCAGTCGAGCAGAAAAAAGAAATCAACCCTCTATTGTTTTATGAAGGGCCTGCGCGGCTCGCTCGATCATCCGGGCTGTGATTACTGCCCACTCTTTCTTGTAGATCGGAACGCGCCGTACAACGATCTTCACCAGGATCAAGGCATAGAAGAGTCTGGCCCGCGCCAGTCGCTCATGAACAGTCTGATCAGGTTCTCCTTCTCCCAAATAGCCTTTGAGCAACTCCACTTGAGCCTCTTCAACTCCCGAGATCCCTTTTAATGTAAACCACCATTCGAGATCTGCTAGAAACTTTCCAATATCCAGAGCTGGGTCAGTCAGGGTGCAGGTATCAAAATCGATCAGTGTCAAACCTTGTGGGGTAGTAAGCAGATGATCTGATTTAAAGTCAGAGTGCGTGAACGTGGCTTTTTCTTGCGGGAGCTGGGAATAATGCCCTTGTGCCTCATCCAAGATTTCGAGAATTTTATTGTAGGTGTCAGGTAGTAGAACCTGAATATGTTCACTGGCTCGCTTGACAACTTTAACTTCATTGGTGAAAGTATTCTGCCTTAATTCGGCTTGTAGTGTTTCAGGCCCGTTGTGCAGGCTAGCCAGTGCCCTACCAATAATCTGCAGTTGAGCGGCAAGCCACCGGCGGGAGCGGTTGAGCTGATGAGAAAGTGGAATTCCGGGAGCATGAGGATAAAAAATAACACCATCTTCCTGGCTCATGGCTTCTGGTCTGTTCCCCTGAAGCCCCTGGTTATTGGCAGTCAGCCAATCGACGACCCGGTTGGCTACCCCGAAAGCCCTGGCAGCATCCTGCGCATTTGAATAAAGCTTGGCATACAACCGTTGCCCAGGAACTCTCTTAGGTGAGGAAATCTCATAACGTAATACATGACGCTCTCCTGGACGGTAACGAATGGGGGTAACAACAGGCATGTGCTTGAGATCATGGGCGATTCCAAGAGATGCAAACATCCCAGTGACATAGGAGGGGTCGCTCAAGCGAATCAACTGCGGAAACTCCACGTCTAACGGCCAAATCTGGAGCTCGATCCCCGGGTCGAGGAGTTCTCTCCACAGTTCGCGTTGGACAGGCATCAAACCGGATTGGTTCGCTTCTTCTTGCAGCTGACCGCGACCATCGGCGCGGTTATTGCCATCCAAGGTTTTTTGCCATGCAACGGCGAGGTGAACCGAATGGCTTGCCTGGCCCATGGCGTCAAGTGTCGGGAAGGTGAAATAACCAGACAGCTTTCGTCCAGGTTTGAACTTGGCACGCGTCAGATGGAAGGGCCCGGCACGATAGCCCGGCCGCAACATCCTCTGCGCTTCACTTCTCAGCAGGCGGCGTGACGATGGCCCATTTAATACAGACTGGATCCCAGCCAGGCCGGCTTTTCCGGAGAGAATATCTTCATGGTTCATTGCAGTTTCAGGATCTTATAAGCCGGGAGAAAATGCTCCAACACATACATGATATCGTTCAATTCCCGCACCTTAACTTTCGTCCAAGCATGCAAAATGAGAATGAAGAGCTCAAGAGCTTCAAAGAGGGCTACGCGCTGCCTATTCACAGGCCTGTAACAACGTTCATACTCGTCCAGAAATCTCTCACTGACAGCGATCAACCGTTCGAAGCGAGCCAACCGGGCACTATCATCCGGCAGTTCTGGATTGACCTCCATATCGTCGAAATCGACAGTGGCCATCCCTGCCCGCAAGAAGGCGCAGAGGAACAAACCAAGATCTTTCGCCGGTTCTGCTTTACAGCAAGAATCAAAGTCAATAAATCCAATTTCTCCCTGGTACATCAGCACTTGTGCCGGGCGGAATGTGCCATGCGAGGGGACTAGTGGATCTGGGTATGAGCTAGCCTCCAGGTTGCTCAATCGTTCGATGAAGGGATTTGCAGCCGGAGCCAGTTGAGGAACAGCAACCGACAGTTCTTCGATGGATTCGCGTGTCTGCGCCTCATCATTCTCCCAGCCATACACTTTGCCCAACTCTATATTTGACCTGTGAAGTTCAGCCAATGCTCTGGCGGTTTTGCGCATTGCCTCTGTCAGTTCATCGAACGCTTCGGTCGTTCCTTCTTTAACCGCCGTGACTGTTAAGTCTTTAAGAGTCTTTTCCTGACGAATGGGACCCTGGATCATCACCCGCATTTCTACATCATAAGCCAGCGGTTCGGCAATCTTCAAGGCATTACTGGAAGCCAAAGGAGAGTCCCAGAGCGCCCGCATGCTGTCATAAGCATTCTGGCCTTTCTCTTTACGATAAGTTTTGGCAACCACCAATTCTGGCCAGTGATGATGAACATCGGCCTTCAGTGGATAATCCAGGTGATAGACAATTGTGCAGCGGCTGCCCGGCTTATAACGGGCTATCTGGGGATGGCAAGCCTGGATTTGCAGGTCTTGATAGGCTGGAGACCCAGCCCGAATGCGGCTCATTAA
>Ga0137365_10001006_pt1 | contig 21073 bp, 21 predicted proteins | sample SagtaG_9_FD_104799 | JGI IMG/M metagenome (GOLD analysis project Ga0137365, IMG submission 104799) | Vadose zone soil microbial communities from Sagehorn Ranch, Mendocino, California, USA - Sage1_L_40_16 metaG | ecosystem: Environmental > Terrestrial > Soil > Vadose zone | place: USA...
GCGGCCGGATGGCTGCTGGCCACCACCATCGCGACCGGCATCGCCCGCGTCATCACCCGGCGCTAGCGGGCGTCGCGCCGGGCGGCAGTGGCGCGCCATGCGGCAGCCGTTAAGGCTGCACTGCCCCGGAGGGGCGACCCCCCGGTATCCCCCCGCAGGCATCGTGCCGGGCGGCAGTGGCGCGCCATGCGGCAGCCGTTAAGGATCTTGATGCATAACGGCTGCGCGGCCTGGCACGCGCCGCCGAGTGGCACAGCTGGGGGAGCGGGGGTGTCACGCGGCAAAGAACTCCACCAGGACGGGTGTGAGAACTCCCGGGTCCACCTGATGGGTTTGGCCGTCCAAGGTACGCAGCTGCGCGTGTGGCATCACCTGGCTGAGCGTGCGGGCCGTGGCGCCCATGAAGGGAGGACTCGCGCTGCCGTGCAGGACGAGCGCGGGCACCCCGACGCGTGCCGCCCGTTCGGTCGGTACCGAATTGTCCGGGCCCTGGATGGCGGTGTGATCATAGGCCAGTGTCGGCGCGATGGCCTCGAAACTGGGCCAGAAAGGTGCCTGACGCATACCGTCCACCTGCTCGGCGGGCGTCCCGACGTACCTCATGAACAGAGCCGCCGCATCACCTCGGCGATCGGCCGCCAGCGCCTCGGTCAGTTGCCTGAGGTACACGTGCCATGCCTGCTGGGCCGCGGGGTCGTCGTCGTAGGGGGCCTCGTACATGGCGAGCTTGTCGACCTTGCCGAGTTTCACGGTCGCGTCGAGGGCGAGGGATGCTCCCGACGAGTGCCCGTAGAGGCTGGCCGTCCCGCCGGCGTCGTCGATCAGCGTCCCGATATCCTCGATCTCCCGCTCGACCGCGTAGGGCAGGGTATCCCCGCTGTCACCCCGGCCGCGGCGGTCATAGCTGTAGACCGTGAAGTGCGGCGCGAGGAGGTTGACAAGTTCCGGCTTGGAGCCGGACGAACGGCTGCACAGGGCGCCGTCGACCAATATCAGCGCTGGTCCTTCGCCCTGCTTGTCGTACGCGATCTTCGTGCCGTCGGCTGAATTGACGATGTTCATGCGCTATCTCCTTCGACTGACAGTTTCCCGAGGTAGGCGGCGAAGCGGTCAAGCGATGTCGAGAAGCCGGCCTGCGCTTCGAGGGTACGGAATGCCTCAGGCACGTTTGTCTGGCGGATCTGGACCTCGGTGCGCGAGCCGCCGAGATCCGCGAAGGTCGAGGTCGTCGTCACCCCGGTGCCTGGCTCGGTCGGCGGCCACCACGACGCCGTAGCCGGTGAGGACATCTTCGAACGGCACGCCGCCGACGACGGCACGAATGGCCGCAGGCGGTTCGCGCCCCTCGCGCAGCGGCGCGAAATCCTCCTCCGAGGTCCCCATGTCCGGCCCGGTGAGAAAGCGGCCCGCGTCGACAAGCGGGCGGATCTCGGCGCAGTAGCGGGCCATCCGTTCGGCCCTGCCGGCGCGGTCGACCGGGTCGCCCACCACGCCGGCCTTGGCGCCGCCGATGCGCACACCGAGCGCGGCGAACTTGTACGTCATGGCGCGGGCCAGCAGCGCAACCTCACCCCGAGTGACGTCAGGAGCCAGGCGCGTTCCCCCGGCACACACGGCAGCGCCGGGAAGGTCGAACACGACAAACCCGGGGACCGAGCCAAGCTCGATGGTCTCCGGCTGGCGAGGACCGCTTCCGGCATCTGGTTCGCCTGGCATGGGCGTCTCCCGGTAATCCGGTGGGTCAGGGCACGACGGTGACCGGCCACCGGCCGGCCCGCACGAGCCGCACCGCCAGCGAGCCCACCAGGCGATGCCCAGCCTTGGCCGACGCCCCCACCACGATGGCGTCGGCGCGCGTCTCGTCGGCCACGCGGTGCAGCTCGGAGAACGGGTCCCCCCGAGTGGCGACGAAGGTGACGGCGATGCCAAGCTCCTTGGCCGCCTGGTCGGCCCGGCGGCGCAGGTCGTCGGCGGCCTCGTCGAACGCCTCGGCCGCCGCGGCGAGCACCGGAGCGCCACCTGCGGCGACGGCCGCCGTGGCCACCGGGCCGACATAGACCGCAACCACCTGGGCACCCTGCCGCCGTGCGAGTCCCGCCGCATACGAGCTGGCCCGCAGCGACGTGGTGGAGCCATCAACGCCGACCAGGATCACCTTCGGGCCGTCGGTCCCCAGCTCGAAGCGGCCTGCCGCACCGGACGTCACAACCGCAGTGTAGAGACCGCGCAGGTGTCCATGCCGTCCCTTGTCACGGGAGGCGACGCTGCCTCGGCTCGTCATTGCAGGACGAGTGCGCCAGCTCGACCGCGCACCCAGAAAATGCGTCGGGCCACCCCAACGGACCGCGAGCCGCGGATCCACCGCGCTGCCACGACGCGGCCGACGTGGTTCCCAGCATAGGTAAGGCATTTCTTACCATAGCGATAGGTATCACCCCGGGTTCGCCACGCTCCCTCTTCATAGGCGGCACAATGGCGGAAAGAGTTTGCGAGCCGCTAGCTGTAGCGGGGCGGATCCTGTAATGGGGCGCATGGTTCCGGCCAGTGCAGCGTGCGCACGCGGGGGGAGTAACGGTTATGGCACGGTACGGATGGATTCGGTCAAGGGAACAATCCGGACAAATCCTGACGGCCTCCGATGCGAGCGGAAATATCTCGCCGTCGCCGTCGCCGAAGCCGAGGCGGGAACAGGAATGGGATCGCCGGGACATCCTCTATGTCCTGCTGGCGATGACCGCTGGCTTTTTTTTCGTGTACTGCGCCGCGCTGGCTCTCCCGCCGTTCACCGGTGAGCGGGTTTTGTGGTTCGTGGCAGTGGTTGTCGTTCTGCTGCTCAACGGGAGCCTCGGCGCGCTCGCGGTCGGCGGCTACATCGAGCTTGCCCACAAGGAATGGAGCCGTCTGCACGGTGTGCTCGATCTGTCATTCGTGTACGGCGCGCTTGCCTTGGTAGCGACCGCCGACGTCGCGTTCTCGTGGTGGTTGTTCAGCACCAGCCAGAGCGGAGCACGGTGGGTCTATCTGGGGTTGGCGGCGGTGGGCGTGATCACCGGCGGCTGGCACTCGTGGTGGCGCCTGTGGCCGCACCGCGAAGACCCCGACGAGCAGCGATGGACCCTCTTCGGCCTGTTGTCGGCCCTGCTTGGCTTCGGGCTGGGGGCCATACTGGCCATTGCCGGTCTTGCCGGCGCTGCCTACTGGCACAACGGCCAGCAGGAGACCGGCCGCCTCGTGCCGCTGATGACGAGCATCCAGGGCACCTACGTCGCCCTCGGTGACTCGTACTCGGCAGGCGAAGGGCTGGGGCCACCGTGCGCCGCCGACACCGACCGCACCGGCTGCCACCGGTCCATCAAGCAGGCCTACGCGGAACTGCTGCTTGATTCGTCCCGGCACCAGATACTGACGCCGGCGGAGTTCACCGCCTGCTCCGGCGCCGTCGTGGCCGACATCCTCAAGGGCACTATCCGCCGCGGTATCCATGTCGCGCCACAGGTCGACGGGAAGGTCCACCGCGACGTCCACCTGGTCACGCTCACCATCGGCGGCAACAACGTCCTCTTCTCGAAGATCGTGACGTTCTGCTTCGAGAAGGCCAACTGCCTCAACGCGACATTTCCGCCATCTGGCGTGAGCTCGGGACCAGAAAAAGTCAAGCCCGGGCCGCTCGCCAGGTCATGGGCACCGGCCACGGCCCTGGCCGTCGGGAGGGATGACACCGCCCTGTTCCGCAGCCTGAGACGGGACTACCCGAACGCGCGCATCGTGGTGGTCGGATACCCGTACCTGTTCCCTGCCGGGTCGGCCGGGATGTGGCCGCCGGACTGCGCGAGCATCATGCGGCGCTTCGGCCAGCCCGAACGACAAGGTATCCGGCTTCTCCAGGACGAGTTCAACAACCTTACCTACGAGGAGGCGGTCGCGGCCGGCATTGAATTCGTCTCGCCGAACGCGATCTGGGGTGGCCACGAGCCATGCGGAGACGCGGGCCAGTTTACGAATTCGATCAAGCCGTTGCTCAGTTTCGACGACCCGTTCCTCACCTTCCAGACTCCGCTCGACGGGGGGACGTTCCACCCCAACGACGCCGGGCAGCAAACGTTGGCCGCCCTGGTCTCCTGCTACCTGAACGCCTATCCGAGCGCGCCAGATCCCTTCGTCAGCGGCCCGCCTCGTCCGCTTGCTGTCCCGGACACGGCGTTCGTGCGTCCCGTGGACCTTGGCCTGCGCGAGGCACCCGGCATGTTCGGACCACTGCAAGGTTGCTCGTGACCAACCGGCCAGTTCGTCACGTCCCTAGGAGTTCGCCGGCACCAGGCCGAACGCACAGGCGCGGATCGCGCTCGACTAGGGACCTGGTTGCGGCTTGAGTGCGACTTCCGCATGGAGCCACGCGCTCGGCGCGAAGACCGCGAGATCCTTTTGCACGCCGGAGTGTTGACGCTGAATGAGCAGGAAACCGCCGGCGGTGACGCTGAACGCGTCTGCTTCCTCGTAGGTGACCTCGCCGTGCGGTGCCGCTGCGGCACTGCCGAGGAAGACTTTGACTGCCATGACCAGCGACCCTTCACACGCAGGCGGTGTTCGTCACCTGCCAAGGTACACGCGCGCCGCGTGCGAGGGCGGCCACCTGAGCTGACACCGGGACACATGCGCCGCGCCTGTTGCCACTCGGCGCGCGCTACGAGAGGATCATGCCTGATGCCCAACCTCGGCCTGTATGTCACCGCGGCGTGGCGGACCTAGTCAGACGCACCTCAGCGAGCGTCAAGCAGTCGCCGCCAGGCGCCGGGACGACCAGCCGAAGGGAAGAAATGCGCAGGGAGGTTTCATTCCGGATGTGGGCTGAGATCGCCGGTCGGGTAGGCCGGCGCGACTAGCCCCGCTCCGCGGGCGCAATCGCACCGGGGGGCTCGCGGGTGGACGAAAGGACAGATCATTGAAGCGATTCGCTCTGGTGACCATCAGCCTATTAGGCTTCCTGGTCCTCACGGCCGCCACGCTTCCCGCTGGCGCCGCGAACCGCGCCACCTCTAACGCCGGTACCGCGGGTGGAACGACCGCCTCGCAGGCGTACCACGAGCCCCTTTGCCAAAGTCGCTCCTCGCTGTGCGCCGACGCCTACGACAACCCGGAGGGCGAGTACGTAGGCCACGACGAGCCCTCGCTCGAGTTCAAGTCCGGTGCCCGTGGATCGGGCAACGACATCAGCTACACGATGACGCTGCCGAGGGACCCGAAGACCCAACCCACCGCGACCGGTGCCGGTTCCACCTGGAACTTCCAGCTCCGGCCCACGTTCTGGTTCGGCCTCACGCTGTGCGACACCGAGTCGGCGCCCGAGTTCACCAAGAACTGTCAGGCGGACTCCGATGCCAACAACCTCGTCGGCACCAATCCAGCGGCGCGGGACTACATCGGCAAGCACCCCGGCAACGCGTTCATGGAACTGCAGTTCTACGGCCCGGGCTACGTCCCGCAGTTCGAGGGATTCGGCTGCACCGCGCGCCAGTACTGCGCGGCCATGACCATCGACAGCCGGACGCTGGACCAGAACACCGGCGTCGAGAACACCAGCGCCTGTGACAACTACGTGCTCGGCGGGCCCGAGCCCATCAACTGGGCCTACGTCACCAGGAGCGGACAGTCTCAGGCGCCGGCCAACCCGCTGTTCACCGGGACCTTCACCAGCCCGAACTTCACCGCGGTGAATCCGGACACCACCAAGGATCTCCTGATGAGCCCGGGCGATCGCATCCACATCCATATGCACGACACCCGGGCCGGGTTCCGGACCGATCTCACCGACCTCACCACGGGCCAGCGCGGCTCGATGACCGCGTCGGTGGCCAACGGGTTCGGCCACATCCTGTACACGCCAGGCTCGAGCACGTGCCAGGCGGCGCCGTACGCGTTCCACCCCGAGTACTCGACCGCAAACCCGCGCGGAAACACCTGGTCGGCGCACACGTACAACGTTGCCATGTCGGACGAGATCGGCCACTTCGAAAACTGCGTGCAGCTCGACGCGAATTTCAACTGCGCCGTTCCCGGCAACCAGGATTCCGGCGGCCTTGACGAGGACGACGACAACAACTTCTGCGTCCCGGGGTCCGACTCGTTGCTTGTCCACATCAACGGGTGCTTCAGCAGTGATGCCGACTGGGACGCGCAGTCGTACCGGAACGACTGGCCCGGCACCGACCCGAACGTCGGCCGGGACCGGGCACTGCACCCGTCGCCGCTGTTGTTCACCAGCCCGCGGACGGACGGCAGGAACTACTCAACCGTCGCGTTCGAGACCGACCTGCCGCGGATCGAGGCCTCGGACTCTCAGGACAACCCACCCTTCTGCGACAGGACGACCGGCGCGAACTGTGTGAACCCGCCCAACGGCGCGCAGTTCTACCCGTTCTTCTCCACGACGATCAACCACGGAACATGCACGTGGCAGGAGGGCGGCAAGTTCATCCCGGGCACGAAGAACGACTTCGGCGGCAGCTCGACGACCGAATTCGGCCCGCTGCTGCAGACCGTCTACCCGGTGGCTGGGTTCACGACGGTCAAGCTGTTCAACAACTTCAACAGCGGGGACCTACGAAACCCCTGCAAGGTGCGCTAGGCGGGCTGATCAACCATCTGTTCCACCGCGGGGCGGCTCCTTCGGGCGCCGCCCCGCGGCCGATCCGGTAGGGTGCCCAAATCGGGCAAGCCCCTGGGGGCCAGCATGAAGCGCAGCTCACCGTCCCATCGGCGGTCGTGGTGGGCCGATCGGCGGTCGTGGTGGGCGGGTCAATCGGGCCGAATGAAGGCTGCCGTGGTGGCGGGAGGCGTCGGCTTCGTCGCGGCCCTTGTCGCCGGCATTATCGTGATCGTCGTATCAGGTGGCTCGGGCGAACCGAGATCTGGCGGACTGGCCGCGGGGCCGACCGCAGCGGCGGACCCGTCCGCAAAAACCGCTTCGAGCCCGGCACATGTCGCGTCCGGTGCACCGGCCGTTTCGCCGGTGCAAAATTCGGCGGGCCCGCCGCCCAGCGACTACCAATTAGCATACCGGAATAAAACGCTTATCATTCACGCGGCGCCGGCGCATAGTTGTGACCTCGGTCAATATGCTGATGTTGACGCATTGAAAGTTAACGCGGGCTACCAGGCGAATGATGATGTCAAGCTGTTCTGCACGGCCACAACCTACTCAATCGGCCCGGAAAATAGCTCACTAGTCAGCATGCGCGGACGGGATGATCCGGACGCCTGTGCCTACGCTATAAATTCTAGCCCCATCAATCCTTCCGCACATATAAAGTCCGGCGAAGCCCTGTGTATCGAGAGCGGTACCGGCTTGGTCGCTTATGCCCGGATCGTCGGCATCGATTCCGGGGGCAGCGTCACGCTGAAATTGGACGGATGGACGCCGCGCTAGTGCCTGGTCCGGCGTAGCGGGCCAGTGTCACCGTGCGTTAGCCGTTCGGTATATTTTCCCAAACGGCTGCCGCTGCGGTGTCACGGCACGGCAGCCGGGTCGAGGGCCGGGAATGCGAACAGTCCGACCAGGCGGGGCAGCGCCGATTCGTCGCCGTGGAGGATGACCGCTCCGGTCGCGACTGCCTCGGCCGGGGTGAGCTGACGGGTCAGGAGCCGGTGCAGGTTGTCGTCCTCGGTGATGATGACGAGGTCGGCGTCGTCGTACGGGCCCGCGGTGACGGCGAGGCTCGTGTCCGCGGCCCGGGCCGTGAACGCGCCGTCGGTCAGCCGCAGCTCCCATGTTGTCGGCCGGTCGATCCGCTGGCTCTCGTCGTGGAACGCGAGCATCGCGGCGACCAGCCACCGCGAGCGGGACGCGACGTCGGGAGGGAGGCGCCCCATGCTCTTGGTCCCCCATCGGCCGAGGGCGAGCAGGATCGGCTCGAGCTCCCGGCCGTAGATGGTGAGCTCGTACACTGTGCCGCGGTCGGGTAGCGGCAGCAGCCGCCGGTGGACGACGCCGAACGCCTCGAGATGCTTGAGCCGCGCCGCCAGCGTGTTGGTGCCGATGCCAGGCAAGCCTTCCGCGAGGTCGCCGAACCGCAGCGGCCCGAGCAGCAGATCCCGCACGACAAGCGGCGCCCAGCGGTCACCGATCACGTCGAGAGCGGTGGCGATGCCGCACAGCTGGGCGTAGCTGCGCGTCGGCGCGGCGTGCGTGGCCATATTGCAGTCACGATACCATACCTAAAAATTGCAATTTAACTTGCAAAACACAAGTATCCTGCTAGGGTACGGGTTGTACGACTGAGATAGCAGATTCTGGACAGGCATGGATGGGGGCTCCACATGAGCACGACCGCGATCGTCCGCTACCGAACCCGGCCCGAGGCGGCCGACGAGAACGCGCGCCTGGTCGAAGAGGTCTACGCCGCACTCGCCGAAACCGATCCAGGGGGCCTGCGTTACGCGACGTACCGCCTCGCCGACGGCGTCACCTTTGTGCACGTCGCGCGTTTTGCCGGGGCACAGAACCCGCTGACGACACTGCCCGCGTTCGCCGAGTTCCAGCGCGAATTGGCGCAGCGCTGCGTCGAGCAGCCGGCGCCGAGCGCCGCGACCCTGGTGGGCTCGTACGGGTGAACCGGCTGACCCGCACCGCCGCCGGCGGGGCGGTGGGCCTACGTTAATGTGGCTTCGGGACACACCGAACACCAGGAGATACCCCTCGTGACACATGACTCCTCGGAGTCCGGCCAGCAGCACTCGACCAAGATCGACTCCAGTCGGCCGCACTCGGCGCGGATCTGGAACTACTGGCTAGGCGGCAAGGACAACTACGCCGTCGACCGCGAGGTCGGCGACGAGTTCATCGCCATCTTCCCCGGTCAGGTGGACATCGCGCGCCACTCCAGGGCGTTCCTCGGCCGTGCCGTCCGCTACCTTGCCGCCGACGCAGAAATCCGCCAGTTTCTCGACCTCGGCACCGGCCTCCCCACGGTCGATAACACACATGAGGTCGCCCAGCGGGTGGCGCCGGAGGCGCGGATCGTCTACGTCGACAACGACCCCCTGGTGCTCACCCACGCCCGCGCCCTGCTGACCAGCACCCCGCAGGGCGCATGCGACTACGTCGACGCGGACCTGCACGAGACGGGCACGATCCTCACCCAGGCCGCCCAGACCTTAGACTTCGCCCAGCCGGTCGCGGTGATGATGCTCGGGATCCTCGGCCACATCCCCGATGCCGACGGCCCGGAGGAGATCGTGGCCCGCCTGATGAACGCGGTGCCGTCGGGCAGTTACCTGGTGATCGGCGACGGCACGAACGTCCTGCACGGCCAGCGGACCGGCGCGTCTGCTGAGGACTCGGCGCGAGCCGTCGCCGGACGCCACTACGTCGAAGCCGGGGGACTCCCCTACCATCTGCGCAGTCCCGAGCGGATCGAGGGTTTCTTCGCCGGGCTCGAGTTGGTCCCCCCGGGCGTGGTCTCGGTCTCGCGGTGGCGGCTCGAGGCCAACCCGTTCGGCCTTCCTGCCGAGGTGGACGGGTTCTGCGGGGTCGCGCGAAAGCCCTAGCACTCCTTGGCGTTGCTCCGCCTAGTGCGCCCGGCGGTAGCCGCAAGTTTCCCCGTCAGCACGGGCATACTGCTGGAGTCAGGCGGCCCGGCCTGACGTGGCGAGCTGGAGGTAGGGGCCGAAACAGATGACGATCTACGTTCTGGTTCACGGCGCGTGGAGCGGCGCGCACGGCTTCCGCAAGGTTCGCGCGCCGCTTCGGGAAGCCGGCCACGAGGTTTTCACGCCGAGCCTCACCGGTCTCGGTGAGCGCGTCCACCTCACCAGTCCCCAAGTCAACCTGACGACCCACATCACCGACGTCGTGAACACCGTCCGGTACGAGGATCTGAGCGACATCGTGCTCCTCGGCTTCTCCTACGGGGGATTCGTGGTCACCGGGGCGCTGGAGCACATCGGCGACCGGATCGCCCACCTGGTCTACCTCGACGCCTTCGTGCCCAACGACGGCGAAACCGTGCAAACCCTCACCGGAAACAGGTCCGGTCCCAGCGTGATGGAGCTCGGCGGCGACTGGCTGGTGCCACCGCTGCCCCGCGAGTTCGACAACCCGGCCGACGCGGCGTGGGCCAGCGCCCGGCGCACGCCTCATCCGGTCGGCTGCTTCACCGAGCGGGTCCGCCTGGCGCGCCCGCTCGAGGACTATCCGTTCACCCGCACCTACATCAAGGCGACGGGAGAGGCCCGGCCGGAGCCCGGCGGACCGTTCTGGACCGCCGCCGACCGGGCCATGCACTCACCCGCCTGGCGCTACAGGGAAATCGCCACCAACCACATGATTCCCGCCAACCGGCCCGAAGAGCTGGCCCGCCTCCTCGTGGAGCTGGCCTGACAACGGCGGTGCGTCATTCCGCGGTTACCCTGGCGGGGGGATATGCCCGGACGCTCCCCGGCCTGCTGTTCGTCTCCCGCCCCGTTTCGGGCGATACTCCTGTCGTCATAACGGTGCTCGGCGGCGCGGCAGGCGCGCGGCAGTGAGAGATTCACATGCCGGCGTACGACCGCGGCCCCGCCTCGGCTCCGACTGGTCCGCCCTGGGCGTAGCGCTGGACGAACCGGCGCAGGATGGCGGGCGGGTGGGTCACGCTGCTGCGGCGGGCCAGCGTCTTGAGCTCGCCGGCCTGTTCGGGTTCGAAGTACCCGGCGTGCTTGTAGACGTCGATCCGGGTGCACAGGCCGGACACGTCAAGTTCGGGATGGAACTGGGTGGCGTAGACATGCGAGCCGATCCTGAACGCCTGCACCGGGCAGGCGGGGGAGCTGGCGAGCAGGACGGCGTGGTGCGGCAGCCGGCTGATCGCCTCTTTGTGGCCGACGAACGCGTCGAACGTGGCGGGCAGCCCGCGCAGCAGCGGGTCGTGCCGGCCCTCGCGGGTGAGGGTGATCGGGACGGCACCGATCGGCTCGGCGTGCCGCCGGTCGATCACCGCCCCCTGGTGGCTGCCGACGGTTCCGATGCCATAGCAGGCCCCGAGGAACGGGAAGTCCGCGTCGATCACCCGGTCGAGCAGGCCGCGCAGGTCGGCCTCGACCCGCCGCTGCACCGGTGATTTCGACCCCTCCGGGTCGCTGAAGTTGAACGGCCCGCCGCCGAGCATGATCCCCGACCAGTCCGGCAGATCCACGTTCCCCAGCGGCAGCTGCTCGAGCCGGACCCGGCGCAGGTCGCGCTCGCGCAACCCGGCGTAGGCCAGAAACGACTCGTATTCGTTGTCCGCGGCGGCGTCCTCGGCCCGTATGCCCAGCAGCAGGAACGGTTTCACGAGATCACCTTATGGGCTACGGTCCTTGGCCCGGGTCACTACGCCGAGACGCTCGGCGGCTGCGGCCTGGGGTCAAGCGTCCTGCGACCTGGCTGTTTCCAGCGCCTGCCACACCCGGCGAGGTGTGGTGGGCATGTCGATGTGCCGGACACCGAGGTGGGCGACGGCGTCGATGACCGCGTTCTGCACCGCGGGTGTCGCGCCGATCGTGCCGGCCTCGCCGATGCCCTTGGCACCCAGCGGGTTGTAGCTGGTCGGGGTGGCCATGTCGGCGAGTTCGAAGCTCGGCACCTCGGTCGCGGACAGGAACGAATAATCCGCGAAGCTCGCCGTCAGCGGGTTTCCTTCATCGTCGTAGACGACCTCCTCGAGGAGCGCCTGCGCCGCGCCCTGAGCGATCCCCCCGTGCCGCTGGCCCTCGGCCAGCAGCGGGTTGAGCACCACGCCGGCGTCGTCGACCGTCACCACCCGGCGCAGCACCGCCTTGCCGGTTTCAGTGTCGACCTCGACCACGGCCAGGTGCGCGCCGAACGGAAACGTCGGGCCCGGTGCGGTGAACACGGTGCGCACCAGCAGCCGGTCGTGTTCCGCTAGCCGCGGCAGCGGCACCGACGCGTCCGGGTCCCCGGCCACGGCGAACGCGCTGCGCGCCACGTCGAAGACCAGGTCGGCCGGGCTGGCCTCGAGCTCGTCGGCGGCTCGCTGCCGCGCCACCTCGATCAGCTCCAGCGATGCCTGGCGCACCGCGGCGCCACCGTGCTGCAGGCTGCGGGATCCGCCGGTGCCGCCGCCCGCGGGGATCAGGTCGGTGTCGCCCCACTTCACGGTGATCTTGTCGGGCGGGATGCCAAGCTCGTCGCTGGCCAGCATCGCCCAGGCGGTCTCGTGGCCCTGGCCGTGCGGTGACGTCCCGGTGAGGATCGTCGCGCGACCGTCGGGATGGATCTCCACGGTGGCGTTCTCCTCGGGTTTCTGCGCCGGGCCGTCGCCCATGCCGGTGATCTCGACGTAGCAGGCCAGCCCGATACCGAGCGCGCTCACGTCGCCGCGGGCGCGGCGCTGCGCCTGCTCCCGTCTCAGCTGGTCGTAACCCGCGGCCGCGAGCACCTTGTCAAGCGCAGCGATGTAGTCGCCGCTGTCGTAGAGCGCCCCGAACGCGGTCCGGTGGGGCTCGGTGAAGCGCGGCAGCAGGTTGCGCCGCCGCACCTGCGCCGGGTCCACGCCGATCTCCGCCGCGAACAGGTCCATCGCCCGCTCCACCGCGGCGGTGGCTTCGGGCCTCCCGGCGCCGCGGTAGGCGCCGACCGGGGTGGTCGTGGTGACAACGGTCTTGGCCACCGCTTCGGCCCGCGCGAACGCGTAGGGGCCGGGCGTCATCATCATGGTCAGGAACGGCAGCGCCGCGCCGATCCTCGGGTAGGCCCCTGCGTCCTGCAGGATCTCCAGGCGGTAGGCGAGCACGGTGCCGTCCCTGCGACCGCCGATCGTGACCGTCTGCCGCTGCCCGCGGCCGTGCGGCATGGCGAGCAGGTTGTCGTGCCGGTTCTCGGCCCACCGGGCGGGTCGGCCGAGGCGGCGGGCCACCCAGGCCACGACGGCGTGTTCGGGGTCGGCGCCGAACTTCGCGCCGAACGCGCCGCCCACGTCCGGGGTGATCACCCGGACCTGGCCGGGCTCGATCCCGAGCATCGCCGCGATTGAGTCGCGCGTAATCTGAGCGCCCTGGTTGGGTATCCACGCGGTGAGGCGGCCGTCCTCGCCCCACACGGCGGCCGCCGCGCGGGTCTCCATCGGCGCCGGCGCGACCCGCTGATTGACGATCGCGGCCGTAACGACGACCTCGCAGCCGTCGAACAGGTCGGCCTGCAGTGTGGCCGGATCGCCGAAGTTCGCCGCGGCGTTGGTGCCGGCGTCCTCGAATAGCAGGACTTCGTCCGTTGCGGCCGCCTCGGCGTCGACGACGGCTGGCAGCGGGTCATAGTCGATCGCCACCAGCTCGGCGGCGTCCTCGCCCTGGTGGGGCTGCTCGGTGACCACGACCGCCACCGGCTCGCCGACGTAACGCACAATGCCGGTCGCCAGCAGGGGCTGGCGCATCTTCTGATTGAGCATGGGCATCATCGGCGGGACCGCCGGGAGCTCGGCCAGGTCGGCTCCGGTGAACGCGGCCACCACGCCTGGTGCCGACAGCGCGCCGCTGACGTCGGCGCCGCGGACCCTCGCGTGCGCGACGGGCGACCGGACGAAGAACACGTGACAAGCACCGGCCAGCCGGTCGTCCGCCACGTCCTCGGTGTAGACGCCGCCGCTCGTCAAGAACCGCGGATCTTCGGTTCGCAGCACGCTGGTGCCCAGGATGCTCACCGGCCGATCAGCTCCTCCCTCGCCGTTGCGTCGATGCTAATTGCGCTCGCAAGCAATCCGCACGTCAGGTGGCGGGTTTGCGGTGCATCCGGTAGTGGAGGACGAGGAAGGGCAGTCCGAACAGGAAGAAGGCGTGCTCGGCGCGTAGCTCGTCGTCCTGCACGTAGACATCGAGCTGTTCGGCGAAGCCGCGGACCGCCAGCACGGTGAGATCTTTGCTGTCCGGGTCGACGTAGGCGAGGTAGTGGCCGGGCTGATCGAGGTCGCTCCGGCTGGTCAGGACCAGGCCACCGCCGGCGCGGGCGCGGGGCAGCAGCGTCGCGGTGAAGCTGGCCTGCGGCACCGGGAAGCCGACGCTCACGTACCCGCGGCCGCCATGCCGGTAGGTGGTGTAGATGCCGACGTAGATCGGCTCGTCGGTATCGATGAACGACCTGATCCAACCCCGGATGGCCACGACGTCGGTGCCGGGCGAGGTGATTGTGTCGATTCGGCTGCGGATACCCCGTTGCGTCTCATGCTGATTCATCGGCACGTTCGCCTGCCCCAATGGGCGCGCGACCACGGTCCGGTAGAGCAGATAGCCGGGACGCACCCACAGCCGCCACTGCGGAACGATGTCCAGGGTGAACCGGGTGGTGTGCTCGTAGAACTCGCGGACCCGTAGGTCGACGTTCGCCGGGTCGAACTCCGGGCCGGCCAGCTCGTCCACGGAGGCGACGATGCCGACGTCGGATGCATCGGCGACGTAGCGGCCGCCGACCACCCCGGCCAGCTCGCGCACGTAACCGGTGCCGACGTACCGAGATGTGGCTACCTGCGGCACCACGAACGGCAGATCCTCCGCCCGCACCCGCTCCGCGAGCAGGCTCACCTGCGCGTCACGGAAGACCAGCGCCGACGCCACCCGGTAGGCGAGCATCGTGGTGCTGGCGACCACCGACGCGGGCACCGGGCGCCGCCCCGACGCGAGCGCCCGGCCCATCGCGGCTCCGAACAACGGCCCGAGCAGCACCTTCTGCGGACGAATCCCAAGCAGGCCGCCGAGAGTCCCGGTCGCCGCTCCCACCGCGACGGGTCCGGCGCGGGTCAGGCGGCCGGCCGCCCACCCGAGCGGAGCAACGAGCGCGGCGCTGGTCGCGATCCGCTGCCACAGCGGCGGGATCTCACCAGGACGCTGCCGCGCCCGGGCCACCGCCTCGGATGCCATCAGCCCGGCCGCTCCGGCGACCGCGCCCATGGTGGCCGCCCGCGCGCCCCGATGACCGGCGAGAGCAGCGCCGGCCACGCCGCCAATGACGCCGGCGGCAATGACCGACCCCTTCCGCTCCGCCACTGCCCCCGACTCATCAGCTGCCATCCCCAAAACCTACAGGCCGCGGCCGGGGCACACGGAGGGCTGCCCTGGGTGGGGTCGGCGCGGTCGTGCCCGAGGTGTCCGACGCCAACCGTGCAGCGGTCGCGTGTCAGGAGGTGAGCGCCGCGGCGGGTTCCTGACCAGGGGTCGCGCAATAACGGGCAATCTCCTCCAGGGAAAGGCCGAGTGCGGCGGCCAGCGCGGCGACGGTGAAGAAGGCGGGAGTGGCGATGCGGCCGGTCTCGATCTTGCGCAGGGTTTCGGCGGGAACGCCGGATATGGCGGCGATGTGGGCCATGCTGTGCTGCCTGCGTGCCTCGCGCAGCAGCATGCCGAGCTTTTCTCCGCGCGCACGCTGCTGCGGGCTCAACGGCGGCCGGACCATACCGTGATACTAATACCGGTATAGTTATACCGATACGTATGGGAGAAATTGCTGCCTCGTGGTCGAGATCAAAACCCCCGGAGAGATCGGGGCGATCCGCGCGGCCGGGCAGGTCGTGGCGCAGATACTGGCGGTCGTGCGCGCCCGTGCGGCGGCGGGGACGCGGCTGGCCGAGCTGGATGACGCGGCCCGCGGCGTGCTGGCGCAGGTCGGCGCCGCGTCACCGTTCCTGGGATACCAGCCTTCGTTCGCCCCGGTCCCGTTCCCCGCTGTCATCTGCACATCCGTCAACGACGCCGCACTGCACGGCATCCCTGGCCGCTACCGGCTGGCCGACGGCGACCTGCTCAGCGTCGACTGCGGAGCCGTGCTTGACGGGTGGGCGGCCGATGCCGCGATCTCCTTCACGATCGGGCCGCCGCGCCCTGCCGACGAACGCCTGATCGCCACTACCCGCACCGCGCTGCGGGCAGGCATCGCCGCAGCGGTTCCCGGCGCGCGGATCGGGGATATCTCCGCCGCTATCGGCGCGGCCGGACGCGCCGCCGGCTACGGGATCTGTACCGATTTCGGCGGTCACGGCGTCGGCCGGGCCATGCACGAGGAGCCTCATGTCCCCAACGAAGGTCCCGCCGGGCGCGGCCCTCGGCTGCTCCCCGGGCTGGTCATCGCGATCGAGCCGTGGTTCCTGGCCGGTGGCAGCGACAGCTACCGCATCGACCGCGACGGCTGGACCATCCGCAGCACCGACGGCAGCCGCGCCGCCCACATCGAGCACACCATCGCCATCACGGCCGAAGGCCCGCTCGTCCTCACCATGCCGTAAACCACTGGTCCGGGGGGTCGGCGCCTGTGTCCCCCCGGTGTGCAGTACGGTATGTCCGACCTGGGACGGCCGTCGGGCCCGATCCTTTGTTCACGCCTCTCGGCTGCTATGTCAGATGGAAAGGCTGTTCTCTGGTGAATGTCACCCTCTCATTTGCCCTGACATCGCGAGAAGGTCGGCAGAGCCTGCGCGTTTGGTCGTACCTGGGCATCGTCAAAGACAGCGCTGTCGGCCTGCCCATTGCCGCAGCCGGGATCGGGCTCGTTATCTGGCGGGTCAAACCGGGCGCTGCGAGCGGATGGGCTGTGATCGTAACGGTCGTCGGCCTCGCGATTCTGGCTTTCCCCCAGATAACGCTGCTTCGCGGCCTGATCAGATCAAACCAGAGGGCCCGCACAGCGGCAGGGCAAATCCAGGTCACGCTCACGGATGCCTCCTTAACGTACGGGCGAGACGGCTTCACCATGGAATTAGCGTGGCGTTTCGTCACGGACATCCGCACCACCGCCGACTGCTGGATCATCTCGATTCGAGATGGTTCGACCGCACTTGTGGTGCCCAAGCGGGCGATACCCGCCGCATCGGAGCCGGAGATCACGGAGTTCTTGCGCCAGTGGCGCAGCCGGGCACTTCGCGGGCCTGGTGGCTGACGGGGCAGGAAGGCGTCGGCTGCGGGTCGTTATGCGGCACCCGGGAGCATGGGCATTGGCGCATGTCGGCGTGCCGAACAATCCTCTTTGTACGGTTTTGCGGAGACCCCTGTTGCGTGAATTGTTAGAGAGATCTCAGTGTTTGCCGCCCTGCCTGAGGGGGCACACTTTTTGGAGTTAAGAGACCTTCGGATCAAATGATGGGCTCGAAGAGCTGGCGTGGTGATAGCTCCCGGCATTCAGCGATCCGGGCCGATCGTCAGGCATGAGTCAGATATGGAAGCAGGCCGACGATGTTCGCTCTCAACACACACTTGATGTTGCCGCGCCGGGTACCGAGTTGTGAACGTCATTTCGTGTCAAAAACCCTGTTCCGAATCGTTGGTCCCGCCTGCATTGCCGCATGCACATGGACGGCGGTCGCTCTCCCGGCGGATGCGGCTGCGGCTGCGGCTCAGGCACCCGGAACGTCCACCTTCACCTTGGTACCCGCCCGATCCATCGTGGTGGCGAACCTCAACAACTCCGGCCCTGGTTCACTTCGGGCCGCAATTGAGGACGCTAATGCGGGTTCGCCGGGGACGCCCACGGTCATCGGCTTCTCCGTCAATGGAATCATCACCCTCGCCAGCTCACTGCCTGCCATCTCCAGCAACGTGACAATCGATGCGACGTCGGCACCAACGTTCATCAGCGGTGGCCCCCCGGTGGTAGAAGTCGACTGCAACGCGCACCCCGGTCTGCGATTTGAGGCAGGCTCGGCTGGTTCGCGGCTCCTGGGTGTTGCCGTGGACAACGCCAGCGGCAACGGCGTGACCGTGGACGCCAGCTCGATCACCCTCAACGGCGACTACATCGGCTTGGACCTGACCGGGGCAGCAGCCGGCAACGACGGCGACGGCGTGTACGTTTCGGCGACTTCGTCGAGGAACCTGATCGGGCTGAACGGCTCCGGCGCTTCGGGTGTTGTCGCAAATGTGATCTCCGGAAATACGGGCAGCGGTATCGTGTTGTCCGGATCGTCATACAATACCGTGGTATCCAATCGTATCGGGACGAACGCGGCTGGTACATCGGCGATCGCCAACGGCGGTGACGGCATATCGATCGCTGGAAGATCAAACGGCAATCAGATCGGCGGTACTGAATTTATTGACACCGCTACGGGCCAGGCGAATAACCCGACAGGAAACAAGGGTCAGGTAACTCCAGTCTTCGTCGTACCTCCGCTGGGAAATTTGATATCTGGCAATGCCCAGGATGGCGTATCGATCGACACAGGTTCTCAGGGTAACGTCTTGAATGGTAACTTCGTCGGAACGACGGCCGATGGGGACGCAGCGATCGGCAACGCTGGCGATGGGATATGGATCAATGGCGCGAACAATAACTCGCTGGTAGGCTGCAAATTCATCAATAATCCGTTTGTCTATTACAATGTCCTCAGCGGCAACGGTGGAAACGGCCTGCGCATTACCAGCTCGAACAATACCGTTGTCCAGGGAAATTTCCTCGGCATCGGCGCCAACAATACGGCGACCGTGAGCAATCAACTGGACGGCATTCTGGTCGAAAGATCCTCAGCGAACACCCAGGTAGGTGGGGTGATTCCCCTGGGGAACGTGTCCGCCGGCAACGGTCTGAACGGCATAGAGGTGACAGACACGGCGCGCGGATTCATCACCTTCAATACTTTTGGCGGCCTATTGGCATTCAAGGGTGCCGCCCCCAACGGCAATGACGGCCTGCTTGTCACGTCCACCGGAGGCAACAACCTGGTTCGGACGAACGTGTTCTCAGGGAATGGGAATAACGGTATACAGCTAGCGGGTAATGCTTCCGGGGTAACGGTCGATCCCGATATCGTTGGTCTGACGACCAACGGCGGCGCCCCGTTGCCTAATGGTGGCGATGGCGTTCTGATCGACGACACCGCACACGACAACGTGATCGGCGGCTCGCTACGTTCGGTGATCCCGCAGAATACGTTTTCGGGGAACGCAGGTTATGGGCTCGCAATAGCGGGTAACGCGCACAACAACCTGGTCATCAGCAGTTTCGTCGGCACCGAGATCGCTGGCGCGAAGTCCCTGGGCAACCAGGAGGGCGGAATTCTGATAGGTGATACGGCCTACAGTAATTCAATTGGCCGCGCCTACTCAAAGCCTCCGAATCTGATTAGTGGCAATACGGGCAATGGCGTTACGCTACAGCAGGGGACGCACAACAACCGGGTGGTTAATAACTACATCGGTCTTGATCGAATCGGGCGATCTTTGCCGAACACCGGTCTTCCGGTCGCGGATAGCGGCAGCGACAATACGATCCGGGATAACCGTTACTAGGGCAGGTGTGCTCGCTATGTCTGCAGGCACATGCTGAGTGACGTGCAGGGAAGGCCGGGGTAGGCGTGGCGGTTGCTGGTCGCGCCGTGGCTGAGGTCGGCGCGGTCCATGATGAGCGCGGCGCGTGCCAGTTGGAGGAGGCTCAGGTCGCCCGCGGTCAACTGAAACTGCAACGCGCCGGCGGCGCTTAAGCGATGGAGTAACCCGGCGGCAGCCGTTCGGTATCAAGATTCTGATAGGTAAATCTGCGGATTCACGCGCTGCTCCGCGCGGACCCAGTTTCCGGGCAGATCACTGTCGAGCCCGGCGTCACCATGAAGCCAACTTCAGCACGACAATTCCGAGCACGCGGCCGGGCTGGCTCCCGTGCTCGTTCTCCAGCACCTTTCAATAGTCGAAGTCGAGACCGTGCAGGCTGGCTCCCGGCAGCCACTCCTGTCGCCGTGCGGCCAGGTCCATCGTGAGGTCGATGTGTCCCCCCAGTGTTCGGAACCCAGCAGCATGGAACCGCCGTACGGCAGCGACGTTGCGAGCAACGGGGCGGATGGCCAGGTACTCGTAACCACGGGCAAGGGCCTCCTCGACGACCCGGCTGATGAGCCGGCGGCCAATGCCCTGATCCCGGGCTGCCTCGGTGACGGCGACCGGCTCGACTTCGGCACTCCTACCTCGGTCGAGCAGACCGGTCAGACCGACGACCCTGCCGTCGGACTCAGCCACCCAGGATCCGATCCGTTGCGACGTGGCGAGGTAGCCATCGAATCCTGCTCCAGGGTCGTCTCCACCGATCGAAGGGTCCCCATAGATACTTCGGTGGTACTCCGTCAGCTCTGCCCACAGGGCTCGACAAGCGCGGTAGTCGCCCTCGGCGTAGTCGCGAACGACGAGCTCCGGCGTGGCTGGCGAGTCTGGCTGCTGCGAAACCGTCATCGCCCAATGTTGCCAGGCCTCCTAACGCCGGGGTACGGGCTGTCCACATGGCCGCGCGATCGACCGTGCCGGTTGTGGACATGTGGCGCTATGGTCGTTGTCGGATAGCTCATTACTTAGACTCAACGCCTGCAGAGGCAGACGCAAGTGGGGGACGTAGCTTGTCGGGCTTTACATCGGTAGCGATCGCGGCGTGGCTCGTGCGAAGTGCTATGAGCGCAGAGTCGAGCCTTGACAACGTTAAGACTTGGATTGACATTGCCGGAACGGTTGTAACAGGTTTAGCCATAATTGTTGGTGGCATATGGGCATATTTCAAGTTTGCGAAGGGGCGGACGTTTCGTCCCAGGTTTGAAGTGGATATGTCGGGTCAGTGGCAGAAGGTCGATGGAAAGCAGTTACTACAGGCACGCATTAGGGTGAAGAATATTGGTGCATCCAAGGTGACGTTGCTGCAGAAGGGCACCGGCCTTCGAGTCAGCGTACTCGCCAAAGACCAGCCGTCGCCGCCCGCGCGCGTTAAATGGGATAGCCAAGGAGTATATGGAGTCCTAGTCGAGCATAAGTGGATTGAGCCTGGCGAAACAGTTTCAGACGATCTCATGCTTGATCTGGGTATGTCGGAACCGGTGCCTGTCTTCTTTGAAGGACGTCTGATTTGGCAACGGTTTGGCAGCAACATTGAATTTTCAGCGCACGAAGTAATTCCCGCTGACGCCACGCTTAGCGGGCCCAAGGAATGAGGGGAAGAGTTTCTATGGCCTACCAGAAACCCGAGGATCCTGATAAAACCAAGGAGTGGGAGAAGGAGAAAGAGACTACAAGGCAAAAGAATGAGGACAAGGAGGAAACAGTAAGATGGGAGAAGGAGAAGAAGAATCAAACAGATGATGATAAGTCGTGATCATCC
>Ga0137365_10001016_pt1 | contig 20979 bp, 20 predicted proteins | sample SagtaG_9_FD_104799 | JGI IMG/M metagenome (GOLD analysis project Ga0137365, IMG submission 104799) | Vadose zone soil microbial communities from Sagehorn Ranch, Mendocino, California, USA - Sage1_L_40_16 metaG | ecosystem: Environmental > Terrestrial > Soil > Vadose zone | place: USA...
CACGGTCGATGTCGGCTGATTAAAGTAGTTGTTTGGCACGGCCGAGACTGTCAGCACGTGACGCCCCGGTGGCACAGAGTGATCGTACCGGCGTCCTTGCACAACATTGGCGACCGTTCTGCCATCGACCTGAAGATGGAGAGCCAAATTCCATCCAAAGTTCGGAGCCCTCAAAACAATGACGCGCCCACCTGGCTGGGCGACGGCAGTTCCGATCGCAATGGCGCTAGCGAAAACCAAAACCGAAAAGAGTTTCCCGGCGGAATTGTGTCTTGCCTTCATGGCAGGATGTTAGGCTTGGCTGACTAGGCACTGTCAAGAAGCATACTCTGCACGTTCCTCATCCCGTCGAGATGGAAGACGTTCTGGCGAAGATCAAATAGCTGTTGCCAGAGTCTAAGTTGCCAAAGCTCGCCGGGGTCAATTATCCCAGATCGCCGCGTAGTTGCCAAAATTCCCCAGGGCTCAAAAACATGCCTGCTGGGCGGAGAAAAACCAGATTCGAATCCCACATCGCGGTAAACACATTAGTCGATCCCGGCTGGATGTTCACTGTTACCGAAGTCGGCGCGGCATAGCCTGTATATGGTACCTTGTACACGGTCAACACATGGCGTCCCGCTGGCAGCCAAGCGGCATAGTGGCGACCCTGTACGATATTCGCTACAGACCTGCCATCGATCTGGAGATGGAAAGCCAGATTCCATCCAAAGTTGGGCGCCCTCAGAACAACCAAACGCCCACCCGGTTGAGCGGTTGCGCTTTTCAACGAGAACGCGCCGATTAAGACGAGAATGAGAAAGAGTCTGCTGAGGTAACTAGTTAACGTGTTCATATCTGATTTTACCATAAATTTGCTCTGCGTCGCCGATTTCGATAATCACTCGGGCACGCTTGCAATCTAAGTGCAATCCGTTTCGATGAATTGATGTTTCCATACGTTGCGTTAATCAAAGACAGAGATTGGCAGCCGGGGCCGTACCCAGGTGTTGAGCTGATGATTCTGCATACACATGAGGCCACGGGCGGCCTCGTGGTCCTCCGCAAATTCAAGGCCGGCCACACCATCCCCGCGCATACGCATCCGCAGGCGAATGAATGGGCGTATGTGCTCTCAGGCGAATGGGAGGAATCCGGCACGATTTACACTGCCGGCGCGCTGTTCTTTGCTCCAAAAGGCACGCGCCACGGCCCGCACATTGCGCGCACGGAAGTAATCAGCCTCACAGTGTTTGACGGACCGCTCACCGTAGAGTGAAGTTGTAGTCGAATAGACCAATCCGACTTGGCTAGGGCCGAAACTAAGTGTATGACTTGAAACATGAAGATGTTCGCCGTTCGATCTTTGATTGGCCTCTTTATTCTGGCTGCCGCAAGCTTTGCGTTTTCCAATCCTTTCAAGAGCAAGATCGTCACCGGCACGAGTTCGCCTTTGATGATCACAGTTCCTGATGATCACTTCCTTAAAATCACGAATTTTTCTCAGGAAGGAGGAACTGATCGCGGCGTCGTTTCGGTCACGCTTATGGGGGAAAACGATAGTGGGACCGCCAATGTTCTCACCGCGACCCGAATCGATCTTAGTACTGGTGTCAATGCGCAAAATTCCCCGGAAATCAGTAATCGAGTCATAATAGCGGGTCCGGCTCAAGTGACGATCGCGCCAGTAACCGGTGCAACGCTTTTCATCAGCTACAGAAAAGAGTCCAACGAAGGCAATGGAGGTGGCTCAAACATCGTATTCGTCAGCCCTACGCCGCTGCCATTCTTCAGTCCTACGCCCGGCGTGACCGTTACACCGAGTCCCACTCCCACACCTGGGTTTTAGAGGTCGCAGGCTGTAGTTGATGGGTGACGAGGCGGTGTTCCGTAGTCTGTTTTTTTGACGTCTTAGCGCTGACGCTAATTGTACTTCCTGGTCTGTCCCGCCAGAGCGTCAATCGCTTTCCATTCTTCAGGAGTTAGTCTGAGTTTGGCGGCGGCGACATTTTCTTCAAGGTGTGCGAGAGACGATGTCCCGGGAATCGGCAGTATCACGAGCGATCGCTCCAGAAGCCAAGCCAGTGCGATTTGGACAACGCTGACACCGTGAGCCTTTGCCGCCGCATCCAGTGGGTTCTCAGGTTTCAACCCACCGCCTCCTCCGATTGGGAACCATGGCAGAAAGCCAAGATTCTCCTTCTCGCAATAAACCAGAACATTTTCGGATTCGCGGTCTTCAATGTTGTATCGGTTCTGCACACTGGCGATGGGAACAATCTTGCGGGCTCGCGCGATTTCGTGCGGCTCCACGTTGGAAAGCCCGACGTGCCGGATCTTCCCGGCATCTTGCATTTGCTTGAGCGCGCCGAGCGAGTGCTCAATTGGAACTTTGGGATCGACGCTGTGTAATTGATACAAGTCGATTCGTTCGAGCTGTAGGCGCTTCAGGCTGCCTTCGACAGCTTGTTTGAGGTGTTCAGGTCGCCCGTTTGGCACCCACTGGCCAGGTCCCGGCCGCGTCAGACCACCCTTGGTCGCAATAGCGAGTCCCGGCGGATATGGATGGAGCGCCTGCGCGATCAGCAGTTCGCTCGTTTCCGGCCCGTACGCGTCCGCCGTGTCGATCAAATTCACACCGAGCTCGACTGCGCGTCTGAGGATCTTGAGCGCGTTCTGCCGATCCGGCGGCCACCCCCAAATGCCTTGCCCTGTGATACGCATCGTGCCAAACCCAAGCCGATTGACTGTCAGATCGCCGCCGAGAGTAAAAGTCGGATTTGTAGCCATGTTCGAGGATGTTGGCCTGTCAGCTCCGAAGATTACATCGGTTTTCCCCGCCAAAAGCGCCGCTCCGCTCGCCAGAGTCGTCGCAAGAAAACTTCGGCGGGTGACGCCGTTCTCCACGTCCTTTTGGGTCGCATTTGGAATTTTGTCATGCATGCGCGCGCAGCGTACGTCCGCGCACATCGCTGTCAACGTAGGCGGATGATTGCTCCCACTCGCGCATTAAAACGGCGAATGCCTCATCGAGCTCTTTCCCGAAAGTTACAATGCCGCCTTCGTGTCCAGCCATAACTAAAATCTTTCTAGTTTGCACGTTCGTGGACTGGAACAGACGGATTATTTCGTGCGCCATTTCAGATGTCCCATACTCGATAGTCTGCGAAGTTGTCGGGACTTGGTTTAGAAGAGCTGTCCACAAGTTTGCCGCGTGGCAGTGAAGAACTGCGTCCGCTGTTGCATCGGATTCATAAATCGCGGCGTGCGTAAGCGACTCGGATGAGGGAATTCCGGTTCCTTCGTACCGGAGCCAATTCCTTTCGAAATCGTAGGCGACCACCCTCGCACAATCGACCAGCCTCAGCTCGGGTAGCCCGCCGGTCGCCGAACCGGTGATGCAAAAATTCTTGGTCCCGCTGTCCCTTACACTTAGGTTGCCGAAGCTCGTGCCATGTGAGTCCACGCCGATCAGCCGTAGCTGAAGAAGTTTTCGCCTACACGCGTTTAATTCGGCAAACTTACTGAACGCGGCAATCTCGGTGGTCGCGCGCTCGTGCGTGAATTTTATGTACTCGCTCATGGCGCGTGCTCGGGGAACAGCGTGCGGATGCTTTTCTCATTCGCCTCGCATACGCCGCGCTCGGTAATCAGGCCGCTCACCAGGTGTCTCGGTGTAACATCGAATCCATAGTTTGCGGCCGGACTTTCCTCCGGCGCAATACGCACTTCGACCTGTTGCCCATCGAACCATCCATCAACGTGTTTTATTTCGTCCGCGTCACGCTGCTCGATCGGAATTTCTTTCATTCCATCGCGCATCTTCCAATCAATGGAGGACGAAGGCAGCGCAACATAGAAAGGCACGTTGTTATCCTTCGCCGCCAGCGCCTTGAGATACGTCCCGATCTTGTTTGCAACATCTCCTGAAAAAGTGGTGCGATCGGTTCCGACGAGCACCAGATCAACTGCCTGACGCTGCATCAAATACCCTGCTGCACTGTCTGCGATCACTGTATGCCGTACGCCGTGCTCCCCCAATTCCCAGGCAGTCAATTTCGAGCCTTGATTCCTCGGTCTCGTCTCAGCCACCCACACATGGACCGGCAACCCGCTGTCGTGCGCGGCATAAATTGGGGCCGTAGCTGAACCGTAATCAACAAACGCGAGCCATCCCGCGTTGCAATGCGTGAGCACGTTGACCGGCTTTCCCGCTTTTTTCTGGGCGATTTCCCGAATGAGCTTCAACCCGTGTTGCCCGATCCTTTGGCAATGCTCCACATCTTCATCTGCAATCAAATTGGCTGTGTGCAGGGCGAGCGCGACTTTCTCCCGGGCGGTTTTGCCATCGGAAATACTCTTTACCTGGCGCTCGATTGCCCAGGAAAGATTCACTGCTGTCGGCCTTGTTGCTTTGAGTTGTGTTGCTGCGGAGAGGATGTGATCATCAAATCCCGCGGCTGCGGGACGCGACGCGGCTTCAACTGCCGCAAGATACATTCCGTATCCTGCGCTCGCGCCGATCAATCCTGCCCCGCGAAGGTGCATTTCACGGATCGCGGTCGCCATCTGCTGGACTGTGCGTGCTTCTTCGATCACAAAGCGATGAGGCAAAAATCGCTGATCGATGAGCTGCACCGCGCAGTCGTCGTCCGACTTAAGCCAGATAGTCCGAAAATGTCTGCCGCCGACGTTCACAACATGTAGTTATCACCTGCGCATGGATTCTTAGCTCACTGACCCCTAGCTTTTCTAAAGATCAATTCCCATCGGGATCGCGCCAGGAATTTTCTCCCAGCCGCGACCCTCCCAAAATCTCGTACCGCGCCGGTTGTCGTCAGCCACCATTATAATGACGCGTTTTACTTTAGCCGTGCGCAGGCCCTCCAGGCATTCGTCAAGGAGACGCTTACCCAGTCCGCATCTCTGGTAGGCAGGATCAACTGCCAGATGGTAAATATGTCCGCGACGTCCATCGTGCCCGCACAACACAACTCCAACAATTGCCGATCCATCGACCGCCACCCTGCTCAGCCCCGGGTTGCGCGCGAGAAATTGAGCGGTGCCTTCCCTGTCGTCACCTTCCGCGATCTCGAGACCTTCAACGCGTTGCCAGAGCTGAAGCGCCGCATCGTAATCGCTGATGCGAAATTCCCGGGTTTTGATGTTATCGCTCATGTGCAGGCGGCTCCTTTCATCTTGACCAACCAGATTCGCGTCAAACAAATCTTTTCCGATCGGTGAGCTAATTATGAAATACAAACTTTGCATTTATTTTTTGATACTTGTGATCGGGATGAACGCGAGCGCCCACTCGAAGCCATTCGCAACTTTGATTATAACCAATGCCGGCATTTATACGGTGGATAAAGAGCGTCCCAAGGCCGACGCTGTGGCGGTTATTCGCGATCGCATTGTGGCTGTGGGTTCGAATGCAGAAATTGATTTGTGGCGCGGCCCGGAAACCAAGGTGATCGACGCGCGCGGCAAGCTGGTGCTGCCCGGATTCAACGACGCCCACGTACATTTCATCTCGGGTGGGGCACAGCTGGATGAAGTTACTCTTACTGACGCGGCAAATGCGCAGGAGTTTGCCAGGCGTATTGCGACGCAGGTGAAAAAGACGGCGAAAGGCGAGTGGATTCTTGGCGGCCGTTGGGACGAAACCAAATGGCCCAAGCCTGAGCTTCCGACCAAAGAGCTCGTTGACCCAGTGACGGGCGACACTCCAATTTTCGTAGAGCGTTACGACGGCCACCAATCGTTGGCCAACTCGGCAGCCATGAAGCTGGCCGGTGTGAACGCGAAGACTGCTGATGTTCCCGGCGGAGTAATCGTGCGGGATGCGAGCGGGAATCCCACTGGTATTTTCAAGGACGCAGCGCAGGCGCTGATTAATAAGGCGATTCCTCCAATGTCGCACGAGCGGCGGATGCGCGCTGCTCGCCGGGCGCTGGTGCACGCAGCATCGTTGGGCGTGACCAGCGTGCAGCACATGAACCCGGAGTTTGCTGACGTAGCGGTCTATTCCGAGCTCGCCGAAAAAGGTGAACTCACCACGCGCATGTACGCGGTGCCGATGGAAACGAGTTGGCAGGACCAGGCGAAGATCGGTATCCGCCACTCGTGGGGATCGACTTATTTGCGGGTCGGCGCGGTAAAGGGCTATGCCGATGGTTCGTTAGGTTCCAGGACCGCTTATATGTTCGAGCCGTTTGCCGATGAGCCGGCGAATCGCGGCCTGTTGAGCGACGAAATGCATCCGGAGAGCGCGATGCGCGGTCGATTAATTCAGGCCGATGCCGCCGGATTACAATTGCGCATACATGCGATCGGCGATCGCGCGATCTCCATGATTCTCGATATCTTCAGCGATATCGAAACCGAGCACAGTTATCATGATCAGCGCTTTACCATCGAACACGCGCAGCACATGGCGGAGAAAGATTTTGCGCGATTTTCCAAACTCCATGTGATTGCTTCGATGCAGCCATATCACGCCATTGATGACGGCCGATGGGCGGAAAAGCGTCTAGGTCACGACCGGGCACGGTTTAGCTACGCATGGCGCAGTTTTCTCGATCATGGCGTGACCCTCGCGTTCGGGACGGATTGGCCTGTAGCTCCACTCAATCCGCTGCTGGGACTTTACGCTGCAGTGACCCGCGCCACACTGGATGGTAAAAATCCCGATGGCTGGATTCCGGAGGAGAAGATCACGCTCCCCGAGGCAGTGGAAGCCTACACTCTGGGGTCGGCGTTCGCCGAATTTCAGGAATATGAGAAAGGCTCCATCACACCTGGCAAACTGGCTGATCTCGTCATTTTGAGTGACAACATCTTTGACCTCAAACCTGAGGCTATTCGCAACGTGAAAGTGGAAACCACGATTGTAGGCGGAAAACTGGTATATGGAGAGACGCTCAATCGCTAACTAAAATTACTGGCGAGCATCTGCTCTTTCCGGAACAACTGCTGAATTGCGCAGCGATGAGAAGAGCTCGCGATAAACTAACAGCTATGAAGCGATTTCTTGTCGTTGTCCTGGCCATCCTCACACCGATGACCTGCGGCTTGGCTAATTTGGGCGACCACAGCGAAAAAATTGAAGACTCCTATGGCTCAATAGTCGAGCGACGCCTGCGTGACGATGGGACGGTAAGCGTCCTTTACCACAAAGATCGTTACCTTTACCTAGTAATCTTTGCTAATGACCGAAGCGTTTCGGAAACGTATTTCCACGTTAAGGGCACCGATCTTTCGGGAAAGGAGATCACGAAATTCCTGAAGGCAAATTCTGCCGGCGCCACTTGGATACCGGGCAACACCGCCAATCAACGACGCTTTAGACGTAGCGATGGCAAGGCTGAGGCAACGTGTGGCAACGTGAACGACCGGCCTGCGCTGAGGGTGCGGGAACTCTCCGCGAAACCTTAGCGGTTATTGGTGTTCAGGCTGCAGGACTGCGCTTTCGCAACAGCAGTGCAGCAGTAACTCCGACAAGAAAGAAGCCGACGATCTCGGTGAGCATGTAGCTGGCAGTATAAGCAGACGGGAAGCCGTACCAGTTCCAATAGGAAGCGTTGGTTGTGATCGCGGCCAGAATTCCCGCCACGAGCACGAAACCTACCCGGCCGGCGAAGCTCGCAATGCGCGTCTGGGCCAAAAGAAACACGACCAAAATGGCCTCAAGCAGTTCGGTGCCGAATTCGATGCCGAGCCATTTGCCAAACGCGAATGGTCGGCCGGGCGGGTGGTACATCAGAACGCCGGTGGGATTCGTCGCCACTTTTTCACTCATGCGTTTCATCGCCTCGTTCTTTTCCTCTCGAGTTGCGTTTTTGCCAACGCCAAGGCCGGGAAAAATGTAAAGACCAGTCTGTTCGCCGATGTTGCTCTGCATAGCGCTGAGAACGGCCGATTCATTTGGAATTTCTCGGATCCCAGCTTCGCCCAAAGGCAGCGCCATATGGGCTATAGAGGTCCAGATAAACATGACGATCCCACCGAGCACGCCGCCAAGAAGAATTTTCATTTGGAGATATCTCGCTCAACGAGAAACCCACCGCAATATGTTGACAAACCCTTCTCCTTGCGATTGAATATTGCCCGCTAGTTTCCCCTTCTCGCTAGCCATTCTCTCGGCGAGGTGTTGTTCGGAAATTCGCAGGTTTCAATCAGCAATTGCACAGAATCCGCACATATGGCGGGACATAGTAAGTGGTCGAAGGTCAAGCGGTTTAAGGGCGCGATCGACGCGAAACGCGGCAAGATCTTCAGCAAATTATCGAAGGAAATCACCATCGCGGCAAAAGCCAGCGGCGGCGATCCAAGCACCAATCCGCGTCTGCGCAGCGCAATCCAGGCTGCGCGAGCTCAGAGCATGCCCAGCGATAACATCGATCGCGCGATCAAACGCGGCACCGGTGAGGACAGGGACGGTGCACAATTCGACGAGATCGTGTACGAAGGCTATGCGCCGGGCGGCGTGGCGATCATTGTTGAGACTGCGACGGACAACAAGAATCGCACCGGGGCGGAGATTCGCAGAATCTTCACTCAGAACAGCGGGAATCTCGCATCGAGCGGGAGCGTCTCATACATGTTCCATAGGAAAGGCCAGGTCACCGTCCCGCGATTGGGCATCGACGAGGACCGGCTATTGGAGATCGCCTTGGAGGCCGGCGCGGAGGAGTTGACAATCGAGGAGGATCAGTATGTTATTATCACTTCCCACGATCAGCTCTACGCCGTAGCTGAGGCGCTCAAGAAAGCAGGCGTCACTACCGATGGGCAAAAGTTTACGTTTATCCCCGATACTACAGTTGCGGTCAGGGACGAGGCCGTGGCGCGTCAGGTGCTCCGATTGTGTGATGCGCTGGAAGAAGACGATGACGTACAGAACGTCTATTCAAATCTAGATATTCCCGACGAATTGCTGGCCAGGTTGCCGGCCTGAAAAAAGTATTGCTTGCAGAAAACGCATTAAGGCGCTGGCCCGCCGCATTAAAAATCTTATGAACGAAGAAAACGAAAACCAGCCTGTGCCGCTGGAAACTGAATCCGCCATGCCGGAGCAACGTCAGCATCGATCGCGCCGTCGGTTTCCGCGAAGACGTTACCGCGACCGGGGTGATCGCTTCAGGCCCAGTAATTCCGAAGAGGCGCCAAATTCTTCTTCAACAAACGCTGATGTCCCTCGTCCGGATGTGGGGGTCGAGACTCTCGAGCAACCTGGTTCGGGCAGCCGCGAAGCCGTCGAGGGCGCTGTCGAAGCAGGCGAACAAGTTCAGGCTGAGCCGGAATTCGGCGAAGGCATCATTGAAATTTCGGGCAAAGGTTTTGGGTTCTTGCGCGATCAAAAGCGCAATTTTGTGCAGACGCCGCAGGACGTTTTTGTCACTCCTGAAATTGTGCGCCGTTTCGCCTTGCGCGACGGGATGTGGATTTACGGTGAAACCCGGCGCGGCAGCCGTGGCCCGCAATTGGTCAAACTGCTCACGATCAATGGCGAAGAGCCGCCGAAATATCAAGGGCTCCGCCCATTTGAAGAACTGACCACGATCAATCCGAACAAGCGAATCAAACTCGAGACGGTGCCGGACCGTTACACGACGCGGATCATGGATTTAATGACCCCGCTGGGAATGGGTCAGCGCGGTTTGATCGTCGCGCCGCCACGCACAGGCAAAACAACGCTCCTGCATCATATCGCCGATGCGGTCACAAAGAATCATCCGGAAATGATCCTGATCATTCTTCTGGTCGATGAACGCCCGGAAGAAGTGACCGATTTTCGTCGTTCGCATCCAACAGCGGAGCTGATGGCCAGCTCTAATGATGCTGACATTAAAAGCCACACGCGAATTTCGCAACTGGCGATCGAACGTGCAAAGCGCCTCGTTGAAGCAGGAAAGCATGTTTTCATCCTGCTCGACTCGATCACGCGCACCGCTCGCGCATTTAACAATGCATTGGGCGGCGGAGGTCGCACCATGAGCGGCGGTATTGATGCCCGCGCCATGGAAATTCCGCGAAAAATTTTCGCCGCCGCGCGCAATACCGAGGAAGCCGGTTCTCTCACCATCGTTGCCACGGCCCTAATCGAAACTGGCAGCCGAATGGACGAACTAATCTTTCAGGAATTTAAAGGCACCGGAAATATGGAAATGGTGCTCGACCGAAAAATCAGCGACCAGCGGATTTATCCGGCGATCGACATTTTTCTCTCTGGGACGCGTCGCGAAGAACTCCTGTTGCAACCGTGGGAATTGGAGAAAATCAATCTCATCCGACGCGGCCTGGCCGGTCACAAACCGGAGGAAGCGATTCAGCGGCTCCTAATGCTGGTGAAAAAATTCCCAACGAACTTTGAAATGCTCAAGGGAATCCCTGGTTAACCCCCGGTTAACCTTGCAACGCAGAATCTCGCACCTTTAAGTGGGATTCCATGTGCTGTTTATAGAGGGTATGAATCGTATCGCGAGCATTGAGGTAATCCCGCCGAAAAGCATTGGGATCCTGGTAACCAAGCCGAACAATGAATTTGCGTTGTTCGTGTGGATCGCGGGGAAGCGTTGAAACGCTTCGGTTCTCATAGCGTCGCAAAACAAGTTCGCAGCGCCGAAGCAGCGCGTACGCGTCTCTAAGTTTGGCGACCTCGGAATCACTCATCTGTCCCTGCTGCTGCAGTTGATCAATCGCCCGCTCTAAATTCGGCTCCCAAATATTTTCCCGCATCTGCAATGCTTGGACGAGAAATTCCGCCTCTATAATTCCGCCGCGTCCTGTCTTTAAATCGGCGAAATCCGATCCGCTTCCGCGCTCGTGCCGAATGCGCTCGAGCATATCATCGATTCTTGCCGGAAGATCAGGGTGCTGGCCAGCCTGACGCCAGACGCCTTGTGCAAGCTGCATGAATTCATTTTGCAACGGGCCGGTAATCGCACGTGCGCGAGTCAGCGCCTGCAACTCCCACGGTCGCGCCCGATTTGTGTAGTACCATTCATAAGTTTCAATGGAACACACAAGCGGGCCCTTTTCGCCTTCGGGACGCAGTCTCGCATCCAGCGCCCAAATGTTGCCCTCGCCAGTTGGCCGCGCCACAGCAGTCACGAAATTTTGCGTCGCGCGATCGTCGTTACCGACAAACAAAACATCCAGATCAGCGCCGTAGCTGAGTTCGCCGCCGCCAAATTTACCAAGCGCGATGGCGGTTATTTGGTCGTTGGCCAGGAGTCTGGCCGTAAAAACCAGAGAGGCTTCCGCCAAGTCCGAAAGTTCGGTAAGGGTGACATTGGAGCTCGCAAGCCCAAGGACCTCGCGCAGAATGATGCGCAACAGTTGCCGCTGGCGGTAGGCGCGAATCGGATCGAGATTGTTTGCATCGGCGCCTAGGGAATCGAGCCGTCGCATATTCTCGGCAACCGATCGCGGTTGATCAAACGCTGTGTCTCGGGTGATATCTTCCAGCAGTTGTGGCCGGCGAATTAAAAGGTCGCCGGCAAAGCGACTGGCATCGAGAGTCTTCACGAATAATTCGAGCAAGCGAGGATTTGCGACCAGCAATTCAAACAGCAAGCTGCGCAAACCATAAGCCTCCACGAAGCGAACGAATTGATTCAGAGTTGCGTCCGGATCAGCCGTCTTTGCAAGCCATTCGATTAGAACCGGACGCAGCTTTCCAAATATCTGTCGCGTTCGTGGCGCAATGTGGAAACCGGCACCACTTTTAGCGAGATCGGTGAACGCCTTCGTCGCGCGTTTCTGATCATTGAAAATTTCCAGATGATTCGCCCAAAGTGACTCGCTCGTAGCTGCGGGCGTTTTAGAGATGATCCGTTCAAAAATCGGGCGAACAGCGCGCGTCCTTTCCTGCAATGCTGCGACGAAATCTTTACTGGACGAAAAACGGAGGCTAAGTGCGAGGCGCCGCAAAGCCTGCGGATCTCGTGGAACAACATGCGTTTGCTGCTCGGCCTCGATCTGCAAACGATGCTCCACGCGCCGCAGAAACCGATAGGTCTTGTCCAACGTCAGCACTTCGGCAGTCGGAAGCAGGTCCAATTCGCGAAGCGCTCGCAACGCCTTGAGCATGCTCGGTTCCTGCAGAAACGGATGACGCGCTCCATGGATTAGCTGCAGCGTCTGCACGATGAATTCGATGTCGCGAATGCTGCCGCTTCCAAGTTTTACGTCGCGCTCCAGCTTTTCCGTTCCAACAATGTCGCGCTCGATGCGGTGTTTGATACTTGCAATCTCATCCAGCAAATCGGGCGTCGTGCTTTTCGGGTAAATAAAAGGCTGATGTTGCCGCAGGAATTCATAAGCGAGCTCACGGCTACCGGCGATTCTGCGCGCCTTGATCAGTGCGAGCCGTTCCCAGGTTTCGCCGAATCCGGCGTAATAATTTTCCATGCTGTCGAGCGACCGCGCCAACGGCCCTGCCGAGCCTTCCGGGCGCAGACGCAGATCAACCCGAAATAGTGAACCGGCCGGATGCGGAGTCGAAAACGTTTCGAGGATTCTTTTTCCCAGCCGGTTGAAGAACTCGTGATAGGAGATGTGTGGCGTGAGCTGGCCTTCCTCGCTGTAGAGAAAAAGAAGATCAACGTCTGAACTGTGATTCAGTTCGCCGCCGCCGAGTTTTCCGAGGCCAAGAATTACAAACTCTGACGTGAGTGAACCATGGCGCTTCCGCAATTCGGTGTTCCAGTGTTCGAACACACGGCGGATACAAATCTCCGCGATTTGTGACAGCTCACCGGTGGTCTCTTCCAGCGGCGCTACATTTGCAAGTTCGCGAAGAGCAACGCGCGTCATCTCGCGACCTTTCCAGAAACGAAGCGCCGCAAACTCTTCTTTTGCGATCGAATCGCCTGCCAGAGACCAGAGATCGCTATGCATTTCCGCGTATCCGCGAGAGGCGAAGGATACATCGGGTTTGCACAGCCACAGGAGCGTTTCGGGGTTTTGCGTCAATCTCGCCGCGCAAATACTGGAAACTGCCAGGAGATGCAGCAGCGCCTGTTCGCCCAGTGGGAATTGTTCTATGACGCGCACAAGAGGCAGCGCATTTGCTGGCCACTGTTTGCTGAGCTGGACCAGAGTGGTTTCGACCTGCGAAGGGTTCAGCGAGGCCGCCGCCTTCTCCAGAATCCAACGGTTCGCGCCATCCATCGCGCAAAACATCACGTGATTTGATGGAAACACCAACTACCCGCACCACCGTAAGCTAGGATGGCGGAAGTGGTGCCAGAACGCGAAGCGCTTTTTGCTCGATCTTGAAATCGACGGGACAGTTGCCAGCGAGCTCCCCGTCGATTTCCAACGGAACGTCCTGTTCACTCGTTATGCGCAGGCCCTGGGTTTGAAAATATTCGATTTCCGGGACGCGGATCTCGGAGCTGAATACAACGTCTTGAAGGTATTTGATTATTTCCAAATAGCCGAGTCGTTTGAACAAGACCACATCAAGCAATCCATCATCGAGAACGGCTTGTTTAAAGAACGGGAACGGTCCACCATAAAGCCGTCCGTTGCCGATGAGAACAAACGATCCTTCCTCCACAGGAGCGTTATTCGACTCGATGAACAATCTCGGTGGTTGCCGCGCCGCAATCTGCGCTGCGGAGATGAGATAGCTTAGCGGCCCGAAGCTGCGTTTGAACGCGAGGCTGGTTTCTTTTACCACTTGAGCGTCGAGGCCGACGCCGGCAAGCTGGACGAAGTGCTTTCCATTTGCGCTCGGTAGATCGACCCGACGGACATTCGCGCCTTCGATAATGTCCCAGCAAAGCTCGAGATTGTGCAATGGCAGCCCGAGCTCGATTGCGAAAACGTTTACTGTGCCCATAGGCAGAAGACCTAACACGGCATTACTGCCGGCGATTCCGTTTGCCACCTGATTAACCGTTCCATCGCCGCCAGCCGCAACAATCCGTGTAAAGCCCTCCTCAACGGCGCGCCGGGACAGCCTTTCCGCTTCGCCCGTATGCGACGTAACGCGAATGGGGCAACCGCGGGCAATTGATTCGACGCTTTCTTGCCAATGCCGCAACGTTTCGGGATTACCTGCGGTAGGATTGAGAATGACGATTGTATCAGTCACACTGGAAAGTAACCGAGGGCTTTAGTCTTTTCTTCAAACTCGCGCTGCGTAACGTCTCCGAGGTGAAAAAATTGCGCCGAGTCGCCTTGATTGCTTTAGGTGGGGTGATTGCGCTCGGCGCGGTTCTCTTGCTCGGTGTGAACCTGTATGTGCAATCGCAAGGCACACAAGCAAAGATTCAGCAGGAACTGAGCCGGCGGCTCGGCACCTTGCTGGAAATCCGTAGCATGAGCGTGACTCCGTGGGGTGGACTCCAACTCAGCGGCATTACAATCCCGCAAACGTCCTCTGTGGGATCGAGGTATTTCCTCGAAGCAAAAACATTTCGGCTCCGCGTTCGGTTTCTCTCGCTTTTTTCCCGAAGACTTGTGATTAAAGAAGTCTCGCTCGTCGATCCCAGGGTCGTCTGGCCCCAAGACGCGGAAGGAAAATGGAGATTACCTAGCTCACGGGAAGCACAGTCGCCTGCCGTTTCTCCAAAACAGGCTGCAAGCGTATCCAAGTCACAAGCAGAAAACGAATTCATCCAGAAGGACGCCGCACCTGTGGTTGCCGCCACATCAGCTAATCCTTCATCTCCAGTCCAGGTAGCTGTCGACAACAAACCACGGACACAACAACCGAGAATGGCAGTGGCTCCGGAAGTTCGACGAGTCAGTATCAAGAATGGCGATTTCAGTTTTCTCGACCGTACGGGTGAACTGCTCGCAAGTTTTACCGGCGTTGATCTTCGTACCAGCATCCGCAGCGCTGCCGCGCTTCACGGTGATACGCAGGTGGCAAGAATTTCGTTGCGGGACCGCTTTTTTTTGCAACAACTGCGTTCTCAGCTTCGGTATGAGCCCTACGTGCTGGAGCTTTCCAAAATCTCTGCGCGCGCCGCAAACGGTGAAATCAACGGCTATTTTGCCATGCAACCAGAAGCAGAGGATTCACCATTCACCACGAGTGTGAAGTTTCGCAATGTGCTCGCCGATCAGATTGTCGAAAATGCCGGCGGCCCGAAAGGAATGATCAAGGGCAAATTAGAGGGGAGTTTTCAGGCTTCCGGCAAAACTGCAGACGCGAATGCGCTCATCGGCAGGGGCGAAATTTTTCTGCGTGATGGGCGGGTTCAACAATACAGCTTGCTCGTGTTGCTCGGACAGATTCTTCAGATCGAAGAGCTAAAAGAGCTTCATCTAGAACAAGCCGAAGCAAAATATCATTTAAGCCCAGGTTTAGTCACGATTGATGAATTGATTTTGCGTTCGCCGAATATTCGTCTCGCTGCGTCCGGGACGGTTGGATTCGATGGGAGCTTGAAGCTCGATTCTCGGCTCGCAATCAACGACAGAATTCGTGGCCAGCTTTTCAAACCGATTCGCCAAAATTTTCAACCGATTAGTGAGCCGGGTTATTCTGGCATCGACTTTCAGGTAGGCGGCACGATTGATCGGCCCAGCACAAACTTAATGGAGCGATTGGTCGGCCGCGATTTAACCGGTATGCTCAATAGCCTGTTCGGCGGAAAACAGGGCCGATCAAAAAAGAAAAAAAAACAGATTGAAGAAGCGCAGCCTGCTGCGCCGTCTCCCTCCGTTTCGCCCGAGGAAGCGCCGCCTCAGGCTACTGCAACCCCAACGCCGGTTGTTTCACCATGAGGGTGATCGCCGGCAGCGCCGGCGGGATCCGCCTGGCAGTTCCCAAGCGCGGTGTGCGACCGACAATGGATCGCGTCAAGGCTGCCATCTTTTCCAGCTTGGGCGACGTGGTCATCGGCGCGCGCGTTCTCGATCTTTTCGCCGGGAGCGGCGCTCTCGGAATTGAAGCGCTCAGCCGCGGTGCCTCGTCGGCTGTATTTGTTGAGGAAGACGCGCAATCTGCCAAGATCCTGGAGGGCAACCTTGCCAAGACAAAGTTGCACGGGCGCGTTCGACAGCAGGATGTCTTCGATTTTCTGCGGAACGCCTCGAGTGCGGAAACTTTTCACATCATTTTTGCCGATCCTCCGTATGAAAGAACAAAATCCGGCGAGCCGTTCACAGAGAAACTCCTCGGGAATGAAGTATTGCCGCGGCTACTTGGGCCGAAGGGCATTTTCGTTTTGGAAAAGCGGCCGGGGGAAGCTCTTCCTGAAATGAGACAATGGCATAGTATGCGGCAAAAAGCATACGGCGCTACGGAGGTCTTGTTTCTCTCCGCGATCCGCAATCCGCAATCCGCAATCAAGTGATTCGTTTCATCTACAATTTGTTTTGGCCGATCGGGCTCCTGTTCTTTTTGCCGGGCTATTGCATTAAGATGGTTCGTCGCGGGGGGTACCGTGAAAGATTCGGACAGCGCCTCGGAATCTACGATCGCGAACTGCGCACGCACCTGTCGAAACAACGATCGACGTGGTTGCACGCAGTCAGTGTGGGAGAAGTGAACATCGCATTGAAACTGGCAAGTGCATTGCGCGCGGTGGAACTGGATTTGCACTGCGTCTTGACCACGACCACCACAACCGGATTCGCCCTCGCCAAACAAAACGCTCCGTCTTGGATCGAGGTCATGTATACGCCGCTCGATTACTGGCCAATAATGCGCCGGGCGTTTTCTGTCATTCGTCCATCGCGGATCGTTCTGGTTGAGGCGGAGGTTTGGCCAAATCTCGCCGCCGAAGCACACCCGCGCCGCATTCCGCTTACACTGGTAAATGCGCGATTATCCCTGCGCTCTGAGCGGAGATATCTGCAGTTTCGATTTTTTGTCGCGCCAATCTTCCGGCTTCTCGATTTGGTTTGCGTACAGGAACCCGAGGACGCCGATCGATGGCAGCGAATTGGCGTGCCGCGCAGCAGAATCAAGTGCACTGGCAGCATCAAATACGACCCTGAGGGCTTTGATAATACCCTGGACGCTCGGCGATCCGGCGAAGTTGTAGCCACATCCCGGCGGGGCGTTTCGCCTCCTCTGAATCCGGATCGCGCCGTGCTGTTCGGCGGTAGTACGCACCGAGGTGAAGAGGAAATCCTGGCTACGATCTTTCTGCGTTTGCGTCAGCAATTTTCGTCATTGCGGCTGTTCATTGCGCCGCGCCACGTCGAGCGGCTACGGGAAATTCAAGCGCAACTGGACGCGTCAGGGTTGCGTGTCGCGCTTGCCAGCGAAGCGCGCGCTGGCCGTGAACGCAGCGACGCGGATTGCGTGCTCCTCGATACAACCGGTGAACTTCGACGCTGGTACGATATTGCCACCGTTGTTTTCATAGGGAAGAGCCTCACTGCCCATGGCGGACAAAATCCTGTGGAACCCATTTTGGCTGGCAAACCGGTCGTTTTTGGACCGCACATGGAAAACTTCGCGACCCTTGCTAAAGCCCTTGTTTCGAAAAAAGGAGCGATCCAGGTCCGCGACGCGCATTATCTCGAACGGGCAATCGCCGAGCTTCTGCACGACAGCGATGCGCGGCAGCGCCTTGTCCAAAACGCGCGTGAAGTTTTGAACGCGCATCGAGGCGCAACCGCGCGCGCAGCGGCGTCGATTCACGAGCTCAAAGCGAATGAGTGAGGAATCTACTCCAAATCTGACCGGCAATTTGCCTTGCGCGAAGGAATGGCAATTCCGATATTATCCCCCCTTTGTGAGACCCTATCGTCTAGAGGCCCAGGACACCGCCCTTTCACGGCGGTAACACGGGTTCGAATCCCGTTAGGGTCGCTCCTCTCGTAAAACGGGCGAGCGAGCGCGATGCATAACGCTTCTGCGATGATGAAAATGACTGACAGGCACGTAACCGTGGTGAAACTTTTGGAGAAAACATGCATTCGGCCTGGGCCACCGATGAATCGATTTTTACAATCTTGTGTGCTTGGCGCCATCCTCATGGCCTTGAGCAGCTGCAGCACTGTGAACGACCTGATCACATCGAACCTGACGGAGAGCCATTCCGGCCGGCCATCGATCGTCGTCAGCTTGCGGGCGCAGGAAGCCTATCTCTACCGCCGAGGGTACAGAACAGCGTCGTCTCGAATATCAAGCGGTCGAGAAGGCTACCGGACTCCAATTGGTCGCTTTCAGGTCATCCGTAAGGACGAAGATCATCGCTCCAGTCTCTACGGTGACTACGTTGATGACTCGAGCCGGGTCGTGAGGGCCAATGTCGATAGCAGGCGGGACGCAAGACCGCCCCATTCGCACTTCGTGGGCACCCCGATGCCCTACTTTCTCGAATTCTCGCCAGGTTACGGATTGCACCAGGGTTATCTACCGGGGGTGCCTGCATCACACGGATGCATTAGGATGCCCTTTTGGAAAGCGCGCCAGTTTTATAACGCCGCTCACATCGGGACACCAGTCGTCGTTAAACCTTAGTGAAGAGGCGCGACAGTGATGGCCCGCTTCGGCTGAAGCTGCAAACCGGTGGGCAAGGCGGCCGACACTTTTTTTTGTGGAACGGAATCGGCTATTCGTTTTATAGGATCTGAATCAGATCCTATCGCTGGTAGGATTCCTCGCGCGGTCGCTTGGCGTGCGATTGAAAAAGCGCGTTTGAGGGCGCGGCGGCTATGCGTAATTTGAAGGAGCAATGCAGGCGACGTTTTACCAGTCGGAATCTGATCAGCCACATCCGGGCCGTGCGCGGGAGATCATCAAGGCGCATCCGGAAGTGCGCCAATTGATGGTCCGGAATCCGTGGACTGCCCTGATCGCGGTCTCGATCGTGGTTCTGCAAACGTCGATCGCATACGAGATGGGCGCGCTGGGATATAGTTATTGGTGGCTCAGTCTGCTAATCGCTTTTTGCATCGGCGCGTTCGCCAATCATGCCAACTATGTCATCATTCATGACGCAACGCATAACCTGATTTTCCGCCACCCGGGCTGGAATAAAATGGTGGCCGTCATTGCGGATCTCCCGAACCTGACACCCGGTGCGATGGGATTTCGCGTTTATCATTTAAAGCATCATTCGCATCAGGGTGACTACGAATATGACGCCGATCTGGCGAACCACTGGGAGGCGCGCCTGGTAGGCAACAAATGGTATCGGAAAGCGATCTGGCTGATGCTCTTTCCCTTCTTTCAGGTAACTCGCCCACCTCGGTTAAAGGCAATTAAAATGTGGGACCGCTGGTTCTCGATCAATCTCGCGTGTGCGGTCGTGTACGATGTCGCGGTCGTCTATTTCTGCGGCTGGGCGGGATTTCTTTATCTCGTATTCGCGTTCTTGTTTTCGATCGGGTTGCATCCGGTAGGCGCGCGCTGGATTCAAGAGCATTACACGTACGACTTCGACCAGGAGACGTTCAGTTATTACGGCCCGATCAATCTGCTGGCGTTGAACATGGGCTATCACAACGAGCACCATGATCTGCCGTCGATCCCATGGAACAATTTGCCGAAGCTGCGCGCAATGGCGCCGGAGTTTTATCAAAATCTGAAATATCACTCCTCGTGGAGCCGCTTGCTTTTGCAGTTCGTCTTCGACAGGCGATACAGCCTCTATTCGCGGGTTGAACGAATGAAAGCAAAGGCCGCCTTCGACGCGACTCCTGTGATCCCAAACAGTCGGACTGGCGATCTTGATCTCAGTGCCCGGCCTATTAGTTTCTAGCCATGGCGGAGCGACTTTACGTCTCGAATAAGAACGAAACCGTTCGAATGTTCGACAGCGGTTTCATGGAATTCTTTTCGCGGGTGCACCCGACGACGCCGCTGATTTTGTACCTTCCGGTGATTTGCTACATGCTCTACGTCTCACTTTGGCAACGCCAATTACCGGCTATCGCCGTAGGCGCCCTATTTTTGCTGGGCATTTTGCTCTGGACGCTCCTCGAGTACCTCATCCACCGGTACATCTTTCATTACGAGCCGAAGACGCGCGTTGGGAAACGGCTGCACTATATCGTCCACGGCGTTCATCATGATTATCCAAACGACGCGCGGCGACTGGTGATGCCGCCGAGTATCAGCGTTCCGCTCGCTTTTCTCTTTTACGGCGTTTTCCTCCTAATTTTCGGACGCCTGACGCCGAGCGTCTTTGCCGGGTTGGTTTTCGGCTACGTCTGCTACGACATGCTCCACTACGCGACGCATCATTTTGCCATGAAACGCGGGCTGTTGCTCTGGCTCAAACAGTATCATCTTCGCCATCATTACCGGGATGATCACGTCGGATACGGCATCAGCTCGCCGCTTTGGGATTACGTCTTTAGGACCACGCGAAAGTAATCGCTTTGAGTCCGTGTAGCCACGGATGCTGCTAAAAAGCGGGCCACCACAACTGTACTAAAATCTTGTCCTGAAAACGGAAACCCCTTAGATTGGCTGCCCCGAGACGGAACTCCGCGATTTGCAGATAGAGCGGACAACTTCGTAAGGAATTTAGTGAACCAAAAAATTGTAATTTTTGCTGGGAAATATCGTTCGTGGGGACGTGGGTCAACGTAACAGATGTATGATGTGATGAACGAAGACCCGGCAAAGCTTAGTCTGAGTAATTTTCTGGCGGGCGAAAGCAACGACCCGCTGGAAGCTCCAGCCAGCTTTACAGACTGGATGCGCGTCGGAGCGTGGGCCGTTAAATTGTACGAGCCCGAGCTCCTCGCCACCGCGGATGCGCGCACCGTGATTAGCTATGGCGGGAAACCGCGACCCGTCATTAACCTCTGCTCCTACAATTATCTCGGGCTTGCGAATCACCCTGAGGTAATCGCTGCCGCGCATGAGGCCTTGAAAACGCACGGCCTGGGGGCGTGCGGCTCGCCCATGCTCTCAGGAATGACTGATCTGCATCGCGAACTCGAACGGCGCGTTGCGAAGTTTCTCCGACGGGAGGATGCGATGCTTTTCAACAGCGGGTTCGGCGGCGCACTAGGCACCATCTCCGGGTTGCTACGCAAGAGTGACGTGGCGCTTCTGGA
>Ga0137365_10001026_pt1 | contig 20895 bp, 16 predicted proteins | sample SagtaG_9_FD_104799 | JGI IMG/M metagenome (GOLD analysis project Ga0137365, IMG submission 104799) | Vadose zone soil microbial communities from Sagehorn Ranch, Mendocino, California, USA - Sage1_L_40_16 metaG | ecosystem: Environmental > Terrestrial > Soil > Vadose zone | place: USA...
CACCGTCGACGGCAAGAAGAGCCGGGCGCTGATTCGTGAGATCCAGCGGCACCCGATTCGCCCCGACATCATCCACGTCGACTTCTACGAGATCAAAGCGGACGAGAAGATCACGCTGAAGGTACCGGTGCACCTCGTCGGCACACCCGACGGCGTGCGCAATGCCGGCGGCGTGCTCGATCAGGTCACGCGCGACGTCGAAATCGAAGTGCTCCCCGAGCACATCCCCGATCGCGTCGAGCTCGACGTCACGGCCCTCAAGATCGGCGATTCGCTGCACACCCGCGATCTGTCGATCCCCAACGCGGTCATCCTGACGGGCGCCGATCTCACGATCGCGACGGTCGTCCCACCGCGCGCCGAGGAAGTCGCCGCGCCGGCCGCTGAAGCCGTCACCGAAGTCGCCGAGCCCGAGCTGATCCGCAAGGTCCGCGAGGGCGAGGAAGGCGAAGCGGTCGAAGGGGCCCCGGCACCCGAGGGGAAAGCAGCTCCGAAAGCAGAGGAGAAGCCGAAGGGCAAGAAGGAAGAGTAGCCCCTGCGCGCCGTCGTCGGCCTGGGCAATCCGGGTCCGGAATACGCGGCGACGCGCCACAATGCCGGCTTCCTCCTGGCCGACGCCGTCGCCGCGCATTGGCAGCTGCCTCCCTTCCGCCGCGCGGAACGCGCGCGCGCGACGGAAGGCACGGTGGCCGGCGTCCCCGTCCGCATCCTCAAACCCACGACGTTCATGAACCGCAGCGGCGCCGCGCTGGCCTCGTTGCGCGCCGATCCGGCATTCACACCGTCCCGCGATCTACTCATCCTCGTCGATGATTTCCAGATCCCACTCGGCACATTCCGGCTGCGCAGCGACGGCTCGGCGGGCGGGCACAACGGCTTGAAGAGCATCGAGGGCGCCCTGCAGTCGCAGCAGTACGCCCGGCTGCGCGTCGGCGTGGGCCCGCTTCCCGAGGGCGTGAGCGACTGGGCCGATTACGTGCTCGCTCCCTTCGAACCGGATCAAGTGGAACAGATCAACGCACTCATGCCGCAGATGATAGAAGCCGTGGATAAATGGCTTCGCTGAGACTCGGCATCGTCGGGCTTCCCAATGTCGGCAAGTCGACGCTGTTCAACGCGCTCACCTCGTCCAAGGCGGCCGCGGCGGAGAACTATCCGTTCTGCACGGTCGAGCCCAACGTCGGCGTCGTCGAAGTCCCCGATCCGCGCCTCGAAACGCTGAACCAGGTCGTCAAACCGAAAAGGAAGATTCCCGCCGTCGTCGAGTTCGTCGACATCGCTGGGCTCGTGAAGGGCGCGTCCCAGGGCGAGGGCCTCGGCAACCAATTCCTCTCGCACATCCGCGAAGTCGACGCCGTCGTCCACGTGATCCGCTGCTTCGAGGATCCCGACGTCGTGCACGTCATGGGGCCGGTCGATCCGGTGCGGGATCACGACGTCATCACCAGCGAGCTAGCGCTCGCCGATCTCGCGGTGGTCGAGCGCCGGCTCGACAAGGCGCGCAAAACGGCGCGCGCCGGCGACAAGGACGCGCAGCTCGAGCTGGTCCTGCTGGAGCGCGTGGTGGCGGAGCTGAACGCCGGGCGCGGCGCGCGCGAAGCGGGCGAAAACGCCGACGCGATCAAGTTTCTACGCACGCTCGGACTGCTCACCGCCAAGCCGATCCTGTACGCCGCCAACGTGAACGAGGACGACCTTGCGTCCGGCGGCGGGAAATGGATCGACAAGCTTCGCGCCGCCGTGCAGGGCCATCATGAAGAGGCGGAGATCGTCCCCTTCTCCGCCAAGTTCGAGGCCGAGCTCGCCGAGCTGTCAGGCGAGGAGCGGCGGGAGTATCTCGCGAGCGCCGGCGTCGCCGAGCCGGGGCTCGACCGCTTGATTCACGCCGGCTACCGGCTGCTCGGCTTGCAGACGTTCTTCACCGTCGGCGAGAACGAAGTGCGGGCGTGGACGATGCACCGCGGCGACACCGCGTTCGATGCGGCGGGCGAAATCCATTCCGATTTCCAGCGCGGCTTCATCCGTGCCGAGACGGTCGGCTTCGCAGAGTTTGTGAGAGCGGGCAGCTACAAGGCAGCCCGCGAGCAAGGCCTGGTTCGGAGTGAAGGACGCGACTACGTGGTGAAAGACGGCGACATCCTGCTGTTTCGATTCAACGTCTAGCGCGTCCAGATCATCACCAGGCCGCACGTCCCACGGCTGGGGAATCCTCCGCCCATCCAGATCGAAGAGCCTGCCGACACGGCGAGCGCAGGACTCAGCCCGTACGGCGGCTCGCCGCGGTACACCTCGACCGCCGCGACCTGGGATACGTCGATCCTGTCGTAGTTGTCCTCACCCCAGGGCAACCCGTTCACGTTGATCGGTACGGCACACAGCGTGCCGCGGCTGAAGCGCGTCGGCATGCACAGCTCGAAGCAACGCGTGGCGATGCCTTCGAGCGTCAGCAACGAGCTGATTCTGGCCGGCCGGACCTGGTTGATCTCCTCGCGGGTGAAGAAGCGGGCGAACCCGCGGTACCAGCCGCGCCGCTCGTAGAAACCGGCGAGATCCCGCTGGCCGTTCACCTGCCGCACCTCGACGACGATGGGATCGAGATCGACCGCTTCGACGTCCAGCAGGACGGCGATCTGCTTGACGTGCTGGCCGCGCAGCTCGAACCGAAAGTAGTCCGTCTCCCGCCCGTCAAAGGAGACCCGGATCAGCTGCAGACCGGTGGGCAACCCACCCAGCCAAAAGCTGCCGGACGAGTCGGTGACGACGAACTTCCGTGCCGCGGGAACGGAAATCATCACGCCGGCCAGCGGGTGCCCGTTGAACGACGAGCTCGCCGTGCCGCGCAGTGTGGCGACGCTGAGTGTTTGCGCGGCTGCCGGGACGGTGCAAAGCGCCAAAACGGCCAGCAGGCCGCAGAGGCGAGGCCTAGGCATCTAGTACAATAGCGTTTAGCTTTCCGCCTCACAAATTTCCCCTACTCGGCGCCTTCCACCGCGCCGGGTCACCCATGACCAAAGGGAGGTGGCATGAGTCGTCGGTATGAGACGGTGTACATCTTTGATAGCGCGCTGGACGAGCCGGCAATCAACGAAAAACTCAATCGCTTTCACGCCCTTCTGACCAAGGAAGGGAAAGGCACGCTTACGAACGTGTCGCATTGGGGCAAGCGGACGATGGCGTACAAGATCAAGAAGAAAGAGACCGGCTACTACGTCGTCGCGGAGTTTGCAGCGACGGGAGATCTGTTGCCGGAGTACGAGCGCGCGGTGAAGCTCGACGAGGGCGTGTTGCGCTTTCTCGTGGTCGAGGCCGCGAAGGAGCAGCCGAAGCCGGTGGTGGCCGCCGCCGTCGCCCCCGAGGAAGAAGAGCTGGAAGAGGAGGAAGCGTGAGACGTCCCGCCAAGACCTGTCCCGTGTGCGAATCCGGCGCGCGCGTGCTCGACTACAAGGATGACCGGACGCTGGGCCGCTTTCTCACGGAGCGCGGCAAGATTTTGCCGAGCCGGTTGTCGGGCATGTGCGCGCGTCACCAGCGGCAGCTGGCGACGGCGATCAAGCGCGCGCGCCAGCTGGCGTTGATTCCGTACATCAAGGGTCACACCGCATAGACACTCGCCAGTCGTGGTGGCGCCTGCTCCTGGCCCTGGTCGCGTTCGTGCTGTGGGCGCACCCGAGCCTGGTCGGCCTGCCCTGCGCGGCGCTCCTGTTCATCGCGCCGGGTTCGCAGGACCGACCGGGGGGAGGCTGGTCGCAGCCGATCGCGGGAATGATCGGCGCCGTAAGTCTCGCGTTGCTGGTGGTGAGCGGCACCAGCGGCAGCCGGCTCGCCGCGGTCACGAGCGCCTATATCGTGCTCGCCACGGCGGCGTTCGTCTCGTTCATGCTGCTCGCGCCACGGCCGATTCTGCAGCAGGCGCTGCGCTCGATTGTCGCCGCCGGGATCGCGACGGCGGTGCTCATCCAGGTGCTGTGGGCTCCGCAGCTCTTCCGCTTCGACGCGTGGGGCTCGCTCGCCTGGGAAGCGACGCGCCTGGCGAGCACCACGATGCGCACGATCGTGGAAGTCGCGCCCGAATCGTTCCCGGTCTACGAGCCGGTGGTGCGGTTTGTCAGCGTCACCTGGCCGGGCATGCTCGCGCTGCAAACCCTCGCCGGCCTGGCGCTCGCGTGGCAGCTGTATGTGCGCCTCGCACCACCCGCGGCGAATGCCGGGGCGGAAGCGCGGCCCGCGCTCGCGCGGTTCAAGGATTTCTACATGGGCGACGCGTGGGTATGGGGCATCGTCGCCTGGCTGGGCGTGCTGATTCTCCCGGTCTCCGGCGCGCTGCACGTCGCGGGCGCCAACGTCGGGCTCGTCGCGGGCACGTTGTACGTGCTGCGGGGCGCCGCGATTGTCGCGACCTTCGCCGAAGCATTCGGCGTGTCGGCGGTGGCGCTGGTGATCGCCGCGGCCGCAGCCGCGGCGCTCGCCGTGCCGCTGCTGTTCGTGCTGCCCGGGTTATGCACCCTCGGCATTACCGATACGTGGTACCAATACCGGCGCCGCCTGGCCGCCGCGCGCGGCGCGGGTCCAATACAACCTAAGGACTGACGATGGAAATCATTCTGCGGGAAGACGTGCAGCATCTGGGCAAAGTCGGCGAGGTGGTGAAGGTGAAGGACGGCTACGCCCGCAACTATCTCCTGCCCAAGGGGCTCGCCTACCCGGCGACCGACGCGAACAAGAAGAAGATCGCCTACGAGGGCGAGCGCGTCGCGAAGCAGCGCGCCGCCGAGAAAACGGCCGCGCAGACCGAAGCCACGCGGCTGGCCGACGTGCATCTCACCTTCGAGGTCAAAGTCGGCGAAGAGGAGAAGCTGTACGGCTCCGTCACCGCGAGCGACATCCAGCGCAAGCTCGAGGAGATGGGCATCCACGTCGACAAGCGCAAGATCGATCTGTCCGAGCCGATCCGCGAGCTCGGCGAGTTCAACGTCGGGATCAAGATCCACCCCGAAGTGCGGCCCGAAGTCCGGATCACGGTGGTGAAGGAGTAACGATCGTCGCGATCGCCTACGTCGACGGCCCGCGCTTCCGCCGCTCGCTGCTCGCCGCGGCGGACTGGGTGGCGGCAGGACGCGACGAGTTGAACCGCATCAATGTCTTTCCCGTCCCCGACGGCGACACCGGGACGAACATGTGCCTCACCCTCCGCGCCGTCGCGGGCGCGCTGCGCGATCTCGGCGATGGTGGCACGCGGTTGCCCCTCCCCTACGTCGCCGAGACGATGGCGCAGGCCAGCGTGCGCGGGGCCCGCGGCAACTCCGGCATGATGCTCTCACAGTTCCTCATCGGGTTCCGCGAAGGAATCGGCCAGCGGCTGCGCGCCAGCGCGAGCGATCTCGCGGCGGCCATCGCGCTCGGCTTCGAGCGGCTCCGCGCCTCACTCGACGAGCCGCTGGAGGGCACGATTCTCACGGTGGCGCGCGAGGCGGCCGATGAGGCCGGGCGCGCGCGTGGCGAATCGGACCTGCGCGTCTTCATGAGCCGGATCGTGAACCGGGCGGATGCCGCGCTCCAGCACACGCCCGAGCTGCTGGCCGCGCTCAAGAGCGCCGGGGTCGTGGACGCGGGCGCCAAAGGGTTCGTGCGGCTGCTGGAAGGTGTGAAGCGCCTCATAGAGGAAGGCCACATCGCCCAAGGCGCGGTCGACCGGCTGAGCGCGTCGACCAGCGCCGCCGCGCTAACAGAGGTCGCAGCGGAGCGCGACTATCGCTACTGCACCGAGCTGATGGTGCGCTCCCCGTCTCTGCCCGATCCAGCGGCGGTGCGCGCGGCGCTGCGCCCGCATGGCGGCTCGATCGTGGTCCTGGCCACGGGCGACTTGCTGAAAGCGCACCTGCATACGGACGCGCCGGATGCCGTCTTCCAGCTCGCGAGCACCTGGGGAACGCTCGAGTCGACCAAGGCGGACGACATGCGCGCCCAGCATCAAGCGCTGCAGACCCGCCGGCCGATCGCCTTCGTCACCGACACCGCCTCTGACCTCCCTGACGAGCTCGCGCTGCAGTACGACGTCGGCCTCGTGCCCACCCAGCTGATCGTGGAGGAGCGCTCCTACCGCGACCGCTTGGAGCTCACGTCGGGTGAGTTCTTCCGGCGGCTGCGGGCGGGGCTCGATGCCAGCACGTCGCAGCCGGCCCCTCAAGCGTTCACGGACGCCTACCAGGATGCGGTACGGGCGGCGGACCACGTCATCGCGATCATCCTGTCGAGCGCGCTGTCGGGGACGTTCGCGAACGCCGAGGCGGCCGCCCGCCGCTTCGATCCGGCGCGCGTGACGGTGGTGGACAGCCGCAGCGCCACGCTGGGGGAGGGCCTGCTGGTGGTGCGCGGCGTCGAGCTGGCGGCGGCCGGCTGGCAACCCGACGCGATCGTCCGCGAGCTGCAGCGCGTCCGGGCGCAATCAGGCGGTTTCTTCACCGTGGACAACCTCGAGCGGCTGGTGCGCTCGGGCCGCGTCGGGCGCGGCAGGGCCTGGCTGGGCACGAAGCTCAACCTGAAGCCGGTGATGGCGCTTACTATGGAAGGGAAAATCGAGCCGGTCGGCCGGGTGCGCGGCCGGAACGCGGCGCGGCAGCGTATTCTCGAGCTGCTGGACCGCGCGCTCACGCCCCGCCCCCGCGGGCTGCGACTCGGCATTGCGCATGGCGACATCCCAGAGTTCGCCGAGGCGCTGCGGGCGGAGCTGGTCGCTCGCTACCGGCCGATGCAGTGTCTGGTGAGCCCCGTCACGCCCGTGATCGCGGCGCACGCCGGGATCGGCGCCTGGGGCGTTTTCTATCAGAACGAGGACGGAACAAACGCGACGAGCACCGGCTATGACCAACCCTGACGGGACCGCGGTACTCTCACAGGTTGTTGACGCGCTGCTGGATCGCAAGGCGGTCGATCCGGTGATATTGGATCTACGGGGCTTGTGCGCGGCCACCGATTACTTCGTCATCGTATCCGGGACGTCGGCCGCGCATGTGCGCGGTATGGCGGACCATCTCATGACGGCACTCGCGCCGGGCGGGCTCAAGCCGCATCATGTGGAAGGGCTGGCGCAGGGACGCTGGGTCCTGCTCGACTATGTGGATTTCGTGGTGCACGTGTTTCATCCCGAGCTGCGGGAGTTCTACCAGCTCGAGCGCCTGTGGGGCGACGCTCCGGTGGTTGCCGCGGGCGACGCAGGCGGTTCAGGCGCGAAAGGATAAGGCGGCAATGCAACGGACCATCACTCGTCTGGCGGTGTTTGCGGCGCTGCTCACGGCGCAGCCGTTGGCTGCGCAGTACTTCGGTCAGAACCGCGTGCAGTACCGCAACTTCAACTTCCAGACGATTCAGACCGAGCACTTCGACATCTTCTATTACCCGGACGAGCGCGGCGGGGCGCTGGACGCGGCACGCATGGCCGAGCGTGCCTATGCCCGCCTGTCGCGCATTCTGCACCATCAATTCCAGAGCCGCAAACCGATCATCCTGTACGCGTCGCAGTCCGACTTCCAGCAGACCAACGTCGTTGACGCGAGTGGCGAAGGGCTGGGGGGAGTCACGGAATTCTTCAAGCACCGCGCCGTGCTGCCGTTCACCGGGTCGTACGCCGAGTTCGAGCACGTGCTGCAGCACGAGATGGTGCACCAGTTCCAGTACGACGTGTACAGCCGCGGGCGTCCCGGCGCCGGCGTGCAGACCCTCGTCAATGTCAATCCGCCGCTGTGGTTCATGGAAGGGATGGCCGAGTACCTGTCGCTGGGCCCGATCAATCCCGAGACGGCGATGTGGCTGCGGGACGCGGCGCTCGAAGGGCACCTGCCGACGATCGAGGAGATGACGAACGATCCGTACATCTTCCCCTACCGCTACGGGCACGCCCTCTGGGCCTACATCGGCGAGAAGTGGGGCGACGAGGTCATCGGCGAAATCCTGCAAACCTCCGCCACCTCGGGCATCGAGGCGGCGTTCAAGCGTGCGCTCGGCCGCTCGCTCGAGGATCTCTCCAACGACTGGCGCGATGCCGTCCAGACGACGTTTTTGCCGCAGCTGGGCGATCATTATCGCGCGCGCCGCATCGCGCAGCCGCTGCTGACCCAGCGCCACTCGCGCGGGCGCATCTTTCTCGCGCCGGCGCTGACGCCGGACGGCAAGGACATCGCCTACTTCGGAGATCAGGGCGGCTTTTTCATCGATCTTTGGCTGGCGGACGCCGAGACGGGCCGGGTCAAGCAGCGGCTCGTCAAATCGACTCAGAACAACAACTACGAGAGCCTGCGCTTCATCAATTCGGCCGGGGCGTTTTCCCCCGACAGCCGCTATTTCGCGATCGCCGCCAAACACAAGGACCGCGATGACCTCGTCATCCTCGACGTCAAGCGGGGCCGCGAGGAACGACGCATTAAGGTCGGACTGAGCGGGCTGCAGACGCCGCAGTGGTCACCCGATGGGCGGCAACTGGTCTTCACCGGCTTCAACAACGGATTCACCGACCTCTACATCATCAACCGCGACGGGACGGGGCTGCAGCAGCTGACGCACGACAAGTTTGCCGATCTGCATCCGTCATGGTCGCCCGACGGCAACACGATCGCTTTCGTGACCGATCGCGGTAGCGAAACGGACTTCGATCTGCTGCGCTTCAGCAACCTGCGGATCGCGCTGCTGCACCTCCATACCGGGACCATCGAGCTGCTCGGCAACATGGCGGCCGGGAAGAACATCAATCCGGTGTGGTCGCCGGACGGCCGTTCCCTGGCGTTCGTGTCCGACCGCACGGGCATCAACAACGTCTTCCTGTACGACCTGAGCGACGGCCAGATATATCAGCTGACCAACATGTACACGGGTGTGCAGGGCATCACGCCGCTGTCACCGGTGCTGACGTGGGCGTCACGTGCCGATCGCATGGCGTTCGTCTACTACGAGGACGGCCAGTACAGCGTGTACTCGGTGGAGAATCCGCGCTCGCTGCGGCGCGCGCCCTATCGTGGCCCCGCCGCGCCGCCCGTCGTCACGCTGCTCGCCGCCGAGGGGCTCGACACGATCGTTCCGGCTCCAACCATCGTGACGGCCGCGGCGTCAGCCAACGCGCTCGGCGGCACCGGCAGCCCGGTGGGAACCATCGCGGCGGGCGCCCCCCCCCCTCCGAGGTCATCCTCGATCTACCGTTCGTCCGGTGGATTCCGCCCGTCGGCGCTGCCGCAGCCCGCCGAGTCCACGGCGGTACCGCCCGCGGTGACGGTGCGCGCGCTGCTCGACTCTGCGACGCTGGCTTTGCCCGACACGAACGAGTTCACATTCAAGCCGTACAAGGTCCGCTTCACTGCCGACTACGTCGTGCGGCCGACGGTGGGATACGAGCGTGACAACTTCGGCCGCGGCTTCTTCGGCGGCACCGCCATCGCGCTCTCGGATATCCTCGGCAATCATGCCGTGTTGCTGGCGGGATCGATCAACGGCCGGATCAGTGAAGCGCAGTTCCTGGGTGTGTACATTAACCAGTCCCATCGCATGAACTGGGCAGGTGGTTTCTCGCAGGATCCGCTGTACTTCTACGGCGGCAGCGACTGGACGAAGGTGGAGGATCCGAACAGCCCGGGCGACACGCTCCGTGTGTTCTCGTCGCGCACCCGCCGCTTTGTGATTCGCGACGCGTTCACCGAAGCGTACTACCCGTTCAGCCGCTTTAACCGCCTCGAGCTGGGGCTGCATGCCGTCAACATCGCGGAAGCGACGCTGGCGCTACAGACGGCGTTCGACGACAGTGGCAAGGTCGTCGGTCAGCAGATCATCACCGGCGGCGGTCCGTCAGCATCGTTCATTCAGCCGTCGCTGGCGCACGTCCACGACAACACGTTGTTCGGCTATGTCGGCCCGTTCGCCGGGTCCCGTTCGCGCTTCTCCATCGCCCCCGCGTTCGGGTCGTGGCAATTCACCAACGCCCTCGTGGACTACCGGCGGTACATTTTCTTCCGCCCGTTCACGATCGCGTTCCGCGGCATGACGTTCGGACGCTTTGGCCGCGACGCCGACCGCTTCCCGATCTTCGTCGGCAATACCGACATGATTCGCGGCTATACGGCCGGCTCGATCCGTAACCACGAGTGCGTCGCCAATCTCGCCTCGAGCGCCAATTCGCAGACCGGATGCGCGGAGCTGGACCAGCTGATCGGCTCCAAGGTGGCGGTCGGCAATGTGGAGCTGCGCTTCCCGCTGACACGCAGCCTGGTGCTGGGGTTCCTCCCCGTCGGTTTCCCGCCGATCGAAGGCGCGTTCTTCTACGACATCGGCATGGCGTGGAACGATGCGAGCACGGTCAAATGGAATCGGTCCGCGAGCGATGACCCGCGGCTCGTGAGGACGCCGCTGCGGAGCTGGGGTGGCTCGATCCGCGCCAACGTGTTCGGCCTGCTGATCATGCGACTCGATTACACCAAACCGCTCGACCGAGCGGGGATCCACGCGTACTGGACCATCAGTTTAGGTCCGACGTTCTAACTCCGCTTCACTAAAACAGTTGCAATGGCCTCGCCGGTTGTCTATTTTGTCCGGCGAGGCCATTTGCCCATCTCCCGTTTCCTTCTCTTCGCGATTGTTACGCTATGGGGTTGTGGCTCCCAGGCGCCGGCGGCCGTGTCGTCCCAACAACAATCGCCACAACGGCTTAGTCAGCTACAGCTCCTGGCGCGCTCGCCCGGCGTCGCGATCCGGCTACTCGCCAAGGGTGGGACGCCGCAGCTCTACCGCCTCCCCCGGCTCACGGCGGTCGAGGGCGTCCTGCGCGGCAAGCTCCCCCCTGTCGAACGGGTGGTTGGTCTCGATCCAGAATCGGAATTCCTCTTTGTAACGACCGCTAAGCACGAGCTGCTGGCGGTCGATCTCGGCAGCGGCCGGGTCGATACGGTGGCCGTGGCGATCGCGCAGGCGGCGCTCGGTCCGGATGGCACGCTGTACGCCGTGGATACGCTGCGCCACGTGATCTCGCTGTCGCGCCGCACGCGCTTCACGTGGCCACAACCGCTGACCGCGCTGCCGCGCGATCTCTTCGGGGCCACCGATCAACACCTCGTCGGCGTCATCCCGCAGGACCGGCTCCTCATCGCTGCCGCCGATCAGCCTCCGACGGTGCGCCCGATCGCCGCGGGCGGCGACGTCACGGCGAGCCGCTGGGGCGACCTCGTCGCGGTGGCCAGCGACTCAGGCGTCACCTTCTACGACCCGCTCGGCCGCCGCGATCCGGCGTTCGTGAAGCTCGCGGATGCGCCGCGCGCGCTGGCGTTCTCGCCGTCCGGCCACCGCATCTACGTCGCCAGGCGCAACGTGCCCGGGCTCGCCGTCATCGATCGCTACGAACGCACGGAGATCGACGGCGTCGCGCTCCCCGGCCCTGTCGCGGCGTTGCGCCTCGACCCCCTCGGCCGCTGGCTGCTCGCCCGCCCCGCGGTCGGTGATTCGGCATGGATCGTCGATCTGCCGATCAAGCGCCACACCGGCATCGTGCCGACGCAATGGCGTGCCGATTTGCCGGCCATCTCGCCCGACGGGATGCTGATCTACCGCCGCGGCAAGGATGTCGTGTCGGCGCGGCCCGATTCACTGACGGACGTCGGGAAGGTGACAAACGGCGCGGCAGACATCTGGATCCTGACCACGTGGCTGCCGCGCGGGGTGCCGGCCAATCCGGTGAGCGCGGCGGCCGCCGAGAGCGCGGGCGCCGGTGCGGAAGGCCCGCTGTACGTGCAGGTATCCACCTCGCAGAATCCCGAGTGGTCGGGGCATCTCGCCGACGATCTCACGCGGGCGGGACTGGCTGCGCGCGTCCTCGCGCCACAACATCCCGACGACGGCTATCGCGTCGTGCTCGGTCCGTATGCGACGCGCGCGCAGGCCGAAGCCACAGGCCGGCGCCTGGGCCGGCCCTTCTGGATCTACCAACCGTCACAGTGAGCACGTTCCGCCAGCTGCCGCTCTCGCGGCTCGGTCACCTCGTTCCGCCGCTCATCGACGGTGCCGCGCTGGTCGCGCTGATGCCGGTCACCGACGACCTGCAGTGGGCGGCGAAAGCCGCGTGGGACATCGGCCGCATCGCCGCACGGGACGGACGCCGCGTTGCGCTCGTCGATCTGTGCCTCGAGCATCCCGCGCTGCACGAGATCACGGGCCTGGCGAGCACCGAAGGGATCGTCGATGCCTTCGAGTATGGCGTTTCGCTGAACAAGGCGGCGCACGAGGTGACCGGAGTCTTCATCATTCCCGCGGGCTCTGTCACCGCGAATCCGGCTGAGGTCTACGGTCACGCGCGCTGGCGGAAGTTGCATGCCGGGTTCCGCTCGGAAGGAGCGCTGCTGCTCGCGTTTCTGCCGGCGTCGGGACTGGCGCAGCTCGCGGCCGATCCTGATGGCGTGATCGTGCTCGCACCGGAGGGTGTCACCGCGGAGTTCGCGATCGGACGCGACGTCCCGCTGCTCGGAGTCGTGCGCGATCGCTGGCTGCCATCGACTGGCGGCGGGCGCAGCTCGCCGCCACCAATGACGGTGCCCGTCGTGGTCGAGCCGCGCCGCGGGCCTCGCGTCGTGCTGGTGGCACTGCTGGTGGCGGCGTTAGCGGTGGGAGGATGGACGCTGCTCGCGCGAGCGCGCGAGTCAGCCCTCGTCGCTCCCCCTCCCCCCGCTCCCCACACTATGCCCGCACCTGCTCCCAGCTCCCGGCTCCCTGCTCCTCCGAAACCCGACACTCTCGGTTGGACCATTCAGCTCGCGGCATACGCGTCCATGGACAAGGCCCTCGCTCACGCGGACAGACTCGCCGCCGATGCGGGTGTGCCGGCACTCGTGACGCCGGTGCCGCAGAGCGGGAACCGAGGCACCGTCTGGTATCGCGTCCTCGCGGGATCGTACGCGACGCGGGCCGCTGCCGGCAACGCACGGGCGCAGCTGTGGCGTCGCAGCATCGTCGCGGAAGGCATCGGCGATTTGCTGCTCGCTCCGTATTCGTATCACGCGCCGGCGGGCGCGACACTCGACATGCTGCGCCGCCGCGGCCTCCCGGCGGTGCGCTGGTCCAACGGCGTCATCCTGCTGGGCGCCTTCGCGGCACCGGACCAGGCGGCGTTTACCCAGGCGGCACTCAAGCGCGCCGGTGTGCGCGCGAACCTACTCCCTCGCATGGGGACACCATGAGACTGAGCAGGCTCGAGCTCTCGGGCTTCAAGTCGTTCGCCGGATCGGTGGAGCTGCCATTCGAGCAAGGCGTTACCGCCATCGTGGGGCCGAACGGCTGCGGCAAGTCGAACATCTCCGACGCGGTGCGCTGGGTGCTCGGCGAGCAGTCGCCCCGCCTGCTGCGCGGGGGAAAAATGGAAGACGTGATCTTCCAGGGATCCACCGGCCGCCGGCCCACCAATGTCGCGGAAGTGTCGCTGGTCTTCGATAACTCCGACGGCACCCTGCCGATCGCGTATCAGGAAGTCGTGGTCACGCGTCGCCTGTCGCGTTCCGGTCAGAGCGAATACATGCTGAATCGTTCGCCGGTACGGCTCCGGGACATCCAGGACCTGTTCCGCGGCACCGGTCTCGGCGCCGATGCCGCGGTCGTGATGGAAGCGAAGATGATCGAGGCGCTGCTTTCCGAGAAAGCCGAGGAGCGGCGGGCGTTGTTCGAAGAAGCGGCGGGCATCGGTTTGTATCGGGACCGCAAGAAGAGCACCGAGCGCCGGCTCGAGGAGACGGCGGCCGATCTCGCCCGCCTCGAAGATCTCATCGCCGAAGTGCAGACGCAGGTCCGCAGTCTCGCCCGCCAACGCGGCCGAGCCGAACGCCACGGCAAGATGATCGAAGAGCGCTTCGGGATCGCGATGACGCTGGTACGCCGGGAGATCGAAGACTTCGATCTATCGCTGGGGTCGCTGGGCGTGCGCGCGCGCGAGCTGGCGGAGGCGCTCCCCGCGGCGCGCGCGCGCCTGAGCGATGCCGAGCGGCAGCGCGAGGCTCGCGTGCAGGCGCGCCACACCGGCGAAGCGCGGCGCACCGAAGTCGAGCGGCGGCTCGGCGACGCGAAGCTCGAGGTTGGCCGGTTGGAGAGCGACCTCGCACTGGCGGCTGAGCGCCTGGGCAACGCGGGGCAGCGGCGTCAGACCGCCGCCGACGAGCGCGTGCAGGCCGAACGCCGGGCGGCGCAGGCGGAGCGCGAGCATGAAGCGGCGGCCGCCGAGCGCAGTGCGGCCGAGCGCGATCTCGCCGCCGTACAGAGCGAGCTGGGGGCCCGAACCGGAGAAGAGGACGACGTGCGCGGCCGTCTCACGGCGGAGCGGCTCGCCGTGCGTGCGCTCGAAGAGGGGCTGCAACGCCGCGCCGAAACCGCGCGGGCGCTCGAGATCGAAGGGGGGGCGTTGGACCGGGAGCGCAGCGAGCTGCGCGAGCAGCTGACGCTTGCCACCGCCGAGCGGCAGGACCATGAGGCCGCCGCCCAGGCTGCCGCGCGCGATGCCGCTGCCGCCGCACAGCGCGTCAACCGCGATGCGCAAGCCGCCGTTCGGGCTGTGGAAGCATTGCAGCATGCACGCCGGCACGTCGCCACGCTGCATGAACAGGAGATGAGTGCCCGATCGGCGCGGCGTCAGACGGAAGCCGCGCTGGCGCAGCTCGAGGCGCGACGTGACGCCCTCAGCGAGCTGGACCGCGAGCACGTAGGTCTCGCGCCGGCGGCGGCGGCACTGCTCAAAGCGCGTCTGCCCGGTGTGCTGGGACCACTCGCCGACTACGTGCGGACCAGCCGGCGCGATGCCGAGCTGGCGGAGCGGCTGCTCGGGGAATGGCTGCACGCGGTGCTGGTCCGCGATGCGTCCGCCATCGAGGCCATCAGCGCGTGGCACGCGGAAACGCAGCCTGGACCGCTGGTGCTACTGCCCTCCGTCCCGGGCCCGCGGCTCGGCGCCGATGGCCACCCGCTGCAGGACGAGCTGCGCGTGGACGGGCCCGCGGCGGCGTGGGTTCGCGCGTTGCTCGCCGGCCACGAGGTCATCGGGAGCGGCGCGCTGCGCCGTGCCAACGGCGCCGTGTTCCTCGACAGCGGCACGCCGGCCGCCGGACCGCTCCAGCGCCGCGCCGAGCTGGAAGCGCTGGAGAAGGAAGTGCGCGACGCCCAGAGCAATCTCGACCGCGCGCGCGCGACCGAGGAGTCGACCGTGAAGGAACTGTCGGCGGCGGAAGCGAGTCTCACGACGGCGGGACAGAACGCCGAGCAGGCGCGCCACGCCGAGTTGGAAGCCGGTGCGGAAAAGGGCGAAGCCGATCGGGGCCTCATCCATGCGCGCCGCCAGGCCGAAGAAGCGAGCGCGCAGGTCGAGCGCCTCACGCGCCGCCTCGCGGAAGTCGAAACGCGGCTCGGCGCGGTCCACGTCGAGCTGCAGGAGCGTGAGATGGAGCGCCTGCGCTCCGCCGAACAGCTCGGGGCCGAGCGCGCGGGGCTCGCCGACCTCGAAGCACAGCAGGAAGCGGCACGCGAGCAGCGCGTGCGCTGGCAGGTCGAGGCGGCGCAGGTCGAGGCGCGCTTGGCCGCTGCCGCCGAGCGCGCCGGTCGCGCGAATACGGATGCGACGGCTTCCCGCGAACAGGCAGGGGCTCGCGCCGAGGAGATCGCCCGGATCGAGCGCGAGACGGCGGTGCTCACGACGCAACGCGCACAGTGGGCAGACACGCTGCAGGAGCGTCGCCTGGCACTGGTCGAGCTCGAGACCGCCGCCAGGGATGCCGAGGCGAATGTCGGCATGACCGACGCCGATCTCGGCCAGGCCGAGGGCGCCCTCGATCAGGCGCGGAAGGCGCTCGCCGCCCTGGGCGAGGAGGAGCACCGGCTGCAGCTCGAGCGCACCGAAGTCGAGGGGCGCAAGCGCGGGCTGGTGGAGCGCGTCGAAACCGAATGGCGCAAGCCGCTCGACAAGCTGCTCGCCGAAGCGCCCGAGGTCTCGGGAGACATCGAGTGGCTGCGGCAGGAGAACGACCGGCTGCGCGGCGCCATCGACGCCGTCGGGCCGGTCAACGCCCTGGCCGTCGAGGAGCACGCGGAAGAGACCAAGCGCCTCGAGTTTCTCCAGACGCAGCGCGACGATCTCGTGACCGCCCGCAATTCGCTGCAGCAGGCGGCGCGTGAGATCGATCAGACGGCGAAAGCGCTCTTCCTCGATTCGTTCGCCAAGGTCCGGGAGCATTTCCGCTCGGTGTTCCAGACGTTGTTCGGCGGCGGCGAATGCGATGTCCGTCTGGCAAACGAAGACGAGCCGCTGGAAAGCGAAATCGAGATCCATGCGGCGCCGCGGGGCAAACGGACACAGCGCATTCACCTGCTGTCCTCCGGCGAGCGCACCCTCGTCGCGGTCTCGCTGCTGTTCGCGATTTTCCTCGCCAAGCCGAGCCCGTTCTGCCTACTCGACGAGGTGGACGCCCCCCTGGACGACGCCAACGTCGGCCGCTACGTGCGCCTGCTGGCGGAGTTCAAGGATCAGACACAGTTCATCGTCATCACGCACAATCCGAGGACGATGCAGGCGGCCGATGCCGTCTACGGTGTCACGATGCAGGAGCCGGGTGTCTCGACGATCGTCGGGGTCCGCCTCGGCCAGATGGAACCTGTGTAGCGTCGATGCGGCGGTTCTTCTGGATCGTATTCCTGCCTGCTGGGTTGGCTGCGCAGCGGCCCGCGGTTTCTCCCGTACTGCCACAACTCTTGCAACGCGTGCAAGACACCACCGTGTCGGTTTGGCTCTTCGCCCGGCCGGGCGTCCCGCTCGACGCGCTCAGTGATCGCGTAACCGCCTCCGGCGCGCGGGTGCGCGTGCACAGCCGCTGGCTCAATGCCATCAGTGCCGATGTGCCCAGCGCCGCGCTCCGCATGCTGCTTCAGGATCGCGATTTGCGCCGTGTTCAGCCGCTGGGGCGATTCCGCGTGCCTGCCGATCGCCGCCGCGCCCTCGAGGTGCTGCGGTCGCCGACGGGCGGCGCGGACACCTGCCCGGCCGGCGGCGATCCCGTGTACGGTCCCTCCGACATGCCCTATCGGCGCCTGCATTTGCGGCCGCTTTCCGACCGCGGCCATCGCGGTGCCGGGGTGCGCGTCGGCATTCTCGACACCGGTTTCGACACGCAGAACCCCGCGTTCACCACCGTCACCGTCACCGCGCAGCACGACTTCGTGTTCAACGACAACGTCGTGCGCGACGAACCAGGCAAGGACGTCGCCGGCGCCCAGTTCCATGGGACGGCCGTCTGGTCGCTCTTTGCGGGTGACGTTCCGGGACGGCTGCGCGGCATCGCGCCGGACGCGACCTATCTGCTCGCCAAGACCGAGGACGTCAGAACCGAGACGCGCGTTGAAGAAGACAACTACGTCCACGCGCTGGAGTGGGCGGATTCAATCGGCGTCGACATCGTCTCTTCGAGCCTCGCGTATCTCATCTTCGATAACGGGTTCAGCTACGCGCCATCCGACCTCAACGGCGACATCGCGGTGACCACCGTCGCGGTCGATGCGGCGGCTCGACGGGGGATCATCGTCGTGACCGCCGCCGGCAACGAAGGGCCGGGGTTCCGCACGGTCTGGACGCCGGGCGACGCCGATTCGGCACTCACCATCGGCGCCGAAGATTCACTCGGCGGCATCGCGTTCTTCTCGAGCCGCGGGCCGACCGCCGACGGCCGGCTCAAGCCTGACTTCACCGCCCCCGGCGTGGCCGTCTGCGTCGTTACCGGGCCCGGTGCGCTGTTGCGCGAAGCGGGCACGTCGTTCGCCACGCCGCTCACCGCCGCGGGCGTCACTCTCATGAAGGAGCTACTCCCGACGCTCGGACCGATCGCGATGCGCGACACGTTGCGCGCGTTCGCATCCCACCGCGCTTCACCCGATTCCACTTTCGGCTGGGGCAGCCCCGACTTCGCCGCATCGGCCGGGCTCGCCCCGCACCTCAATGCCCTCGCGCCCGTCGTCAGCCCGCTCACGACGATCACACCGACTTTTTCCTGGGATGCCGGAACGCTGTCCGGCTCGACGGTGACGTACCGGCTGCGGATCGCGCGCGACAGCTCGTTCGCGAATGTCGTCCTCGACACCGCGCTGGGGACCGCGCTGTCGTTCGACCTGACTCGCCCGCTGAAAGGCGCGTCCATCTTCTGGCGCGTGGACGGGCGGGCGGACACGGGCGACACCGCAAGCACGCCACGCGTTGGACCACTCCTGGTACCGCCGTGGGCGGTTCTGACCTCGCTCAGCGCACCGGGCGGTGCCGTCACCGACTCCGCCCAGCCGACCTTCACGTGGGACCCGGTGGCGGTGTCCTCACCGCCTGGTCCCTTCACGTATGACTTGCAGGTGCAGCGCATCGTGACGGGACTGTTCGACTTCGGCATCGCCGGCCTGCGGGATACGAGCTTCACCCTCCCGCAGCCGCTCGAGCGCAACACGGCGTATCGCTGGATCCTGGTCGTGCACGCCGGTTCCGATACCAGCATGATCAGGAGCCAGGGCTCGTTCCTCGTGGTGGACGGAGGGATGCCGACGTCGACGTTGCTGTATCAGAACTTCCCCAACCCCTTCCCCGCCGCCGGACGCGATTCTACGTGCCTGTGGTTCGACGTCGCCACGACCGGCATGGTGGAGCTCGATATTCTGGACCTGCGCGGCAACCACGTGCGGCACTTTATCCCCGGGCCCGATTTCCCGGCAATCCTGCCCGCGGGCCGCTACGGCCGCGGCTCGTCGGGGGGCGGGGGGGGCGGAGGGATCTGCGATCCGCGCCTGATGTGGGACGGCCGGGCTGATGACGGGCACCCGTTGCCCGCCGGCGTATATCTCGCCAAGCTCAAGGCGCCCGGGTTGCTGGTGTTCAAGCGAATCGTCTTCAGGGGAAGGTGAGTATGGAACTCGTCACCGTCGGCACCGGCACAGTCGCACCGTCGGCCCGTCGTACATGCCCCTGTCACTGGGTGGCGCGCGGCGATCTGCGCATGCTGCTCGACTGCGGCGCCGGCTCGCTGCACCGGCTGGCGGAGTTCGGGTTGCCGTGGCATCAGGTGACGCACGTCATCCTCACGCACTTCCATCCCGACCATTGGGGCGAGCTGCCGATGCTCGTGTACGCGCTCAAGTACACGACGGAGCCGCCGCGCCGCGAGCCGTTCGTGATCCTCGGCCCTCCCGGCGTCGTGCAGCTGCTGCGCACGCTGGCTGAGGGGTATGGTCACTGGCTGCTCGATCCCGGCTTCCCGATCGGCATTCTCGACGTGCGCGACGGCGAGCCGTTCCCGCTGAACGCCGATGTCAGCCTCGAGACCTTCCCGGTGCCGCATACGACCGAGAGCGTCGCACTCTCGCTGGTTGCGCCTGAGGGGCGCCTCGTGTACACCGGCGATACCGGGCCCAGCTCCGAACTGGCCCGCTGGGCCGGCGGCTGCGACCTGCTGTTGGCGGAGTGCTCGCTGCCCGAGGCGAGAGCGATGGACACCCATCTCACTCCCGAACGTGCCGGGGAGCTGGCGAAAGAGGCGGCCGCGAAGCGCTTAGTCTTGACGCACTTCTATCCCCCTGTAGAAACTTCGGACCCGGCAAAGCTCGCCGGCACGCGCTTCGCCGGGCCGGTCACCGCCGCGAAAGACGGCGATCGCTTCACCATCGGAGATGGGAGACGCTAGTTGTGCTGATCGTGATGCGTCATGGCGCTACGCGCGACGAGGTCGAGAAGGTCATCTCTGTCATCGAGGAGATGGGCTATCAGGCGCAGCCCATGCCCGGGGTGCAACGCACCGCGGTCGGTCTCGTCGGAAACGATGGGCGCGTCGATGCCTCGCGCCTCGAAGGCTTGCCCGGCGTTCATGAGGTCATTCACGTCTCGCAGCCGTACAAACAGGTCAGCCGCGAGTGGAAGGCTGATCCAACGGTGGTCCGTCTGGCGGGTGGCGTGGCGTTCGGCGGCACCGAAGTCGTCGCGATCGCGGGGCCGTGCTCCGTGGAGAGCGAGCGGCAGATCGTCGAAGCAGCGCGACAGGTAAAAGAAGCGGGCGCGGTGGTGTTGCGCGGCGGCGCGTGGAAGCCTCGCAGCTCCCCCTACTCGTTCCAGGGATTGGGCAAGCCGGGTCTGCGGCTGCTGGCCAAGGCCCGCGAAGAAACGGGGTTGTTGATCTGCACCGAGGCGATGGACGAAACGGGGCTTGGCTGGGTCGCCGAGATGGCGGACATCGTGCAGATCGGTGCGCGCAACATGCAGAACTTCTCGCTCCTCAAGGTCGCCGGGCGCTGCGGCAAGCAGGTGCTGCTCAAGCGCGGCATCAGCGCGACGGTGCAGGAGCTGCTGCTGTCGGCGGAGTATTTATTGGCCGAAGGCAATCACGACGTGATTCTGTGTGAGCGCGGCGTGCGCGGCTTCGATCCCGCGACGCGCAATCTGTTCGATCTCACGGCGATTCCGGTCGTGCACAAGCTGTCGCACTTGCCGATCATCGCCGATCCGTCACACGGCACGGGCCTGCGCGACAAGGTGATCCCGATGGCGCGCGCGGCGGTCGCGGCCGGCGCTGACGGCATCATGGTGGAAGTGCACCCCAACCCCGAGGAAGCGCTGTCGGACGGCGCGCAGTCGCTGTTCCCCGATCAGTTCGCGCAGCTGATGCGCGAGGTCCGCATTATCGCCGAGGCCATAGGGCGACGGGTGGCGGAGCCGGCAGCGGTAGGGGCATGAAGGTTGGAATGTTGGAAGGTTGGACGGTTGGAATGCTGCTTTTCCTTCCAACCTTCCAACCTTCCAACCTTCCATCCCAGGATCCATTACCCATCCTCGACCGAGCCTCCGCATCCTTCGATACAGTCCGGACTCTCCAGGCCGACTTCGTCCAGATCATC
>Ga0137365_10001041_pt1 | contig 20837 bp, 20 predicted proteins | sample SagtaG_9_FD_104799 | JGI IMG/M metagenome (GOLD analysis project Ga0137365, IMG submission 104799) | Vadose zone soil microbial communities from Sagehorn Ranch, Mendocino, California, USA - Sage1_L_40_16 metaG | ecosystem: Environmental > Terrestrial > Soil > Vadose zone | place: USA...
AGATGTTTTGGATTTGCCGCGTTATGGATGTATCAATGTACATGCGTCTTTGCTGCCGCGTTGGCGCGGCGCGGCGCCGATCAACGCTGCGATCTTGCATGGGGATGAAGAGACAGGCGTCACCATCATGAAAATGGATGTAGGACTCGACACAGGTCCCATTCTTACACAGAGATCCATTCGCCTCACACGGGATGATACGGCTGCTTCCGTTATTGAAACGTTATCCCATCTGGGTGCGGATTTGCTGATCGAGACTCTGCCTAATTATTTATCCGGGAAAATCCAGCCTATGCCTCAACCCGAAGAAGGCGCAACGTATGCGCCGATGCTCAAGAAAGAAGAGGGTCGACTTGACTTTACACGTTCTGCTGATGAACTGGAGCGACGCGTCCGTGCGTTCAATCCGTGGCCCGGCGCGTTCATGGATTTCGATGGGACATTGCTCAAAATCCATCGCGCACATGTGGAAGATGGAGGTGCAGAGGCAGGGCAGAGACTCATTTATCGAGATCAGCCCGCGGTCGGCGCGGGGGGCGGGCTTCTCATCCTCGATGAAGTGCAACCTGCGGGAAAAAAATCCATGAGCGGAAAATCCTTTTTAGCAGGTGCGCGTCATTGGGCGTAGCGCGTTGATGGTGGCGGGGTTTCATATTTCTGCATCAAATCGATTCAATGGAGAGTATTATGTTTAATTACAAAGTGTTCGTTGCAGAATTGATCGGAACTTTTGCACTGGTGTTTGTAGGTGCGGGGGTCAGTATGTATAGCGCCGGGTTGCTGGCGGTTGCTCTGGCTCATGGCTTGACGCTGGCGGTATTTGTCTATACCTTTGGACATATTTCAGGCACGCATATTAATCCCGCAGTGACGTTTGGTCTCGCCTTGAATGGGACAGTGAAATGGAGCGAGGCTCTTGTGTATTGGATTGCCCAGTTTGCTGGCGCGATTTTAGCCGCGTATGCTTTGCGTGCGTTTGTAGGTCTTGTGAGCACGGAGGCATTTAGCGCAGCACAGACGACTGGCGTTCTCACAGACAAGTTTCCTTATTATGCGCTCGGCGTTGAAGCCTTGTTGACATTCTTCCTAGTCAACACAGTCCTTCATACTGCTGTCTCTGGTAAGGGTGGTCCAATGGCGGGTTGGGCAATTGGCACAACCTTGGCAATTGCCATTCTTGCTGGAGGTCCACTTACGGGTGCGTCGTTAAATCCTGCACGCACATTTGGACCGGCGGTTGTTGCTGGCGCGGCAGGTAAAGGGACAATGTATCTAGTTTATTTTGTTGGTCCGTTGTTGGGTGCTGCACTGGCAGTAGGTATTTTTAAACTACTTAATACAGTTGAAGCAGCTCCAGATCTTGAGCCAATACCGGATGTTGCCGAAGCCCCGACTGATGAATAGCCTGCAGCGGGGAAGGCTGTGGAAGAAAGACACCTGCAAAGAAAACAACAAAGGATAAACAGCATGGTCTCCGCCATTTTTGGTGGGGACTTTTTGTTATAAAATTAAGATGAGGTGGAGGCGGTAGCACAATCCGTCGAGGATAATGGAATATTTATTTTGTCCTGCGTTTTCAGGAACATATGCTTTGGATGTTCCAGTCATCCGACCCAAAGTCGCTGAGACAGCCGCGCTCGGGGCGGCCTATGCGGCGGGGCTGGCAGTTGGTTTTTGGAAAAACTACAACGAATTGCGCGAATTGGGGCAAGGACAAAGAATGGGATCCAACAATGGACGAGAACACACGAAAGAAGTTATACTCAGCCTGGAAAAAGGCTATCACACGTACGTTCGACTGGGTTGAATAAGAATCTCAAAATTTATGAACCGTAACGAAATCCTTTCTGCGCTTAAGAATAAACCTGATGTATCTGTGTTGATCGTTGGCGGAGGCATCAATGGAATCGGCACATTTCGTGATCTTGCCTTGAATGGCGTGGACGTCTTGCTCGTTGAGAAAGGCGATTTTTGTTCAGGCGCGAGCGCGGCTTCCTCACACATGGCACATGGAGGCATTCGCTATCTGGAAAACGGAGAGTTTCGTCTCGTCCGTGAAGCGGTCCAGGAGCGCAATCGTTTATTGCAGAATGCGCCGCACTTTGTAAAACCTCTTCCCACTACCATTCCCATTTTTAAACGATTCTCCGGTTTGCTGAATGCACCGCTCAAATTTTTTGGTTTTTTGGATAAACCTTCCGAGCGCGGTTCGCTGGTCATCAAACTTGGCTTGATCATGTATGATACCTATACCGGAAAGCAGCATACAGTTCCACGACACCAATTCCTTTCCCGAAAAAATTCACTGGCCAAGTGGAAACAACTTAATCCCAATATTGTCAATACAGCCGTCTACTATGATGGCGCGATCTTGCAACCTGAACGCTTGGCAATTGACTTGATTCTCGATGCCGAATCTGAAAGCCCGAACGCACGTGCGCTTAACTATGTAAGTATGGTCGGTGGAAGTGAAGATACCATTATCCTGCGTGATGAGCTGACTGATGAAACCTATGATGTGCACCCAAAACTTGTCATCAATGCCGCAGGTCCGTGGATCGATTTCACCAATCGCAAACTTGGTTTGTCCACGCGCTTCATTGGCGGTACAAAGGGTTCGCATATTGTTGTCAAACATGATGAACTTCGCAAGGTCATCGGCGATCATGAATTTTTCTTTGAAAATGAAGATGGTCGCATTGTGCTCATCTTTCCCCTTTATGACCGTGTGTTGATCGGCACGTCGGATATTCCTATAGAACACACTGAAGAAGTTCAATGTACCAATGAAGAAATTGACTATTTTTTGAATTTGACGCGCCGTATCTTTCCCAGCCTAAGCCTGACTCATGAAAACATCGTTTTTCAATTCTCGGGCGTTCGTCCGTTACCTCGCTCCACGGCAAAAACAGTTTCACAGATCTCGCGCGATCACAGTATTGAGGTGCTCAGTGGTGATTGGACAAATCTACGCTTCCCGATCTATTCCCTCGTCGGTGGCAAATGGACATCTTTCCGCGCGTTCTCAGAACAAGTGACAGATAAGGCATTGGCTCATCTTGGTTTGTCACGTCAAAAAGATACTCGTTCGTTGCCAATTGGTGGTGGGCGTGGCTATCCACGTGACCCAGGCGAGATGAGACGTCAGATCGAAAGCCTCTCCGCATGGACAGGTGTGACGCGCGAACGGTTAAAGATATTATTCGAGCGTTACGGCTCGCGTGCGGAAACTATTGCTACGTACATGAACGGTGGCACTGACTTTATTCTTAAGTCTTTACCTGATTTTACGCTTCGAGAGATCATCTTCCTTGCACAACATGAGAAGATATGTCGTCTCGATGACTTTGTGCTCCGGCGTTCTATGCTCGCAATGTTAGGCCGCGTCACCGGTGACATGATAGAAGAACTCGCAAGAGCTCTTGGAAATGCACTTGGCTGGGATGAGGAACAGACAGCGGCTGAGGTAGCACGTACTTTATTAATCTTGGCAGACAGGCATGGGGTTCAATTATGACGCGGAGCGGATGGTAAAATTGTGCGCCGTATGAACCTCTCCATTATCGTTCCCGTTTATAAAGGGGAAACTCTTATAGAGCCACTCGTTGTACAGCTCACTAAGACATTACCAGCATTTACAAAAAAATATGAAATTATTCTTGTCAATGATGGCAGCCCCGATAACAGCTGGTCATTGATCCAAAGTTTGGCGCACAAATATAAATGGGTGAGGGGAATTTGTCTGATGCGCAATTATGGGCAGCATAATGCCACATTATGTGGTATCCGTGCGGCGCGTTATGAGGTAGTAGTAACGATGGATCAGGATTTGCAACATCCACCTGAAGAAATCCCTTTGTTATTGGGAAAACTTGAGGAGGGATATGATGTGGTGTATGGCGCGCCAAAGAAATTGCCCCAAGGTTTCATTCGTAACCTGCTAACCGCGAGTATTAAACGGATTCTTGCCAACACAATGGGCGTTCCCTCGGTGAAGAATATCTCTGCCTTTCGGGCGTTTCGGACTGATTTGCGGGAAGCTTTTGCCAATTTCCAAGGCCCGACCCTTATATTGGATGTTTTACTCTCATGGGGCAGTGTTCGTTTTATATCAATACCAGTCAATATTGCACAGGCACAGCATTCAAACTATGATTTTAAGGCCTTGGTCAAAGTGGCATTGTTGATTCTTACCGGATACAGTACAAAGCCTTTAAGATTGGCAAGTTGGATTGGTTTTGCCATGACGATCTTTGGGCTGGGTGTATTCATTTATGTACTTTTTATATATTTTTCAGCGGGCAGTTTGCCTGGCTTTCCCTTTTTAGCATCGATCATTGCATTATTTAGTGGTGCACAACTCTTCGCTCTTGGCATTTTCGGCGAATATCTGGCGCGTATGTTCGATCGAAGCACGGATCGACCTACTTATATTGTTTATGAGATGGTGGACAAATGAATGTTGTTATTCTCCAGCCATCTTATATTCCCTGGCGTGGCTATTTTGACCAAATCCGCCGCGCTGACCTGTTCATCTTTTACGATGATGTGCAATATGATAAACATGGCTGGCGTAACCGCAATCAGATCAAGACCCCTCAAGGGAAACAGTGGCTGACAATCCCTGTTCACAGCAAAGGAGTAACTGAGGGGATTGTCATCAAAGATGTGCGCATTGATTGGTCAAAGCCCTGGGCGAATAATCATCTCAAAGCGCTGACCTTTGCTTATAACAAGTCTCCTTATTTTAAGGATTACTTGTCCTGGTTGGAATCTTTTTACAATCGCCGCGATGAATGTCTTGCGGATTTTACAATAGAGACTACGATCCTTCTTAGCCGCCAATTGGGTATTACCTCGACACGTTTCTTGCGCTCCTCAGAACTGGCTGGTATTGATGGTGCCAAGACTGATCGTCTGGTTCAAATCCTGAAGTATGTAGGCGCCAAGCATTACATCAGTGGTCCCTCGGCGCGCAATTATATTGAGAAAGAAAAGTTTGATGAGGCAGGCATCACTCTTGAATACATGGAATTCAATTATCCTGAATATCCGCAACTTTATCCGCCGTTCGATCCATATGTGACGATACTTGATCTGCTGTTTATGACTGGCAAAGAGGCGCCCAATTATCTAACCCAAAAGAGGAAAGCTGAATGAGCCTGAACAAAGCCTTACAGACATATAAAGATTATTTCAATGAAAAAATAGAAACCTATGGTGCAACACCTCAAGGCGTGGACTACAACGGACCAGAAGCACAGCAAATCCGCTTTGAGCAATTAATTAAAGTAATTAATCCCTCTATAGCTTTTACAATTATCGATTATGGGTGTGGTTATGGTGCATTGTTCGATTTTCTCCAAAGCAAAAAATGGCAGTTTGAGTATTGTGGCTTCGATATGCTTGAAAAGATGGTCATTGCAGGTCGGGAATCCCACAAGAATTTTTCGAACATATACTTTCAGCATATTGAAGATGAACTCGCTCCTGCTGATTATCTGGTCGCCAGTTCGATCTTTAATAACAAATTTGAAGCGACTGAGGGCGAATGGCAGGAAATGGTACTGCAAACTCTGCAGCGAATGAATCGCCTGTCTACGAAAGGCTTCTCGTTTGATATGCTAACCAAATATTCTGACGCGGACCGCATGGCTTTGCGCCCCGATCTGTTTTTTGCCGACCCACTCCTGATGTTTGACTTTTGTAAACGAAATTTTTCTCGGAATGTAGCGCTGCTCCATGATTATGGTTTGTATGATTTCACCATTCTTGTTCGCAAAGATGTGTAATTCCAATGCAGATCATTCGGGCACCGCGGGCTTCAACCATCATCTATAGTCTATTAATAGACTTGGGAAATAGAGGCCCGTGGTTATTGCCTGCCAATATTTGTCCAATCGTTCCTATTACCTTTTTAAAAGCGCGCGTCCCTTTTCACTTTGTAGATATTTCAGCCAAGACTCTACACATGGATCTGGAGCAAGCTGGGGCTTTGATCAAGAAGCGCAAATTTGGTGGGCTGCTCTATGCACACACTTATGGTGAAGCATCCACACCGAATGACTTCTTTGCGTTAAGTAAGCGCTTTTCTCCTGACTTGATGCTCCTAGATGATCGCTGTCTTTGTGCTCCAGATTTGGAGGCTGATCCTGCTAACAAAGCCGATGTACAACTTTATAGTACAGGTTATGCAAAGATCGTTGAACTAAATTTCGGTGGATATGCTTTCATACGTGATGATATTCATTATCAAGCCGCGCACTTGTCTTTTAATCCTCACCATCATGAAGAAATTGAAAAGTCGTATAAGCATGCCATTAGCCAGCGAGGCAAGTTCGTTTATCAAGATAGCGACTGGCTGGATACTGATACACCTGTCCCGTTTTGGAATGAGTATCGTGAGCAAATTGAAAAAGACCTGAAGAAATCTTTGGAGCAGCGCAAGCGGCTGAATCAGGTATACGCAAGTATCCTCCCTGCTGAAATACAATTGCCTGATGGATTTCAAACCTGGCGATTTAATATCCGCGTGAAGAATAAACAACACATCCTTGAGAAGATTTTTTCATCTGGGTTTTTTGCAAGTTCACATTATGCTTCTCTCGCCGATATCATGGATGATGACAGAGCACCACATGCTGAAACTCTTGCAGAGACTGTAATTAATCTGTTCAATGATCATCACTTTACATCAGATCAGGCTGAACAAGTCTGTAAAATCATTTTGGAGAATCTGGTTTGAACGCGCTAAAAGTTGATTTCAATCGTCCCGTTGTAGTCGGTAAAGAATTTAAATATATGAAGCAGGCTATCGAGAATGGCCATATCTCTGGCGATGGACCTTTTACAAAGAAGTGTCATAAGTTCTTGGAGAAAGAGCTTGGCGTACAGAAAGCTTTGCTCACCACCTCATGCACGCATGCGTTGGAAATGGCCGCCATTTTGCTGGATATTCAGCCCGGCGACGAAGTCATCATCCCAGACTTTACATTCGTCTCCACGGTGAACGCATTTATATTACGTGGAGCGAAGCCAGTCTTTCTGGACATTCGGCCTGATACCCTTAACTTGGATGAATCTAAGCTTGAAGCCGCGATCACGCTCAAGACGAAGGCAATCGTCCCTGTACATTATGCGGGCGTAGGCTGTGAAATGGATTCCATTATGGACATTGCCACACGCTACCATATTGCTATAGTTGAGGACAACGCACACGGACTATTCGGCAAATACAAAGACAAATATCTGGGTACATTTGGTTCTATGGCGTCGCAATCGTTTCACGAGACCAAGAATTTCAGTTGTGGAGAAGGCGGCGCATTGCTGATCAATGATCTTGCATTGGTTGAACGGGCTGAGATCATCCGCGAGAAAGGGACAAATCGTTCACGTTTCTTCCGTGGACAGGTGGATAAATATACCTGGGTAGACATTGGTTCCTCCTATTTACCTTCCGATATACTTGCCGCGTTTCTTTTCGCTCAGTTTGAACAGCGAGAAAAAATCCAGTCCCAGCGCAAACAAGTTTGGGAAATGTATTCTGTAGGTCTTATAGATTGGGCAAAGACCCATGGCGTGCAATTACCGTGCATTCCCGATGATTGTGAACAGTCTTATCACATGTTCTATATGCTTTTGCCCAACCTCGAGCTACGACAAAATTTGATTGCTTATCTGCGCGAACACGGAGTTTACAGCGTATTTCATTATTTGCCATTGCATCTTTCTAATATGGGACAAAGTTTTGGCGGAAAAATTGGTGATTGTCCAGTAACTGAACGAGTTAGCGACCAGCTAATTCGCTTGCCTTTTCATAACGCACTCACGAGCAATGAGCAGGAACAGGTGATTGATCTCCTTCAGGGATTTTCTTTCTAATTCACCTTACGCAAAACGTCCCGACACTCCCTGGCACCACCCGCCATTGCGAAGGATCCCCGAAGCGTAGCGGAGTGGGAGGGCAGGTGTGCACCTGCGTGTGATTTTTGAATTTTGAAATGCTTAGCATTTCATAGCAAATCATGCAGGTGAGGTTTTTCTGAAAGACCCTGTTGAGCCACTCAAACCCTTCGACACGTGGCGCCACGCCCTATCGGGCAAAGCCACAGTCAGGACATCGCCTTCGGGATGTTGCATTACCACGAGCAGAATAGAGCGCTAGGAGGGGCGTGGTAGAATTCTTCCAATGTTTTCCGAACACCAACCTACAATTGACCTCGTTATTCCAGTTTTCAACGAGGCGGGGGTCGTTGAACAGACCCACGTCAATATCTGCAAAATCATTGATCATTTGCCTTATCAGTTCGCTGTTTATTACGTAGATGATGGCTCGGAAGATAAGACAGTACAATCCCTTGCGGCGCTGGCTGAAAAAGACAAACGGATCGTTATATTGGAGTTGGCTCGAAATTTTGGTCATCAAGCCGCGCTGACGGCGGGACTGGATGCCTCAACTGCGGATTTGGTGATTTCCATGGATGGAGATGGGCAGCATCCGCCCGAAATGATCCCGCAGATGATCGAACTTTTTAAACAAGGATATGACATTATTCAAGCGCAGCGAATTGAGGAAGGTCAGAGTTTTTCCTTCAAACAAATTACGTCGTCAGGTTTTTATGCTTTGATCAATCGGATCAGTGGAACACGTGTTTTACCAGGCGCAGCAGATTTTCGGGGAATGAGTCGTCAGGCTGTGGATGCCTTGAAGTGCATGCCAGAGTACCATCGCTTTTTGCGCGGCATGATCTCCTGGATGGGCTACCAGAGTGTGATTTTGCCATACCATGAAATAAGCCGTGTAGCAGGGAAATCAAAATATTCATTTGGCAAAATGTTTCGTCTCGCCATGGACGCGATCTTTTCATTTTCCCTCATGCCGCTTTATATCGGCTTGAGCGCGGGCGGATTGTTCTTCTGTCTTGCCGGACTTGAGATGATTTACGTGCTTTCCTTCTGGGTGACAGGACGCACATCCAATCTTGCGCCCGGATGGAGCTCACTGATGTTCGTCATTTTGATTGTGAGCGGCATGTTGATGATCTTGCTTGGTTTTATTGGTGTATATGTTGGTTATATTTTTCAGGAAGTCAAACGTAGGCCAGTCTACTTGCTAAAGAGGGGAGAGAAATGAGTCCCTCTGATAGACCCATTTATACCTTTGTGTTTCTGCGGCATGGAGAATCCGTTGGCAATGCGGAAGCGCGTTGGCAGGGACAATCCGATTATGTGCTGACAGAAAAGGGGCGCGAACAGGCACGAGCTTTGGCGAAGCGTTGGAAGTCTGAAAATGTGAAATTCGACCTCATTATTTCGAGTCCCCTTGTGCGCGCCAAAGAGACGGCTGAAATTATCGCGTCCGCTTTAAATATGAGGGTGAAATTTGATCCGATCTTGCTGGAGCGCCATATCGGCGAGATGGAAGGCTTAACTGTAGAAGAAGTACGAAAAAAGCCTCAGCCTCCATACGTAACTCCCTATGATCCAATAGGGGGTGAAGGAGAAGGTGATTGGGCCCTCTTTCTGCGTGCCGGTCAGGCATTGCATAATCTTGTGCGCCGACCTCCAGGCAGTTATCTAATCGTTTCGCATGGAGGACTCCTCAACCAATTGATGAATGCAATTGTTGGAATTGCTCCGCATATTGATCCTTCGGGTGTACGGTTTCGTTTTGAGAACACAGCCTTCGCGCGTGTGATCTATTTTCCGCATCAACATCGCTGGGCGATTGACGCGTTGAATGATCATGCGCATCTAAAATTCCTCAAGCCAAAGTGAATATGGCATTATCTGAATCAGCCAGCCATCTTAACGGCAAGTTGAAAGTGCTTACCTTTGGCGCGGGTGCAATTGGAACGTACATCGGTGGAAGTCTCGCGTTCGCTGGGCATCAGGTCGTTTTTATGGAACAGCCCAAAGTAGTTGAGGAGTTGCGCCAACGTGGATTGCGGCTCGATCTGACTCTGGATAAACGGCGACAGACAAAAGATGCCACACGCATTGATCCCTCTTCGTTCGTAATTGTTTCCACGCTGGAAGAAGCGCTTCGTTACGGACCCTTTGACGTGGCTCTGTTTGCCCTGAAGTCTTTCGACACCCAAGCCGCGTTGGAAGGGATGAAGTCATTTGCGGACAAAATGCCGCCAATCCTTTGCTTATCCAACGGGGTATCAAACGAACCCGCGATTGCCGAAGCGTTAGGAAAAGATAAAGTGATCTACGGCACAGTAACTTCAGCGATTGGTCGCCGCGGTGCAGGTGATATTGTGCTTGAGCGGTTGCGTGGAGTCGGCATTGCAAAGGGACATCCGCTTTCTGAAAAGTTGAACAACGCGTTAAACAATGCTTATCTTAATTCTCAATTATTTGACAATGCAAATAGTATGAAGTGGTCGAAGATGTTGACGAACTTAATTGCGAATCCAACTTCGGCAATTTTGGATATGACGGCAGCAGAAGTATTCGCGAATAAAGGCTTGTATAAACTCGAAATTGAGATGTTGCGTGAATGTCTGGCAGTGATGGAAGCCCAAGGATTTGAAGCTGTGAATTTGCCCGGTACACCTGTTCGTGCATTGGCATTCGCGACAAAGATGCCTTTGTGGCTCTCCAAGCCATTACTGGGACGCGCGGCTGGCACAGGGCGAGGCAGCAAGATGCCATCCTTTCATATCGACTTGCATTCCGGCCGCGGCAAAAGCGAAGTGGAATATTTACATGGCGCGGTCGCGCACGCGGGAGAGAAGTGTAACGTGCCGACGCCTGTAAATAAAGTATTGACCGAAATCCTGGTGGCGTTGACGAACAAAGAAATTCCACTGGAAGAGTTTGCACACAAACCAGAAAAATTACTGTCAAAAGTTGATTTTGCTCAAGCTCAAGCTGCTGCCCGCGGTGGGGATGCTGCCTGAAATATGCCCTGAGCTGAAAGAAGAAGGATGAACGAAAAAATTAATCTTGTATCCCCGCGCTCATTTGTGGAAATTGATTTGCCGGATGGGCGCGTGTTGTCTGGTCCGCGTGGAGCGCAGGTAGGCGATTTTCTGCAAACGCTGGACTATGACGCACAATTAATTGCTGCAATTGTCAATGGTGACCTGCGTGAACTGACCTATCCAATCGATATAGAATCACGCGTCATTCCTGTCACCATGTCAGACCCTGATGGGGCGCGCATTTATCGTCGCTCATTAACTTTTCTGCTTGAAATGGCTTTCAATGATCTATTTCCTGATGCGGTTCTTTTTGTTGATCATTCTGTCGCGTCAGGCGGGTATTACTGTCAAGTAACGGGACACAAAGCGTTATCTGAGTCTGAGATAGCAACTCTCAAGGCCCATATGCAGGAATTGGTTAAATCCAATTTGCCATTCGAGCGGATGGAAGTTCCAATCAAAGATGCCATTGATTATTTTCACTCGCGTGGCTATGAAGACAAGGTTCGCTTGTTAAGTTATCGCAAAAAAAATTATCTTACTTTATATCGCTTTGGCGAACGTATGGACTATCACCATGGTTATATGGTGCCTTCAACGGGTTATCTTAAATGGTTCGACCTGGTCTTCATTGAGGGTGGCTTTACATTGCGTTATCCGCGCCGACATAAACCCAGTGAACTTTTGCCGATGCCTGAATATCCCAAGCTGTTGGGCACATTTCTTCAGTATGGTGATTGGCTTGCAAAGTTGGGGATTGAAAATGTCGGTGCGCTGAATAACGCGATCCAGGGTGGGCGTAGTGATCAAGTGGTGTTAGTCTCGGAGGCATTCCATGAAAATAATCTTGCGCGCATTGCCAGCCAAATTGTAGATCAGCTTGATCATTCCCATCTGATTTTGATTGCGGGACCATCATCGGCGGGCAAAACCACGACCTCACGACGACTCACGGTGCAGTTACTCGCGCTGGGTGTTTCACCTTTTCCTCTTGAGCTTGATAATTATTTCCTTGACCGTGATAAAACTCCATTAGGCGAAGATGGCAAGCCCGATTTTGAATCCATTGAAGCGTTAGATTTGCCCTTGCTTGCAGAGCATTTGTCGCATTTGATCAAAGGAGAGGAAGTTCAGTTACCAAGATACAACTTCAAGACTGGATTAAGAGAAGAGGGCGAACTGATCCGCTTGAAAAACGGGCAGCCAATTATCCTAGAGGGGATTCACGGGATGGACCCGCGCCTCCTGCCTGAAGGGTTGAGCGGCGAGGCCTTTCGGATTTACGTCTCGGCTCTGACTCAGTTGAACCTGGATCGTCACAATCGCGTTTCCACCACTGATACGCGACTCATCCGTCGCATAGTGCGCGACGCGCGTGAACGCGGCTATACTGCTGCGCAAACCATTGGCCGCTGGGAGGCAGTGCGACGTGGGGAAAAACGGCACATCTTCCCATTCCAGGAAAATGCAAATGTGATGTTCAATTCTGCACTAGCTTATGAACTGGCGGCGCTCAAGCCTTTCGCCGAGCCTCTTTTGAGGCAAGTTCCACATGGCACGCCTGAATATATCGAAGCGAAACGCTTGTTGGCATTCCTTGAATGGTTCTTACCACTGGAGATTAGTCTCGTGCCAGAGACATCCATTGTGCGGGAATTTCTAGGAGGGTCAATTCTACAGAACTTCACGATTTGGAAAGAACAAGAGCCGTTGGTTTAAAAAGATGTAAATGATATTCATTGAAATAATTTGCTATGGTTATGAGCGCGGTACTTGATGTACAGAATCTTGTATAGCTATTGGTTGGTATGCTCTTACTTTCATGATGATCAACAATAGTATGATGGGCGTCCATAATCTAATTTCTGACAGTTCTGCAAATAAAATTAGAAACAGAACATAAGGAAGTGTGATTACAAAAAATACTGAAATTTCTTTTGTTACTGCTGTTGTTGTAAAAATAGTAAGAGCTATGCTTACATAGAATAGTAGGCTCAAAAGGGAGGAGGACAGATTCATGTTTCTTGAGAACAAGAAGCTTTGGTAGATCGCGTGTTCATAACCCAATATCAGTCTTAATGCGATATAAGTACATATAAAACAAGCCGTAATAATTAATAGCTCTCCCTGTTTTCGATTTAATTTGAAATTTGTTGGCCTTATGAGTATTGTCTTGTAATTAAGAGCAAAATAAAATGCCAAAATAAATATGGCTGTTTCTCTAGTTAAAGTCGCTAATATGACGATAACGCACAAAACTAATAGACTCCATAGTTTTTTGCTATCATTAATGATAAGCATTGCTGCCAACGAAAGAAAGAAATATGATAATGTATCGTAAGGGACAACAACATATTGCGTAATCGCCATTAGGAAACACAAGAATAGTACGGGAAGATCCACCATCATAAAATCCATATTCTTGCGATGCAGGCCGAGAATAATTAACAATAATATGGATGTGAGACAAAGAAAAAATGTATTCATATAAAAGTAAGCGGAATAAAACTGCGGTTCCCCATAAATATCTAGTAAATTTAGTGAGCGAGGTGCAACGGTGGGAAGATCATAGTGTTTGATAAGATCGTACGTTTTGAGGAGCATAGTATTGCCAAGTATACGATACTTATAGACACCATTTTCATATTGATATTCAAATCCTTTTTTTGAAAACACTGCTACCGTGTAATTGGTAGAGAAGTCTGTATAAACTATACTACTCATAACTATGGGGACAATACAACCAAGTAAAAAAAGACGAATGGCGAATAAAGTGTTGTTTTTCATTGTTGAACCGAATGTTGGATAAATATCGTCTTCTACAACTAGAAGCCTCTTTTTGTTAAGAGAAAAGGCTATATTCTATTCAAGTATAGCAAATTATTGTTTATTCATACTTTATCCATGCTTAACGGTCATTCTTGATCCGAGGGCCAGATACTTTCATCTGTCTAAAAATATATCTTCCATGGAGAGTTCATCTTCTATCGGTTCAATATGTGTGAAGACGGTAACGACACTGCCCAACGCTTCACGAATATCGGACTCGAAATTCTCGGCGAGGTGATGTGCATCATGGACAGTCCATTCACCAGGGACAAGCATGTGGATAGAAACGAATCGCCGCGCTGCGGCTTGACGCGTGCGTAAGGCGTGAAAGTTAACACCCTTTTCGCTATATTTCTCTATGACATTTTGTATTAGCTTTTGTTCTTGGACAGGCAAAGCAGCGTCCATTAGTCCAGAAACCGAACGATCCACCAGTTGAATGCCTGTCCAAATGATATTAAGAGCCACGGCAATTGCAACCAGCGGATCAAGGATCTGCCAGCCGGTGAATCCTACAATCGCAACGCCACTGATTACACCAATAGAAGTCCACACATCAGTCATTAGGTGATGCGCGTCCGCTTCAAGGGTAATAGAGCGCCGATTCTTTCCTTCGCGCAATAAAATTCGAGCCACGATGAAGTTGACAACTGAAGCCGCTATTGAAACGCCTAATCCAAACCCCAGTTGTCCCAATTCATGAGGATGAAGCAGCCGGTTGATTGCCGCACTGATAATCCCTATCGCAGCGCCTAAAATGAGAAGCCCTTCTGTAACACTAGCAAAATATTCCGCTTTGCTATGACCGTAAACATGACTCTCATCCGCTGGGCGTGCTGCGATGGTAAGCATCCCCAGCGCCATAGCGGCACCAGCCAAATTGACCAGTGACTCGATTGCATCAGATAACAGACCAACAGAGTCTGTCAAAAGATATGCACCCATTTTGAGAGCAATGGTCGTGACCGCAGCGGCGATAGAAAGCCAGGCAAAGCGCGTAAGCGAGGCGCGGTTTTGCATCAGGTCGTTGTGTTCAGCTTGTTTATGAGGCATATTAGTATGATACTTGCATGAGCGGTGGTTGAGAATAGACGAAAGTCATAAATTATCCATCCCTTGCTGCTCGGACAAAACTCTCCAGACAGTAACCCGGAGAGTTGATGCTTAGGGCTACTTTACTTTTTCGATGATCCCGCGGATTTCCTTAGCATGAGTCTCTTCGTGCTCAGTAAATATTTCCACTAGGTCTTCAATTGTTCCGTAACCACCCCATGGAAACCCGAAGGGTGCATGCAATTGTTCGTCGGTCATTTTGCGTAACAAGCTCAATAACTCAGCACGGGATGCCTCCCATTCCTGCTGGCTCACCTCATAGGGGATTGCTTCGCGTGAAGAGACGGTTTCCGCGTTGTAAGCATCTATACCACGCAATGCAGGCGTTGCGGGGACTTCGCCAGCTAGGAAAGATTTGATCGAGGCAATTACAGCATCATCCCAGCCTGTGATGTGGTCAAGCACTTCCTTCATTCGCCAAGGCTGATAGATCGTGGGATTATCCTGTGCGAATTCGAGGATTTCCTGCATTTTCACCCGGGCGGCTTCGTATCGTTTGATGTAGATGTCGCGATGGCTCATATGAATCTCCATCTGAATTATGCCTTGCATTGACACTTGCCGACAATGTTTTGTACCTTTCAGTTGCCTGACAAATAAAAAGTCGTATCTGAAACGAGATTGGCTTCATCCTTATCAAGGGATCAAATATAATCAACCAATGAATAAATACTATGATGCGCTTATCATTGGCGGGGGAGTAGCAGGCCTCACAGCCGCGCTTCACTTGGCTGAGCGCGGACTTAAGCCCCTTATCCTTGAAGCCGGTGAGCGTGTCGGCGGCAGACTGGCAGGCAAAGAAGATATCCTCATCAACGATTGGTGGTTTCCAAATGAACATGGTGTGCATGGCATCTGGTCATCGTACGTCAATCTTAGACACATGCTCAAGCGATATGAGATTCTTCCGTTGTTAATTCCCTCTAAAGAAGAACAGTGGATTTACCGTTCTGGCAATTTTATTGGGCGTGCGCCGATCGGCTCGGTCATTCGTAATAGCCGGTTACCCGCGCCGCTTCACTACATCCAGCTCTTTTTACTCCCGCAATTTTTGTGGATGCTTGATTTGCGCGATTGGGTTCGCATTTTCAGTGTTTGGTCGACGCTTCTTATGGCTATCGGAATCGATCCATTTGTTGAAGATCAGCCATTGGAGGGCCTGACCTTTGGGGATGAATTGAAGCGCTGGGGACCTGCGTTGCGGGCGCTGTTCTTTGGCCTCACACGAAATGGACTTTCTACTGATCCAGATCAGGTTCCTCTTGCAGGATTTCTTGCATTCCTGCGGTTTTATACGATCATGCGACGTGATGCCTGGGCGTTTGATTATCTTCCAAATGGTGGCGGTGAGGTCTGCGAAAATTTGGCGGCGAAGATTATGCAACTCGGAGGGGAAATCAGGTTGAGGTCTCGCGTAATTCGAGTGGCAAAGGACGGAGGCTGGATTGCGTATATTCAACAGGATGGACTCGTAGAATCTGCGAACGCGTCCTTCATCATTCTCGCTTCAGACTCACCCGCGGCTGAAGTTATTATCAAGAACAGTTTCCCATCTGAAAGCGATTCGCTCTTCTTCCCACATGGACTAGACCACGCGGTGATCCGATTGTGGTTTGACTCGACACCGCGCAAGAATCCAGAAGCGGGAATTTTCAGCGGGGATTTCATCATGCATAATTTTTTTTGGCTGGATAAAATCTATAGTCCGTATCGCAAATGGCATGAGGAGACAGGTGGGTCGTGTATCGAAACACATGTGTATGGACCGCAAAATGTGTTGACGCAATCAGATACGATGTTGCTAACAAATGTGCTTAGAGATCTTTACCGCGTTTATCCAGAATTGAAAGGACATCTGATCAAACCACATATCCAACGTAACGCCGCGACTCATACCTTACCTGCGCTTGGCGCACGCGGAACTCATTTAGGAATCGAGACACCCTGGGAGAATTTCTATTGTGCAGGCGATTGGGTGCGGCATATAACACCTGCCTTCTTCTTGGAGCGTGCCTGTGTGACAGGCCTCGAAGCTGCGAATTGTGTGTTGCGCGCAAGCGGACTGGATGAGTTTGAATTACAAACGTATCCACCACCCGAACCACTCGCGGCTTGGATTGAGGCATTGATCATGAGGGGAAGAAAAAATAGAAGAGGAAAACGTTTGACAAAATAATTCAGTGTAGATATTTCATCTGTCCTGAATAAATCATGTTGTTTTTACTTTGTGGAGAGTCGTAAACGGGCCGTTTCTCTTTGCCCCACTGCTTCTACATGCTCGGTGGCCGCGCCAAGACCAGACTTCGGCATGTTGCCATAAAACACTTCAAACTGATTTGGTTCGACCACATAAGTCTCATGCCAGATGCCCACAATTCCATCTGTGCCAACAGCCTGATTGAATTTCTTCCAAGCTTCAAGATGTGGCTCCGAAGGATTTCGCGCAAACTGTTCCAACTCTTCAAAAGAACGCCAGTATTGAATGGTAACGGGCCCGCTAAAGTTCCAATAGAATTCAGCATGCAGGAATCCTTTTTCGGGATGAGTAAATAAAGTCCTCAACATCGGTCCCATTGCATTTGCAACAGGCATCCACTTGTCAAAGCGCCACCATTTGTTGATGCGCATACCAATTAGAAATACTACGAAGGGGTGTTCAGTTTTGGCCGTGTAACGACCCTTGAAGATTTTTGCCATTTTTCTTCTCTTCTAGGCTGCTACTCTTGTGATATTACTTCTTTACACCAATCCAAAGTCACCTTGATTGCTTCTTTCAGGGGAGTTGGCTGCAAACCAAATGCATTCTGTGCCTTGCTCGAATCGATAATATAAGGCTCCATCCATTCAAATATCATCTCAACTGTTTCCTTGATCTCGCGGTTGAACAAACCGAGGAAACGCAACATCAAAGGCCCACCGACCCTGGCTTTGACAGATTGCCCAAGCTCTGCTTCGATCAATTTCATAAACTCAGCTTGTGTCAGTGGAGCGTTGCTTGGCGTAAACCAGACCTGCCCTAGCGCTTCGTCGTGCGTGCCAAGCGTTGCTAGAAGTTTGCCAAAGTCGGCTACATAGGTAAAAGTGTGTGGCTGATGGATATTTCCGATTAGGTTGACGGGCTTATTCTGCACAGCGGGCAGAATCGCAAAGCCTGTCAGGTCATGATCATCAGGGCCGAAGAAATCGGAGGCGCGCCCGATAGCCGCGCGTACTTTTCCTTTTTCGTGAGCGTCCATCACAGCCTGAGCCATTTCTGCGCGCACCTGTCCCTTTTTGGAATTGGGTCGAATGGGCGAATCTTCGCGGAGGAGTTGTCCATGTGGGGAACCATACATATATAAATTATCACCCACAATCAGTTTTGCACCATTAGCGATTGCGGCCTCGAGAATAGCTCTTTGAAGGGACAGGAATTTTTGGGCCCATTCATAATAGTGTGGTTGTGCACATTGATAAATTGCAGACGCGCCTTGTGTCACTTCAATGTTCTTCTTTACATCATAAGCGTCGCTTGCAACCACTTCGATGGATTCAGGCAGGCGATCGGCTTTGCCCGAACGATTGATCATGCGGACTTGCTTTCCTAATCGCGCCAGTTCGCGCGCGGTCCATTTGCCCAATGGACCTGTACCAAAGATAACGTGTAGTTCGGTCATTTGATTCTCCTAAGATAAATATTGTTTCTGAATGGTTTCGATTTCACGCCGAAAGATTTCGCCTGGATCGGTAATAAAAGACGGAGTCTGGTGACCCAGTTCAAGCGTGACTAGTCCATGCACACGACTCCAGATGACAAACGCCAGATATAAAACTTCAATATGGGCTTCTGTTCCCGACTCTTTTACAAACTCCTGCCATGCTCCCAACATAGACTTTAGTGCTGGTGTCAGCTTCGCAAGGTTTTCTGCTCGTAGCTTGTCCGCGTTGTAAAGGGCTTGTAATGCTTCAATAAGTGGAATTAGAGCCCAGGCTGCGACAGGCAATGTGACATCTGCAGGTGCTTCGTAGCCGGGAATTGGTGTGCCGAAGATGAGTTGGTAACGTTGAGGGTAGATCAATGCCCAATCGCGGTAGGCAAGCCCAAGCGTAGAAAGACGCGTTTGAGGTCTGTTTGCAGAGATCGACTTGATCGAATCCTTTTGCGAATCTCCCAATGACGTGAACGCATCCACAATCAACGCGGTGACAAGATCATCACGAGAGGGGAAGTAGTTGTATATAGCTGGTGCTGTGATATTTAGTTCACGTGCAATGGCTCGCAAGGATAGAGCAGGAGCGCCAAATTCGGCAATCTGTTTCCAGGCCGTTTGTTTGATGGCTTCCTGCAAATTATGGATTTGTTTTTGCTTGATGGGTCTAACCATTTCGCTCCTTGAAAACTAAACACTGTATATTTACAGTGTTTAGTTATTTTTGTCAAGGCTTGGTAATTATTGAAGGTACTAATTCTGTTATACTTTTAAAGTTTATCGAACATTGCCGCTGTCTGTTTGCATCAATTCAAATTTGAACAAACCTATGCAAGCCAATGGAGGCAGTCATGCATAAGCCAATCCACTCGTTTTTTAAATTTGCTGTTCTTCTTGGTTTACTCTTAACGCTAACAGGTACAGCCTCTGCTGCACCACCAGCTACACGCGCCAAATGGACGGTAATGGTTTACATCTCAGGGGATAACAATCTTGAGGATTTTGTGGTGCCCGATATTGAAACTGAACTCGCGCCCACGGGCTCAGGTGCAAATGTGCAGGTTGTCGCTCTCGCAGATCGCGCTCCTGGCTACGATACGAGCCGCGGCGATTGGCAAACCACCAAACTATTTCACGTCACGAAAGGAATGCTTGCTACATCTGAGAATGCAGTCGCTGATTGGGGCGAACGCGATTTTGGCGACAAACAAACGCTGATTGATTTCATTACATGGACAAAATCAAATTATCCTGCTGATCATTATGCTTTGTACTTCTGGGGTCATGGTTGGAATTGGCACCCTGGCTATGTCATGTTTGATGAAACAAGTAATGACACGCTCGATATGGATGAGATAAAAGCTGCGCTTCCGTCCATTGGTTTTATTGACACGGTTGGGTTTGATGGATGCAATATGGCTTCCATCGAAGTGGAAATGCTCTGGCATGGACATGCCACCGCTCTCTCTCATTCTCAGGAATGGGTTGGAGGGGAAGGTATTCAATATGATCTTGTATTAGCGCAATTGGCCGCTGACCCGAGCATGACTGCTGATCAAGTTGCAATTGCCACTACCAAGAGCGCATCAGAGGATAAAACCTGGTCGGCTGTCGCGGTGGATGGCCGCTTCGATACGTTGCTCACAGCCGTTAATAACTGGTCTGTGGTTCTGAAGAACGGTTTATCACAAAATCGTAAGAAATACGATCAGGCGTTTACTGCTACGCGTTCTTTCTGGCAAGCTCCAATGGACAAGGACTTATATGATATGGCTTATGAGATCAACAGTCGTGTCAGTGATCAGAATATCAAGAGCAAAAGTCAGGCGGTGATGAATGCGGTCAATTCGGTGGTGTTGTATGAACGGCACGTCAATGCCTATGCGGAAGTACATGGAATCACAATCTATCATATTTCTAAAGCAACAGAAAAAGATTCGGATTACACCTATTACCGGTCAACGATTGATTTTGCCTTGCAAACAGGCTGGGATGAGTTTTTAGATGCGTATACGAAGTAAATGAAAATGTAAGGATAGGATCTCCCTACCCTTTATTGTTTAGAGGGATTTTCTTCGTCATCATCCCAACGAGATAGATTATCCAAAATGTAACCTGTTTTCTGTTGCAATTCTTTTTCATTGCGGATGATATGTTCGTAATAATTGCGTTGCCAGAATTTGGTGATTGTGCCTGTATTGTCCATCGCATTCATTTCTTGGGTAGATTGATATTTGAAATAGGCAACAATTTGTCCCAATGTCCGTTTGTG
>Ga0137365_10001043_pt1 | contig 20825 bp, 14 predicted proteins | sample SagtaG_9_FD_104799 | JGI IMG/M metagenome (GOLD analysis project Ga0137365, IMG submission 104799) | Vadose zone soil microbial communities from Sagehorn Ranch, Mendocino, California, USA - Sage1_L_40_16 metaG | ecosystem: Environmental > Terrestrial > Soil > Vadose zone | place: USA...
CCATAGCCGCAGCAGCAGGTCGATCCGCTTGTATTCGGCGAGCCGCCCGAACGCGAGGAACATGGGCTCCGGAGAGCGTGGCGCGGGCGGCGGCGCAGGTTCCACGCCGTTGTAGATCAGCCTCACGCGCTCAGGATCGACGCCCAGCTCACGCAACGCGGCGAACGTCGACTGGGAAACCGTCACGAACAGGTTCCTGCGATGCACCCAGGGCATCACGACGGTCTCGGTCAGCCGACCCAGGGTGGAGACGGGCGGGCGGAAGCGCAGCCGCCACAGTTCGGTGTGGACGTGGTTGACCAGGCAGACGACCGGTGTGCTTGTCCACAGCGGTGCCAGGTAGGGCATGCCGTTGCACACCTCGACGACCAGGTCGCAGCCGCGTAGGTGCCTGGCGAACGCGACCGGAGTGCGCAAGAACTGGCTGTGCGTGCCGCCGCTGCGGCGAACCTGATACGGCCGGTCGCCTACCGGGCCGCCGCAGAGCAGGGTCACCAGGTCGCCGCGGCCGGTCAGGCCTTGCGCAAGCTGGTCGACGAGCAGCTCAGACCCGCCGGCGTCCGGGTTCGCTAGGTCTCGCCAGGCGATGAAGACGATGCGCCGACCGGAACTCAACCGGGTGCCCTCGGCGGTACCGCGCCGTGCCAATCGCGGGCCAGCGGCGCGCTTGAGCGCTCCCCGCGCGGCCCGGCTCCGGTCATAGGTCACCACCGTGCACGTCCGGGCCAGTCACGACACCCGGCCCGGCGAATTGTTACCGGATCGTGTCTTAATGGTCATGAGCTGGTGCAAGCGCGCATTCGCCGTGGCGAATCCGGCGAAGTTGCGCTACATTCTGTTACTTGCCACTACAGATCGTGTCTGGGTCTAGTGGCCAGCAGAACGCCAGCTACGCTGACATTTGGGAGCTACTCGAAAGTAGCATGTGACGTGCTGCAACCACGGGCTGCACAGCCAAGTCCCGCAACCAGAGCCGGGCCTGGCGGTCATCGCCCGCCGGTCATCGCCCGGCTGTCGCCGCTGAACCGAGGAGTCGGCGCATGTTGAGGTCCATCCGGCTGTTCCGGCTGTTCTTGTCCGAGCAGACGGACCCGGATCGCTTTTATTCCGCGCTGGCCAAGGACGCGGCTGGCCAGCTTGCGGCGCACGCGGCGGTCGAGGGCAGGACCATTCTCGACATCGGCGGCGGAGCGGGCTATTTCACCGAGGAATTCCGTGCCAGGGGAGCCAACTGTTACCTGTTCGAGGTCAATCTTGGCGAGCTGGCCAGCCGCGGCGGCACCCCGCCAGGCGCGGTGATCGCGGACGGCTACTGGCTGCCGGTCCGCGATGGTGGCGCCGACGTCTGCCTGTCATCGAACGTTCTCGAGCACGTGCCAGATCCCGGCGGGCTGATCGAGGAGATGGTGCGGGCGACCAGGCCGGGCGGGCTGATCTACCTTTCGTTCACCAACTGGTTCTCGCCGTGGGGCGGGCACGAGATGTCGCCATGGCACTACCTGGGGGCTGACGTTGCCGAGCGCCGGTATCTGCGCAAGCACGGCCGGCCGCCTAAGCACCACGTGGGCACCACCCTGTTCCCCGTGCACATCGGCCAGGTACTGCGGTCCATGCGGCAGCGGGCCGATGTCGAGGTGGTCGCCGCGCGGCCGCGCTACTACCCGGACTGGTGCCGCATCCTACTGCTCATCCCCGTGGTGCGCGAGGTGCTGACCTGGAACCTGCTGTTGATCCTGCGGCGGACCGGGTGACGGCTGCGCAGTCACAGCTGGTCGATCCGGCGCGGGATACGCCAGATGCCGACCTCCATGAGGATGGCCAGGGGCAGCCACGCGGCCTGGTTGCCGTCGCCCTGCGGCGCGTCGTCCGCGGGCAGGCCATCGGATCAGAGCGCCCGAGCATCACCAGGTGGGTCGTACTGGTCTGGCTTGGCGCCCTGATCGTGCTCGCGGCGAATCACTCTGGCCAGGTCTTCTTCGATACCAAGCTCGGCGTGGATATCGATCCGCTCGGGTTCTACCAGCGGCTCTGGCATCTGTGGAACCCGCTCGAATGGCTGGGCACGCTGCAGGACCAGTACATCGGCTACGCGTTCCCTATGGCGCCGTTCTACCTGCTCGGACGGCTGCTCGCGGTGCCGGTCTGGCTCACCGAACGGCTCTGGCTGGCGCTGCTGATCGCCGTCGGGTTCGCCGGGCTGGTCAAGCTGGCCCGCGCGCTGAAGATCGGCTCACCGGGATCCAGACTGGCAGCCGGGCTTGCGTTCGCGGTGTGGCCCACCTTCACGATCGTGATCGGATCCACCTCGGCCGGCGCGCTGCCCGGACTGCTCGCGCCGTGGGCGGTGCTGCCGCTGGTCACGGCCGCGCGCGGCGGGTCGTTGCCGCGTGCCGCGGCTAGGTCGGGATTCGCCGTGCTGTGCATGGGCGGTGTCAACGCCACGTCCACCCTGGATGTGCTGATCTTGCCCGCGCTGTTCATCGTGACGCAGCTGAGCGGGCGGCGGCGTGCCTTGCTGGCTGCCTGCTGGGCCGGAGCGGTCAGCCTGGCCACCGGCTGGTGGGTGGTGCCGCTGCTGCTCCAGGCCAGGTACTCGTTCAACTTCCTGCCCTATGTAGAGCAGTCGGCGACCACGACGGGCACCATGTCGGCCGCCGCCTTCCTACGCGGCTCGGGAAACTGGACGGCGTACCTCAACCTGGGCCAGCCATGGCTCAGCGCAGGCTGGGCGATGGTGACCAACCCGTTCGCGATCATGGTGGCCGCGATCGCCGCGGGTGCCGGGCTGCTCGGCCTGTCCCGCAGGGATCTTCCGGCCGGCAGCTGGCTCCGCCTGTCGCTGGCGGCCGCGGCGCTGGTGGCGCTGGCCGGGTACCCGGGACCGCTTGGCGGCCTGTTCCACGCCCGCGTCGATCAGTTGCTCAACGCCGGCCTGGCTCCGCTGCGCAGTGTTTACAAGGTGGAACCGGTCGTCGCTGCGGTGATCGCCGTCGGCATCGCGCACGCGCTGCGGACCGGCGGCCGGACCGCGGTGGCGGGCCAGCAGGCGGCCGGGCAGCAGGCGGCCGGGCAGCAGGTGGCGGGGCAGCAGGCGGCCGGACTGGCCTCGCGGCGGCTGCTTGTCGTGGCGGCGACCGTCCTGATGGTTCTCGGTCTCGGCTACCCGTATGTGTCCGGCCAGATCCTGAACCCTGGCTCGTTCGCCGCCGTGCCCGGATACTGGTACCGGGCCGCCGCCTTCCTCCGATCGCACTCGGCGCGGGCACCAGCGCTCGTGGTCCCGGCTGCGGCACACGGCACCTACCTGTGGGGGGAGCCGGTCGACGATCCGCTTGAACCGCTGGCGGAGTCTCCGTGGGCAGCCCGCAGCCTGGTGCCGTACGGCGGGCCAGGTTCGCAGCTGCTGGTGTCCTCGCTGCAGGACGCGGTCGCCTCAGGCGAGCGGGTCGCCGGGCTGGCCGCGACGCTGCGGCGCTCGGGCATCAGGTACGTCCTCGTGCGGAACGACCTCAGCCCGGGTGTGCTCGACTACACGCCGCCGCAGGCGGTGCACGCGACCCTGGCAGCATCCGGCTTCCGCAGGGTGGCGGCGTTCGGGCCGCTCATCACCGGGGCTCAATACGATCCCGGAGCCCCCCAGGTGCAGTACGCGCTGCCGTCCTACCGCGCGGTCGAGATCTATCTGGCCGGGCCGGCCAGCGGCCAGGTGCCGCCGCCCGCTGTGGCTCTCCCGGTCAGCGCCACGGTGCTCGTCAACGGCGGCCCAGACGCGCTGCTCCAGCTTGCCGGCCAGCGCCTGCTGACCTCCGCGCCTGCCGTGATCGCTGGTGACCGCCTGGATGCCAGGCCGGCCAGGTGGCTGGTGACCGACGGCCTGCGCCGCGCCGATCACACGTTCGGCCTGATCAGCTCGGCCGCCTCCTATACCTATACGCGGACAGGGACCAACCCTGCCGACGACCCGCTCGGCGGTGGCGGCGGGCCGCCGCGCGAACTTCTCCCGGTATCCGCTGGCGGCCATCAGACGGTCGCCGTGCTGTCCGGCGCCGCCGCGGTAACCGCCTCGTCAGCCGGATCCTGGCTGACGGAGACGCCCCAGATCGACCCGGTCAACGCGTTCGACAACAACCGCGGGACGTTCTGGAGCGAGGCAATCCCGGCGTCGGCGGTCGGGCAGTGGATCCAGATCACCTTCACCCGCGAGGTCTACCTGCCCGACACCATCGGGATCAGGCTGCTCGACGACGGGCCGCTGCGGGCAGTCGCCGACCGGCTCAGGATCAGCACGGACACCGGCTCCGTCATCAGCGCGGTGCGGCGGACGGCGGCGGCTCAGCCATTGCGGGTGCCGTCCGGTGGCACCCGGACGCTGCGGATCACCTTCGCCGGCGTCCGCGGCGGGGTGCCTGGCGGGCCAGGGGCCGGGCTGACGGACGTGCTCATCGGTGGCCTGACCGTCAGGCGGTTCCTCCAGCCGCCGGAGAGCGGCGCCGGCCTGGGCGCGCCCGTCATGGCGTTCTCCTTCGGCCGGCATATACCGTCTCCGGCCAGCCTCGTCCGCACCGCGGCGTACCCGCCGATGGCCGAGACGTTCCGCACCGCTGGCACGGGCGAGTTCCGGCTGCGCGGCCTGGCGATGGCGGTGCCCGGCCGGCTGCTGAACGAGATTCTCGCCGGGCTCACCCCGGCGCCCAGGCACGCGCTCGAGGTGACGGCGAGCTCCAGCCTGGGCTCACTGCCCGGGCTCGCGGCCGCCAGCTTGTTCAGGGCCAGCGCGGGAGCGTGGATCGCGGGCGGCCAGAACCCGGTGATCCGGCTGAGCTGGCGCGGGACGCGGGTGATCAGGCGCATGATCATCCAGCCGGTGGCCGGCTTCGCAGCCGCGCCCCTGGCCATCAAGATCACCAGCCCGGATGGCACCCGCTTCGCCAGCGTCGGCCTCGATGGCCTGACCGAGATCTTGCCGCCGTTGCGCACCAGCCGGATGACGATCAGCTTCCCCGTGGTGCAGTTCGCGACCACGGCGGAGCCGGTGTCCGGCCAGTTCGTTCAGCTGCCGGTCGGGCTATCGAGGCTGTCCATCCCCGCCCTCGCCGGGCTGCATACCGCGACTCCCGATCCGCGCACCACGTTCAGGCTGGCCTGCGGCCGCGGTCCGGGGATCACGATCGACGGGCACCGCTACCTGACCGCGGTGGCCGGCACCGTGGGCGACCTTATTCACTTCTTCCCCGTGCGGGTGCGGCTCTGCCCGCGCGGATCGGCACTGGCGCTGACCGGCGGCAGCCATCGGCTGGTCGCGGCGACGTTCGGGGCGTTCTCCATCACCGATCTCAGCCTGACCAGCCTGCCGCTTGGCGCCACGGCGGGCGCTGACCAGGTATCGCAGCTCGCACCCGGAGCCGGGCGGAAGCCTGACCGTTCGGTGCGGGTGCTCAGCTGGCTTCCTGACTACCGCCGGGTGCGCATCGGGCCAGGCGCGGCAGCGTATCTGGAAGTGCATCAGAACGCGAACGCGGGCTGGACGGCCACGCTCGATGGACGGCGGCTTGGGCCGGCCCGGCTGGACGGCTGGCAGCAGGGATTTGTCGTTCCCGCTGGTGCAGGCGGGGTCGTTACGCTGACCTTCGGCCCGGTCGCCGTCTATCATTTCTGGATTATTCTCGCCGCGGCCGGAGTGCTTCTGCTGCTCGCTATTGCTTTCGCCCGCATTGCTTTCGTCCGCCGGAAACGCGGAAAGGCGCCCCAGCCCATGGAGCATCGGCCCATGGAGCCCCAGCCCATGGAGCCCCAGCCCATGGAGCCCCAGCCCATGGAGCCCCCGCCCATGGAGCCTCGGCCCATGGATGGGTCTGCCGCCTTGCCGCCTGCTCCCCGTCATCAAGCGCGTGGTCATCGCGCGCTTGCGGTGCGGACGGCAGGTGTTCAGCTGCTCGCCCTGACCGCGCTGATGATCCTGATCGGCGGCCCGGTGGCGCTGGCCATTGGCCCCCTGGTGCTGATCGCCGCCTGGGCTCCCGAGCGGCTCGGCGTGATCGGGCTCGCGGCAATGGCCGCGGCGGGCGTGCTCACCGCCACGGCGGCGCATCCGGCGGCCGCGGGGACCGGCGCGTTCGGCCCGGCCGCTCAGGCGTGCGCGCTGATCGCCCTGATGGTGCCGCTGATCCCCGTGCTGCCGATCCGGCCGGGCCCGCGCCGGTGGCTCGGCCGGGTGCGGTGGCTCGGCCGGGTGCGGTGGCTCGGCCGGGTACGGCGGCCTGGCCTGCCAGGCCGCCCGAGCCATCCCCAGATTGGCGCACCATGATCGGGCGCGCGGCCGGTGAACGGCAGGGCGGGCCGGCGGTACCCGCGGCGACCAGGCTCGGCCCGGTCGACGAGCTGACCTGCTGCTACGACAGCGCGGCGGAACCCGCCAACGTGCACATCGAGGTGTGGCTGCCCGGCAGGCTGGATCCGGACGCGTTCGGCGCGTCGGTGCTTGCGGTGCTCGCGGCCCGGCCGCGGGCCAGGGCAAGGCGGCGGGCTGCCTCGCGATGGCTGGCCAGCAGCTACTGGGAGTACCCGCCGGTGCTCGACGCCGATCCCGTGCAGGTCACCGCCGCAGCGGATGAGGCTGAGATAGCCAGGTGGCGGGCCGGCTTCCTGTCGGCGGCGCCGTCGCTGGACTCCGCTCCGCCCGTGCGGTTCCTGCTGGTCCGCGGCCCCGACGGCGACCGTGTCATGCTGAACGCCCATCACGCCGTGCTCGACGGGCTCTCCTGTCTTGAGCTGCTGCGAGCCGTGGCAGCGGGGTATGGCGGCCAGTCAGGTCCCGGCCCTGGCGATGCGCCGCACGGCAGCGCTTGGCTCGAAGACGGGCCCGCGCTGGCTGGCGCGGCGCCCCGGCCCGGCGGCCTGATCCGCCGCCCTGTCGGCCTGATCCGCCGCCCTGCCGGGCTGGTTCCCCGCCCCGCCGTGCGGATCGCCGGGCGGCTGGATGCGGGCCAGCATCGAAATCTGCCGGGCTACGGTGCCTGCCTGATCAGCTGGGACGGGCTCGCGGCGGCGGCACGCCAGCTTCGGGCCATGGGAGGCAGCGTTAACGACCTGCTCATCGCGGCCATGATCGCCACGATCGGCGGCTGGAACAGCTCGAACGGCGGGCGGGCAGGCCGGGTCAGGATCACGATGCCGGTCGGCGACCGGGCCATGACCAGGGAGCACGGCATGCTCGGGCACACCTCGCGGCTGGCCACAGTCACCGCGCGGCCTGCCGCGGGTATGTCGTGCCTGGAGCTGATCGGGACGGTCTCCCAGCAGACCAGCTGGGCGAAGGAACATCGCGGTCCGCAGCTCGATCCGGCCTCCCGGCTGCTGGCCGCGGCTCCGCTTCCCGTGCCGGTCAGGCGCTGCCTGCTGCGGGCTGGCCTGCGCACGGCAGGCTCCTGGCTCTGCGACACGTCCCTGGTGTCGAACCTCGGCGTGATCGGGCCGCTGCGATTCGGGCAGGCCGTGGCCGGCGCCGCCTGGTTCTCGACGTCCGCGCACATGCCGCGCGGCCTGTCGCTCGGGGCGGTCACCGTCGGCGGCAGGCTGCACCTGACCTTCAGGTACCGGCACGCGCTGTTCGGCGAGGCCGCCGCGGCGGAATTCGCCGGACGGTACCGCGATGCACTGAACGACTTCGCCGGTGCGCAGCTGTGATGGCCGGGCCAGGTCCTGCCGTCGCGGTGGCGCTGCTCGCCACGACCGCCTACCACCTGGGGCTGATCCTGGAGAAGCGGGCACTGCGACGGCTGCCGTCTATCGACGCCAGGCACGCGCTGACCCTGTTGCGCGTCCTGCTGTCGGCGCCGGCCTGGCTGGCTGGCTTCGCGCTCATGCTCTGCGGCTTCGGGCTCCAGGTGGTGGCGCTGACGCTCGCCCCGGTCAGCGTGGTGCAGCCGGTCCTAGGCTCAGGGATTGTCGTGCTGCTCGTGCTGTCCCGGCTGGTACTGCGGGAACGGCTCGGCCGGATCGAGCTGGCGTGCGTGCTGGCGATGGCCGCTGCCATCGTGGTGATCGCGCTGTCCGCAGTCGGCTCGGCTGGCCGGGTAGGGCACCAGGCAAGCGGTGCCGCGATCGCCGCGGTCGCCGTGCCAGCGTGCCTGCTCGCCGTCGCGCTCGGCGCGACGGCGCTGCGCCCGGCCATGTCAGGCAAGCACAGGCAACCGTCCATCGGGGTGTCCTATGCCGTCGCCTCCGGGCTGCTCTACGGCGTGGCGACGCTGGCGATCAAGGCGCTGTCCGGCGTGTTCGCGCATCATCACGACGGACTCGCCCTGGTGGGCGCCGTCGCGGGCTCGGCCTACCCTTACGTGACGGTCGCCTGCTCGGCCGCCGGGCTGCTGATCTTCCAGACCGGGTTGCAGCGCTGCCGGGTCTCGATCGTCGGGCCGGTCTCCAACATCACGGGCAGCGTGTTCTTCATCGTCGCAGGAAGCTGGCTGTTCGATGAGCGGCTCCCGGCCGACCCGGGCAAGCTGGCGATGCGGCTGGCCGGCATCGTCGCGGCCGCCGTGGTCGTGATCGTGCTGTCCAGGCAGCCTGTCGCCAGCGAACCTCTGCTCGTCCCCGATGGCGGCGCGGCGCCGGCGGTGACCGCGTGAGGCTCAACAGGCAAGTGCGCACCGAAGCAAATGCGCACCGAACCGAGATCCAGATGGAGATAACCATGCCGCTGGATGGCCCGCTGCTCGACATCCTGGCCTGCCCGATCGACAAGCAGGGGCTGCTCTACTTCGCCGACGAGTCGGTGCTGTACAACCCCAGGTTGCGCAGGCTGTACCGGATCCTCGACGGCAGCCCGGTGATGCTGGCCGACCGCGCCGAGCCCGCCGCCGAGGAAGAGCATCGCAGGCTGCTGAGACAGGCCAGGCACGGCGAGGCCGTCGCAACCGCGGGGATGGTGGCCGAGCGGCTCATCCTGGCCGCCAGATAACAATCATGGCTCGAAAGCAGCGCCACCAGGATCTACCGCTACCGTCCGGTAACACTAGTGACATCACAGATGGTAATCAGTATCATACGTCAAACCCGTATAATCCCCGCCTAGCCGCCAGGATTTGACACCGCCCAATCCGGGAGGACCCCATGCGCCGAATGGTATGGTCACTGCTGATCGGTCTGGGCGTCTTCTTCATCGTGCTTGCCGCGATGCTCCGATTCTTCGTGCCCGGCCAGGCCGTCAAGGCCCCGCTGAACGAATACACGAAGAGCACGCTGCAAGGGACCGACGTGAGCTACTTCAGCGCGGCGCAGCTTCAGGAACTGACCGGCGTCACGATGCGTGCCACCGACACCGTGGAAGGTGACGTCGCCGTGGCCAAGGCGGCGGGGGGATCGCACGTCGCGGTCTGGCGGTCCTTCTCGGCGGTCGAGGACATCACCAACCACCAGCCATTCCAGTACAACTCGCAGATGCTGGCATTCGACCGGAGCAACGGGCAGCTGCTCAACTGCTGCGGCCAGTTCATCGGGTCGAACCATCACCTGCACGTCTCCGGGCAGGGCTACCTGTGGCCTTTCAACGCCGGCAAGCACAGTTACGCCATCTTCGACACCACGCTGCTCAAGCCGGTGCAGTTCCGTTTCGCGGGCACGGACGTTACCGACGGCATCAGCACCTACCGCTACGTTGTCCATATCCCGGCTCAGCAGATCGGCACCCAGACCCTGCCCGCCGCGCTGCTCGGCCTCTCGGGCACCGAGGTCACCCTGCCCGAGTTCTATGCCGCGGACAAGACCTACTGGGTCGACCCGGTGACCGGCACTCCGCTGCAGGTCACGCAGACCCAGCGGCTCACGCTGCGGGACGACACGGGGGCCACCCAGCTGGTGCTGCTCGACGGCACCCTGTCCTCCACGCCGGCGAGCGTGAGCGCCTCAGCGGACACCGACCGTGGCCGCCTCACCAAGATCCACCTGCTTGAGATCATCTTTCCGATCGTCGGCCTGCTGGTCGGGATCATCCTGGTGGTGGTCGGTCTGGTGCTCAGCCGGGCAAGGCCGGAAGATGAGATCGCGGAGGATGAGCGGGACGAGGCCGCCGAGCACGAGGGCACGGAGGCGGCCGACCTGCCCGAGTAGGCCCGTGGCCGGCCCGGCCGCGATGGGAGGCAGCAGGTGGAGTCGCTGGGGTTCTGGCGTCGCGCGCTGGCAGATCCTGACTGGATCGCCGCTGTGGAACCGGACGGGACCGAGCACACCGCCGGCGATCTGCTCGGCAGGGTGAATCAGATCACCCACGCGCTGCGGTCGATGGGCCTGAAGGCAGGTGACGTGATCGCCGCGGTGGTGCCGAACGGGGTGGCGCCGCTTGAGCTGAGCATGGCCGCGCTGCAGGCCGGCTGGTATTACACGCCGATCAACTGGCATTTCACCGCGCCGGAGATCGCCTATATCGTGCGCGACTGCGAGGCGAAAGCGTTTTTCGTCCATGAGCGTTACGCGCGGACCTGCGCAACCGCCGCCGACGAGGTCGGCATTCCGGCCGACGCCAGGTTCAGCTATGGCACCGTCGATGGGTTCACCGAAGTCTCCGCGCTGCGGGCCGGCCAGCCGACGGCCATCCCGGCCGACCGGACGGCTGGCACCGCCATGCACTACACATCAGGGACGACCGGCCGCCCGAAGGGGGTGCGCCGTGCGCTCACCGGCCTTGACCCAGACGTCGCCGCCGATCTGCTGACCGGGCTGCTCCAGTTCTTCGGCATCACGGCAGGCCAGCCAAACGTGCACCTGGTGACCTCGCCGAACTATCACACGGCCGTCACGATCTTCGGCGGCAGTGCCCTGCAACTCGGCCACACCCTGGTCTGCATGGACTCCTGGGACTCCGAGCATGCGCTCGCGCTGGTGCAGAAATACCGGGTCACCAACAGCCACATGGTGCCCATCCAGTTCAGGCGGATGCTGGCCCTGCCCGAGGAGATCCGCCGCAAGTACGACGTGTCGTCCATGCGCTGGCTGATCCACGCGGCGGCGCCGTGCCCGATACCGGTCAAGCGGGCGATGCTCGACTGGTGGGGCCCGTGCGTCTATGAGTACTACGCCGCGACCGAGGGCGGCGGGACCATCGCGACGCCGCAGGACTGGCTGGAGCGCCCAGGGACGGTGGGCAAGGCCTGGCCGGTGAGCGAGATCATGATCGCCGACGACGCCGGGCAACCGTGCCCGCCTGGCCTGCCCGGCACCGTCTACATGAAGATGGGCATTGACTTCGAGTACAAGGATGACCCGGCCAGGACCGCGGCCGGGCGGCTCGGCGAGTACTTCACGGTGGGGGACGTCGGTTTCCTCGACTCTGACGGCTACCTGTTCCTGTGCGACCGGAAGTCGGACATGATCATCTCTGGCGGGGCGAACATCTATCCGGCGGAGATCGAGGCGGAGATCATCACTCACCCGAAGGTCGCTGACGTGGCGGTGTTCGGCATCCCCGATGAGGAGTGGGGCGAGCAGGTCAAGGCGGTCGTGCAGCCGGCCGACGGGGTAGCGCCATCGGATCAGCTCGCCGCGGAGATCCTGGCCTGGATCGACGGCAAGCTGGCCAAGATGAAGTGGCCGAAGTCGATCGACTTCATGGCCGAATTGCCTCGTGACCCAAGCGGGAAGCTGCTGAAGCGGCGGTTGCGCGATCCCTACTGGGCGGGGCGCTCAGCGGCGATCTGACCGGCGCTCAGGCGTGCGCTCTCGCCTGGGCCGAGCTGGCTGACTGGATGAGAGCGTCGATGAGCGCCGCGTTCGCCGGGGAGTCTGGCGGCTCACCGTAGGTCACCGCCAGGATCCGCCGGTGCGTGCCGGCCAGCGCGCTGGCGGTGACGCCCGGGTGCCGCACCGCGCGGAACGCCAGTTCGGGCAGCATCGCCACCCCGAGCCCGGCGGCGACCAGCGACTGGCAGGCGATGTAGTCGTCGGTGCTGAACGCGATCTTCGGCGTGAAGCCCGCCGCGGCGCACTGTTCAAGTAGGAACCGGCGGCAGCTGTCGCAGCCGGCGATCCAGCGGTCTTCGCGGTGGTCGGCCAGGGCCGGGTCACGCGCTCGCGCGGCGCCGCCTGGCCGGATGCCACGATCCGGATGCTGGCCGCCGGTCACCGTACGCGGCGAAGACCCGGCCCGGTCCGCCTCTCGCCCGGTGACCAGGTAGACGCGCTCATCAAGCACGAGCTGAGCGCGGAATCCCTCGTCAGGAAAGATCAGCGGGTCGGCCACGTCGCGGTCGCCCGCGCCGCGGGCCGGCTCGGCCACGTCACGGCCGCCCGCGCCGCGGGCCGGCTCGGCCTGCGGCGCACCGGCCCGCGAGGTCGATGAGCTGGCATCGCCGTCCTGGCGGTAGTACCGGAAGATCAGCGCGACGTCGGCCAGGCCGGCCCGCAGCAGCCCGAGCGCGTCGGAAGGCTCAGCCTGGATTGCCGTGAGGTCCGTCGCCGGCCGCTCGGCGCGCAGCCGGGCTGAGGCGGCGGGAACGAGGACGCCAAGCGCAGAACCGAAGGCGGCCAGCCTGACCCGGCCCTGGCGGAGTCCGATATGGGCCGCAAGCTCGGCCTCGGCCGCGTCAAGCCTGCCGAGGATCTCCTCGGCGCGCTCGGCGAGCAGCTGGCCGGCGTCGGTCAGCCGGACGCCCCGGCCGGAGCGTTCCATCAGTTTCGCGCCGGTCTCCGACTCCAGCCTGGCGATGTGATGGCTGATCGATGGCTGGGCATAGTTCAGCGCCTGGGCTGCCGCGGTGACCGAGCCGTGCCTGGAGACCGCGACGAGCACGCGGAGCCTGGTCGCATCCAGCATGCCTCAACTATAGATCCGGACGAACTTTGGCCGTCGAAGCATCAATCTTGCGGTGACTGCGGCGCAACGTCCGGTTCGCCGCGGCCCTCCAGCAGCGGCGCGGCAGGGACACGCGGACTTCCGCCCGCCGCTTGCCTGCGCCGCCAGGCGATCCCGGACAGCGCCTCAAGCACCACCCGGTTGGCCAGGTAGGCGGTAACCTCGGCGTGATCATAGGGCGGGGCCACTTCCACCACGTCCACCCCGGCGACGGGAAGCTCCATCGCGATCCTCCGCACGGCGTCTAGCAGCTGCCTGCCGGACAGCCCGCCGGGCTCGGGAGTCCCGGTGCCTGGCGCCATGCCTGGATCGACCACGTCGACGTCGACGGACAGGAAGACTCGGTCGCAGTCGTCAAGTGCGATCTGGAACGCCTCGGTCAGGCACGCATCCAGGCCCCTGGTCACCACCTCGGTCATCTCGTAGCTGCGCATCCGCTGGCCGGCCATCCAGTCAAGGACCTCCGGGCCTGGCCAGTAGCCGCGCAGCCCCACCTGGAGGAAGCGGTCGCCGCGAACCGCTCCCGACTCGATCAGCCTGCGCATCGGCGTCCCGTGCCCGTACAGCGAGCCCAGTTGGGTGTCGCCGGTATCGGCATGAGCGTCGAAATGGATCATCGACAGCCTGCCCCAGCCGACATGCCTGGCCACGCCGGTCGCGTCGGGATAGGTGATGGTGTGGTCACCTCCGAGTATCACCGGGATGGCGCCTCCGGCCGCGGCGGCCTGCACGGCCTCCTCCAGCCGGCGCAGCGACAGCTCGGTGTCCCCCGCGGGCATCTCGATGTCGCCAGCGTCGGCGACCGTCAGCTCCCTCAGCGGGTCGACGCCGAGCGCCAGGTGCGGGCGGGAGCCGTCATGCGGCAGGTAGTCGGTGAACCGGATGGCCTGGGGTCCGAACCTGGCCCCCGGCCGGTGCGAGGTCCCGCCATCGAACGGAGCGCCGATGATCATGATGTCGGTCCCCGCCCACGAGGCAGGATCGGAGAGCTCGGCTCGCCGCACGCCGAGGAACGTGGCGTCGGGCCCGTACAAATTGCCAAGTCGTGTCATATCGGCCTCCCCGACCCGAACCCTAGCGCGACCGCTAGGCTCCACTGCGGCGGCCGACGGAACAGGTGACTGCGATGGCTCATGACGAGCTTGACCGGCGGATCCTGCTGGCCCTGGTGCAGGACGCCAGGGCCAGTTACGCGGAGATCGGCGCGCAGGTCGGGCTGTCGGCACCCGCGGTCAAGCGGCGGGTGGACCGGCTGCGCGCGGCCGGCGCGATCACCGGGTTCTCCGCGCGGCTCAGCCCTGGCGAGCTCGGCTGGACGACCGAGGCGTACGTGGAGCTGTTCTGCCGCGGCCGGACGTCACCCGGCGACATCGCCGCGGCTGCCAGCAGGCACCCCGAGGTCGTCAGCGCCTGCACGGTCACCGGCGAGGCCGATGCGCTGCTGCTGATCCGGGCGGCGGATGTCAGGCACTTCGAGCAGGTCGTCGAGCGGATCGGGGCCGAGCCCTTCGTGGTGCGGACCAGAAGCGCGATCGTGTTGTCCCGGCTGGTGGACCGGCCGGACGCGGTACCTGGCCTGCATGGCTGAGACCGGCCCGGATCTGCGCAGATCGGGTGCTCGGCGCGCCGCCGCTCGGCTACAGTCGTGGGATGTCCTCCCATGACGACCGGTCTGCCCGCCCCGATCTGCCCAGGAACACGGGCGAGTTCCGCGCGGCTCCTGACCTGTCCGCCAGCACCGCGGAGTTCAAGGCGTTCGCCAGTGCCTACGACAACCAGCCTGACCAGCCGTGGGCCGCCGATTCCTGGCCAGCGCAGCCGAGCCAGGGCGAGGCGCACCGCGGCGGCTCCCGCCGCACCGCGCTGATCATCGCCGCGGTCGCCGCGATCGCGCTGGTGATCACGATCGTGCTGGTCACGATCGGCTGACCGCGCTGCTGCCCGATCGCCGGGAAGTCGCCTAGAAGCTGCCGCCCGCATCGGTCCAGGCCGACCAGGCGCCTCCGACGTAGCTGGATATCGCCAGGTGCAGGCCGCCGTCGAGCACCGCCACCCCCGGTGGCCCAGTGGCGTTCAGCCAGGCGGCCGGTGTGCCGAGCATGCTGCCGCCGGGAATGCCGCCGATCACCGACCAGCCGGTCCATGGCGCCGATCCCGCGGTGCCCTGCTGTGCAAGGTACTCCAGCTTCCCGCCCGAAACTCGGGCGTAGACCGCGAGCTGCCCGTTGCCCCAGCCTGCCGCGGCCGGCCAGGAAGCGACCTTCTGGCCCTGCCCGGCTCCGGCCAGCGGCGCGGCCCAGGTCCAGTCCCCGGTCGCCGGGTCCTGCCAGGCGTCGGCCAGGCCCCCTGCCGTGGTCGCCGCGAAGAACTCGGTCTGGCCAGAGCCGTTGACCGCGGCGGCAGGTACTCCGGCGAGGTTGGCCGGGCTGCCCGCCAGCACGCTCCAGCCGCTCCACGAGCTGCCGTCCCAGGTGTCCACGGCGGCGGCGCGGGCTTTGGTGACGCAGAACACATCCACGTGATGGCTGCCGTCGGCGACCGGCACCGCCGAGCTCGCGCAGCTGCCCTTGATGTTCCCCCAGGCGGTCCAGCCCGCGTTCTGGGCAGGGCCCAGCTGGCGGATGGTGGCCACGGTGCCGGCGGCCGTGGTCTGGTAGACCTCCACGTCGCCGCTGGGCAGCAGCGCGGCCGCCGGATCGCTGCCGGGCAGATCCTGTGCCTGCGGGGCCGGCAGCGGCTTGCCCCACTCCCAGCCGTTCGGGAACCCGGCCTGCTGCCACGCGTGTTCGAGCAGGCCCGATGCGTTGTCGGCGAATACGGTGAGGCGGCCGTCGGCCTCGGCGACCGCCGATGGGTTGCTCCGCATGGCTGCCGGGGAGTCGCCGACATCGTGCACGGCCGACCAGGTCAGGCTGCCGACCGGCTGCTGCCAGGCGTGCAGCAGCGTCCGGGCGGCTGACCTGGCGAACCACTCGGCGGTGCCGTTGGAGTTGATCGCGACCGAGATGCGGAATCCGGCGTGCCCGCCAGGCGCCCGGCCGCCGCCGAGGTTGACGTCCAGCTGGTCATCGTCGATGTTGAGGCTGACGCCGCCGTATGTCTCGGTGTGACCGCCCAGGTACTGGTGCAGCCGCTGGTGCCTGGTCCACATCGCGGCCGGCATGTAGGAGCTGTTGGTGGTGGCCTTCCCGTCCCAGTCCGCGTAGTAGATGACATCGGGCTCGGTCATCGACCCGGCCGCGCTGACCAGCGCCCCGATGTTGCTGAACGACTCGTAGACCCCGCAGGCGTAGCCACGGACGTGCAGCTCGCTGTCCCAGGCGGACAGGAAGGTGGTCACCTGGGAGTCGCAGCCAGGTGAATAGGCTTCCATGTCGAAGATCAGCGGTGTGCTCGGCGGGATGCCAAGGTTGGCCGCCTGCACGGCCGCGTCGTTGGCGGCCGCCGTGCCCTGCGCGGCCGCGTGCTTGCTGTCGATGGTCGCGTTGCCGGACGCCAGCACGCAGCTGGACTGGAGCCCGGGGTAGATCGGGAAGTAGCGCCAGCCCTGGCCGCCGATGGCGGTGAGCCAGGATGCCGTCAGGTTCGCCTGCGAGCAGGCCCGGTTCACCCCGCCGATGTACACGCCGACGGCCCGGTACTTCGAGGCCAGCCAGCGCGTCATCGTCGATGCCGACGGCGCCGTGCAGGCATCGAATCCTGGGCCGGTGAAGATGCCCTGGGCCGGCCTGGCGGCTGGCGCGGCCAGCCTGCGCGGCCGGACCGGCCTGGCCGAACGGCCGATCCTGATCGATGACGCGATCGCGCGTGCCAGCGACGGGTCGGCCCGGTAGGACGCCACCACCTCGACCCCGCCGGACGGCACGATCTCGGTGATGCTGCGGGAGGCCGCCGGGTCCGGGTTCGTCAGCACCGGCCGGCCGCCGATCGTGATCCGCCGCGTCGCCCCGCGGACGTCCTGGCTGGTCGCGCGGATGGGCTCGATCAGCACCGCGTCGGTCCTGCCGATCAGGCCAGCCGGGCAGGCCGGGTCGGGACCTGGCAGGCCGAGATAGACGGCATGCCGGTCCAGCCGCGGGCAGGCGGACGGATGACGCCGCAGATCGATCACCGGCCAGGAAGCCGGCACCCGCACGCTGACCCCGTCGAAGGTTACGCTCTGCCACCGGCCAGCCGCGGCCGCGGCGGGAGCGGCGCCCGAGAGCGCGGCCCCGATGCTGACCAGGCCGGCCAGCATCGCGGCACAGCTTCGATATCGCATGTGATCATGCTGAGCGCACCGATGCCGAACGAGCCGGTTTGTTGTACATAACTGTACGTAGTTAATGACAAGACTTTGATGAGCGATAACGGCTGGCGTCCCGCGCTGCGGCCCGCACCGCCGGTGCTGGCCCGCGCCGGTCAGCTCCGCGCGTCCGGCTGCAACCCGCGCTTCATTGCCAGACCCATCCGGGCCGGTCATGCTCCCTGACGAAGCCCATGCGAGGCGGGGACCGCGGCCGTGGCTGGCTCAGGTTCCGGCGCGATCGCGCGCCTCGCACACGGCCTCACCGGCATCGTGAGCACCGCCTCGAGCGTGGCCAGCCGGCGAAGGAAGGCGAACAGGAACCAGGTCGGCAGCCATGCCAGCGAACGCCAGAGCCGGTGCCTGATCGCGAACGGCACGCTGATCAGCACAGGGACGGCGCCCGCGGCGAGATACACGACCGCGGCCGTGACGACGTTCTGCCGCGTCGTCGGCCTGCTCAGCGCGAGTTCGGCAAGGAACACCGGGGCGATCATGGAGACCTGGAGCGAGAACCAGGCGAAACCGCGGCGCAGGGTCCAGAGCCAGACCCGCGGGCCCGCCGAGCCGCTGCGCAGCGGGACGTGCCTGGCGTACACGTGGAACCCGGCTCGTGCCCACCTGGTCCGCTGCTCGACGAATTCCGCTGGCGTGCGCGGCACGTCCTCATAGCAGACGATCCGCGGATCGATCACCGCCCGGTAGCCAAGCCGCCCGAATTGCATGGTCAGGTCGGTGTCCTCGCCGTTCATCCCGACGCCGAAGCCGCCGGCCAGCATCGCAGGAGCCCGCCTGAACGCGGTGAAAGTGCCTGGGATGACCAGCACGCTGTCGGCCAGGCTCTGCCCGAGCCTCGCGAACCTGAACTGGTACAGCGTCTCCAGGGCACGCATCCGGTGGAACCAGGTCACCGAGTCGGCCCGTGGCACCTCGACCGCGCCCACCATGCCGATCGCCGGATCGGCGAACCAGCCTGCCGCGTAGGACAGGGCGTCGGAGCCCATCAGGCAGTCCGCGTCGATACGGACCACGATCGCCGCGCTGGTGATCGCGAGCGCGCGGTTCAGGGCAGCGGACTGGCCGCCGTTGGGGCTGGCAAGCACGCGTCCGCTGGCGTGCCTGAACTCGGCGACGCCCGCCGCGGCGAGCTCACTCGTGCGATCCGCTGAACCGTCGTCGACGACCACGACGGTCACCTCGCCGCCGTACCGGCTGGCCGCGGTGTCCACCGAGCGGAGCAGCGCGCCGATGTTCTCCGCCTCGTTGTAGGCAGGGATGATCACGTCGATGCGTGGCCGGCCTGCCGCTCCTGGCTGCGGCAGCCGGGAGCCTGACCGTCGCAGCAGCCAGAGCGGGGCGCAGACGATCGCGAACAGCAGGCTGATCGCGTAGAGCGGCACGAAGGCCTGCCATGGACTGGACAGGTTCTGCCGCTCGGAAAGGAAAGCATAAGCGGCGATGATTGCCGCGAACGCGATGATCAGGGCGCTCGCGGCGACCGCGTTATCGGCGACCCGCCAGCCGCGGATCCTTGGCACGGTCGTGGCCCGCGGCAACGCGCAGGTGGTAAATATCATGCGAATGACCACCAGGCCGCCGATGAGCAGGTTGACCAGTGTGGCCTCGATGCTGAATGGCCCGATTGGCCAGCCGGTGGCTATTCCGGTGGTAATCATCAGGGCCTGGGCGAGTACCGACATTACCGTGTACATCACCGCGTGCCAGGCGATCAGCAGCCGCCGTCCTGGCCCGGCCCGCACCACCATGGCGAAGCCGATCAGGTAGGCGGCGCCGAGGAAGACCGTGGCGGCGTCCAGCCGGGAGACGTAGCCGTCGACCACGGCAGGTTCCCCGGTGATCGCGACCGCCACCGCGCGGGTCGCCGCGCCGTAAGCCAGTGCGGGCGACGGCCGCTGCCAGTCAAGGAAGAGCAGGCCAAGTGCTGCGGTGATACCCAGGAATGCCCACGTCCTCGGCCGGTGAGCAGGCGTCGGGTGATGCCGGGGGAGCAGCACGCTGGCCCGTCCGTCGCCGGCGTCGTCCGTGCTGTCGGCGCGCACCGGCAGCAGGCAGGCCGCGACCAGCGCGGCGAGCATGCCCTGCGAGGCAAGCAGCATCGTGGTGTCCATCGGTTCTGGCCTCCAGGTGACGCCGGCGATGCGGTGCCGCCAGGCCGCCCCCGGCCAGGGGCCTTGACGAACCGCATTTTCGCGGCCGCTAACGCCAGCGGCGTGCGAATTGTTAACAAATAAAAACCATGTCCGATCGGCCTGGTACGCCGGTGAGATGCCCACTGGCTCGCCGCCTGGATAGTACTCTGCACCCAGGGCGAGAACGGCCCGGATAATTTCTTCCGCCCGCAGGCCAATGACGGCAGCGATAGAGCGGAGGATGTCAGGGCTAATGCTCACCGATCGCACTGCAAATTCGGCGAGCGACATATCGGTGTTGATGCGAATATGCCGGGAGCGGGGCAAGAATGAGCACATCGCTAGATGAGCGCAGTTCACGGATGCTGCCGCGCGGCTCGCTGCACGGCGCCGGCGGCCAGCGGCCAGGCCGGGCCAGGCCGTCCGGGCGGCGGTCGCCGGTGTTCCGCGCCAGCACCGGCCCGCAGCGAGCATCGGCGCTGCTGATGGCGGCGGCGAGCCTGGTGGGCGTCGGCTGGTACGTGCCGAGGGTGATCGCGGCCGATGCCACCGAGCTCACCGGCACGGTCACCAGCAACGGCGTGATCGACCTGAACTTCGCCGGCACCGGCCAGGTCGCCAGGATCCTGGTCGCGCCAGGGCAGCAGGTGCGCAAGGGCCAGCTGCTCGCCACCGAGGTGGCTCCCGCGGCGCTTGCCGTGGTGGCCGCTGACAACGCGGCGATCGCGGCGGACCTGGCCAGGCTGGCGGCGGACAGATCGGCTGGGGCGGACGCCGCGCAGCTCGCCGCGGCGCGGGCACAGCGGGCCAAGGATGCCGCCCAGCTGGCGACCGACCGTTCTGCCCTCGCCCGGACTCGGATCGTGGCACCAGCCAGCGGCTCGGTGCTTGCGCTTAACGCGCAGCCTGGCGAGATCGTCAGCCCCGCCGGGGTGCGCGCGTACCCGTATCAGTCGCCGCAGGTGCCGGTCAGCCAGCAGCCGCTGTTCTCGCTGCTGCCCGAGGGGCCGCAGGCCAGTTACAAGGTCACCGGGCCGGCCACCGACGCCGCGCTGCCCGTCATCGAGCTGAGGGCGTCCGCGAGCTGGCAGGTCATCGTGCTGGTCGGGGAGCAGTCGGTGCGCCGCATCCGGCTCGGCGTGCGGGCGCGGGTCGGCGTGCCCGCGGCCGGCATCCATGGCCTGCCAGGCCGGATCTCCGAACTCCTCACCACCCCGGTGTCCACCGCGCAGGGCTTCGCCTACCAGGCGATCGTTGCCGTGGCCGGCGGCCGGGGTGCGCCGCCGCTAGACGGCATGACCGCCGATGTCCGCCTCGGCGGCTGACGCCGGCCGGAGCTGGTCTCAGCGGAGCTGGTCTGGGCGGAGCTGGTCTGGGCGGAGCTGGTCTGGGCGGGGCTGGTCTGGGCGGAGCCGGTCTGGGCGGAGCTGGTCTGGGCGGGGTTGGGCGGCTGGGCGGGGCTGGGCGGCCAGGCGGAGTTGGGCGGCTGGGTGGAGTTCGGCGGGTTGGCGGGCTGGCCGGGTGGTGGCGGTCGGCATGGCGGCGG
>Ga0137365_10001047_pt1 | contig 20790 bp, 19 predicted proteins | sample SagtaG_9_FD_104799 | JGI IMG/M metagenome (GOLD analysis project Ga0137365, IMG submission 104799) | Vadose zone soil microbial communities from Sagehorn Ranch, Mendocino, California, USA - Sage1_L_40_16 metaG | ecosystem: Environmental > Terrestrial > Soil > Vadose zone | place: USA...
GACCGCGTGGCGGCACGTGCGCACTATGAGGAAAGCTTGCGGCTCTTCCAACAGCAAGGGGACGTGTTTGGGGTGACGTTGCTGGTGAGTGCGTTGGAGGTGGTGGGCTTGCCCCAGGGTGACGAGGAGATGGCGCGCTCCCTGTATGAGCAGAGCCTGCCGCTCCTGCGCGCCTCGCGGGAGCGAGGGAGGCTCGGGATAATCCTGATCCATGCAGGGGATGTCTGGCTGCATCAGTCCGGGGGCGAGCAACAGGCGAAGACGCTCTACAAGCAAGGCTTGCATCTCTGGCAGGACATGCAACGGGTGGACAATGGGATTGGCATCGTTAGGAGCCTGGCGGGATTGGCCGAGGTAGCTGCGGCACAGGGGCAAGTGGAGCGAGCAGGGCGGCTGTTCGGGGCTGCTGATCGCTTGCTGCCCTCCGCCAGCAGCTACCGAGAGGACGTGAACAGACGTGTTGCTGCGGCTCGTGACCACCTGGATGCGCCAGCGTTTACGGCCGGCTGGACGGCGGGGCAGGCGATGACGCAGGAGCAGGCAGTCACCGATGCGTTACAAGACGCCTAGCGGGCTCTCAGATCGGTTTGGTGAGAAGAAAGAGAACCGGATCAGCCTGGGAACGAGAAGGAGTAGCTCTAGTCAGAGCACATCCTCTCGAGGGTGATGTAGGAGCTCGAGACCTTCCCTGAAAAAGTGGACAAGAGGCACAAAATCACTTGAGTCTTTAATCGAAGGACGGCCAAACTTTCTTGTAAAAGCGGCCAAGCAATGCTTCCCTTTGCAGATCAGCCATATTACCATAGGAAGTTTAGAAGGATAGGGGCCAAATGTGGCTATTACACGTTCATTAGAACAGAGATAGCTCCATCATATGCTATCATAACGAAACAGCGAAAGTATTACCAGGGAAAGAATAGTATACAAAGTATGCAAACACTATCGAGTCAGCCTCCAAACCATATAAGTCAGCAAACACGCAAAATTGCCGTTTTTGCAGTTCTGCTCTTTGCCCTCTCTGGACTGATCAGCGGCTTTGCAGTAGGAGCTTTCACGCACTCTAAACCCCATGGATCTGGGACGACGAAATCTGTAAACACAGGGACAACGCCGGTCACGCAAAGCACTAAAGGATCTGTATCAACAGCACCAGAAAATGTAAATTTAGATCTCCCTGTGATAAATCAGGCAGATTTTTCCTACTTTCAGGTTGCAAATGGTAGCACTAGCTATACTTTTTCTACCTTGATAATCAATAAGAGTAAAAATCCTATTCAAGTATCTGATGTGACCTGCAAACTCTGGCTAACAAAAGATGCTGATGTAAATTCGATCTTACGAGCAGATAATTATGCTCTACCGAGATCATTTGATACTATCCAACAATCCTTTCCAAAAGAGGTCGTAGGTGCTTTTACTTTCACTGCACCAACACAACAGACACAACCCTGCACTCCTAAGGGTAAAACAACCTGGAGCTATACTATCTCTCCATCTATTGATCCTGGAATATACTACGCCGTCGTATTAGCTGATTGGAAAGGGAAAAGCTTCGATTGGAGTTGGGTAGCAATCAGAATCAAAAAAGCTACTTGATGCCTCCCAAAACCCCTCTTACCAGCGCAGCAAACTTTGGCCGCGCAGCATCTGCCGCGGCCAGCACCTCGGCGTGGTTAACCTCCTCCGTATCATCCCCTGTCGCGGTATTGGTAATCAGACTTATCCCAAGTACGCGCATGCCCATGTGACGGGCTACCACCACCTCCGGTGCAGTAGACATACCAACGGCGTCTGCCCCAGCCGTGCGCAAAAATTTTAGTTCTGCCCCCGTCTCATAACTCGGACCGCCCACTTGAGCATACACTCCCTCATGTAATGTAATCCCAGATACTGTAGCGGCAACTGTGCGTGCTAGTGTGCGTAGCCCGGCATCGTAGGCTTTAGCCAGTGGCGGGAAGCGATCACCAAGGCGATCATCATTTGGCCCAATCAGCGGATTCATGCCTGCCAGGCCGAGGAAATTGATGTGGTCGCGAATCAGCATAAAGTCGCCAGGTCGATAGGTAGAGTTGATACCGCCAGCCGCGTTAGTCACAATCAACGTATGTGCTCCAAGCATCCGCATGACACGCATGGGAAGCGTTAATGCCTGCATTGTATAACCCTCGTAGTAGTGAAAACGCCCTTGCATCACTACCACAGGCACCTGCTCCAACATGCCTAGCAGCAGTCGACCGGCATGGCCAACTACAGTCGAACGCAGGAAGTGAGGAATCTCCTCGTAAGGAATAGCCGTAGCATCTCTGACCTCAGCCGCCAGGTCTCCCAGGCCCGAACCCAGAATCAAACCGACATCAGGTTTCAAGCTAGAACGAGATTGAACAACTGCCGTAGCTTCCATTGCCTGGTCATACAGTGTCATAATACACCTGTGGTGATACTCTCACGGGCAAGCTGACTATAGACCTGCGTGGTAGAAATATGGGCATGGCCCAATAACTCCTGTACCAAACGTAGTTCCATGCCCCCTTGTAGCATCAGAATGGCAAACGAGTGTCGTAACATATGTGGTGTAATCTCGGTAATACCAGCCTGTCGCGCATAGCCCTTGATAATCAGCCAGAACCCCTGGCGCGTCAGTCGCTCGCCATGATGGTTCAGAAACAACGCCTGCTCATTGGGATGACGTATTATCAGACTTGGCCTCGCAGTCTCCAGGTATCGTTTTGTCGTCTCCACCACAATGGCAGACAGTGGCAACACTCGCTGACGCTTGCTTCGCCCATTTCGCCCTGGACAGACTATCGTCGCGCGCTCTGCATCGAAATCATCAAGATCTAATGAAATAAGCTCACTGACACGCATACCTGTCGCATTGAGCATGTGCAGCATAGCAAGATCGCGCTTCCCGGCAGATGTCTCGACATCTACCTGGCGGAATAGATTGCTAATTTGCTCCTGGCTCAAAACATGTGGCAGTTCTCTCTGTATGCGTGGCGTGTCTAGCTTCTCAATAGGATCAGAAGTAATAATACCTGCGCTTTGTAGATAACGAAAGAAAGTCTTCAGCGCTGCCAGTTTTCGTGCAATAGTGCTTGGACGATATGCCTGGCCCTCGCGCATTTCCAATAAATAACCCGCAATATGTTCACGAGAAACCTGCTGCCAGTTTTCTACCTGTTGTTGTTTGAGATAGATGCAGACCTGGTTCAGATCATTACTATAGGCAACTACTGTATTCTGATTAGTTCCTTCATGCCCCTGCTCTTTCAATGAGAGCGAGGCAATATACTCATCAATAACTTCTTGCAACATAGGACAATACCGCCTTTAGGGTCTCCATTTTCCTGCAGGGAACCATGGATGTATGTGACCACGCCATTATAATCGATGCAATAATAGAGAGCAAGAAAATAGGAAAGATAGCCCTGGGTCTATCGTTGCCCCATTAATGCTGATTAACACAAGAATCGGGACATCTGTAGGTGCCGATTTATCGCGCACACCGCCGATTTATCGGCCCTCGCGGGCTTTCCTACCATCCCACTAAAAAATTAACATGCATCAATAAGTGCTATAATAAGGTACCCGCAAGGGATGGGATACCGTTACTATCATGCCTCGCACAACACACTGAGTATCATTGAGGTGGGAAGCAGTCTGAGCTTCACTACCATGGTGTTCAGTGAGACAATAAGGAGAAACAATACAAGATGGCTAAATTGCATGACATGTTCACACAAGTCCACCGCGCCCAAAGCAGCGGTGGCATTGGGTTTGTCGGTAAAAATAAACCCCTGATCAAGCCACGAGCGGCGGCGCTCGTGATTGAATTCCCCGGTATTGACGCTGGGGATGCCGAATCGGCTATCAAATCCGGGGCCGATGGGCTGCTCTTCACCTGGGATGGCAAAGATACTTCGTTACTTGAGATACTCAAGAATGCCATTGATGCCACTCAAACAAGCGGTGAAAAAGTTGTCTGTGGGCTACACATTACGGACGGCTGGGAAAAACTGGAACGCGAAGATTTAGAGCACCTTAAAGAGTTGGGCGTAAATTATGTCGTACTGCCATTGGAAGCCCCTGCACGTCTACTCGCCTTGCAAGTCAAGGATCTCGAACTAGTCGTCTCCGTGCCGATGCACTCGGGAGATATGTATCCGATTTTTATTCGCAACCTGACCGCTTTTGACAATATCGCTGCAGTTCGCCTGGACTTCTCCCTCTCTGGCGACATCAGCAAGATGTCTATCGAGGACATCTTGCACTATCGTGCAGTACGCGAAGCGCTGCGCTTCCCCGCACTTTTGAACGTACAAAGTGATCTAAGCGAAACTGACGCTTATACCCTCATGACCTTGGGTGTACAGGCAGTGATTCTGCCTGCCAGCGGGACCGATGCCGCAACGAAGAAACAAATCAAGGCACTAAGGGAGCTGTTAGAGAAAGTTCATATCGATGAGAAGGAGCCTATGCCCGGCCTGACAAAGATGTAGACAAGTGAAAGTTTACAGGGCGACCGCAAGGGTGCGCCTGCCAAGCCGATTCGTATATAGTAGGGGCGCACCCTTGCGGTCGCCCTGATGCTGTTGGCCTGGCGTTCCCACGCCAGGCCTTGATTTTTTTCTTCGCTTCACCTCAACGCCATATGGTGAAAAGACTCGCCAAATGTATAGCCATGCTCAATTCCTATCAGACGAGCACGCTGGCGCACAAATTCATCGATATCAGGATTGCCCATCTGACTTGTGTGGCAATGTAACGACTCCAACTTTTTGTCCATAAAATCACTCACATCAACCCAATGATTCGGCTGACTCGTAGAGAAAAAATAGACCTGCTTCAGGCGGTGCTCCGTAATTCCGGCAGTCAATTGCTCTGGGTAATACATAGGCATACGTGCTGACGCAACTGCATCCAGTGCGCACAAACCCACATTGCGATGGTCGGGATGAATCTCGTAAGGTCTCCAGGGATCAAAGGTGAACAACACATCCGGCTGCACACGTCGTATAGCATGTACCAGTTCCCTGCGTAATCCTAGATTAACCTCCACCTCTCCATCGTTATAACCGAGAAACGTCACCTCGCGCACTCCTAACACTTCAGCGGCATGCCGTTGCTCCTCTTCCCGCATCTTCGCTAGTCGCTCCATCGTCATACCTGCCTCGTGGCTACCTCGATTGCCACTCGTCACCAGCACATAGTGCACGTCGCGACCCTCGGCCACCAGACGAGCTATGGTGCCTCCGCAAATGAACTCGGCATCATCAGGATGTGCCATCACCACTAAAATGCGCTGCCCTTCTGGTGGAAGCAGCACAGAGGAATCAGTACTCATATAGGTATTTCTCCCGGCTGGTCACGTACCGCTACTTGCCAGTGTAACTGGCGGCGCGGTATGCGTCGTAACAATCTACGGGTCGTCTCCCAAACACGCGTTGGGTGTACATTATTGCGCCAGTAATAATAGCATCCTAGCCCATCCGGCTCGACGTTCAGCAACTGGCAGAAAGCTGGCTCCAAATCCTTTTCACCGTTTTCATCAAGGTTGAAGTTTTGTAACCAGAGCTGACTACGTTTTTGATGCAAGCGAATCGTCTCGACAACACTATGCCCCCATTTCTCTACCATTGTAACTTCTTCATCGAGCAAATTCCAGAAAAGGTGACAGCCGATCGTATCCAGGTGTGGAAGCTGCGCCAGGTCCTCTAGCTGGAAAAAATCCTGTGGAAGTAAAACCACCGTCGTTTTTATATGCTCATCAACTCGTTTGACGCAGGCACATATCTCACCGAGAAAATCTATCATAGAACGCCGTCGGAAACGCTCCAGGTCGGTGACATCCGGACAGAGCGCTCTGCACACCGAACAGAAACAGGTTACATCAAGGCTGCGCGGCTCATCTATCAGAATTCCATTAATGGGGTACTTCGTAAGGTAACGTTCAATTTCTTTGAAAAGCCAGTGACGAAATGATTGGTGATTAAAGCACGAGATCTCATGATGACGCCCATGGCGATCCATTACACGCGATTGCGGGTGACGAAATGTATACCAGCTTGGCACAAAAGAAGGGCCAGCAAAGAGATTCCCGTAACGTCCAAGGCTCAAGTGTACCTTCAAACCAGCATCCTGTGCCTGGCTTAGACCGCGTTCCAAATCTCGGGGCCAGCGTTGTTCCTCCTGTTCATGTAAGGCATAGATAATGCTTCCTGCACCTACCGCACGAATCTCGTCAAAATCACGTTTTACACTATCAGGATGTAGTAATGAATGAAAATAAGCGACAGTAATATCCATGATCATGGCGGCGCGGGTGCCCCCCGTTTCAACTTGGGGAGGAAGCGCCGCTCGCCTTTCTGATGCTCTCCAGGACCGGCAGTCGAGTAATTATCCAGCCCTGGGTGGGACGCGCTAGCCGTACCAATTTGCGTGGCGTGACCTCGACCACTTTCTTCCCGCTGATGACGTCTTTGATGACGAACGCTCCTTTCTCCCGCCGTCCCGCGATGTAACCCACGCCTCCTTTGGTCTTTACCAATTCGTAGAGCTTGAACCCGCGCAAAGTGCGCGGGGCCCAACACTTGTGCTCGCTGTGCAGACCATTGAAACGCTGATATTGGCCCCGTCCTAGACAGCGGATCTGATGGACTATTTCCAATGGCTTGACCACCTCGCCGATCTCGCAGGCAATCGCCACGGCGTCGTTCGAGTGGGACTTGGGCAGAAATCACCTGGACGCGTTTGTATTTCGTCTCGTAGCCGTATGTGATGCTCACTTGGCTCTCTCCGAAGATCGCTTGCAGGTCATGGATCACCCTGCTTTTCAGTGAAGACACATGCGCTGCATGCTTCAACGGAACACGAGCCTTTGCCTGCACGCCCGGGAAGCCAAACTCCGCCGCTGTTTGCTGACCTTTGCGCTGGTTGCAAGGACGGCACGACAACGTCAAATTCGATGCTCTGTTCGACCCTCCACGAGCTTTGGGAATCAGATGGTCGATTTCTAAAGGAACCCCTTGGGCTCCACAATACACGCACGTTCTCTGAAACCTCTCCAGGAGATATTCACGCAGCAGGTAGCCCTCAAGCTCGCCCTGCTGATACTCAATCCCAGCGATGTCCGGCTTTTGCATCTTTTGGGTGTCAAAACTACCGACTTCGACTGTGATCTGGCCAACCGGCAAGAACAAGGCGATGAAGCGCACAGCCCTGACGGTCGCCTGTGATTTGGATTGCAGCGAAGGGGGCAGCCACCCATCAGGTCGGCGTCTATTGTCATAACGCGCTTCACGATAGCGTGTCTTGCGCCCCCGCCGATTGCGCCGATACCGGTGCCGTTGCTTCAGCTTTTCAGCGATGTCATCACGCAGATGGACATCGGCCTGGAATACCACCTCGCCATTGGTGATGGCAGCGATGCCGACGTGTTTCGAGCCGGTGTCAACGCCCACCTTCGCCGGTTGTGTATGCTGCTGGGTGGCAAAGCGCAACCGAATGGTGAAAGGGTCTCGGCGCACGACACGGGCACGTTTTGCCTTAAGCCACACCCGCGCGCGCCGTGGCGTTGTGGGCATCAAGGGCTTTCCTTCTTTCGATAGTACAAACACCTTCATCAGGTAAGGCTCCTCTCTTGTGAGATGAGTGAAAGCGATCCCCTCGACGGTGATAGCACCCGGTACTTTCCTCTGACCACCGTTCCTCGACCGCAGTTCTTTAAGTCAGAGGTTGCAGAGCCAGGAACTGGGGCAGCATCCCTGGGTGCGAACTGCAACGCTTGATGCTATCGCTCACCTCATCAGCGCCAGCCACGACGCTCGCTTTCTCGGCGCGACTGGCTTAGAGGTGCCGTCTGGTCAATCCGGCTTGCAAGGGGCGAACCCCTCACAAGTCTCCCCGTTTTATAGGGAGGTCATTGACGTAACCTACCACAAGACGAATGAAGAGTAATACAGGAAAAAAGGGATGTAGATCAACCCACCTGCATGAAACAGAGTATAGCATAGATAAGAACACCTGCTCAACTGCCAGTAATTATGGGCTATAGATCTCAATTTTCATGTGTAAGCTTGACAAGTATCTGATTTCTATGCACAATGCACGCATGAGTCACGCACAGCGAGCACAAAATTCTGTCGACGTTTGCTTTGTTCAAGCATATGCAAAGATCAATCTAACACTCGATGTTTTAGGACGTCGGGCTGATGGATACCATGATCTGGCGACGGTGATGCAGACCGTGGATCTCTGCGATACTATCTGCCTCACTGCCACGAAGGACAACCAGGTACATCTGGTATGCACAAAGCCTGAGCTGAGCAATGATGACAATCTGGCTGCATGCGCTGCGCACCTTGTGCGTCAACGCCTCGCAATCAGCCAAGGGGTTTTGATTGAACTGCACAAACGTATCCCTGTGGCGGCTGGATTAGGAGGAGGAAGTAGTGATGCTGCTGCTGTTCTGCTTGCCTTGCAGCAGTGGTGGCAACTACAATTATCTTGGAATGACCTGCTTGACTTGGCGAGTTCCTTGGGTTCAGATGTTCCGTTTTTTCTGACTGGAGGTCTCGCGCTTTGCCAGGGACGGGGCGAACGGGTAACTGCCCTTGCCCCTTTGTGGCACGAGTCGATGCGCTGGTTACTTCTGGTGAAACCAGCGATCAGCATATCAACAGCGGCAGTTTTTCGTAACCTGCCTGCCAGTGATTACACTGATGGATCCCACAGTCAAGCGGTTAGTACAGCATTACATGCAGGCCAAAAGCCTGAACTAAAAGACCTGCAAAATTGTTTTGAGCGGATTGTGCTGGAGGCCTATCCAGAAGTCACCCGTGCCAGGACAGCTCTGCTGCAAGCAGGTGCTTCGTGTGCACGTCTTTCTGGAACGGGTCCAACACTCTTCGCGCCTTTTTCTGATCTCGCCTGCGCTCAAAAGGTGCAGAATCAGCTACAAACTCTGGGATACGAAGTGTACCTGTCGCGTGCAATACATCCCAATCAGGGAAGAGTAAGTGTTTTTTAGAGTATTAGAGCAAAAGTAAGGAGAAAACTTCACCATGGCAGATCAATACTACTGTGTCAAGTGTAAAACAAAGAGAGAAATGAAGGACCCGCAGAGGGTCACCATGAAAAATGGCAAACCTGCACTCAAAGGTCAGTGTACCGTCTGCGGCACAACTATCAACACCATTCTCAGTTCTGAGAAAAAGGCATAAGACCCCAATTGTCGGAGCCAGGGTATCGCTATATGACAGCGATACCCTGGCCCCTATTCACTCAGGTTCAGTTCTGACAGAAAAAAGGTCGCCCCTTGAAACGTCTCGTCCGCACCATAATACTGCTGATGGTACGCTTGCTTGGCGGACCAGGCGCGCAAGCAGCAGCGCAGTCAACACGTAAACCCCTAACAGCAACGCCACATATCCTGCTGGTGCGTCCGGATCACCTCGGCGACCTGTTATTGACCACACCTGTCTTTCACGCGCTTAAACAACAAGCGCCCAACGCGCATATCACAATGATGGTTGGCCCCTGGTCAAGTGAAGTAGTCGAGCGCCATCCTGATATCGATCGTGTAATGACCTGCCCATTCCCTGGTTTCCAGCGGTCCGCACAAAAAGCATTGGCTCCATATATTCTGCTTTTCAACACAGCGAAACAACTACGTCGTGACCAATTCGATCTGTCCATCAATCTACGCCCAGATTTCTGGTGGGGAGCTGCCCTGCTCTACCTGGCACGCATTCCGCGACGTGTGGGTTACGCCCTTGAGCAAGCAAAGCCATTCCTTACTCATGCTTTGCCATTTCAATCACCTGAACATGCTACAGTCTCCAACCTTCGCCTTGCCAGTGCCGCCCTGCTATCAATTGGCTACCCACCTCTTGACGAACCATACACACCAGAACACTACCCGCTCCACTTCACCCCCACACCCGGCGAACACAGGTGGGTCACCAACCGCCTGCACAACGAAGGCATCGAACCGCATAATGTACGGGCGGGGCTTGCCCCCGCCCTCGAAACCCCATCCCCCGCCCGAGCAAACCCTGCACCTATCGTCGTGATTCACCCCGGTAGCGGCGCAGCAGTCAAGCTCTGGCGCACCGAAGGATGGGCAACATGTGCAGATGCCCTCACGAAAACATTGACAATAGCCACCCCAGTTTGTATTATGCTCACAGGTAGCAAAAATGAGCGACCCATGTTGGAGGAGATTGCCAGGAACATGCAATCAACAGCCGTGCTGGTGACCGGTGCCACCATAGGCCAATTGGCTGCATTGCTAGCAAGAGCGCAGCTTGTCTTAAGCGTTGATAGCGGGCCGCTTCACCTGGCGGTGTCGCAGGGTACGCCCACAGTACAACTTTTCGGCCCAACCGACCCGCGTATTTTTGGCCCCTGGGGAATATGCGAGCGGCATATTGTGTTGGCATCTACACATCGTTGTCCAACATGTCCGACCATTCCTTGTGGACGTCTCGATTTCCCTCCACAGGCGCTGGTAGATCATCCCTGCGTGCGTCTCATAACTGAGCAGCAAGTCCTGGCAGCAGTTGAGAAACTATTGCAGCAAAGCTCTTCAATAAAGTACCGATCATTTTGAGCGCTATTTGAGCGCTATTTCAGACGAAGAGCTACATAAGCTGTCATCCTAAGCGCAGCAAACTGTCATGCTGAGCGCAGCAAGCTGTCCTAAGCGCAGCAAACTGTCATCCCTCGCTTCCCTGTCATCCTGAGCGAAGCGAAGGATCTTAATAGGGTCAAGAGAAAAACTAGTGGGTTCTTCACTGCGTTCAGCATGCCAATTGAATGTCAGTATGACAATCGAAATAAATATCAGAATGACACTTGAAATAAAAATAAATGCTACAAACATATGAACAACAGCATCAACTAGATAATTACGGTTATCCTCAGCCACCAGGCTCACGGCAAAAACTGCGTAAGACAACCATTCATACGAGCAAGAGCATCCTGGGCATTTGTATCTACCTCGTCATGAGTATTATCGGCGGTCTACTCTGGATGGGGAGATTGGGAAAGAAATATCCCCCACTGACATCGCAGAATGTACACCCACAACGTATCCTGGTGATTCGCCTTGATCTTATCGGTGATCTTGTACTCTCAATGACCGTTGTGCGTGCTCTCAAACGTTCATATCCTGGGGTAGAGATTGACCTGCTTGCGCTACCGGTAAGCGCAAAAGTCGTAATCCATGACCCTGATCTTACCCAAATAATCACGTACGATCCAAATATCTGGCGTCGTCCCAAAGCCTTGTTCCGGGTGAAAAACTGGCGAAATGTGTATAATCTGCTATGTCAACTGCGTGCGCGTCACTACGACATTGCTGTGAGCGTCTTTGGACCATGGGCAGGCGTAATAGCAGTAGTGAGTGGCGCAAAACGCCGTGTCGGTTTTGGACGCGAAAACTATCCCAGCTTTATGACCGATAATGTACCGGGACGCCATTGGAGTCCAGGCGACCACAAACACGAGGTAGACTACTGCCTGGAACTTGCAAAATCCTCCGGCGCAACCATCAGTCCGGCAGATCGTACGCCGCGCCTCTATGTTGATCCACAAGCACGCCAGCAACTTGAGCAACTGCTGATACAGGAAGGTATAAAGCCTGAGAAGCCTTTGATAGCCTGTCACGTTAGCTCAAATAATGGACAGTCCAAGCGCTGGCCTCTTCCTTACTGGGCAACATTGATCGATAAACTGATTCGCGAGCAAGATGCTCAAGTCATATTAACCGGAACGTTCGCTGATTTACCCTTAATTGAGAGCGTATTGCACCAAATGCAAGAGCAAGCTATCAACCTGGCCGGTAAAACAAGCCTGCCCCAGCTCGTTGCGCTCCTGCAAAGGGCAAACCTGGTCATTAGTGGTGATAGTGGCCCAATGCACATTGCGGCAGCCGTTGGAACACCGCTCATCGCTATCCATGGTCCCACTGACCCAGCATTATCTGGCCCGGTGAGTCCTACAGCTACGGTATTGCGTAGTGGTATTTGGTGCAGTCCTTGTTACAAGGCCAGGGATACTGCCGATTGCCGTTTCTTCACAACGCAATGTATGAAAAATATCTTGCCATCACAGGTATTCAAGGTAGCACGAGATAAACTGAAATGAGTATGATCCTGCAAAACCTGACAAGTCCAGCAATAGAAGAAGCTATCGAAGCTAATTTCAACGAAGAGATGGCATGTCTGGGCTACGGACTTCCACAGGGAGAACTGCACAAAACACAAGAATTGCTCTGGATTTATACAGGGTCTCATGGTCCAAACGCCGTACTTTATTCCCGTTTTGTCAGTGAAGATACCACATACATTGATGCGAGAATCGACGAAATGCTAACATTCTTCAAAACTCGCAACATGGATTTTGGCTGGACCATTGGCCCTACTACACGACCCACAAATCTCGCATTTATGCTCGAGACACACGGTTTTGTTTATAGTGATAGTACAATGGGGATGGCCATAGACTTGCAGGCAGTGAATGCACACATCTTTGTAAATGCAGACCTCATCATCACAGAAATTGAAGACCTGGAGACATTGAAGATATTACGTTCCATCGAAATATCGGGCTTTGACGCATCAGAGATGGCTGCACAAAACTACTATGACTCATATGCTCACACTGGATTTGGCAATGGAATGCCGTGGCATCATTATATTGGGTGGTTGCATGAAGAGCCTGTCGCTATTGCTTCCTTGCTCTTTCATGCAGGTGTGGCAGGTATCTATGGCGTTGCTACCACTCCGTCGTCCAGGCGTCAGGGTGTTGGAGCAGCGATAACCCTTCATACACTTCACGAAGCACACAGGCATGGCTATCGTATAGCCGTTCTCTCGCCAACAGAAATGAGCATCGCCATCTATCGCCGTATCGGCTTTCAGGAATATTGCCAACTCCATCACTACGAATGGTCGGAAGGAAAATAAAACACACACGTATGCGTACCAGACAAATCACTCTTCCACCAGATGCCCATATCCTTGTCGTGAAGCTGGCAACAATCGGCGACTTGCTGTTAGCTACACCTGCGCTGCGCGCCCTGCGTGAAACCTATCCACAGGCACATATTGACCTGCTGGTTACTCCTGCATCCGCTGGCTTGCTTGATGGCTGGGAAGTCATTGACCGCGTGATTGTACTGGATAAATATCTCTTTGACTATCCGCAGCAGTTATTTAAAAACCCTCGCAACCTGCTCCGTCTCAGACCACTCTGGCACGACCTGCGCGATGGTAACTATGACGCCGTTCTCCTGATGCATCACCTCACCCTCTTCTTCGGATGCTTGAAGCACCAGATACTGATGCGAGCTACGGGAGCAAAATGGCGCATCGGTCTAAATAATGGCCATGGTTGGTTCCTCAACGTGCGCATCAAGGACAACGGCTTTGGCGCCATGCACGAAGCACAATATAACCTCGCAGTAGCAGAGGCCGCGGGCGCGACTACAAGCGATAAGCGCCTGACCGTGCCGATCAACGATAAAGAGCACCAGCAGGCCAGCCAGTTAATAAATGAAACAGAGATCATTGAACACCCAATGATCAATCGCCCCATCATTGCCATGCATCCTGGCAGTGGTGGTTATAGCGTAGCGCGTCGTTGGGCACCAGAACGCTTTGCCCAACTGGCAGATACGCTCTTTCAAGATGTCGGAGGCCAATTGATCTTGATGGGTGGTCCTGAAGAGGCCGAACTACATCAGCAGATCATTGGCATGATGCAGTCCGGTATGCCTGTACGCAGTTTTGCAGGCAAGGGAAGCATCCGCGTTGCTGCGGCAGTCTTGGAACAAGCTGATCTCTTCGTTGGTAACGATTCAGGGCTTATGCACCTGGCAGTGGCAGTAGGCACGCCCACCGTCGCTATCTTCGGCCTGACGAACTCTGACGCCTGGGGACCCTACACAGGCGGCACACCTGGACAACAGGCTCTTGTCGTAAAATTGGATTTGCCCTGCATGCCCTGTTTCTACCGGGGCCACGATCTTGGCACGCCTGAGGGCTGCATGACACGTGATTGCCTGGCTATGCTCGGCGTTGATCCCGTGGCAGTTGCGGCACGAAGACTATTGCGGAAAACAGGAAAATGGCATAGTATGAAGGAAGTAAGAAGAGGAGACTAACATGAGTGCAACAACATATACATCACCGGTGGATAAACTGCTCACTTTAGGTGAAGCCGAGCCTGTAGATTCTGACAAATGGCCCAATTATCTCGAACTTGGTTTTGGCCCGGAACATATACCAGACCTGCTTCGCATGGCGACGGATCGTGAACTACGTGGCCTCGAATCAGAAGAAGGTGAAGAAGAAAAGCCTGAATTCTGGGCGCCCATCCACGCTTTACGTACGCTAGGTCAACTACATGCTGAGGCTGCAGCTGAGCCATTAGTCAATATGCTTTCGGAAGTAGACCAGGATAATTGGATACAAGAAGAACTCCCTCAAATTTACGCTCTGATCGGTCCTGCAGCAATCCCCGCTCTTACAGCATACCTGGCTGATTCGACCCATGATGTATACACTCGTGGCTTTGCCGCAGAAAGTCTGGAAACAATTGCTCAAAAGTACCCTGAGAGTCGCTCAGAATGCATCTCTGCTATCAGCAAACAATTAGAGGAGTACGAAGAAAACGATTATGAACTTAATGCCTTCCTCATCGCCAGTCTGTCGCATCTAAAGGCAATAGAAACCCTTCCACTCATTGAGCGCGCCTTCGAAGCAGATAGGGTTGATGAATTTGTAATAGATCTTGACGATGTGCATGTTGGTTTTGGTTTAAAGGAGCGTGAAGTAGTCGAAAGCCCATTCCTCGAGATGTTCAAGGAAATATCAGCTTCGCGTGCAAAGCAGAATGAAACGCCCTCACATTCCCAAGAGGAATCCTACGAACTGCCAACGCCACCTGCTCGAACTACCACTGACAAGATCTTAAAATTTTCAGGCAAAAAGATCACGAAAAAGAAAAGCAAGAAAAAGAGGTAACTGCAGTCCCTTTCGCCCTTTTCACAGGCCTTGTAAAATTGCCAAGCTCGACTTCAGGTAATTCCCGCTTTATTATCTCAATCATCGTGCGCACCCCCAGGGCCTTGCCCATTGATTTGAGCGCTGGCATACGAGGAAGCAACACCTCTGGATCGATATTCAGATTGCGCAACTGGATGAGGCGCAAGCCCGTCTCTTTCACAAACATCAGCAAAGCCTCTACTTCGCGTTCGCGATCAATCATGCCTGGGAAGCAAAGCAGGTTAATTGAGCTATAAACACCTGCATCCCGCGCTCGTTTAAGCGATTCTTTGACATCCTCAAAGCTATAGCCAATAGGGCGATAATAGACAGCATATGTTTCCGGGTGCCCAGAGATTGTGCTTGCGCGGATAGTGTCCAGTCCAGCGTCATAGAGTCGCTGCAGCCAACGTGGATTGCTGGCGTTCGTATTAATGTTGATTACTCCCTTATCGGTATGTGTACGCATTGACTTAATTGCTTGCTCTATACGCCGCCACTGCAACAACGGTTCGCCCTCGCAACCTTGCCCAAAGCTCACAATTGCATCTTCTGCTTGCTCCAGGTGCGGTACAGCTACTTCAAGTATCTCATCGACAGTCGGGATGAAAGCCAGGCGATCCTGTGGTGAAATCAAGTCTTCCTCTTCCTGTTTAGAGATGCAGCCGATACAACGCGCATTACAGCCAGGTGAGATGGCTATTGCCATTTCCCAGCGACCGAAGAAGAGATTGCTTGCGGTTGGACAAGAGTAGTCCAGTGCACAATGGGCATGTTGCGCCACAATACGATTATTGGGTAAAGCAACCTGCTTCTCATGTACAAGGTGGCGCAATGTGCGTTTGTTGAAAGCACGAGGATGCCATTTGCGTGGATCATCTGTTTGCATAGCCGCTACATATAAGCGACCATTCATACCAGCAACCGCGCTGTAACCAAAGAAAGGCAAAGGTTCGGTATCAGGCACTTTTTCATATGCTGGCAGCAAGCTGCGCGTATACCCTATAGGTAGTAATGCAGCAGCAGTCCATCCACGCTCTTTGGCTATTACCTGTCGCTCGCCCGAACGCTTCTTTCCTACTGCCAGACGATCGGGCATCATCGAGAGCGTGACGCCATCAGGTAACGGGATAAGATCGCTGGATTCTAGAAGTTGATTGCCAAAGGCGAGGGCGCACAATCGCGGCTCCTCGCGGATTTCTCCTTCGGGAGTGCAATATACGAGATATGGAATAGCCATGATAATCCTTAATGTTGGAGAGCAGGCATTGTAAGCAGCCAGAATGGTAGAATGCGGCTAGTGTACTGGTGGTGGCGCTACCGGGATGCGTGAGCCTGTAGGCCGTTCATCCACATAGTCGTCTTCAAAGTACCTGGATATGGGCGTTGTCTGTGCTTGTGTGGTCACACGTTGCTCAAGTTCTCGTGTCACTTCATAGACAAAACTGAGTAATATATGTTCACCACGCATACTTTGGGACACATGACGAATGCGCGGATGCTCCGACTCCATCCAGGCATTGACCATAGCCTCAAGTGCAGACATGCTATCCCCGCACTGTGCGCTATCAAAGCCTTTGTACTTATACACATCCTGATCCTTTCGCCTAGGGAACATATCTGAGCCATACAAACCAATTTTCCGTTCCGAATGTGAGGTATTGTATCATTACAGCACAATATTTACTATAGAAACGCTCATCTCCCATTTCGTAAATAGGGAAAAAAATCCAAAGGTTCAGGAAGACATACCTGATGCCACCTGGCATGCCAGGTCAACCGCCTGCTCTTCAGAAAGTGCTCTGCCTTCGGCCCAGGCCGCCTTCCAGATTTCTTCATCTACTCGAGAGCGAATATATTCACGTGCCAATTGAGCACGTGAATTCGTTCTCGTCCAGGGAGTCAAACCAATTCTATCCATCAAGCCCTCGGCTGCACCACCCAATTGTGCCGAATATATACTCGCCAAACCCGGTTCTGGTTCTCCTCTCAATCCAATCGCAAAACTTAATGATCCCAGGCCGGTCGCAACAAATTGTTTGTGGCTTAATTCATAGCACAACTTAATACTTCTCAATAGACAGTCGATCGCCTCTGTGTAGTTGCCTTCCAGAATCGTAATTCCACCCTGATCTTTTAAAAAATCAGCAACTGCAATGTTATCCCCTACTTGTTCGAACAACTCCATACCTTGACGATAATAAGACCGCATTTGTTCGAAGTCAGAAGTAAATCCCGCGGCTGCTGCCAAATAGCAGAGCAATTGGGCGCGCAACCACGTTTCACCCGTCTGAGAAAGAAGTTCTATACCCTCCAGGTACAAACTTTTTGCCAGCTCATAATCACCCATAGCATGAGCAGCCCAACCTCGATGGAGCAGCGCGGTCGCCAGTCCGCTCGGGTTATCCAGTTGCCGCCATAGAGCGATACTTTCTTCAGCCAGTTCTACTGCCCGGGCCTGTTCGTTTTGCAAACACAGCAGGCGGGCTGCCTCGCTCAATGCTTTTGCACTTGCTTCAAGTGCTGTTTCATCTACCTTTTCTGGAAGCTGCACAGCCAGGGCTGCATCCAAACAGCTACGTCCTTCAGCCAGATATCCCTGCCATTCCCAGTAGGGCCTGAGGGCCGCAGCCAGACGCAGGCACAATGTTAAAGCAGGCAGTCCTGCCTCTGGAATCGGCTTCGAACGCAACATTTCTCCTCTAACCCCTACACTGGTTTTCCATTCTCCTTCGAAAGAGGAAAGAGTGCTTACCATCACTCCATCTTTGGCTCGTAGAAGTAACCACTCGAGGGCAGCTCGGATATTATCACGATCCATGTCCAACCACGCCAGCCATGAAAGCTGCTGAGGACCTCTTAGACCGATTTCCGCCGCCTCTACGACTCTGAGGTAATAGCAGGCGTGCCAGTCCCGCAACCGCTCAAGTTCTCCCCTTGCTGTTAGCCTTTCGAGTACATATTCGCGTAGCGTCTCCAGCATCATGAAGCGCACCTGCTCATCCGCAGCAGGTAGTCGCACTAACAAGCTGTTATCCACTAATAGCATGAGCTTTTCCAGCACAGAGTCGTAAGCAGGAGTATCCTTCTGCTCTTCTCCACCTTGCAGCATCGCTTCTGCTGCCTCAAGCGACCACCCACCTGAGAATACTCCTAAACGAGGAAACCAGGCCTGCTCGACCGGCGAGAGTAGGTTGTAACTCCACATAATTGTATTACGCAGCGTTTGCTGCCTGCCTGGCAAATTCTTGGCTCCTCCGGCCAACGTATCAAGCCGTGTCTCTGAGAGCCGTTTTAAAAGCAATGCCGGTGGCAGCACCTTGACCCTTGCTGCCGCTAACTCTAAAGCCAGCGGTAAGCCATCGACCCTGGCACAAATCTGCGCGATGCTGTTTGCATTTTCAGCGGTTAAGTCGAAGTCGGACACTACAAACATTGCCCGTTCCACAAAAAGCTGGATCGCGCTATACTGCGAAAGTTTTGCTGCTTGGAGCTCAATGCCTGGATCGGGTACATCCAGGGGAGGGACGCTGAACTGGTATTCGCCATATAGGTGTAGCACCGCTCGACTGGTAACCAGTACCTTGAGATAAGGTGCTTCTATCAGCATCTCGCCTACAATCGTAGCCGCCTCTTCCACCTGTTCAAAATTATCCAGCACCAGCAGCAGATGTTTGTTTCGTAAGTATGTATTCAGGCTTTGGATCAGAGATAAGCCAGGAGTTAGTTTCATATTCAAAGCCTGAATGATACTCATTGGCACCTGCGCTGGATCACTGACTCCAGCTAGAGGTACAAACCATACACCCTGCGCAAACATGTCGACCATTTCGCTTGCCACCTGCAGAGCAAGGCGCGTTTTGCCACTACCTCCTGGCCCAAAAAGCGTCAGGAGACGCACCTCGTCGCGTCCAAGCACCTTTAGGAGTCGCTCAACTGCCCATTCTCGTCCAATCAATCGTGTGGTCTGAGCAGGCAGGTTGTGCCTCTTGGTATGCATAGATGTTTGAAAACCACTGGAAGGAACAGATGGAGTGCGTTTTGCAGCAAGCTGACTGAGAGGAGGCTTCTTCCATTCTTCAGCCCCAAAGCTGGTTGGCTCCATTTGTGCAAGTTCAAGCAGGTGAAGCGCTTCATCCTGTGTAGTGATTGCATGCCAGCGCGCCAGTGTCGTGATGATATGCTCTACCTCAAGGTGTGTCAAATACGCCTTCCCACTGCCATTCAGTTTGCGACTGAGCACTTTTGGATGCAGGCCAATTGCTTTAGCCAGTTCTTTCTGAGAATAGCCACTTGTATGAACATATTCTTGTACGCTGTCGCCGAATGAGATGGCATTTAGATGTATACCACTTCTCACATGTTCTCCTCCTAAACAGCATCCCGTTACTCTGTAAGTATCGAGTAGATTTTGAGTAGACTTCAAGTTACCAGAACTATGGAAAGCAAAACCCACATAAGTATACTTAACTCGGAACGGCAAATCAATAGAAAGGAACCAGCTATGTGCATTCTACAAATTCATGCGCAATGTTATGGTCGGTTCTTCGAAGTCCTTCCCAGCGAGGTCGAGAATACCGAACTCATTGTAGAAAATGCGATGTGCCATATACTGCTTGATCTTTTTGATGAGGGGACGGTGGATGATGTGACTATTCGTTTCTCATCTAACTCGCACATGGGTTTGCAATATTGTTCTATTCATATTCACGCTCAATGTGCTTGCCAGTCCTTCACATTACTTCCACATACCAAGGAAAAAATGGGGCTTGCTGTAGAAAATAGTATCAGTTCTATTCTAAGGGAACTTTTTGGGTCGGTACATGTAGATAATGTAACGTTTAGCCCTTTCCCATGGGATCTGGGGTACGACCATATGATCGCCAGTAACGTGTAATAGAGAGTACACGTTACTGTGAACCTTGACCGGCCTTCAATAAATAGGAGTTGATATTCCTTTGATTAAGATGGAATTCAAGCAAAGTGTTGTCGTCAACCTTCCAACTGAGGAAATCTTTGCCTATATGAGTGACCTCGAGAACCTGCCTGATTGGTCGAGTGTCGTAATCGCTGCCAGAAAAATCTCACGGGAATCGATGCATGTAGGAGCAACTGTGCGATGTACAATTCGCTTTCTAGGAAGGTGGTTTGAAATTTCTTTTGAGATCGTTGAGTGTAATCCCAATCGCTACTTGACTATCAAAAGCATCTCCGGGGTCGCACCTTGCCTCATTAGCTACCAATTCGAGCCAGTTGAAGGTGGCGGGACAAATGTCTCATTAGAGCAAGTAACCCATATCATGGGTGGTTTTCTGGGATTGACAGAGCCAGTGGTCATAGGCACAATCAGTCGCCAGCTTAAGCATGACCTGCTGACATTAAAGGATTTACTGGAAGCCAAAGCTTCAATGAATAGTAGCGCATGCTAATCAAGCGCATTCCCACCAGGGGCATTTCAAGGTCGATGACGTTGCATGGGCAAGCCAAACATAGTTCTGCTAATCGAGCGCATTCCCACCAGGGGCATTTCAAGCTCTATTCCTCTCACTATTCCTCATCAGGCCGTGGGTTCAGCTAATTCCTGAAACGGTCAAAAGAAACTGGACAAGCCGCTATTTCTCTCATACACTAATAGCCAGGGATATTTTCCCAATATTGACGAGCCATAAGGAATATGTATGACGAAGTATGCTTTCGTAATCGACCAGCGCAAGTGCATTGGCTGTCACGCCTGCAC
>Ga0137365_10001050_pt1 | contig 20743 bp, 19 predicted proteins | sample SagtaG_9_FD_104799 | JGI IMG/M metagenome (GOLD analysis project Ga0137365, IMG submission 104799) | Vadose zone soil microbial communities from Sagehorn Ranch, Mendocino, California, USA - Sage1_L_40_16 metaG | ecosystem: Environmental > Terrestrial > Soil > Vadose zone | place: USA...
CGAGGCCAAGTCCTACGGGCACACCCTCCTGCAACCGCCATGGTCGCCGACAAGCCCGAGATCCCCCCGAGACGAGCTCGAGACCATCCTGCCCACCTTGATCCCCATGCTGCTCGCCCTGCCCCGTCGCCTCGACCGCATCGGCGACGCCGTCGAGCGCAACGAGATCAGCATCGGCGTCCACCTGTTCCCTGACGAACGCGACCGCCCCGACCGGCTCGCATCCCGGCCGGCACTCTTGAAGTTGCCGACCAGTTCTCCGGACAGGGGAACGGATTGCTGCGTTCACCTCCACTGCGGTTTCCAGCACCGTACGCGGATGTCCACGTCCCCGGCGGCTGTCGTCCGTGCCGGTCAGCGCAGCTCGCGTATTCTGGTCGGCCGGCAGGCCCGGCCGTCTTCGGTCCTGCAACCTCGGCTCAGCTGGTGACATCCCGCCGAACGAAGCTGATACCGCTGGCGACCAGCAGGACCGAGGCGAACGCGAGCGACAGCATCAGCGCCCGCGAGTAGGAGGTTACGTCGCTGCCGCCCAGGTCGACAGCGTCGAAAAGCAGCCCGGGGAACCAGCGGCCGGCATCAGACCAGGACAGCTGGACAATGTGTTCCAAGGGGCCGATCCACGCCAGGCCCACCGCGAGGGCGAGCATTGTGGAGCGCAACAAGACGCCCAACGCCGTACCGGCGGCACCGAACAAGGCCGCGCTGAGCAGCGCGTTGCCGTAGTCGGCGGCGGCGTGGGACAGCCCGGTACCGGTGAACCAGTCGGCAGTGGAGACGTCGCGTACGTGAGCCAGCAAGACCGAGGCGACAGCGCTAACCACTTCGGCGCCGAGCAACGCGGCCGCGGTGAGCCCGAGAAGCGCGAACAGCTTGCCGGCCAGCATGCCTCCCCGCCGCGGCTGACGGGTCAGCGCGACCCGCAGGGTGCCTTGCCCGTACTCGCCGGTCATGCTGGTCAGGAATAGAACGAAGACAATGATCCCGACGAAGGTCGCCGCGTTGGAGAAACCCTGAGTGAGCCCACCGGCTTGAGCAAGCTGCTTCAGGGTGGTGTTGGTTCCGGCGACTACACTGGTTCCCGAGGCTGCGGTGTCCTTGGCGTTGATGAACCCCAGGATGGTGGCCAGCAACGCGAAGCCAGGCAGGATCACGCCGGCAGCCCATAGTACGGATCGACGTCGCAGCTTGAGCACTTCGGCACGAAACGAGCGGATCATCGGGCACCTCCGGCCACGAGGGCCTCGTAGCGGTCTTCGAGTTCGGCGCGAACCACGGTGAGTTCGATGAGAGTGATGTCATCGGCGGTCGCCGCACGGTTGATCTCCGCGAGGGCGTGACGCAACCCGTCCAGGTCCTCGGGGAGTGCCCGGCCAGACGTCATCTCGCTCAGCTGGACGCGCAGTCGGTCACCGCTACGCATCGGGTGCAGTCCCCGCCCGCCGAGCAGCGCCTCGAGGCGGGGAAGATCGGCTGGGTGCTCGCTGCGCAGCACGAGCGCTTCGTTGGAGGCCACGAGTTGGGACGTCGGGCCCTGAAAGATCCGTCGGCCGCGATCGATGACGACCAGCCAGTCGCACACCTGCTGAACCTCGGCCAACTGGTGAGACGACACGAACACGGTCCGACCCTCGTCGTTGAATGAGCGCAGCAGCGTACGCATCTCACGAATGCCGCTGGGGTCGAGTCCGTTGGCCGGCTCATCGAGTATCAGCAGCGCCGGTTCGCCGATCAACGCCGCGGCGATACCCAGACGCTGCTTCATCCCCAGGGAGTACGTGCGATACGCGTCGTGACCCCGATCGCCCAAACCCACCCGCTCGAGTAGTGCCGGGATCGACGAGCGGTCCCGTATGCCGGCCAGGCTGGCGACGATCGCAAGATTTCGCTGCCCTGACAGGCCGGGATGAAAGCCCGGGCTCTCGATCAACGCCCCCACTGCGGCCACATACCGGGCTGGCGCTGTCAGTGGCATACCAAGTACTCGGCCCGAACCCGCGCTGGGACGCACGAGCCCGAGTAACATCCGCAGCGTCGTGGTCTTCCCGGCACCGTTGGGTCCGATGAACCCGGCGACGACGCCATCGGGTACCTCCATGTCGAGACTATCGACGACGCTCCGCCCGCCGTAGCGTTTGGTCAGCCCGCTCGTCTCGATCGCAGGACCGCCCGGGACCTTCTCCGCCACCGCAGTTCCCATCCACTAGGGTCACGCACGTCGTTTGTGCACCACGCTACGAACCGCGTCGACGTGGCGCGTCACCCAAAGGTGGAAGTCAGGGTGGACTCCTCCAAGGCCACAGCCGACGCGCCCTGGCCGGCTCGTTCGTCGTCAAGGATATGTACGCGTCCTGGCTCTCCCCGCCCGACAGCTGCGCCGGACAGGCGAGCGCCTTTCCCGCGATACCGACCCTGTCCAGCAGCACCAGCCCGCGTTCCTCCGCCAAGCTGCGGGCACCTGCGGATCCCGCGCGGTGCCAGCGTCACGTTGTCCAGGACCGTGAGATGGGCGAACAGGTCAAACGACCGGAACTATGGCGACCTCCGCTGCGAAACGGCACAGCTCCGGGCCCGTAGTCCCGCGACGGCCAATGAGCTGAGCGCAGGAATTGCTGCACCACAACGCGGCGGCGCTCGCCGTCCAGTGGGGCGTACCGGCCGGCCGGGCCCGCCCATCCGCAGGCACCGCCGACGCGGTCACCCCGAACGAGCCGATCCTGCTGACCGTCACCGAGTACGGGCGCCGGGCCGCCCCGCCCTGGCCGGGCTGCGCCCGGGCGCGCTGCTTACGGCACGCCTCGGTGTCCTCGCCGTGGCGGCGTTCGGCGCGACCGCGGTGTCCCTCGCGGCCGCCGCCCTGGTGTTCGACGCTGTGCGCTGGCCGACCTACGCCGCCGCAAACGTGCTGATCGCGTTTACCTACGCCTCCGTCGGTGCCCTGCTCGCGCCGGTCTTCGGCCGGGTCGGGGGCGTGTTCGTCGCATTTCTCCTGCCGCTCCTGGACATTGGCATCGTGCAAAGCCCGATGCTCAACCCCGAACCCACCACCTTGTCACGGCTGCTGCCCGGCTACGGCGGCTCCCGCATCCTGCTCGACGGGGCCCTCACCGCCAGCTTCGACGAAACCGCGCCGCTGCTCATCGGCCTGGCCTGGCTCACCGTTCCGGCGCTGATCGTCGCACTCACCTACCGACACACCACCCGACCCGCCCGCGCCCAATGAGGACCGCCTCCCGCCGTCCGCTGCTCGGCTACCTCTGGTAGTCGAGCAGCGTCATCGTGCGCCCACCCGGCGGTCGACGTCGTGGCAATGCACCATCCACCGCCCCGGGGTTGGCCGCATCGAAGTGGCAATCAGCGTCTGTCCAGATAGGACCGCCGTGCCCTTGCGCACGTCGATGTCGCCGACGGCGAAGGTCTGACCGTGCAGGGCACCGCATGCCACATCATCGTGGTGTCGACGAAGCCGACCCGTACCCGCTCGCCGGCCCGCACCGAGACGATCCCGCTACGGCGGTGCCCAAGGTTGTCCAACCCAGCCGTAGCTCAACATCATCATCGACGAGCCTCAGCTTGACTGTGCGGTCCGGCCTTGCGAACCGGCAGCCGAACCACCTCAGTGGCCTTCACGTTGCGGTACGCCACGACCTTCCCGCCCAGCGGGCCGGGCCGGGCCGTACCGTCACGGCCGCGGCAACCCCGGACCCCGGTGTGCACCAGCCCGAAGTCATCTCGCCATTGGCCCCACCACCGCAGCCTCGCTGACGTCACTTGGCGTGACCTGATTGACGCGAGCCGTGGCGGAAGGATGGCGTGATCACCGGGCACCGACGGGGGCGCGAACCTGCGCAGAGGCGACATCGCTTGACCAGCAGATACGGATACCACGGATGCGCTTGATCAATAACCTGCGCCGCCTTTCGTCGCCCGTCCACCCTTCGTGAGCTGCGACTTCTCGCGCCAAGGCGAAATGTTCGAATGAGTGCCCCCGGCCAGGCACCAACCTGCGCGGTCACGGCCCGTCGCTATCGGCTACGCCAGCAGCACGTCCAGATCCAAGATCGGCTGGAATGGGGAAATGGTTCGTGTTCGGCCCACCGACACAAACCCCCACGTTGTCTGCCGTCATGCCAGGTCAACGCGCCGTCGTAGCCGTATCGGGAGTCGCAGGTCTGTTCTGGCTCCTGCCGGGGGCACGTCATCGATCCACAAAATCTCAGCGTGATCGGTCGACAACTCTTAGTTGAAGCGACCTTCCCGCTGGCGTAGCGCTCTGCCAACGACCCGGCCTCGGCCTCGCGCTGAAGCCGAGTTCGTCTAGTCCTCGAACATGGTTGAACACGAGCATTTGTCCGCGGCGCGGTAGTCCAGCCGGACGTTTACCGCTACGAGTTCGCGCACCGGCCCGTCGACGACGGCGACGAACTGCTGCTCGGCGACCTGCGCCTGGTCGCCATGGCCACCCCCGGCCACACCTACGAGCACCTCGCGTACCTGGTCTACGAAGGCGACGCGGCCGAGCCGGCCGCCGTGTTCACCGGCGGCAGCCTGCTCGTCGGCAGCGCCGGCCGCCCCGACCTGCTCGGCGCCGACCATACCGACGAGCTGACCCGCGCCCAGTACGACAGCCTGCGCCGGCTCGCCGCCCTGCCCCCACCGCACAGGTGCTGCCCACCCACGGCGCCGGCAGCTTCTGCGTCGCCGCCATGCCCACCACCCGCCGGACCAGCACCATCGACGCGGAACGGCGCGACAACCCGCTGCTGACCGCGCCGCAGCCTGGGCGGCCTGCCGCCCTACCACCGTCCGGCCCTTGTCGGCGGCAACACCTCGGCGTACACCTCGTCCCCGTCGGACGTGAAGCCGAGGTAGCGGCGGCACGACCAGCCCGGTGGCCTTGCCTGGGTGAACTGACGGGCTACGGTATGAGCCTCATCGTCACCTTCGGGCCGTTCGGCCTGCCCGGATGCCCGACGCGCGTGGGTTCCGTTTCCGCCAGATCCGCCCGGTTGATCGACAACAGTTGATGCGGCGCGAGCCCAGCCTGGACACCCAACAGACTTGTCTCATCAGGAGGTGTTCGGATGGCGATCAACAGCGTGGTCTTCAAACGGTACGGATGCACTGACCCGGTAACCCGCACGCGTCTGGACCGGGCCTGTCCCCGGCTGGCTCAGTCCAGTCAGGGCTCCTGGTACTTCGCCTGCTCCACAATGGACGTCTTCGGGTCCGCCACGGCGGCTACCCGTCGCGGACGGCTGCGCTGCGGGCGCGGGACGAGTTTCTGGCCCAGAGCGCGCAGGAGCGCGCGGCGGGCTGGAGCGGGGCGGTCCGCCGGCCACCGCGCCGACGAGGCCGCCGCGATCGTGTTCGACCGCCGCCTCGCCCAGGCGAACACCAGGGGATTGCCCATCGGCACCGCCCAGATCCTCGCCCTGCTCCCCGCCATAAGGCGGTCCGACGCCACCGTGGGCGCCGGACTGACCGAAGAGGACGCCGCCCGGTTCGCATTCCTGGTCGCCACCCCAGCCATCGCCGTCGCCGGCATGCTCAAACTCCCCGGCCGGACACGCCGGCCACGGCATCCTCGGCCGGGTGATCGCCGGCGGCCTCGCCACCACCTGTCCCTCCGCTTCCTGACCAGACCCGCTCTCCCACCCCGTTCACCTTCTACTGCCTCGTGGCGACACGGGGTCACCGCCGGCTGCGCCGCCGTGCTGGTCATTGTGGGCTGCGCGGTCGGCGTGAACGCCTACTACGGGCAGTACCCGACCGTCCGCGGTGCGATCGGCCTGCCGCCCCGCGACCAGGTGAGTTTCGCGCAGGCGGTCGGACACACGGTGGGCACGGGCCGCGTCGCGAGCGTGGAGACCCCGGGTACGGCGTCGGGGTTTCGTCCCCGCACCGGGCTGGTGTACCTGCCGTCGGTCTATCAGGCGCCCGGCCGGGTCCGTTGCCCGTACTGGTGCTGCTCGCCGGCCAGCCGGGGAATCCGCGGGACCTGTTCGCCGGCGGGCGGATGGCCGAGGTACTCGACGCGTACGCAAGCCGCCACAGTGGCCTGGCCCCGGTCGTGGTCGTACCCGACGACCTTGGTGCGACGATGGCGAACCCGCTCTGCCTGGACTCGCGCCTGGGCCGGGTGGCCGCCTACTTCGCCCGGGACGTACCGGACTGGATCCGGCGACACCTCGCGGTCGATCCGGACCCGGCCCACTGGGCGGTGGGCGGTTATTCGCATGGCGGTACGTGCGCGTTGCAGCTCGCGGTCGGCCACCCTCACGTGTACCCGACGTTCGTCGACGTGTCCGGCCAGCGCGAGCCGACCCTCGGCAGCCGGGACAGGACGGTGCGGGCGGCGTTCGGCGGCGACGCGGACGCGTTGCGGCGGGCCAACCCGCTCGAGGTTCTCCGGCACCGGCGGTTCCCGCAGGTGTTCGGCGTACTCGTGGCCGGCCGTGAGGACCGGCAGTACCTGCCGCAGCAGCGTGCGGTCCGTGCGGCATGTGTGGCGGCCGGCATGACGGTCGCGTGGGTGGAGCTGCCCGGCGGCCACAGCTGGGCGGTGTGGGGCCCCGGATTGGCAACTGGACTCGACCGGATCACCGGTCGCCTCGGATTGGAGCAGGCAAGAGCGTGACCGTGTCGCGCGAAACCGATGCTCCCTGCAGTGTCGTTTCCTGGGTACCCAGCGCGCGTGCCGCAGGGCGGGTGACCTTGCGACGTGGACGGGACACCCGCGAGTACACAATCCGGGAGTTGCCGTCCGCGTTCAAATCGGCGAATTCATCCGCGGCGAACATCCACCGCGCCTGCTCGACCAGTGGCGTGTCGGGACAGCTCGACTTCGTGATGCCCAGCTTTCATTCGCGCGGCCGGACGATCGTCACCGGGCACGGGGCGTGCTCGATGAGCGTTCGCCCGACGGAGCCGAGCAGAAGCCCGCGTAGTCCACCGAAGCCGCGCGAGCCGACGACAATGAGCCCGGCGGCGTCGGCAGCGCGGGCGAGGACTGCGGCGGTCGAGCCGCCAGCCACGACTTTGGCGTGTACCGGTACCTGTGGGTAGCGGCTGGGAAGATCGCCGAGGCTATCCACCACGGAAGGCGCCGGCGGACTGGGGTACCCGGCGGCGGCGACGGCGTCGGGCCATGCTCGGTCGGTCGGCCACACGGTCACCGCCATCACCGGCGCGCCGCGCTGGGCGGCGGTCGCGAAGGCGAACTCGGCCGCGAGTCGCGCGCCGGCCGAGCCGTCGAAGCCGAGGATGACCGGTGCGTCAGAACTAGTGATCTTACCGCGGACGACCATGACCGGGCCGTGCGCGTGGGCGGCGGCATGGATCGCGACCGAGCCGGCGAGCAGCTCGGTGAACCCGCCGGCGCCGCGGTGCCCGACGACGACCAGGGCGGCTTCTCGCGAGGCGTCGACGAGTGCCGCCGCGGCGTGCCCGTCTACCAGCCGCGTCACCACCTTGGGCCCGCCGTCCTCGCCGCGCAGATGCTCGGCCGCCCGGGCGAGCAGTTGGTTGGCTTTCGTGCGGGGCAGCGGGTCGGTGGGGTGGAACTCCTCGGTCAGCGGCGGCCAGATCCACGGCCAGGTGAACGCGTGGATGAGGATCAAGGGCACCTGTCGCCGCCGGGCTTCGCCGGCCCCGACCTCGGCAGCGGTGAGCGCCTCGTGGGAGCCGTCGACGCCGGCCATGACAGGCATTCCCAGCGGCGATGGCGTCGTCTGTTCGTGGTGACCGGACTCGGTGCTCATCGCTGCACCTTCCTTCCGTGCCGCGGATGCACGGCCGCGGGGTGGCATGTCGACCTGCGTGCCGGAGTGGTTCGGCTGCTTCCAGCGTTGCCGCCGCAGCCGTTGAGTACCGGGGCCGTCTGGCCGGATTCGGATGGGCTAAGGTCCTGTCTCCCAGGGCGCGGACCGAGCCGTCGTGACCTCGCGAACGGGCTGGGTAAGCGCTTGGACATCCCGGTCGATCTCGCAGCTCAAGCGCCGGTTGGATGTGCCGTCATGCCGCTCAGGTGGACCTGCCGGCCGTGCCGCCATCCAGTGGTCGGACGGGCCGTAGGGAGACTGCGGTCAGCTTGTATTCCGGGCATCCCGTGACCGTATCCGTCGCGTTGGAGGTGAGGGCGTTGGTAGGGGTGTCGGGGAAGTGGAACGAGGTGAATACCTCGCCGGGAGCGACCGCGTCGGTCAGGTGGACGGGGACGATCACGGTTGTGCGGCGGCTGGCCACCTCGACGAGGTCGCCGTCGGTGAGCCGGAGGCGGGTGGCGTCGTGCGGGTTGAGGTCGAGCGCCTCTTCGGGGAGTAGTTCGGTGTCGGGTGTGCGGCGGGTCATCGAGCCGCTGTTGTAATGCACCAGCCGGCGCCCGGTGATCAGGATGTACGGGAAGCGGGTGTCGGGCCGCTCGCCGGGCGGCAGGTATGGTCGCGCGGCCAGTGCCGCGCGGCCGTCGTGGGTGGTGAACGAGTCGAGGTAGAGGACCGCCTCCCCGGGTTGGTCCGGGGCGCGGCATGGCCAGTGTAGCGGCCCTTCCCGATCCAGTCGGGCGTGTGAGACGCCCGCGAACACCGGGGTCAGCTCGGCGCATTCGGCCATGGCCGCGGCCGGGGTGGGGCAGCCGAGGTCGACGCCCAGGGTCGTGGCGAGCAGGTGAAGGATCTCGAAGTCGCTCTTGGCCTCACCGGGTGGGCTCAGTGCAGGGCGGACCCGCTGGAAGCGCCGGTCGAAGTTGACGAAGGTCCCGTCCTTCTCCAGGAAGGACACCGCGGGGAGGACCACATCGGCGCGCTCGGCGGTTCGGGAAAGGAACAGGTCATGGCATGCCACGAGGTCGCAGGCGATCAGTGCGTCCTGCACGTGTCCGCTGTCGGGGTCGGTCTGTGCGATGTCCTCGCCGATGACGTAGAGCGCTCGCAGCCGGCCAGCGACCGCCGCGTCGAACATCTCCGGAATGCGCAAGCCGGGCCGCTCGGGCAGGTCTACGCCCCATGACCGTCCGAATCGGGCGCGGACGTCAGCGTCGGCGATGGGTTGGTAGCCGGGCAGCAGGTCCGGGAGCGCGCCCATGTCCGACGCCCCCTGCACGTTGTTTTGCCCGCGCAGCGGCAGCACGCCGCAGCAGCCGGGCGTGCCGACCGCGCCTTTGAGGATCGCCAGGTTCGCCAGTGTGCGGACACCGTCGGTGCCGTGGGCGTGCTCGGTGATGCCGAGGCCGTAGACGATGGCGGGGCGTTGCGCGCGCCCGTACAGGCGGGCCGCCGCGGCCAGGGTCCCGGGTGGGACACCGGCGAGGTCCGCCGCGTGCTGCACCGGGCAGTCGCGGAGCAGGTCGGTGAGTTCCGCGAGCCCGCTGGCACGCTGGCGGAGAAAGGCCTCATCGAGGTACCCCTCGTCGAGGAGTACGCGGGCGATGCCGTTGAAGACCGCGACGTTGGACCCGGGCCTGGCCTGCACGTAGACGTCGGCGAAATCGGCAAGGTCGATGCGGCGCGGATCGATGACGATGAGGCGGGCACCCCGCAGCACCAGTTGCTTGATCCGGGCTCCGACGACCGGGTGTGCCTCGGTCGGGTTAGCGCCGGCAAGCAGGATGCAGTCGGTGTGGTCGAGGTCGTCGAGGGGGTTGGTCCCGCCGGCGAGGCCGAACGACGCGGTCAGGCCGGCGGCCGACGGGGCGTGACACAGCCGGGAGCAGTTGTCGATGTTGTTCGTCCCGATGGCAACGCGGGCGAACTTCTGGGCGAGGTAGTTCTCCTCGTTGGTCGCCCTGGCTGAGGAGATCATCCCGACCGCCTCGGGACCGTGGCTGGCGCGGACGGCTGCCAGCCGCGTCGCGACGACGGTCAGTGCTTCCTGCCACGATGCGGGTTGCAGGGGCGAACCGCGGCCATCGCGGCGAACGAGTGGCGTGGTGAGCCGGTCCCGGGATCGGGCGAAGGCGTGCGCAAAGCGTCCCTTGACGCAGGCGTGTCCACGGTTGACGTGGGCGCCGTGGACGGGTGTGATCGCGGCGACCTGCTCGTCGCGCACGTGCACCTCCAGGCTGCAACCAACGCCGCAGTACCCGCAGGTGGTCGTCGTGGTACGGCTCACCGGGCGGGGGTCGAGCAGCCCGGATTCGGACAGCGCTCCGCTCGGGCAGCTGTCGACGCAGCCGCCGCAGGCCACGCAGGGCGACGACACCCAGGGGCCGCCGGTGCCGGCCGAGACGACGGTGTCGAAGCCTCGCCCGGTCATGGACAGCGCGAAGGTGCCCTGCACCTCCGAGCACATCCGCACGCACCGCCCGCAGGCGATGCACAGGTCCCTGTCGAGTTTCACGTAGGGGTGGGAGTGGTCGACGCCACTGCGGTGGATGGCGCCGTGGAACCGGCTTTCGGCCACGCCGAAGTGTTCGCAGGCGCGCACCAGTTCGCTGCGCTCGGCGGGGATCTCCAGAGCGCGGGCCGGCAGTTCGGAGACGAGCAGTTCGAGGGCGAGACGTGCCGCGTACCGGGCGCCCGGGTCGCCGGTGTGAATGATCATGGCGTCGGCGGCAGGAGTCGTGCAGGCGGCCACGACCGGGCCTCCGGCCAGGCCCACCAGGCAGACGCGACACAACCCCTGCGGGGAGAGCCGCTCGTCGTAACACAACGTCGGCACAAAGACCCCGGCGGCCCGTGCAGCGTCCAGCACGCTCGCGCTCTCGGCCACCTCAACCGGTACGTCGTCGACCCACACATGCATCACGCGACTCCCCGCCGCAGGTCGTCGGAGTAGGCCCGCACGAGGCTGCGCACCGCGCCGGCTACGCCGCGGCCGAAGCCACACAGGCTCGCCACGGCCATGACGTCGAGCAGCGGCTGCTGGGCGGCGAGTGCGGCTGCCGCCTGGGATGGCTCACCCGCCTGCTCGGCGAGTTCTAGCCCGCGGCGGGTACCAACCCGGCACGGCGTGCAGGCACCGCAGCTCTCCGCCGCCCCGAATGCCCACACGTGCCGTAACAACGCAGCCGCCGGTACCGTCGAGTCAATCGCGACGAGGCTGCCGTGGCCCAGCGCGACGCCGGCGTCCACCAATGCCCGCGCCAGCAGCGGCAGGTCAAGGCGGTCCGGGGTGAGCACGCCGCCGAGGGGACCCCCGATCTGCACCGCGCGTAGGGTGTGGGGTCCACGCAGCCCTCCGCCGAGGCCGTCCACCAGGTGGCGCAGCGGCACGCCGAACTCGACCTCGTACACGCCTGGCCGGCGAAAACGCTGGTTCAACGACACCAGCTTGGTCCCGGGTTCGCCCGGCTGACCGAGGCGGGCGTAGGCGGCACCGCCGTGGCGGACCACCCACGGCACGGTCGCAAGCGTCTCCACGTTGTTGACCGTGGTCGGCCGCCCCAGGAAGCCGCGGCTGGTCGGGTACGGCGGTCGGGACCGGGCGTCGCCGCGTAGCCCCTGCAGGGTGTGCAGCAGTGCCGTCTCCTCGCCTGCGACGTAGGAGCCGCCGCCCTCCATGATCTCCACGTCGAAATCGAAATCCGATCCGTGTACGCTGCGGCCCAGGTGGCCACCCGCCCGAGCCTCCACCACCGCCGAGCGCATCCGGATCGCCGCCGCGGGGTACTCCGAGCGCACAAGCACCAGACCGTGCCGGGCGCCCGTCGCGAAGCCGGCCAGCGCCAATCCCTCCAGCACACGATGCGGGTCGCTTTCCAGGAGCAGGCGATCACAGAACGAGCCGGGGTCACCCTCGTCGCCGTTGGCCACCACGTAGCGGGGCGTCGGGCCACGAGCGGCCGCCGCCCACTTCGCCGCCACCGGGTACTGCGCCCCACCACGCCCCCGGAGGCCGGCGGCGGCGACCTCAGCAAGGACCTGACCGGGCGAACCGCCGGTCACGGTGCGCGGCCAGACTTCCCACGGCCCCTCGTCACCGACCAACCCGGCCAGCACGACGGGACGGCCCCGGCTCGCGTACGGCAAGGCGGGCGGACTCGCCTCCAGCGACCTGGTGGCCGCGCCCGGCCCCGCCAACCCTTCGGCGGGACGGTGGTCGCTGAGTAATCCGCCGAGGTTCTCACCCACACACGGCTGCTGACCATCCAAGGCCGCGGGCGAGGCGTAGCAGTACCCGAGGCACCGCACGCCCTGCAACGACACCGACCCGTCCGCGGCACATTCCCCCCGCCGCACGCCCAGCACCTGCTCTAGGCGCGAAACATGCCGGCCCAGCGTGGTGACGAAACACGAGGTCCCCTCGCACACCCGGACATGGCGGCGGCCACGGCGGCGCTCGGCGAAGTCCGCGTAGAACGAGACCGTCCCGGTCACGGCAGCCACCGGCCACCCGAACTCACCGGCAAGCCGGTCCAGGTCCTCGTCGCCGACGCCACCACGCTCGATCTGCACCTCCCGAAGCCGGTCGAGCATCGGCGTTCCCGGCCTGTCCAGGCGCTCCTGCAACTCGACGAACGCCTCGCGCGGCTCGCTCATCGCTCCTCCCCGGGACCGGTCGGGGACAGGTGCGGGGCCCGGTACCGCACGTCCGGCACGCCCCGTCCCGCCTTCCGGCAGCGCAACGTCCCCGCCGGCCGGAACACCCGTCCCGGGACCGGGCACTTGCCTTTCCGCAGCCGGGCGTCTCAAACCATCCGAAACAGTCAGCCTTGGTCCGCCCTCGGCGAAGCCGGTAACCCTACCCACTGTTCAGATCACGAAACCCGGCAGTAACGGGCATCGCGTTTCTACCCCGTCCGTGGCCACAGGAAAGATCACTGCCGCGTGCGTTTCACAGGCTGTCGCACCGTGGCTGGTCAGCAGGAACGGGCACGCGAGCACGATGATCATGAACAATGTGGTGGTCGGCGCCGAGCCTGGTCACCGGTCAGCCACGGCGGCGCAGGGTGGCCCAGATCCCGATGGTGGCACCGATCGCGACTAGGCCGAGGACGGCAAGCGCGACGATGTCGCGGACGAGCGCGACCGCAACGACGAACGCGGCGACGCCGATGGCGAGCACCGCTATCGCGTTGCGCCGCCTGCGGCGGCGTCGTAGCCGAGGCTCCGCGAGACGCCGCACGAACCCCGGATCGTCGGTGCGCAGCGAAGATTCGATCTCGGCGAGCCGCCGCCGCTCGCTATCGCTGAGGTCGCCATCGTCGAGCATGATCCGCCTCCTACGCCGGCGCGACTGCCCACCTGCGAGCGTACCCAGACGCGACCCCAGAGAGCCGGGCGAGAACACCGGCCGGCGGGACGGCGCGGTGTCACGATCGACTGGGCGGGTACCGTCAAGTCTGCACCGTATCTTCTGCGGCTGGCTCGCCCACCTCGGCCATACCGCTTACACCCACCGCACAGCCGGAGACGCCGCATCCACTTCACCAAGCGGTCCGGTTCACCTACCGTAAACCGCCACCGATGACGGCGCCCGCAAACGTCAAGGCTGCGGAAAGCGACGGGTACCAAGACACGAATCGACCGACCGAAGTCCCGCGGGCCTGGCGACCGCTGGCCCTACGCCGCGCGTCTCGGCTGCGGCAACGTCAGGGGTGAGGAAGGGAGGCCACCATGAGTGGACACGGCGGTGGACGGATCGTTGTCGGAGTCTCCCAATCGCTGAGCGGACTGGCGGCACTTCGGCACTTCGGTACGGTGTCGCGGAGGCAAGTTTGGGCGAACGGGGGCCGGCGTCCACGGGGGAAGACGCCGGCCTCGGTCCGATCAAAACCACGACAGCTGAGCCACCGCGACGGGCAGCGCGCCCCGTGACTGGCTATGGCAGGAACCTCATCACGGCTACGTCCGTCCGCCAGCCACAGGCGTCGCACGGCCAACGGGTGTGACGGTTCGTCACCACCGGCCCGCCCGTGTGATGCTCATCGCGGAGGGCGTCGGCGACTGGGCCGGACCTGATCAACACGGCCCGGCTGGGCGTCGATATCCTTCTGCCGCTATCAAGCGGAGCCTCCCATTCCTCCCCACGCCACCGACCGGACTCGTGGCGGGGCTTGGCCGGCCGCAACCTCAACTTCTTCATCGGCGACGCCGAGGAAGAACAGGAAGCCAACCGGCTCGCGGGCTGTCGGCTCCTGCCCCGCCCGCTGCTCGTCGACGAAGCCCGCACCGGCGCGAGGAGCACGGCACGCTCAATCTGCTGGCCGCCCACCCGATCTTCTGGACGGGACTGGTGGTGGAAAAATCCACCACATTCGCGGCCCTGGCGCTCCTGCTGGGCAATGGCGGTGGTGGCCGGGGTGCTGGCGGGCGGGCCGGCCGTCGAGCTGCGCGTGCATGTCGGCGGGCTGCTCGCCGCGGTGCTGGGCGAGACCCTGCTCGCGGTGCTGTTCGGCGCGCTGGCGGTCGACGCCGCCACCCGTAGCTGGGTGCTGGCTTTCGGGGCGGGCGCCGCCGTCGCGGCCGCCTGCCTGGCCGACGCCCCTCGCCTTGATGTCGGGCGCGCAGCGACCCCTGCGGCGTCTATCCCCGCTCTGCTGGGCCACCGGCAACACCCCGCTGATCCACGGCCCCGGACCTGGTCTGCTGGTTGTCGTCGCCGGCACCGTAGCCCTGCTGGCATTGGCCGCCGTGCTGCTTGCTCGCCGCGACCTGGCCAGCTGACCCACGAGGAGGCCAGCACGCGTATCGCACAGCAGCGGCTACTGCACGCGGTGCAGCGGCCCGACGCCTACGCCGCGCATGTGCTGGAATCGGCCGGTGCGTTGATCGTGCTGTCGGTATGGCCGGGCCGGCCGGAGCAACCGGCCGTGCTGTTCCTGTCTCGCGTTGCCCACTCAGCAGAACGTGCGCTACCTCGGCGGCGCAACCCACCCAGGTGGGGTGGACGAGGTGGTGGCCATACTGCCCAGGTCGGGTCGCCGCGACATCGCCGACGCAGCCACAAGGGCCGAAGGTCCCCACAGGATGCGTTTGCCTGCTTCGGCCGATGAGCGCGTGGCAATGAACTCGGAAACGTTGCCGACGCGGCGGTCGGGTAGGTGTCCGGGATGGTAGGCGGCTTCGCGACCGGTGGTCGTAGCTGGGTTATCCGTCACTGGCGAGCCCGGCGAAGGCGCGCAGCGCGACGGCGGTTTCGGTGCCGGTCATGGGCCTGCCGTGGCCACCGGCCAGCACGTTCGGCTTGAGGCACGCCAGCCAGTCGATTGAGTCCCTGGCCGCTCGCCGGTTCCAGGTCGTGTACCACGGCGGCCCAGACAGACCCGGCCGCTGCAGGAGCAGCCCGGTCAACGAGTTCATCTTCAGCGTGACGAGGGCGTCACCGGTGATCAGGACGCGGTCGTCGGGCCGGAAGTAGGACATGTGGCCCGGGGTATGCCCTGGCGTGGGGATGCACTCCCAGCCCGGCAGGCCCGGGACTCCGGCCTCCGGTTCGAATGCGCGCGACCTCGCCGAGGCTTGACCGGGCGAATACCGCCTCGCGCCGGCGCCGGCCGATGGCCCGCATCAGCGGCAGCACGATCCAGCGATCGAGCGGCATGGCAGACGCCACCATCGCGGCGAAGTCGCGGGTGGCGATCGGCAACTCGTCCGGGTGCAGGTAGACCGCGCAGCCCCACGTGCGCGCCAATCGCAGGGCCGAGCCTTCGTGGTCGGGATGGTCGTGGGTCAGCAGGATCGCGGCCGGACGCGAATCGGCGCCGAACAGCGACGCGGCGGCCCGCTTGATCCGCGACGCATCCGCGGCCCAGCCGGCATCGATCAGTACCCACGACGAGCCGGAGCAGACGAAGTAGACATTGGTCTGCGTGCGTCCCCACGGCCCCAGGCAGAACACGTCCGGCGCGATCTCCCGCGCGACGTCGGCCGTACGCTCCCGAGGCGGGCGCCTCATGACGACCGCCCGAGCATCGGCACGGCGATCCGGGTGCCCGTGCCACCGCCACTGGCCCACGCGACGAGGAGCCTCAGCACCGCTCGCCTTGCCCCGGCGACACCCCGCCACGGAGCACGCGGACTCCTTTCGACCGCAGCGCGGCAGGTGTGGACGCGCGCCCGAGGTTCGGGGGCGAGCAGCAACGCGGATCCGCCGCCCATGCAGAAACCGATGACCCCGATCCGGCCGGTGCAACTGTCGTGCCGGGCCAGCCAGGTACGCGCGGCGTCGATGTCATCGAACGCTGGTCCCCGCCGGACGAGCGCATCCCGGAGGTGTCGTCGACGAGCGCAGACACCTGATGGTCCCTCCCCGCTGGAACAGGTCCGGCGCGAGCGTGACGAATCCAGCGCTCGCCAGCGAGTCCCCCTCGTGGCGTAGGTCCTCACTCATGTCGGGGCGTCGTGGATCACGACGCCGGGCCACGGCCCGGCCCCCGACGGCGTGGCCAGGTAGCTGGGCATCCCACCCCTCGGCGTCGGAATCGTCGCATCCGTCATCTCGCCCGTCCCTCGGCCGGTCCGCGTGTCGATTTGGTCAGCATGCTCCGGCGGCGGTGCCCGTCGCGAGCCTTCTCGATCCGCAGCAAGGTCGCTCGAGATGGAGCCCCGGGGATCAGCGGATGAGCTGCTCGGTTCGTTCGGTGAGTTCCGGTCGAGTGGTGGCGGCCGGGCGCCTGCCGATCCGTCTGATCATCACGGTTGCCGCCGGGACCAGCCACACGATCGAGGCCGGGTAGAGCAGGTAGCTTGCCCAGCCCTGGGGCGCCAGCGGACCGCTCGGGTCGACGACCGCGAAGGACAACAGCGCAGCGGCGGCCCCGGCGAGCACCGCGAGCCAGCCCAGCCAGACCGGGAAGACCCTGGTGCGCAACGACACCACGGCGACCGCGAAGAACATCACCGCCAGCGGGATGTTCGCCACGATGAGCATCACCCAGCCCAGGTCGGTCAGCACGGCCGCCGACCCCGGCGCCATGCCGGCCGCCGACGGCAGCGTCAGGGTGATCTGCGGGGCCTGGCCGACCACGTTCAGGCCGTACCCGATCATCCCGGCGGCGAAGGCGAGCGTGGACAGCCGGCCGGTTGCGCCCTCCGCCTCGATCAGGAAGCTGCGCAGGCTGCCCAGGAACCACATGAACACGCCGGCGCTGATCACGAACAGCATGCTCTGCGCCAGGATCGCGCCCCGGTTGGCGGCGAGGAACGCCGGGAACCCGTCCGGGTCGCTGGTGCTGGGCCAGGGCCGTTCCAGGGCGACGGCTGCCGCACCGAACGCGAGCGCCACGAAGCCGCTCGCGGCGGCCCACCTCTGCCATCTCGTCTCGTTCATCACTCCTCCTGCCCTGCCGCCGCGCAGGGACGGCCGGTTCGCTCAACCCTCGGGTTGGCGGCACCGCCGAATTCACTCTTGGCTGGTCCGCTTGCCGGACCGGGACGGATGGCGCCGGCGCGCGGCGGCACCGGAGCGGGCACCGCCCGAGAACACGGTCGATACGCCGAGCATGAACCCGAAGTTGTACCAGTTGCCGTTGTTGTGCACGTCGTAGATGTTCACGCTGTGGTTGAACAACGAGACCAGGAACGTGACCGGACTGATCACCCCGTGCCACAGGCCCAGCCAGAACCCCGCGATGTGCGGCGCATCGACGGTCGCCACTTTGTTCGGGCCGGCGGCGCAGGCCGCCAGAACCAGCGCCATCACCACGAGCACCACGACCTGCCTCGCTCTCGACGTCGTCACCCCCATCACCTCCGCATCCAGCGAAGGTGCGCTCGCGGGAAATGGGCAGACCCAAAGGTCCCCTGTCGACGGGACCACCTGCCGCCCGCGCGAGCGGCACGCGCGTTGCGTACGGCAGGCGGGGCCGCGGGTGTGCGCGGCAGGCCGGTGCTTCTTCCCCGACCTCGGCGATATCAGCGAATCCGAGGAGCCTGGAGCGGCGGATTGATCCTCGCAGCGCGCCGAGAGAAGCAGGCGCCGGAGGCCGTCGGCTGGCAGACCGCTGATTAGGATCGCCACCTCGTCGGTTGATTGTGACCCCGTGAAGGATGCCAGCTTACGGATCGGGGCGTTGGGCAGCACAGACTGGTGTCAGCGGCCGCAATTCGTCTCGCGGTGCGAGACGTTCCCACACTACCGGCCAGAAGCGTCGGTCTGGTCCAGGAAAGAATGCTCCCGGCGCCATGACACGTTGAGCCGCGACGCCAGGACGCCGCCATCGCTGCTGCGCCGGTTCGGCAACTACCGGTCAGGCCGCGCGGCAGTACTCGTGAATCAGCCCGCCAAGGACGTCCACCCGTTCGACGTGCCCGACAACGGGAAACGTGGTCACCGTCGCCATCGGTGCGGGCACCGGAACACCAAGATCGATACCGCGGTGCGGTCTGGCGGCGTTGTAGTGCTCCAGATAGGTGGTCAGGACGCGGTAGAGATGCTGACGGTTCCAGATCAACGTCCAGTCCAGACACTCGGCCCGGACGGTGCGCACCCACCGCTCGGCATACGCGTTGGCCCTCGGCGCCCGCGGCGGAATCTTGATCGTCTCGATACCCGTGGCGCCGAACACCACATCGAACGCCGAAGTGAACTTCGCGTCGCGGTCGCGAATCAGAAACCGGAACCGGTGAGCATGCTCATCGAGGTCCATCAACAGATTCCGGGCCGCCTAGGTCACCCACGCTCCGGTCGGATGGGCGGTGATCCCGGCCAGGTGCACCCGCCGCCGGTCGAGCTCGACCACGAACAGTACGTACAGCCGAGTCAGGCCAACGGTCTCCACGGTAAAGAAATCGCAGCCGAGCATCCCGCCAGCCTGGGCGCGAAGGAAAGCCGTCCAGCTCGGCCCGCTGCGACGGGGCGCTGGCCCGAGATGGTGGCGGCGCAGGATCCGGCGCACCGAGGTCGCCGACACGCGGATGCCCAGCTTGCGGCACTCCCCCACGATCCTCAGGTACCCCCACCGTGGGTTCTCCCGCGCCATCCGCACCACCAGGTCGACGACCTCCGGGTCCAACCCCTGCTGGCCTCGCCCGGTGTGCGAGTAGGTCCAGCGGCGGGCCACCAACTCCCGATGCCAGCGCAACAGCGTCGCCGGCGTGACCAGAAAGACCGGCCACCGCTCCCGCGGCAACCACCTCGCCAACACGGCCAACACCATTCGATCCTGCGGGTTGTAGCGCGGCCGGGCGACCTGCCGTCGTAGCACCATCAGCTGGTGGCGCAGCACGGCTATCTCCACGTCCTTCGCGCCCGGGTTCGAACCCAGGCCGACCAGACTCAAGACGCGTCGGACGATCACGAAAGCCAGCGTGCGGACCACCATGACCGACAGCGTGCCAGACGCTGTATTCCCTGCTCACAGCGCTGACGCTGAGGTGGCACCCTTCACGCCTGCGCGTGAGCGGTGAACGCGTCCATCACCGTCGGCCAGGACAAACCATGATCACGGGCCGCCTGCGCCACCGTAGCGCCATGGTCAGCCACCGCGGCCCCCGCGTGCGCCCGCAGCCGGCGGGTCAGCCGGGCCCGACCAGGGACCACCGGCACCGACTCGGTGAACGACATCTTCGCACAGCCGGCGTTGCCGCACCGCCACCGCTTCTTGTGCCACAGCAGCCTGACCCCCGACCCACCGTGCCACAGATCCCGTGGGGGGTCGTCACCCGCTGCTTTGGGCAGGCAGGACACCTGCTCACACGATGGACACCGCGCCGCGTAGGCGTCGCACGTACCCCCGATGAACCACCACAGCGCCGCCCTCGTCCACCTCGACCCGCTGCACCGCAAGCCCCTCCAACCCCAGCAACAACGTCGTATCGGTTGGTCAAGCCCGTAGTCCTCACGTGATCAATGCCTGCTTCGACAACAGACACGATCGCCCGGGGCTACGGGCCTATCCACAAAGGACGATCAACCGTTCGGGCAAACCTCGCACGCGAGCTACCGTGTGTGGGCAGCACGGCCTGCGGTGCATACGCCACACGGCGCCATCAAGCGCCAGAACCCCAGTCGTCCACACTGCGTCACCCCAGCCGAGCCCCGCAGATACCCCAAGCCCGGTTAACTTCGAAGAGCCGGGATTCGGTCCCCATCACGACGGGTGCCTCGCCGGCGAGGAGCCGGGCGAGCAGGCGGGGAAGCGCAGGGGCGGCTCGGCTCCGACGATTCTCGCCAGCGCTGGCAGCCACTCGCTGGTTGGAGCGGGCTCGTCGTCGACGATGTTGTAGATGCCGGGGGCCGTTGTGGTCGAGCGCGAGCACGGTCGCGGCGGCGGCGTCCTCGAGGTGGATGAACGACCAGACGCCACCGCCGCCGCCGACGATCGGGAAACTTTCGGGTGCGCACAGCCTCGACGAGTCCGTCATCGGGGTCGCCGTACAAGTTGCCGTAGCGCAGCGCGATCCCGCCGGCGTCGGTGACCACCTGGTCCAGATACTCCATCGCAGCCTGGGTTGGGCGCATCGCCGGCACGGGGGTCGGGTCGAGCGGATCCTGCTCGGTCTTGACCGGTCCGCCCTGACGCGCGTACCGGTGGCCGGCGAAGCTCTGGGCGACGAAGCAGTCGACGCGGGCTGCTTGCGCGGCGGCGAGCAGCGCGTCGGTGCCCTGGGTACGCAGCCGGTTGGTCTGGGCGAAGCTGCGGTTGAAGTGCTTGAAGTCGTCCAGGCTGGCCAGCGCAGTTGCCTGGTGGACGATCGCGTCAGGTTTGGTCTCGACGATGGCCTTGCCCACCGCGGGCGCGTCGAGGAGGTCGAGCACGATCGGCTCCGCACCCAGCGCGCTAGGTGGCTGGTGCCTTTGTGGCACTTCCGGGGCACGGTCCGGGGGCTGGTCGCGTGGGCGGGGGTTGCGGCGGTTCAGC
>Ga0137365_10001053_pt1 | contig 20734 bp, 24 predicted proteins | sample SagtaG_9_FD_104799 | JGI IMG/M metagenome (GOLD analysis project Ga0137365, IMG submission 104799) | Vadose zone soil microbial communities from Sagehorn Ranch, Mendocino, California, USA - Sage1_L_40_16 metaG | ecosystem: Environmental > Terrestrial > Soil > Vadose zone | place: USA...
ACGTGGGAGAGCGAGGTTTTCCCCAAACCTTCTTGCATTGGCATGAGAAGTATCAAGGTATGAGGTGACTGAGGAGATCAAACCCTCCAGGTTCTGTGCAGATACCTCAAGTAGCCACCACAGCTCTTAAGCCTGTTCTCCCCAGTCATCCCATGGCCCGGATGACTTCGCCGAGCGCGGGAAAGCGCTCGGTGGCGGAGTACTCGACATGCAGCAGGTATCCGGGAAAGACGTTTCTGGTGAGAATACCGGCTTCTTCCAGCTCTCGTAAGCGGACCATGAGTATTTTTGGACTGATTCCTGCCATCGCTCGCTGGAGCTGACCAAAGCGGGTGTTCCCCTGCACAGTCTGATGAAGCAGGTGAAGCGTCCATTTCTCCCCAAGGCACTGAGTGTGGTCGCTGCTCCCTCATGTGTATGTTCGTGCGAGCACTCCATCGGAGGCACCTCCTGGAACGCGCAACTTTGGCGCTACTTGGCCATGCGTCTGCTCTGGTGAGCGGTTCGTGGCGATGCACGTGGGAGGAAAATGGAAGCCGGCCTCAGCTCACGCACGCATACGCAGCGTCTCCATTATAGCATCTTCGAGGAAGTACTTTCCTCCAAGTAAGTACCGTACAAGGGAAAGAATCACGGGTATGCTCTTGACAAAAAGGGAGTCAGGCCTGCGAGAGCAGTTTCCGTTCAGAATACACAGGAGCAGTGAAATGAATAGATTGAGCTTTCCCACCCCGGGGTTCGGGATCACCCTGCACACAGCCATGCGGCCCGGCCTGGATCAGGTAGTAGCGGCCCTGGATGCCGAGCAACTGGGGTACGACGTGGTGACGCTCCATCGCGATGCCCTCCACGGCGATGACCCCTCGTTCGAGAACTGGACGCTCCTCTCCTGGCTGGCAGCTCGCACGAGCAGGATCAGCGTGGCCCTGCTCGTGCTGGCGCTTCCCCACCGGCACCCCGCGGTGCTGGCCAAGATGGCCGAGACCCTGGACCGTCTTTCTGGCGGTCGGCTCATCCTCGTCCTGGGTGGTGTGGGCCGATGAACAAGCCAGCCTACCGGGCCCTTGGCCTCGCAAGCCGCTCGCCTGGCGCAAAGGTGGAGGCGAGCGCCTCGGCCATCGAGATCCTGCGTGGCCTGTGGAGCACCTCCGGCTTCTCCTAGGCCGGACAGCACTTCCGGACCGAGGGAGCCACCATCGAACCGAAACCGGGTCACGCGATCCCTATCTGGCTGGGGGTGTTCGGTGACCGCATGCTCGACCTGGTGGGGCGCAAAGCGGACGGCTGGTTGCCATCCTACCAGTTGCTCGCGCCGGAGCAGGCCTACTGCAAGGTAGAGCGCCTGCGCAAGAGCGCGGAACAGGCGGGCCGCAACCCGGACGACCTCACGTACGGGTATACGATCCCAGTGCTCGTCGAGAAGGGACGTGTGACCACCAGGGGAAAGATCGCGGGGAGCGCACAGGAGGTGGCCAGGCAGTTAGCCGACGTGGCCCGCCACGGCTTCACCTTTTTGAACCTGTGGCCGGTCGGTGGGGCAGCCACCCAGCGCAAACGGCTGGCCAGGGAAGTGCTGCCCATCGTCCGCGATCTCATGGTGTAGGGCTCATCTGCCGGTGTTCAGACGGCGGCGTTGCATGTGCTGCCGCAGAGGGAGTTCCCTCCTACTCCCGGTGGACGAGGCCCTCGCGCCAGGCATAGACGGCGGCCTGGGTTCGATCCGCCAGGTGCAATTTCGAGAGGATGTTGCCGACATGGCTTTTGACGGTTTTCTCGCTGATGCTGAGACTGCTGGCAATGTCCCCATTGCTCATGCCTGCCGCCACCAGGCACAGCACCTCCAGCTCGCGTTCGCTTAACTCGTGAAAGGGATTGAGTGTACTGGCACACCCGCCCTGTACGACCTCGACGAGGCGGGCGGCGATGCGCGGGTGCAAGGTGGCCTCGCCTGCCGCGGCTTTGCGCACGGCGGTGGCTAGCTCTGCCGGCTCCACATCCTTGAGCAAGTACGAGAGGGCGCCAGCGCGGATAGCCGGAAAGATATGCTCGTCTTCATGATAGGAGGTCAGGACGATGGCCCTGGTGCGCGGGGAGTTGGCGAGCAGCTGGTGCGTGGTTTCTACACCGTCCATCCCCGGCATCAGCAGATCCATCAGCACCACATCGGGCGCGTACTCGCTTGCCAGCTGCACCGCTTCCTGCGCTGTGCCTGCTTCGGCCACCACCACGATATCCGGCTGGGTTTCCAGGAAACCTCGCACCCCCTTGCGGACCAGCGCGTGGTCATCGACCAACAGGACGGTAATCGGCTCAGCCATCGTGTTTCCCTCTTCTAGATGGCTGCAACGGGCAGGTACCGGTAATGCGTGTCCCACTCCCCGGCGTGCTTTCGATGGAGAGTGTGCCACCCATTACCAGGCCCTGCTCCGTTCGAGGAGCGGGACGGAGTTCATGGATGAGTGCATTCAGGTCGGTGTGCACCTGGTGGATCGCCGTTTCGGCATCGCGAAGGTGCGTCTCTGCACCCTGGCGATCGCGCTCAAGCAGGACGCGGGCCGCGCCGATCTCCATGGAAGTGACGAAGACCTGCTGTTTCACCGAGTCATGGAGTTCTCGCGCCAGCCGCAAGCGCTCCTCACTTGCCGCCATGGTGGCGACCTGCGCGCGCGACACGCAGTTCCTGGTTGATCGCGCGCAACCAGCTGATGCCGAAGGCCATCCAGCTCCCCAGAACCGTCACCGAGGTGAGCGCGACCGTTTCCCACCAAGTGGCATGGGTAATGGTGGCGGTAAGTATGGTCAGTCCGACCATGAGCAGGACGGCCGCGATCAACTGCCCAAGCCGGAGGGTGAGCCCCGCGATCAGGCCCGTGTAGAGGAAGAGCCCCAGCCAGTTTCCGCCGGAGAGGAGCGGCAGGGCCAGGCCTATCAACCCCAGGATGAGGAGTGCACGCCACGGTTGGTGAGTGTTTGCTCTGAAAGCAAGACGCCAGGCCGTCCAGAAGTAGATGCCGAAAAAAACGAGCGCACCAGCGAGAGCAAGCGCCAACGGGGCAGGTTGGAGAGATGCCTGAAGCAGCCCCGCGATGGGATAGACGAGAAAGACCAGCCAGATGCTTGCCAGCGCCAGGATATATGGCGTTGAGCGATCTGTTTCCACGGTCAATGACCAGAGCCGCTCCGCAGCGGCCACCGGCTCTTCTAGCTGGCCAGGCGTTTCATTGTTCATGCCGGTCGCATCCTGTAATGCTCTCTTTGCTCTTTGCTTGTATGTCTGGTACTTCATGTTGTATTCTACCCCTCACCTATCATAGCTCACGTGTGTAGCAGGTGGCCGCCGCATTTTCTGCCAGGAATGTCAGGCGTGTTTCCATTTGACGCATGAGATGAACGGCGATCAGTTCCAGGACAAGCATACACAAAAATGGGGTGAGGGTCATCGGACTGCAGGCGGATTTGGGCTCAGACCTGCGACCGCATACACGCGAGAGATTGAGCGTCACTGGAGCAGTATGGGCGGGCTTGCGTGGCTGCGCGCTGATGCCTGAATGTTTGTTGAGAGGATCGGTCGTTGGTCTGACGCAGAATCCTCTCTGGGGCCGATGTCTTCTGGCTTCTTCTCCTGTATGCTTTTCTCCGTACAAGTAGACGGTGCAAGACGGAGGGAGGGGTCACGTTGACGCGAATGAAACTGCGCGAACAGAAAGGAAGCCGCCAGCACGTGAACCCTGTCTGTCTTCAATCCTTACTAGCTAGGAGAAAAATGATATGCTGTTGAAAACACTGCGTTTTCTGAGTCTTGTCTGTGCTGCGTTGGTGCTGGGACTGACGCTCACGCATGATCTCGAGATTCCTGGCAAACATCTGCTGAGTGGTGCTGAGTGGCTGGCTGTCCAGAATACCTTCTACGGCGGCTTCGCGATTGTGGGAGGGATGGCCGAAATACTTGGCCTGCTCTCGACGGGCCTCTTGCTCTTCCTTCTCCGCAAGCAGCGCGTGGCCCTGGCTTTGACGCTCATCGCGGCCCTCTGCTTTGCAGGGACGCTCGCCCTGTTTGCCTTCGGCAATAACCCGCTGAATCAGCAGATTGCCTCCTGGACGCCGTCGAACTTGCCAGCCACCTGGCGGCAGGCTCGCGACGCCTGGGATAGTTTCCATGCCGCCAGCTCTGCTCTGGCCGCTCTGAGCCTCGTTACCTTGCTCATCGCTCTGCTGCGCGATACCCCGTCATCTTCCCGTGCGAGGGAGGCGATGCCATCGGCATGATACCCAGCTGGCGCTGGAAGAAGTGCCCTGTAGGGCTGCGCGTTCGGCAGAGCAACGCTGACCAGGAGGGAGGCCGAGGCTCGTCTGGCAACCGATAGGTGGTGGAACCCGGACTGCCGCTCGCATTGGCGGCGGAGCATTACGTGGCGATGCAGATCGTTTTCTATACCTGTCGCTACACGACGGAAGCCGTCCTGTGGAGGTGCTGCTCAATACCCTGTCCACTCGTGGCGGTCAGAACATGTGGCAGCTCCGGTTTTCGCCATCCTCTTGGTTCAGAAAAACCGCGAAGTGCCGGAAAAGTCCTTCGGCGGTGAGGATGACCATGACGATTGAGCCAGGTCGAGGTAGTAAGGAAGGCAGCTAGCGCCAGGAGCAAGGAATTTAACCACCCAGGCAAGGCACGACGACTGATTGTGAGTCGCCGGTTTTTCAGACGGCGAACAGAATACAACACTAGAACGTTTTTTGCAAGGGCGCCGAGGCGCACGGGGCAAGGGGCCCTTGCGTCAAGGACCGGCAGACTCTCCAGTAGCACCTCCTCCTGAGGGACGGATAGAGTTGCGTTCTCTCTGGGCGCTCTCCAACTGCGTGAGCCTCTGCCCTGACGATACGCATAATACGAAGGAGGAGAATGGCATGGAAACGAGTCAGAAGCTGGTGGTCTTCGCCGGGGGCCATCCGATCTTGAACGTCAAAAATGTGGCCACCAGCCTTGATTACTACTGCACTAGGCTGGGGTTTGAGAGGAATTTTCGTTGGCCCTGGGGACAATCGCCCCCGACGTTTGCTCAAGTCAGCCGGGGTCATTTCTCGGTAATGTTGTCCCAAGAGGCGCAAGGCGGTCCAGGCATGTGGATATACCTCGATCTCGCCTCACTGGAAGATCTGGTCGCCCTGCATCAAGAGTATCTGGCAAAGGCGGTGAAGGTGATCGAGCCCCCCGCCGATAAACCGTGGGGGATGTGCGAGATGCTGATTGAGGATCCGGACGGGCATATCCTGAGAATTGGTGCCCCTCGACCTCACGAGTAGATCACTGGATTTTTTCGATCATGGCGCCTGCACCTCATGGAACGTGGGATGCTCCATCTACCCCTCTGCACGAGGGACGCAAAAAGAGCCACCAAGGGCTATGCCGCAACGCTGCTCCGACATGAGCGTCGCATCTCGCGCGAGGAACGACATCAGTTCCTGCTAGCGATTGTGGCAGCAAGTGATCGCCTCGAGCACATTGTTGAGCGCTTTCTGGAGCTCTCGCAGTTAGAGACAGGCGCTATCAGGATCGAGCGCTTCCCCGTTGATGGGTTCTGACAAAAACCCAGGGTTGCAAAACAAGAGAGAAACTCCTACTGTGAAAGCAAATGAAAGAAGCCATAAAATCTGTCAAGCTTTGCCATGAAAGAGGTGAGTGCCAGGCAGAGTCCGCAGACACACATACTCTCCTCTCAACAGCCCCTTGAAGGCTGCTCACATGCTTGAAGCCCGGTGAGTGCGAGTACCGCCTCGCCTACAGCGGTTAACAGAAGGATTGAGCCAGAAGCCATATGACAAAATGAGGTATGCGAGCATATTCTCAAGATTTCCGGCAACGGATCTTGCATGCAGTCGATCAAGGGAAACCACGGGCAGAGTTTATCAAGATGTTTGACGTCTCACGAGCCACGATTAAACGCTACTTGAAGCTGCGGCATGAGACAAGTGAGGTGAGAGCCAAAGCTATTCCAGAGCGTCCCTCAAAGAAAGGAGCCGCCTTGCAGGCAGGGCTACAACCTCAACTCGAAGCGTACCCGGATGCGACACTTGCAGAACATTGCCATTACTAACCCGCTTGTATGGTCGATCACCCAGAGGAAAACGGGTGTGTGGCACTATTCCACGCAACAGAAGAGCCAATATCACCCTTCTGGCTTCTCTCTCGCTTCGGGGAATGGGCGAAGCGCTTATCCTTGAGGGACCTGCTGATACCACTGCCTTTGAGATCTACATTGAACAGATTCTCGTACCGAGCCTGCAAGCGGGACAAATCGTGATCATGGACAATTTGAGCACGCATACTGGAGCAAAGGTACGACAAGCTCTTGCGGCCAAAGGGTGCCAGTTCTTGTTTCTGCCTTCCTACTCCCCCGATTTTTCGCCTATTGAGGAAGCATTTTCTAAGCTCAAAGCCTGTTTACGTCGGGCGGGAGCCCGAACACCAGACGCATTGCAGGAGGCGATTGGACAAGCCCTCCTCACTATCACGGCTCAGGATGCGCGTGGTTGGTTCAGCCACCGCGGCTATGTTCCCGTTGTAGAAAGCAGTGATTGATAGCTCAATCCTTTGACACGCCTCTGTTTAGCACTCTTTCCTTGTCCTGGCGGAGGCCTTCCCCCGCTCACGGGACTTGGCATCGAAAGCTGCCTTGTAGCTCGGGTCCTGATGTTTGAGCGCATGATGGGCATAGCTTTGCACACGCGGATCGGTCTCGGTACGCAGGATCTGCTCTAGCGCCGCTCTGGCACGGGTGTCCTGCGGGAGGCGCCGCAGCCCCAATAACGCCTTCAGTCGCACACTCTTGTGGGCTGATGAGAGCGCTACCTGTACATGCACGCCAACAGCATCGCCCTGGTAGGTTGGGTCTTGAGAGAGAAGCGCATTATAGGCATCTAATTGCAGTTCTGGATCAGCATCGCGGAGGATGCTCTCTAATGCTGCTACCGCTCGTGCATCCTGCGGTTGGTGCAGTCCCCAGAGAGCGTTGAGTCGGACACGCCTGTTCGTGTCTGAAAGCGCTACCTCAATGAGCAGGCCGACGAGATCGCCCGTCAGCGGACATTGTTTGCATTCCTGGCAACTCGCAGAATGGACAGCCATCCGACGAACGGAGGGAGCGGGATCGTGGAGCGCGACCTGCCGCAGTGGCTCAAAACACGCGTCGGTACCGTGATGATCCAGAAAGCCTGCGCATCCTCGTCGCACGCGCACATTAGGGTGGGACAGACCCCAGATCGCAGCAGCGATTCCAGCTTCCCCTGTACTCGCCAGAGCGGTCTGTGCTGCCCTGGCTGAATTCCGATCCCGGGCCCCCAATTGCACAACCCGCGCCTGCAACTCATCAGTTGGGGAAAGTTCAGTGCTCATTTCACTGCCTCCTTGGAGAGTTTCGCCGATATTCTTTCACGCCACGCGTGGCAAGAAAGAGTGTGTGCAGTTTAAATTGCTGCTCGAAGGCCAAGAAGCTTCCCTTTCTACCGTGTAAACAACCCTTTTCAACCATCTCGCCATGCGGATCGCACTCCCCGCTCTCTCTGCCGCCTCATCATTGCTCGCCGGGCGCGCATTCGCATGCTCGATCTCGTCGCGGAGAGTCGCCTGTAATGCATTCGGAGCTTCTGCCGGACCGAATGCAGCCGTTTTTTCACCGTCGTGATCGGGATCTTGAGGAAGGCACTCACTTCACGGTAAGAATACCCGCAGCCATAGAAGAGCGCTGCGACCAGTTGCTCATGCCGGGGGAGGGATGCAAGAGCAGAGCGCACAGAGGCCCCTCTCTCTGCCTGCATCACGAGGTCTTCGGTGTCCCTCTCCGCGACCAGGTCAGCGCTTGCTGCTTCGAGCGAAGAATACGGCAAGGTTGCCTGCCTGAGCAGGCGAGTACACTGCCGGAAGACGATCTGGCGAAACCATCCCGGGAATGCTGATGGCTCCTTCAATTGGGGAAGATGAAGAAAGGCCTCGATGATGGCATCCTGAACCAGGCCCTGAGCCAGATGATGGTCCCCGACATATCTATATGCGATAGCGTAAGCCATCCCCTGGAAACGTTGCACCAAAGCAGCGTAGGCTTCACGGTCGCCTGCTTGTGCTGCCTCGACAAGTTGAGATATTTCTTTCATAGCCCGGGCCTCTTCGTCAAAGATCTTCTCTGATAGAGGTGCCACAACAGGACCAAAAAGTTACCTGGATAGCTTCTCTATTGTACCATGCTGGAGAGGAGGGCATTGAACAGACCTTCTCGCGCATGAAAGCGCACATCCGGCACCAGCCACGTGCGCGGACACGCGGAGCACTCCTGCCCGCCTCACGCGTCTCGCTTTGCTCTCCTTCCACCATGCAGGATGCGCAGGATATGGTTTCGCTCTGGGAATTGTCCCTCTCTTGAGGGAGGAGTTATGGCTCAATCCTTCTGTTAACCGCTGTAGCGGTAGTTTGTTGATTCGGGAAATCGCACCTGATTTCGGGCGTATAATCTGAGCAATTTGAGCTTAGACTATCGCTATTGGATGGCGATTTCCCACCTTTGAGCCCAGCATCTGACCCGTACGAGCCAATTTAGCATCCCTCAAGCAAGCAGGCACACCGATATGTCCAAGAGCCCAGGAAGCAGTGACGTCCGTAGAGCTGAGAAGCAGCCCCAGCCTCATCTGACCCAAAAAGAGCCTCTGACCCATCATGTGGCATGTCAGTCCTCGCTCATCTAGTTGGTACTCTTCAGAAAGCATGCAACGGCCAATTTTGTCACCATAAAATGGCGCATACCTATCGGAAGCCGCGCCTTTAGCAGTAGGATCTGCTGCCATCATAAAATGGCGCACAACGAAAAAGAATGGCAGATTCCGCCATCGGAATTCTGCCATTGACACTTGTAGCTCTGCCGAAACGCGGTCCTTCCTCGAAGGAATTCACCAGAGTGCAGCAGATCACGCGCGGGCTCTGGCCCGCGCCCAGCGCCGACGAAGCACTTCAGTCTGGCAGGCTTTGCAGAAAGAGCGTGATGGTCAGACAAAGCGGAACAGACTACGGTGAAATCTGTTCGTACGGAATGCGCAGGCGGGCTACCAGAATGGGCGGGGTATCATAATGCGTCCAACTGAATGCGGACCGGATCTGCGAATCGTCCTGGGGAGAAGTGAAGGCGGGCTCTTCTAATCCGTCCAGTACCAGGCCGGCGCGAAAGCAGGCGTTGAAGAGGACATAGAGAGGACGATCGAAGTAGTACTGCCAAACAGGTTGTCCCACCATAGCAACGCCTTTGCGGGGACTATAGCTCAGATAGGTCGCGACCTTGACCGCGTAGCTTGTGACGATTTCGCCAGTGACGACGGTCTCCTCGACGCTGAGGCTGATGCCAGAATGATTGAAGCAGGGGTGACAGAGAGAGAAGACAAAGCGGCCACCGGGTTTCACCACCTGGCGGATGCCCCGCATCAAGGGATCGATCTCGGTCATGTCCATGATGGCCTGGTTGCAGATGGCAGCATGGAAGCGCTGCCGACCCAGCGCGAGAATCTGGTCCTCGCGTGTGGCGTCGACAAGGCGGTATTCAATGCGCTCCGTGTGTTCGGTGGTGCGGGCGCGAGCGCGCTCCAGGAGTTGTGCGCTAAAGTCTGTCGCGACGATGTGAACGCCAGACTGCGCCATACGACGCGCGAAGACGCCGTTGCCACAGCCGATCTCCAGGAACAGTTTCACCAGCTTGCAAAGCGAGCAGGCGTTCACAGGCGGGCGCAATGAGCATATTCTGGAAGGCGTTGCCGTCGCGCATGGTATCGTCCCAGAATGCCGCATTCTGGTCCCAGATCTGGCGGGTTTCTTCGTGTAAATCGGTGGATGGCAACGTATTATTGACTGTCATGAAGGTACTCATCCTCTCTTGACTAGTTAACAGTTGGATGGCAAGTATACACGGCTTCCTTTCGTCTGTGGCTCACCGCGCCATCCGGTGGCCTCGTTCCACGGCTCTCGTCTTTCACCCCACCGGCTCGGTCCAATCGATCTTGTAGGAGTAGACCCAGTCGAGTGCGGCAGGGTTGGCGAAGAGCTTGAGGAAGAACGGCGTGAGCAGGTCCCGCAACCACACCTGGATCGGATGGGTCATGACCTTGCCCTGCCCCGCGTTGCGCCCATGCTGGACCATGCGTTCGGCGCGCGCTCGACGCAGACGCTCATAGGTCGCAAAGGCGAGCGCGTGATCCTCTCGGTCTCGCAGACACTTTGCCAGGACGATTGCATCCTCCACGGCCAGCGATGCGCCCTGTCCAGCATTGGGTGAGACCGCATGGATCGCATCACCGACCAGGACGACCGACCCCTGATGCCAGATAGGCTGCGTGGCGATATCATAGATGGGATAGCCGATGATCGTGCTCTCGGTTGCCCGGATCATCTCTGAGATGAGAGGCAGATCTCCCCGGAAGAGATCAAGCATGCGCTCTTGCCACTCCTCGCTCACGATCATGTCTACATCTCCTCGCGAAGGCGCTTCTTTTTGTGGGAAATTGACAAACCAGTACAGCTCTCCAGAAGAGCTGATGTGATAGCCGAAGAAGGCCCGCTTGCCAAAAACGAAGTGCATCGTGTCCGGGGTGGGAGCAAAGCTGGAGTGCGGTGCGAAGCCACCGGTACTGATCAGGCCCGTGTAGTGTGGGGTGGGAGCGTCAGGATTGATGAGCTGGCGGGTGCGAGAGTACACGCCATCACAGCCCACCAGGAAAGCGCCTTCGGCTATCGTACCATCGGCAAAGGTGGCGACCACACCTTGCGCACCTGTCGAGAGGGAAGCCATCTTCTTGCCAAAGGCGATCTTGATTCCCTGGCGCTCGGCCTCCTCACGCAGCACCTGATGCAAGCGGGAGCGCAGGATATTGATGCTTGGAGCTCCTACTTCCGCCCTGGCACCATTGCGAACCTCGCCAAGAGGCTTGCCGTTCCCACTCCAGATCATCATGCGAGGAATCGGAGACCCCTGGCGTGACACCTGCTCGTCGAGCCCGAGCGTCTTGAGCACGCCGAGCCCATTGCAGGCTGTGTTCAAGAAGAGGCCTCCGTAATCGGTCGAGGAGGCTCTGGCCTCATAGATCTCGGCCTCGATGCCTGCCCGTTGCAGGAACAAGGCGACGGCAGGTCCAGCGACCCCGCAGCCAATAATCAGCGCTTTTCTTGCGGCTTTGTTCATAAGGATTCCTTTCAAATGTTTGCCAGGTGCGTCAGCTACACCAACCGACCGACCGAGACGCCCGGCGGAAAGCCAGCCAGCCCATAGCCACAAACCAGGCGTGGACCTCGACCACCAGGGTGCGCTCCGTCAGTCCGGCCACCCCGGTTTGAGTCCCCGCCGCGGTGGGCGAGAAGGTCAGGAAGTACAGGACCGCCAGCGCCAGCGTCAGCGGACTGCCCAGCAGCAGCCAGTTGCCAAACCGCCGAAAGCTCTTGACGCGGCGAAGCAAGAGCCCGATGACCACGAAGCTCAGCACCGGGCTCGCAGCGGCCAGGAGGAAGCCCACCATATGAGGCAGGAACGACTCCAAGGTGAAGATGCCGTCCACCGCCATGCCCAGTGGCGAGAACGCGAGCAACACCGTGCAGCTCCAACGCGCAAGGGTACCCATCTCCCTGATGCCTTGGAAAATGCTGACTACGCCGACAAGGATCAGGAGCCCGCTGAACACGAAAGCCGTGTTCATGAATGGGGCGGTGATGCCGAGGCCCAGGCCGCTGATGCCCTGGCTGATGGGTGAGTAGGGCGCGATGCGGGTACCCCAGGCTGTGTATCCCGGGCTGAGAAAGCCGAGGACGACCCAGGCCAGGGTGAACAGGACTGGGCCGACGACGACTCCCAACGCGAGCCACCGGGTCGCTTCCGGCGAAGCCTGCGTGGCTGGTTTGGTGAAACCTTCGTCAATCAGCACGGGTGTGATTGCATCGCTGTCGGAATGATGTGATGATGTGTTCATTTCTGCTCCTCACTTTAGTCTTCAATCAAGAAGAGTTCCATGTCGTCCGCACAAGAGCAGCGATGGAGAGCCGCCGTGAGTAGCGCTGCCCACTCCTCTGGAGGCTTGATGGGTGCGCTCGTCGAAAGCTCGAGCAGCGTCAGCCCCAGATCGCGCATTTTGATGAGGATGCCGTAGAGCACTGCCTGGTCACGGATTTGACCGGAAAGCAGCGTCGTGCCATCTCGCTCGTGCGTGATCGAGAGGTGCTCAAACCACTCTTGCCAGAAGGGGTCCAGGTGCCCCTTCACCCGAATGACGTATCTCATACACCTGTGCTCCGTTCGGATGACGTTTCATCGTCTAGGAAGAAGGATACCCTCTGAGCAGGTGGAACACAGTCGCCAAAAGGATACCAAAAGGATACTTTTGAGAAGAGAGAGGAGCAGCCAGAAGAGGGTAGCCAAAAGGCTACCTTACCTTGGGCATGGATGGTGCGATCCTGGCCATGCCGCGCCTCTAGGTGACGCGCTCAGAGCAACGAGAGCGCGCGTGCCCGTGCAATGGCCTGCGTCCGATTCTCCGCTCCGAGCTTGCTCAAGATATTGGCGACATGTTTCTTGGCCGTGGCAAGCGAGACCACCAGCTGGTTGGCGATCTCCTGGTTAGAGGCGCCCTCGGCCAGCAACTGTAAGACACGGCGTTCCTGGGGCGTCAAGGGCGCAGGGAGGACCGAGGCGAGGCCTTCGGGGAGGGCCTCCGGCTTCGCCGGAGCCGAGCGGCTGGCGCGCAGCAGGGTCCGCACATAGGCAGCCAGGGCCTCCTCGCGCAGGTCTGGCACGAGGGTTTGTAGCAGGGATGCGATGGCCTGGCCTTCATCCAGAAAGAGCCGTTGATAACCTTCGGGCCGCGCCAGTGTGAGCACCTGGAGTAGCGTTTCTCTCGCTTGCGGCACTGCGCCACTCGCCTGGTAGGCGAGCGCCTCGAGGACCAGGATGTGCAGGGCACTGTGCTGGCGCTCGGAGGTCCTGGCCTCCTGCCGCCAGTGCGCGAGCACGCTGAGCGCCTCCTGCACCTGGCCCTCGGCCAGGCGCACGCGTGCGAGGAGGAGAGCTTCCTCCTCGCGTCTGGTGAGCGCGAGAGGCGCGGATTCTGGCGCAGCGGAGGCCGCCCACCGCTGCGCAGTGACGAGATCGCCGACCGAGAGCGCCAGGTAGGCCTGGCACAGCTGAATCTCCCGCAGCACCTCTGGCCGCGACGCCTGCACCGCCAGGTCAGCGAGCACCTCGCGGGCCTGTTCGGCTGCTCCGCGGGCCAGCAGCAGGCGCACCTGCAAGAGGACCCCACCGGTCAGGACATGCCGCCATTCAGACGGGCCTGCCAGGGCCTCGCCAAGCTCCCGCTCTGCCGCGTTGAGGTCATTCCACTCGTAGGCAATCTGAGCCATCCCATAGCGGGCCATGCGCTCATAGTACGTCTCCCGCTCTCCCGTCTGGAGGGTGAGCTGGAGTTGCGAGAGTCCTCGTTGCTCCTCCGAGCTGGCCAGCGCCTGACGAAAGGAGCGGGCTGCCAGGTGCAGTTCGCCCCGGTCCAGGCAGATATCGCCGAGTTCGGCCAGGGCGAACTGCGTGCCGGGGAGGGTTTCCGCGCGTTCATAGAGGGCCAGCCCGTGCCGCAGGAGTGCCTGGGCTCGTGTCAGTTCACCGGCGAGGGCAGCCTCCATCCCGACCAGGCACAGTGCGTGTCCGCGCCATTGGCTCTCGTCCTCGGGTAGCACGTCCAGCGCTTGCCTGGCCAGGGCGAACGCCTGGGCAAAGGCTCCCTGCTGGCCGGTGAGGACGGCCCGCGCGACCAGCGCCGCCCCAAGCCCAGCCTGATCCCCACTAGCGCGAAAGCCCTCTTCCGCCTGATGCAGGAGGGCTTCCACGCGCTGCAAGATCCTGGGTCCACGCGGCGAGGTGAGGACCACCGCAGTGGCATAGGTGAAACTGAGCTCTGGGCGCGCGTGCAGCACCGCTTGAGGGAACTGCGCGGCCCAGCGGCGCAGCAAATGATACTCGTTGCGCCAGTGCTGCGGGAGGATCCAGCGCTCCATCAGGCCAGCAGCAGACTCGAAGTCATTGGCCTCGAGTGCATGCTGGATTGCCTCATGCAGCAAGCCGTGTGTCGCATACCAGGTTGCCGCCTCTCGGTGCAAGTGTGCTACTTGCTCCGGCTCCCTCGCCTGTAAGCGCGCCAGCAGCACTTCGCGGAAGAGGGGGTGCAAGCGATACCAGCGCCGCTCCTCGTCGAGTGGAATAAGAAAGAGGTGGGCCCGCTCCAGGGACTCCAGCATCTGCTGGCTGGCCGGCTCCCCGGAAAGCCGCTGGCATACATCAGCATTCATCCGCTCCAGCACCGACGTCTGGAGCAGGAAGCGGTGCTGATCCTTTGGCAAGGGCTCAAGGATCTCCTCGTGCACATAATCCAGAATCAAGCGGTGGCTACCGGTAAACGCCTGGAGAAAGGCGGAGACATCCGGGTGTCTGCGCAGAGCGAGGGCCGCCAATTGGAGGCCGACGATCCAGCCTTCCGTGCGCTGCTCCAGGCGACCGATCTCTTCCTCTGAGAGAGAGAGGTCCATGACCTCTGTTAGAAACCTGGCGGCTTCTTCCCCACGCAAGCGCAGCTCCGGCTCGCGGATCTCGACCACCTGTCCTTTTGCCCGCAGACGAGCAAGCGCCAGCGGTGGATCGCTTCGACTGGCCAGGAGCAGATGCAGGCAGGCAGGAAGATGATCAAGCACGAACTGCAGGGACTCATGAAGCGCCGATTCTCGAATCAAGTGATAGTCATCCAGAACCAGGGCGGTGTCCTGCGCAAGCGCGGCCAGTTCGTTGATGAGGGCAGTCAGAGCAACGGGAAGCTTCACAGATTGCGGGGAGTGGAGCATCACGAGCGTTGCTTCTCCTACAGAAGAGCCGGCTTTCCTGAGTGCGGTAATCACATAGCCCCAGAAGCACGTCGGGTCGTTGTCCTGGTCATCCAGCGTCACCCACGCGACCTGACGCGTACTCTGGCTGGCCCAGGCCGAGAGCAAGGTCGTTTTGCCAAAGCCTGCCGAGGCCGAGAGCAAGGTCAAGGGAACCGAGCAACTTTGATCGAGAATATCGAGCAGGCGCAAGCGTTGAACCAGCGTTGAACGAACAGGTGGGATGGTGAACTTGGTCACCAGCAAGTCTGGCTCAGGCATGATAGAACTCCTATCTCGCTTTCCAGTCTGGTAAGTCATTTTGATCTCATCGCATGCTTGCTAAAGACATCATGGAGATCTGACCTCATTACAGAAAGAGCAAAGTCAACAAAGGGTGGGCTAGAGCCACTTCGCTTGGGATGTGCATCTCGTTGCCCAACCCGTGGGCAGTATGGATACCAAGCAGTGGCTCACCTGCATTTTCCGTAAAAGCTCTAGCATATTCGAGGAGCGAGAGCCATGCGTTGGCTCCAGCTGGGCATTCCATTTCTGTACATTTGGCTCCCTGGTTCAGAATCACGGAAATCGCGGGTGAGCCTGAGCATGTAAACATTTACACCACGGTAATACGAAAATCGCTCACTTGCAGGATAATCCCACTCACCACCAGTTTGATCGGGCCGTTGGAGAGGATGCTTGTCTGCTTGCTGGCTGATCGGCCGGATAGCTGCCCATCAATAGAAAAGTTCACCAGGTTCTCTTGCGTTTCCACGCGAAAGGCATGCCACTTGGAACCGAACTCCTGATCATGTGCAGTGCCCGGGTTGCTGAGGTCGATTGGTTCGGTATAGACTTCCACTTGTGGATGGACTGAAAGTGGATGTGGCCCGGCGCCTGGAATCTGGATGACTACTGCCTTATACCCGTCTCTGCCTGGCGAGGCGTCCGCCGAGATCAAAAAGCTCCCAAAAGCGGCATTGTTCGCTGGCACCTTCACGATGCGTGCCCGGAACTCGATGGCATAGTTGGTCACTGCAGGTCTGTAGGGGACTGTCAGCGTACTGGTATCGCTCTCGTCGGACTGTAATAGGCCGTTGAGCACTTTCCATCCTGCTGTTGCCTGCCAGCCTGTGAGCCCACGAGACCAATCTGCCTCGAAAAGCACTGTGCCTTTCGGAAGCCGAGCAGGTGTTGGATGGGTATGTTTGGGGGTAGAAGTGGGAGCGGTGGTGGTGCCACCGCCACAGGCAGCAAGCAAGGTCACCAGCAAGGACAGAGCTAGCATGCACATACAAATCCGTGACCGATTCCTCCTCATGATGGACGTATCCTCCATTGTCAACTCGGCAGCATCCGTCCAAACACCTTTCCTTCAAAGGCAAAGGGCTCCGACCTCAAGCCGTCAACATACTGTGGCCACACCCTGTGGGGTAAACTCCCACCATGCATGGGATGAACCCACCACGGGTCCAGCTTCTCCAGTCGCTTCACCACTCGTAGTACTGGTTCCGCCGCGGCAAAGATGCCGGTTTCGCGATACCACTGGCACATCTGCTGGCTCAGATTTTCCTGCACAATGGCTGGTTGGTCACCCGGCTGAATACACAAATCCGCAGGAAACAGGCTGTTTGTTGTTTCGTCAACGACCATCAGCGAATCCCAATGGTGAACATGTGGCGTTTCCCAGAAACGCAGTCGATGTGTCCCAAGATCGAGTACATCCCCGTCCTGAACGCCCTGGACGGGACCGGCATAATCCCATTTCGTCAAGTTGATCGCCGCACCCACCAGGCTACAGACCAGCACCGCTTGCCGCGCTTCTGCGACGAAGCGACCCATGCCACCGCATTCGTCGGCCTCGAAGTGCGGGACGATGATGTAGTCGAGACGCGCCGGATCGAGGACTTGGGCCACGGCCTGACGGACGGCCTCATAGAGAGGACAGGTTCCTGTGTGGATGAGGGTAGGATGCTGGTCCTCAATGAGAAACTGATTGAAGCTCATGTCTGAAGTGGGGGCGTATGAAGCAATGCGATAGATGCCTTGGGCTACCTGATCGATGTGCGCCACGCGAAAGCCTCCTTTCCGTTGTCAGCCACACTCATAAGGCATAGCATAACAACCCTCTAACCTGGCTTTCCAGGGGAAAGTCGACGAAAAGCGAGGGATCTGTGAGGAGGGTGCGGGGAATCTGCGCGGAAACCGCTTAGCTCTCTAGGCTTGTCGCCTTGCAGGAGCAAGAAGACCTGTCGATATGCCTCAGAGATAAAGAGCAGAGGTACTCCTGCAAGGCGACCTCGTGATATTCACGCTGTTCTGGGCGTATATCTGTTAAAGACGCCAGAGTAATACCGTATGACTTGGAGCTTGCTATGATCCTGGTTCGATCATCTCTTCCCCAAAAAGTCCGAGATAGCTTATGGACGCGATCCAATTCGGTCGCTGGCTGAGCAACCGTCGCCGTCGCTGCGGCTGGAGTAGCCAGCGCGCTCTCGCAGAAGCGACGCAACATGAACCTTTCCTAAGGGAGTGCGACATCTCAGAAAAGTTTCTCGCTCGCCTGGAAGCCGGGCACCTGGTCCATCCCTTCCGTGGGGCCGTACGCCAGCGCGTGCTGGCCCTGGCGGCCTTGGTATGCAAAACGCCACGCGAAGTACAAACCTATCTGCGTGCTGCTGAATTGACGGCACTGAGTGGTGAGGAAGCTGAGTATGTGCATCGCTTGAATGCCTACCTGCAGGCCCAGCAGGCAGACCCTGTCATGCTCTTGCCTCCGCGCCCCGTCAGGCTGGTTGGTCGGGCAGAGCTGGCCGATGACCTCCTGCGCCATATTGCTACGGGAAACTCAGGCATCTATGCAGTCACCGGGATGCCGGGCGTGGGCAAGAGCGCGCTGGCCTTTGAAGTTATGCACCGGTTGGTTGCCAATGAACGACAACGCCGACACCTCTTTCCTCACGGGGTTGCCATCTTCACCTGCACAAGTCGTCGAGATACCCGTGGGCTGATTGTGCTGCTGCATGAAATCGCAGAGGCATTTTTTGCTACAACCCTGCCTGTTTCCGGAGCTGCACGCTCCGGGATCTCTATAGCTGCCTCAAGCGATAGCCATGCCTCGTCAGCCGCGCGTGAGACAGACCTGGCCGATGCTCTTGCTCGTGCTCACCTCGCTCTGACAGGGAAACGTACCCTGCTGCTGCTCGATGACGTTGATGCCCAGTTCCCGCTGCGCCTGGTACGGGACGCCTTGCTGGTCGGCGGTGCAGAGAGCGCCATAGAGGAGAGGGATGGTCAGCATGGAACAGGCAGCATGGGAGATGTTGCCTGTAAGGTGCTCATCACGAGTCGCTATGTGCCGGCACCAGCCTTGCTGGCCCACCATTTCTACGTTGAGGCGCTAGAGCCAGCAGCTGCCCTGGACCTGTTCACAGCGCTGCTTGGCTGCCCGCTCTCTGATGAGCAACGGGCAGACGCGGAACAACTCTGTGCGGCGGTGGGCTATCTACCGCTGGCCATCGAGGCGGCAGCGAGTACGGTCATAACCGAAGGGATACCACTCTCCTTGCTAGCTGCCTGCCTGGTCGAAAACCCACTCGGCTGGACATGGGACGGGGAGCGGGAGGTCAGTTCTCGACTGGCACAGGCGCTGGACACCCTGGATCCGGAGTTGCAGCAGCGCTTCGTGTTACTTTCCACGCTCGGTCCCCGTTCTTTCGGACTGGAGGGCGTCGCTGCGCTCTACACGTCCCCTGCTCAGAGAGCAGGAAAGGCAGCATCTCATGGTACAGACCATGGGGATGCTATGCCTCAACAGAGTGGAAATGCCTCGGTGAGTGGCGAGGACCACAGCCCGGTCGACCTCCCGCTGTCGCACCTCGCACACACCGCTGACGACCTGGGCCACCTGGTGCGTCATTCGGTGGTCGAGCTGGTGACTGGCGAGGCACCCTTGGGGTCTGGCACCCCCTCTCGTCGTCTCTCTGACGCTGGTGCTCGCTATCGACTGCACCCACTGCTCTATGCTCAGGCGCTGGAGCGCTTAGAGCAGTTGGAGCCAGAAACGGTGCGCGGTGTGCGGCACAATGTGTGTGCCTATGCCCTGGCCTACCTGGAGCGCTACCAGGGAGAGGTCAGCCACCTGGAACGTGAGCGCGCGTTCCTCCTGGCTGCCCTGGTAGAGCTGTGGCAGCAGCAGCAGTACTCCCTGGTGGTCCGTTGTGTCGAGGGCCTGCTGCCGCTGGCGAGTCATTTAGGGAGCTACCAGGACCGCGAGCGAGTGCTCCTGTGGGGGATACACGCCGGCAAACAGGTCCACGACCAGTCTCACCTCGCCTATTTCCTCTATGACCTGGGGCTGCTGCGCTTGAGTCGCGAACCGTTCGCTGCTGTCCGGAGGGTGTTAGAAGAGAGCCTGGCGCTGGCCGAAGCGCTTCCGCGGCCCGTGAACCCGTGGCTGTGGCGACCCTTCATTACGCTGGCCTATATGGCTTACCTCGACGATGAAGATGATGCCGTCCGGCATTTCACAGGGACCATGCTGCAACGAATGCAGCAGGCGAATGAGACTTTCTCGAGCAGCTACGGATTCTTGATGCATGGGGCCTATGCACGGCTCCTGGGCGAAAAGGACAGGGCCCACCAGGACCTCAGCACGTGTCTACACCTGCTTTCCCGCTCTCATCCTGCTCGTGTGTCTCGACACGGGCGAGTCCTGGTCATGGCGCAAACGGAACTGGCGCGGGCACAGGAGGACTATGCCGGCTCGCAAAAGCACATGGAGGACCTCATCTCACTGGCCAAAGAAACGTATCAAGACTGTGAGATAGCCGATATCCTGCTTGATCAGGCGGAATTTGCCTACCAGCAAGGAGTGCTTGCTGATGCGCAAAGGCTGGCACAGCGGGCGCTGGCAGTGTCGGTCCAGGAGGCGATGCCGCATTTCCAGACGCGGGCCACAAAACTGCTGCACCAGCTCTCCCGGTGACCTCCTCCTGCGGGTCTGATCCTTCACCTGCGGCCAGAGCATCTGAGGTACTGTGAACGCAGTGTTCACAGTACTCCTGATCCCGCGCATAGAAACGGTAGGTCTTTCCTCTCCTTCGTAAAGCGCAGCTTCATCCAGGTGGACTGTGTCATACACCTACACATCCTCATGCTGCTTCAATGCGCGGGGCCGTCGAGACCTGTCGCTTCCGCGCATGTTCCCCGCCCTTTGAACGCATTTTCTGCACTCTTTCCTCCTATCTCCTCGTCGGGGAAAGAGGGGGAGATGCTATGCTCCTGCCAAGGGGATCCACCAAGCCCTTGAGCACCCCATAATAGCGCTCATAGGCGGTAGCGATGCCCAGGCGCACTATACCTATTGCCATCACTGCCAGTGCGAGCATACTTGGCAAGAGGAAATGAGTAGTGGACCCGTTTGTACTCGGTACTATGTTCAGCGAGGCAAAGAAGATCAACAACATTACGGGCACGATCAATGTAAAAGGAAAAATAACAGTCCATTCTCTTTGTCACGGTAGTTCTTCATACACGAAGGAGAAATCACCTATGCGATCGCGCAAGACATTCACCCTAACGCTCTTCCCAACGCTCCTGTGCCTGCTGGCGATGCTGCTTGCCGCTTGCGGCAGCTCCGCTCCTCCCTCCACAGGAAACGGGCCAGCTTCCCCTAACAAGCAAGTGCTGCGTTGGCCTATAGGAGCCACCGACTTTGGCACCTTCGATCCGGCCCTTGTGCAGCTGGCTGTCGATGCAGAAAGCCTGCAGACGGTCTTTACCGGCCTGGTCGAGTTTGACTCCAAACTGCAAGTACGCGAC
>Ga0137365_10001054_pt1 | contig 20727 bp, 18 predicted proteins | sample SagtaG_9_FD_104799 | JGI IMG/M metagenome (GOLD analysis project Ga0137365, IMG submission 104799) | Vadose zone soil microbial communities from Sagehorn Ranch, Mendocino, California, USA - Sage1_L_40_16 metaG | ecosystem: Environmental > Terrestrial > Soil > Vadose zone | place: USA...
GATTGACCACACCGATAACCCAATGGGACTTTAGGACACATGTGTATCACAACCATCATCTGGTGTTACTCTCTCAATAATTTCCAAAGCACCTGATGAATACTCAACACTAATTCGGAAGATATACTTACCTTCATAGGCGCGGTTGATGAAACCTTGAGGAAATTTAAAGTGGTCAATCAAAGGCGTCTCATAGAATTTTAGATCGGGATTCTGCATTAGGTTTGCGCAAAGAGATTCAATTTTGGTCTGATCGAATAATTCATACTGCCCAATTACAAAACCAGTTCCTTGTTCAATGATTTGAATTGATTTCGGAATGAAATCAGCATCCTTATCTAAAACAACGCTGAATGAATAATGATCTTCAATAGTACGAGTAGCCATTTGGTTGTGATAGAGTCTGATTTTATTTGCAATCGTAGGCGTAGCAGTTGGTGTAGAGGACGGCGTTGACCGAGGTATCGTTGGTGTGGAATTCGCTACCATGATCGTTGCAGTGCCTGTGACTGCAACAACTGGCGTAGGAGCAGCGTTTCCACAAGCCATCAATAGAACTACGCTGATCATCAAGACAGATGAATTCAATGCTTGCTTTAGTGCGGTCATATCAAATTCCAATTTTATCCATCTAGCTTTTGCCAAAACCACAATCGAAGTGCTATACAACAATTCTTGTATGAAAGTTACGACTGAATAAGGATGGCTCGGGCAGGCGCGCCATCGCAGCCGGCGATTTTGAGCGGCAGGCAATACAAGTCATAAAATCCGCGCATGACATTGGAAAGATTTAGCCCTTCGACAAGGACAATCCCTGCCTTGAGTAGAACGCTATGTGTTGGCACCGAGTCACCATATGGCGCAACGGAGAGATAATCCACGCCAACGAGCTGGATGCCGCGTTCTACGATCCATTCCGCCCCATCGTCTGTGATCGCGACGAAATCAGTTTGGAATTTTGATTCGCCTTTTGCCCAATAATGGGAATTGCTTGTGCCAAAAAGGACTCTCTGCATGTCTGAGGTAATTTCTGTCCGATCCAGAACCTCGGATGTGATTGCATCTATCCCATCTGGTAGCTGCGTCACATAACACGGACCCGTTAACACTTCGAGCGGAAGCTGCTCAACGGTACGGCCGTCGTTGAGGAAATGATGCGGCGCGTCGACATGTGTGCCAAGATGTACACTTGAACTGATTTTTGTGACATTGGCATGTGCCCCTTTATCCATGGATTCGAATTGCTCAAGCTCAAGTCCCGGGTCACCGGGCCAGGTTGGAAGATTCGGTGAAATGACGAGGGAAATGTCGTAAATGGTCATGACAGAACTCCTTTTTATACCTCGCGTTGAGCGGAGTGAGCTATCAGGCGAACATAGTCGAAGCGTTTACTTTTGTCGGGCGCTTCGACTGCACGGCGCCAAAGCGCCAGTCCGCTCTGCGCGAAAATTATGGGCTAGGCGTCGGCGTCTTTGACGGAAGCAGGTTTGATATTCCAGAAAGAGACGGAATGGACATCGGCGTCAATGTCGGTGTAATGGTAGGCGTTGGAGTCGGATTGAATGGAGTCCATCCGCTGTAATAAAAATAATCCTGCAAGAAACCAGCGCGTTCCTGTTCCGTCATCAAACGTGGACGTGAATAATCTTCAAGCATTGCGGTGATTAATTCAGCGCTGATCAAACGGCCGTTGTAAATCACATACTGGTCAAAGAACTCGCGGCGGATTCCCTTTGGCATCCAATCCTGATCGCCCATCTGATCGAAAAACAAATTGCCAAGCCCGTAGTGAATGAACGCACCCTTGTAGAACTCCATCATTTGCGCATAATGCGCCTGGCTGCCACTGACAATCGACGCACCTGAATCCGCCATCAAACGAAAATCATTCATTTGTTGAGGAGCGGGTTGATGGTCATAACTTTCATTCCATTGAAAGGTAGATATCACCACATAACCTTCAGCTTTCAATTGATTGATCTTTTGTGTAAGGTACGGAAAATCACATGGCGCCGCGCCGGGCTGAAAATCGGTTGCCGTCGGGAATCGACCCACATCGGGTTTATTGCATCCGATAAATGCGATCTTGTTGCCGTTGACTTCAAACAACGCGGGCTTGAGTGAATCCTGCAAATCCGCGCCGCCGCCAAAATAGGGAATACCCTTCTGCTTATAAATGGCAAGAGTTTCCAGCATTCCCGCCGGGCCGCGATCGGCAAAGTGATTGCCGGTCAATTCAATTACATCGGTCCCGATGTCGGTGAGTAAGTCCATATATTTTGGATCACTACAAAATACAAGCGCGGCTTGATCAGGCTTGGGATAAGTACAACCTGTAAAGAAGGGAATCTCATTACTTACATGGGTAATATCCGCTTCACGCATCAGGTCACGGATCTTTTCGCCGGGATAGAGGGTCCCTTTAAGTTCCATGGTCAGCGCGGTCGCGCGCACAAGCGCGGTAACGCCGGTCATGATGACGGTAGTGAGTTTGGAGGGATCGTAATTTGAAGAGGGGAGATTAAGAGACTGGAGACTTGATGAAGTTTGTAATTTAAAAGAGGCGACGAGCGGATAGGTTGAAATATCAAATTTTCTGCGAATAGGCGATTGGCCGTCAATAGTCAACACTTTCCACTTTGGTTCGAGCGCTTCAAATGGGATGATTGCCCAGGATGGCACCTCAGACCAGGCTGTATCGAGCAGTTGATCAGCTGACACTACTCGCACAGCGCCGGCTGCAGGTGCGTCCCAAAGCGCTGTGAACGCAGCGAGAGTCGACTCATCCATCAATAATGGAATCCCGCTGAAAGGCGCGGGAGCCGTTCCTTCTGTCCAGGCAAGTTTTAGTTCATCAAAGGTCAGGCCATCGGTCACCGTTGGAAAAGGCGCGACAAGTGCGTACACCCATTGGAATTGAGTTTCATTCAGTTGTAACTCTTGTGTTGGAGAAGTTGAAATATCCAGATGCACATTCAGACCCTCGACCTCTTTGCGAAGAGCAGGTGAAACAGCCTCACCGATTTTTGAGCTCACTGGCGCAGGCGTAGATGTGGCAATTTGGACAGAGGATTTTATTGGTGAAGATGCTTGAGTGATCCGCGGAAGAGGTGTTATAGTCGCTGGTACTCCACAAGCAGTGAGCATTAAAGCAGGCATAATTTTTGCCGCGAATTTCGCGAATACACACGAATTTCTTAAAAACAGATTCGCGAAAATTCGTGTCATTTGCGGCTGATCGATTTTTTTCTTAGGCATAGCGCCCTGATTATACTATTCTGCTCTTAGGGCAATCTCTGAAAGCGTAAATTGCTTTAATGCGGCTTCATCAATGGTGATGCCCAAACCATGTCTATTTGGTACATCAATCGTACTATCGTTATTCAACATGAAGCGCTCGTTTGTAATGTCGCGTTGATAATAACGATCCGAGGCTGAAATATCGCCCGGCAAAACAAAACCGGGCAAAGAAGCGATTGCCAGATTTGACGCACGTCCCACGCCGGTTTCTAACATACCGCCGCACCAGACCGGCACATTCCGCGCGCGACAATAATTGTGAATCATGATTCCTTGACTCAGTCCCGCCACGCGCGCCGGCTTGATGTTAATGATCTTGCAGGCTTCCATTTCCAGTGCGTAACGCGCATGGCGCGGCGTAATTATGCTCTCATCCAAACAGACTGGTGTTTTGAACTCAGCCTGCAATTTACGATGATCCCAAATATCATCTTCATACAAGGGTTGTTCGATCAACAGTAAATTCAGATCATCGAGTGGCTTGAGCGCTTCGGCGGTCTCCAACGTGTATGCAGAATTTGCATCTACTTGTAAACGCAAATCTGGATATGCGCGTCGAACTGCGGAGGTCTCGTCAACGTCGCGGCCGGGCTTGATCTTGATCTTGACGCGGCGATAGCCCTTTTCTAAGTAAGACTCAACGGTTCGTACCAAAGCGGAGGCTGATTCCTGAATCCCAATCGAGACTCCCACCTCGACCTTCTCCCGCGTGCCCCCAATCATTTCCTTCAACGATTTGCCATCCCGCTTTCCTAACAAATCCCATAACGCCATCTCGGCGCCAGCTTTGGCGAGATGATGACCACGAATCCCTTCCACGCGTTTTTGAAAATCCTCTGCATCTATGACATCTTGCCCGAGAATTAGGGGAGCGACAAAATCTTTGAGAATATGCCACGCGGTCCCAGTGGTCTCATAGTTATAGCCTGGATCACGGGTCGCGACACATTCACCATAACCCGTTAATCCGTCAGCATGTAATGTAATGAGAACACACTGACGGTCTGTCTCGCGCCCGAAAGATGTTTCAAACGGCGCGACCAACGGCATGGAAATATGATGGAGAGTGATGGATTCGATTTTCATTGTATTACCAAATTTGTTATACTAGTCCAGTGATTTTGCTATAATGTTTCGATACAATAAATGACAGCCACTTATGTGGCTGCCATTTTGATTATTCGACCTTTACTTCCCCAGCTTCATCATTCAATTTCAAACCCCGTAATGCCTCATCCACACTTGTACTGGCATCCCGGCGCATCCCAGCCGCAGGCGTCCCGCAATATGGACAGATATTCCACGGCAATTCCATGAGCCTATCACAGTTTTCACAGGTCTTCTTGAGTTTCGTGTGACAGTTCGGGCAAACTTGCCAGTCATCTTTGACGCGACGTTCACAACCCGGGCAGAGAGGCAAGTCTTCGAGGGCCTGGAGCAGGGCTTCCTCTTCAAGAGTCCGTTGGTATTCCTCTTCAAGTGTGCGAGGCGGGCGAAGGATCAGGTAAACCAAAATTCCCGGCAAATTAAGCACAGCGACAAGCAGCGTTGCGAGGGTTTGCACCAATGGATCACGGGCACGCGTGCGAATATCACGATACGTCCAGATTACAAGTGAAATCCATAACGCTGCAAGAAAAGCCCCGCCGAAGCCAGTCAACACGAGGATAAGATTGCTAACAAACGTGGGATCAAATGTCATTGACGCCTCATAGGAGGTTATTTTATCACCAGGAGTGCTTCGCTTGTCTCATCTCAAGGTGTTGCGTGATGGAAATGCCATTCTCCTGCATCCTGATCTACATAAGAATTGGCACCAAGCACTTCATAGAATGTAATTCCAGGTCGAAAATAGACTGGCGCGCCACTCAGAGTGGTCAACAAAAGTGGCTGATCTTTATTGGTTCGGATCCAACGCGCCGGAATCCCTACACCGTCGCGGAAGACGTAGGCTTCACCTGAGCCTGTCAGATCTATTTGATAAACCTCGTCTTCTTCATCAAACGTATTTGAAAACGTATAAGGTGCTAATAAAAACACAACATTCGATGCGTGTACATCGGCTCCGGTGACCGCGTCGATCAACACATCATACTTCTCAGGTTTGTCATTGCGGATATCATCTGTTTCTTGATAACGAATGTATTGTTTTGTCGCAGGATCATACAACCATTTATTATAGGAGTCCACTGAATAATAGGTAAATATCTGCGTGCCTAGTAAGTCAGAAGATAGGATGTTCTCGTTGAAAAACCCAGTGCGAATGGCTTGATGTTTATTTTCCAAACCTTTTTTAGCAATGCAATCTTTCCATTGAATTGTATTGAAGTAGGAGTTGTTATAGACCTCTATATGACGAGACGTCATCAAATGAAATGGAGGGCATGAGCCAAGGCTGGGGACAACCAAAAAATCGGCAAAGTCACTCGCCTGAAAATAAGTGAGCACACGCGGGTCAGCAAACTTGAATACAAGATAGGCATGATACATACGCTGGATATGTTCATCGAAGTAACGGCCTGAGCGGACGGGCCCGATCCACTCGGAGTCATTTCCATAAAATATTCCGATGAAACGAGTCAAACCTGCTTCGATGTAATATTCATAAACATTATCTGCTAGGGTCAGCCCAGATTGGGGACGGATATAACGCGGATAATTCGCAATTTTGATCGCAAGAGGGCGCCGATCCATCAAGGCCGGATCTGAAGGAGGTAAACCTGTCAGTGGATTGAGATTGATTGGCACCGTAAAAGCGGGGATATTGACTCCTTCCGGAAGCGATTCGGGTAGGATCACCATTTCGGTCGGTGTGGGTGGCAGAGGAGTGACGGAGGGAAGATAAAGAGGCGTGGGGGCCGCGCCGGTGTAAGGTAAGTCTGAGGCGTTTTCAGTTAGAGGTTGAAAAGGAGTTGGAGTTGGGATCCCATTGATAGGGACATCGTTCGTTTTACTATCACATGAAGAAACTAAAAATATTATGATAAATAGCGCACTGAGACGATGAAGACGCATGCGGTTGATTCTACAACAAACAGGGTAACCTGCAAACCCCGCTCGCTCACCAGCACTGCGACAAGCACGCAGTGCTGGCGCAAGTGTCTCTTATGTCGAAAGGGAGGCGAGCGGGGCAAACCTGATAAAATTACTAGTGAAACTGTCCTGTGGACGATTGCATGTTTATTCTCATCACCGTTATAACTTTATTTGTTACGGCACTGGTGCTGCTCGTATTGCGAGTTGTAGCGCCTGGATTCCGTTATAGCTGGTTGATTGCAACCGTTGGCGCGCTTCTTGGATGGATCAGCGTGTTTGTCTGGCAAACACAAATGCCCATTGCCCTGCAATTCCCTGCATGGCAACCTGCTTTGCTTTTTTCCCAATCCCCTACGTTTATTGGGGATGAGATCGCATGGGCATTTGCTATAAGTCTTACCACATTATGCCTGGCGATTATCCTAACCGCTGTTGTGCGTAGTAACTTTCCCAGGGCAATCAACTGGATAGGCACTTTAATTTTAACTTCCTTGGGTGTCCTCGCGGTTGTTGCTGACAACCCTTTGACACTCGTGTTGATTTGGGCCGCCATTGATCTTTCTGAACTGATCGCGCAAATGCGTACTGTGGAAGACCCAAAGTTGAGTGAACGTGTGGTGATCGCTTTTGCATCACGTGCCACTGGCATCCTGGTTTTGCTATGGGCAGATATGGTCAGTGCGGCAAATGGTCAGACATTGGATTTCCGACAGGCTCCCCCTCAGGTGGGTTTATATCTTCTGCTGGCAGCGGGTCTGCGCATTGGAGTTTTACCGCTTCATCTTCCATATCCCAGTGAATCGTCGCTTAGACGCGGCTTTGGAACAGGCTTGAGAATGATCTCTATAGCCTCCAGTTTAATATTGCTTGCACGTATTCCATCAAGTAGTCTCACTTCACCTCTCACTCCCTATTTGCTGGTACTGACATCACTTGCTGCGGTCTATGGAGGCTGGATGTGGTTGCGGGCGCCTGATGAAATAACCGGCCGACCTTTCTGGTTAATTGGAATGAGTTCACTGGCTGTAGCATCAGCATTGCGCGCCAATCCAATTGGTGCAGCTGCCTGGGGCTGTGCAATTGTGCTTTCAGGCGGCGCACTCTTTTTATCGTCCGAGCAAAATAAATGGCTCGTACGGGCTTTATTCATCGGCGTATGGGGAATATCGTCACTGCCTTTCTCTCTCACCGCAGCAGGCTGGAACAGTGGAGCATCAGGTTCTTGGCTTACTTTGCTGGCTTGGCCGTTTCTGATTTCTGCACATGCCATGCTGATCGCGGGTTTTATACGTCATAGTCAACGCATAACTACGCGTGTCAGCAATGAAGACCAACCTATTTGGGCAAGGAATGTTTATCCTATTGGTATTTCCCTTTTGCTAATAACGACTGTAGTTCTCGGTTTATTTGGTTGGAACGGAACCCTGCAACTTGGTAACTGGTTCGTGGGAATAATCGCTTCACTACTGGCATTGGGCTTGCTTTGGTTTACACCACGTTTACGCATTCTCAATCCTGTCCGTGCACACTGGGTGCGCCCCACCAATGCCTCTTGGCTCGACTGGGGTTATCGGGCTTTGTGGAATCTCTACCATCAACTTGGGCGGATAAGCACCATGGTCTCAAATATCCTCGAAGGCGAAAGCGGCCTGATGTGGACTCTGCTATTCTTGGCTCTATTCATTTCATTCTTCACAAAAAGGAATCCCTGATTTATGGCAGTCGCTTTCACATGGATCGCTGTTATTGTGATCGTCATGACATCTGTAGGACTATTGCTCGCACGCGACTGGCGCTGGACTATTATTCTACTTGCCGTCCAATATTTTGGCATGTTTGTGCTGACCCTTCAACATTGGCCAATTGGAATGGCTTCTGTAAAAGTAGTGGCTGGGTGGATGTCTGCAGCCATTCTTGGCATGACTCGTTCAGGCTTATCCAATGAAGACTCTGGTGAAGAATATACTTGGCCGCGGGGAAGGCTCTTTCGTTTGTTCGCAGCAGGTATTGTTCTGTTGATTGTCGCGACTGTAACTCCCGGAGTAGATACAATTATGGCTGATGCTGGTTTTGCAGTGACAAACGGTAGTCTTATCCTCATAGGAATGGGGTTGCTTCACCTAGGAATCACTTCGCGTGTCTTGCGCGTGACCATAGGACTGATGACCGTTCTTTCTGGATTTGAAATTCTATATTCAGCAGTGGAAGGCTCCGTACTTGTTGCAGCATTGCTTGCTGTCATCAATCTCGGACTGGCGTTGGTGGGCTCCTACCTGTTGATCGCATCAAATACACAAGAGGCCAAATCCATATGAATGCGCCAACTCTCTGGATCATTGTCCCCATCTTTATTGGCGTACTGTTGTTATTAATCAATAACCAACGTCTATTGAGTGTACTTGGTGGTTCAATCGCGGTCACGCTGGCACTCATTGCACAATTCGTTCCTATCGAGCTCGCTTTGAAACTAGGATCATTTTCACTAAAAATTGATTCATCTCTCTCAATCCTAGGACGCGTGCTGTCCATTCAGCCATCAGAAGGATCATTGCTGGAACTCATCTATGGTGCCGCAGCATTATGGTTTTTTGGCGCAGAAGCCTCAAAGACAGCGCCACGTATTGTGCCCTTTGGCTTCATAATCATCGCCTTGATGGTCGCATCCATTGCCGTCCAGCCCTTCTTATACGCGGCGCTTTTTATTGAGATGGCAATTCTGCTTGCCATCCCTATGCTTACATCGATCCATCGGCCACCTGGCAGAGGAGTTGTGCGTTTCCTCATCTATCAAACACTTGCAATGCCATTTATTTTGTTGGCTGGATGGCTGTTGGGAGGTGTAGAAGCCAGCCCGGGTGACCTGGCTTTGGCTGCGCAATCTGCAGCTATGCTAGGGATGGGATTCGCGTTTTTGTTAGCCATCTTCCCTCTTTATAACTGGATCCCTCTGCTCCTTGAGGAAATATCCCCATACACCGTTGGTTTTCTCTTGTGGATATTGCCAACGATGACGATCATCTTCGGCGCAGGCTTTTTGGATCGCTATTCCTGGCTTCGTTCATCTCCTCAGTTGATCCTTGCGCTACGATATTTGGGCTTGTTAATGGTCGTCACCGGGGGAGTGTTCGCCGCGTTCCAGCGTCATCTCGGGCGGATTATGGCTTATGGCTCGATCGCGGAGACTGGCTTTTCCCTCCTTGCGCTCAGCCTAGATTTTAGATTGGGCATACCCATTTTATTTTTACTGGTTCCTGCGCGCGCCTTAGGATTGGCAGTCTGGTCACTCTCCTTAACGATCATCAAAGAAAATGTCGAAACGATGCGATTCGGCGCGGCGCGCGGCGTCTTACGTGTTACTCCGTTAGCGGGCGCGGGGATGATCATTGCTACACTTTCCACGGGCGCGTTCCCTTTACTGGCTGGTTTCCCTGCCAGGTTAGCTCTATGGGAAGGTTTATCCCGTATTTCTATCGGTGCCGCATTGTGGATGGCAGTAGGAATTATTGGCTTATTAATCAGCGCGTTCCGTTCACTGGCTGTCATCAGCATGGCGGATGAGTATACAAACTGGAAGCTACATGAAAGCCCTACGCAAATGACCATGCTTGGGCTGGGGATGATCGGGCTTTTCATCCTAGGGTTATTCCCTCAAACGGTACAATTTGTTTTAGGTGGTCTGCCTCTTATGTTCGAGCATCTTGGTCGCTAATTAGCTCATGCCTACAGCGGTATAATGCACCGCAAGTTACTTGCCGGAGGAAGTCATGGAATTTGAACAACTCGTCAAACGCCTTGAATGGTTGGACGAAGAACACCGTAAAACAAGGTCATCAATCATTACGCTAGAAGAACGGATGATGGCGTTGGAGGGAAAAATAGATACGGTTGCAAAGCAGATTAAGCCACTCCCCAAACAAATTGCAGACATTGCAAACACTGCTGCACGCCTTAATCAATTTGATGCCATCTTTAAAAAACAGCGTGAAGATATGAACAAGGCAATCGAGGAGATCGAAAAAAGATTTCAAACGCGTGAAAAAGAAGTGACCAAGCGTCATCAGCAAGATTTTGAGCCGATCCTTAAAGCGCTCAATGAACTAAGGCAGACACTCGACAGTGAATTTCCACCGATCAAGCGCGACCTTAAAGCCCGCGTCCTGGAGGAAAACCGCTTGCGTCAGGAAATCCAGGAATTGAAGCCGCCAATCGAAGCCGCTAAACGCGCCTCCGAAGAGGCCACCATTGTTCAGCATGCCTTCGATGAAAACCGCAAGCAGGAAGCGAAACGCGTGGCGGATCTGCAGGGTGATATTGCAGCCTTGCGCAAACGGATCGAGGAAGCGAAAGCCAAGGCGGACCTGAACGCCGACAGCTGGAAAAATATGGATATCCGCATCAAGGAAGTAATTAATTCAGAAGCAGAACGGAAAGTCGCGCAAAATGCCTTTATCGATCAACAGTCGCTTGCCCATTTGGATCGCGAGCGCATGTATAAAGAATGGAAGCAAAAGTTCGATTCCATAACGGTACAGACGGAGACATTTGATACCCAGGTCCAGGCTCTGGAAGAAATGTTACGAAGTGCCAGGCGTGCTCAAGAAAGCTACAATGAACTTAACGTCAAGCTCGAACGCCGTATCAGTGAAGTAACTGAAATGCAACGGCTCTCAGAAGATAGACTCCGACAGGAATGGGTTACCTTCAAAGCAGATGACCAGAAACGCTGGATCGGTTATACGCTTTCACAAAATGAAGGTACAAAAGATCTGAACCGTGAGCTACAGAAATTGGAGGAACGTATTCCACCCCTGGATGAAGCCATTGAAATCCTGCAGGATCAGTTACACCAAACCACCGACGCGACAGAACAACAACTTCAAGAATTGATGAATGTGGCACATGAGTGGCTCTCTTCCTATGAGCGCATTATGGGTCACAACAAAACCACAAAAAAAATAAAAAGATAAACAACAAGAGAGCAGATAATTATCGCTCTATCTAAGTTCCCAGCGCCATGCTTGGCGCTGGTCTTGCCGAAGGAGCCGAAGATGGACGGCGGCTGGAGCATTTATTAGCATGCGTGTTATTGGTACAGCGGGTCATGTTGACCATGGAAAATCCACACTCATCGCCGCATTGACAGGAACCCATCCTGACCGTCTCAAAGAAGAACAGGCGCGCGAGATGACCATTGAACTCGGCTTCGGTTGGATGACTCTTCCAAACGGCGAAGAGATTGGCATTGTGGATGTACCGGGTCATCGTGACTTCATCGAAAACATGTTATCTGGCATTGGGGGAATTGATGCAGCGCTCCTTGTCATTGCCGCCGATGAAGGCGTCATGCCACAGACCAGGGAACATCTCGCAATTCTGGATTTATTACAGATTCCCGCGGGCATTATTGTTTTGACGAAGATAGATCTCGCCTCAGACTCAGGGTGGCTTGATCTCGTTGAAACAGACATTCGCGCTGCTGTCGACAACACCGTGATGAAAGACGCACCCATCCTACGCGTTTCTGCTAAAACCAAAACAGGACTCGATTCGCTAGTTTCCAATCTCCAATCCATCCTTCAACAAGAACCTGTCCGCCTTGATCTCAATCGTCCGCGCCTGCCCGTTGACCGCGTCTTCAGTATGAGCGGATTCGGGACTGTCGTCACAGGAACGCTGCTTGATGGTCAGCTTGCACTCGGCGATGAAGTGGAAATATTACCGTCTGGGCAAAAAGGTCGAGTGCGCGGATTGCAAACGCACAAAAAAAAAGAGGAAAGAGCCGTGCCAGGCTCACGAACTGCAGTGAATATTTCAGGTGTTGAAACAGAAAATATTCAACGCGGTGAAGTAATAGTTCACCCCAATCAATATCAACCCTCCAGAAGAATCGACGCTCGCCTGCGTTTGCTCAAGGATGTTCCCTCATCGCTCAAACATAATAGTGAAGTTAAATTCTTCGTTGGCGCGAGTGAAACCATTGCCAATCTGCGCCTGCTTGGAAAAGAAGAACTTAACCCAGGCGAAGAAGGCTGGATCCAACTCGAATTGCATAATCCCATCGTTACTGTGCGCGGTGATAGATATATCCTTCGGCGACCTTCGCCTAGTGAAACGCTTGGTGGGGGTGTCATTGTTGACCACCAACCGGAGGGACGACACAAACGCTTCGACGAACACGTTTTAAAGTCGCTAGAGTCCTTGGCTCAAGGTACTCCAGCAGATGTATTACTCGAAGCCGCGCTGGCTTTGAATATTGCAAGCATTAAAGAAGTTGTCACCCGCTCTCGACTCGAAGCGGCAAAAGCTGAAATTGCGTTGAAAGAGTTGATGGATGCTGGGTCACTCATTTCTCTTGAAGAAGGCATACCAACGATCACAAGTGATCTGCTTGTTATTGCCCTCCCTCATTGGAATACCTTACATCAGAAAGTTTTGCAAATGGTTGAGTCCTATCACAGGAACTACCCGCTACGACGCGGTATTCCGCGTGAAGAACTTAAAAGCAGACTTAAATTATCTGCGCGCGCGTTTAATTCACTGATTTCAACTTATCTATCCTATAATGTCTTGAAAGACTCCAACAACTTCCTCGCGAAGCCTGAACATGAGATCACATTCGATAGCGGCCAGCAAGCCAAGGTCCAGGCGTTGATGCGAAAGTTTGAGCAGAGTCCATTCAGCCCACCAAGCGTCAAGGATCTTCAGTCGGAAGTTGGTGAAGAAATTCTTAATGCGTTGATTGAATCTAATCAGTTAATTACAGTTTCGTCAGATGTCATTTTTCGCAAGCCGGATTATGATTTAATGGTGGATAGAATAAAGAAAGAGATCCGGCAAAAAGATAAAATCACACTGAGTGAAGTGCGCGACCTTTTTGGCACTAGTCGCAAATATGCACAAGCTTTGCTAGAACAGCTGGACTCAATTGGGATAACTATACGTGATGGAGATTTCAGAAAACTGAGAAAGAAATGACCGTTTTAAGAAAATTCTTTGCTCTCCCGGTCTTCGAGAATGAGATCCAGACACGCGAGGCGCAGCTTTTATACATCATTATATGGGGACTAATTCTCGTACCGATTCCCTATATACTATATCACCTGATTGCAGCTCCAGAACACCTAACAAGAGCACTGATCCAAACGGCGTTTGGTGAAACTGTAAACCTGATCTTGCTATATCTTTTGGGGCGGGGATATGTAAGAACGGCATCCATTCTTCAAGTTACTATGTTCTGGCTTTTTTTCACAGAATCAGCATTTACATCTGATGGTGCACGTGGTGCAGCCTATTTACTTGGATATCCCCTTGTGATTGTCATCGCGGGAATTCTATTGGGAGGCCGCGCGGCAACGATCACCACCCTGTTCTCATTGATCTCTGGTGGACTCATGGCTTATGCCGAAACGCAAGGCTGGCTCGTTTTACCCATTCAAAGAGATTCCTTTTCTCTGTGGGCGATCAGTTTGGCAATCTTCCCGATGAGCGCGGCGTTACAACATCTCGCCTCGCGCGAGATTCGGAATGCGCTTATGCGCGCCCGGGCGAGCGAAGAAAAATATCGTTTGATCTCAAAAGTGACTTCCGATTATACGTTTTCGACCAAGCTGGACTCACAAGGTAATATGCACTTGGACTGGGTAGCAGGCGCGTTCCAAGAGATTACAGGCTATACCTACGAAGAGTATGTATCGAAGGGTGGCTGGCTCGCGCATTTGTATCCAGATGATATAGAAAAAGATGCGCGAGCTTTGGCACAATTAAAAACCAATCAGCAGGTTGTCCATGATATTCGAACATACACAAAATCAAAGAATGTGCAGTGGGTGCGTGTGTACGCGCATCCTGTTTGGAATCAGGAACAAAACAGATTAGTTGGAATCGTGGGTGCAGTGCAGGATATTACGAAACAGCAACATGCGGACGAACGCGACCTACGCCGACGCGAAATGCTGGAGGAAGTGGTCCAACTCGGAAAAGTTGTCACAGAAGTAAAAGATCTGCGAACAACCCTTGAACGGATCTGGCATGGTGTACATGATGATCTTGGTTTTGATCGAGTGGGAATCTTCCTCTATAATCCCAAACGTCACTCCATGGATGGAACATTAGGTACAGACAACCAGGGACAGATTGTGGAAAGGTGGGATCGATGGTATCCCATTTCAGGAATTACAATATTCACCCGTTTACTGGAAAAACCTGATGGAGTATATTTCACACATCATTATGCTGTTGAAAATGGCACTGGAAAAGATGGTGACATGTATGGAGTGGAAGATTATGCCGCTGTCGCGGCGTGGGCAGGAGATAAACCAATCGCTATTATTGGTGTCGATCATCTCATAACAAACCGTCCAATTCGTGAGGAGCAATTGGAGGCTCTACGCTTATTCAGTGGCTATGCAGGCTTGGCGATCGAGAATGCTCGACTCAATGATGAGCTTCAAAACGACTTGGAAGAACAAAAGCGAGAGGAAGAACATGAAGCGCGACGCCGAGCCATGTTGGAAAAAGTAGTGCAGCTTGGAAAGGCTGTAACAGAAGTAATAAATTTGCGGACAACGCTTGAGAGGATTTGGCATGGGGTACATGACGATCTATGTTTTGATCGGTTGGCAATCTTTCTCTATAATCCTGAACGCAATTCTTTTAATGGCACATTAGGTACAAACAATCAAGGGCAGATGATCGATGAATCAGATCAATGGTATACATTATCTGAAATTGCAATATTCACCCGCTTGCTTGAACAACCTGATGGACTCTACTTCACTCATAACTATGATATTGAAAATGAGTTCGAAGAAGATAGTGATATGTATGGTGTGAAAGATTATGCCGCTGTCGCGGCATGGGCCGGGGATAAGCCAATTGCTGTGATTTCCGTTGATAATCTTATAACAAAACGCCCGATTGATAATGAGCAGTTGGAAGCTCTGCGGCTATTCGGAGGTTATGCGGGTCTCGCCATAGAAAATGCTCGCCTGAATAGCGCTTTGCAAAATGAACTGATTCAACGGCAGTCTTTTATCAAGGAACTTGAATCAAAGAATGCCGAATTGGAGCGTTTTACTTACACAGTTTCGCATGATCTTAAATCACCACTCGTAACCATCACTGGCTTTCTTGGTTTTCTTGAAAAAGATGCACTTTCTGGAGATCAACAAAAGGTCAAAAGCACGATTGGGCGCATTACGACAGCCGCACAGAAAATGCAGTCACTTCTCAACGATCTTCTTGAACTTTCGCGCGTTGGCCGTATCATGAATCTGCCTGAGCACATTTCGTTTGAAGATATTGTCAAAGAAACGATAGAGCGCGTTCGTGGTGGTCTGGATGCAAAGAATGTTCAGATCAAAATACAAGAAAACCTACCCAGTGTCTACGGTGATCGTGTCCGCTTGGTGGAGGTAATACAAAATCTAATTGACAATGCTGTTAAATATGCCGATCCACAATCAGTTCCGTGTATTGAAATTGGGACAAAAGAAGACGACAGACATCAAACAATTCTGTTCGTACGTGACAATGGCATTGGCATTGACCCAAAATTCCATGAGCGGATCTTTGGCTTATTCAACAAACTTGATACACACACGGAAGGCACAGGGATTGGATTGGCCCTCGTAAAAAGAATTGTTGAAGTACACGGAGGGCAAATTTGGGTAGAATCAGAACTGGGCCAGGGAGCGACGTTTTATTTCACGCTGCCAAATATGCCCCAAAGCTAGTTAGATTGATAAAGGAGTAAACATGTGTGGACGATTTACATTGACTGTCAATCCTGCAGAAGCACAAGAGAATTTTAGTGGATACACTTTTCCGCAAGAGTTTGCGCCGCGCTTTAATATCGCGCCCACGCAACCTATTCTCGCGATCCCAAACGACGATCGAAATACGGCAGACTTTTTCGTATGGGGACTGATCCCCATGTGGGCGAAAGATCCGAGCATAGGCAATCGGCTCATCAACGCACGCGGTGAAACACTAGAAGAGAAACCAGCCTTCCGGGGTAGTCTCAAATACAAGCGCTGTCTCATCCTGGCCGATGGATTCTACGAATGGAAAGGTGCCCCAGGTAGAAAGACCAAAACCCCATTTTTTATTCATATGAAAGATCGCAAGCCTTTCGCGTTCGCAGGTCTCTGGGATTCATGGAATAGCCCCGATGGCTCGCTGGTCAAATCATGCACGATCATTACCACAGAACCCAATGAACTCATGGCTATTATTCACAACCGGATGCCTGTGATCCTGCACCCGCGCGATTATGCCAAGTGGTTGGATCCAACACCTCAGACTCCCGAGCAGTTAAAACCGTTGATCAAGCCTTTCTCTGCCGATATGATGAACGCATACCCCGTCAGCACAATGGTCAATACTCCGGCAAACGATACACCTGAACTGGTCCTCCCCACCAAATAAATAATACATGGATTTCGTTTGGCAACTGCCCAGCGCTTTCCCGCGCTGGCTTCGCGCGACTATGTTCTTTTCCTAGTTGGGCAATTTATTTCGGTCATTGGCACATGGATGCAAAACACCGCCCAGCCGTATCTCTGGTCGTCCATTTGACCTGGGATTGATTGGCTTTGCCTCCACACTACCGACCCTTCTCTTGGCGTTGCCGGCAGGTGTACTTGTTGAACGCTGGGATAAACGTAAGACCGTTATCTTCTTTCAAGCCGTTATGTCGCTTCAGGCTTTCGGTCTCGCCGCGTTGACATTTACGGGGCATGTTCAAATCTGGCATATCAGTGTGTTGGCACTGATTTTTGGGATAGCCAGCGCAGTGGAGATAACCGCGCGGCAAGCTATGCTCATCGAACTGACTGGGCGCGAAGCACTTCCTAGTGCAATTGCATTACAAACCACAGCCTTTAATGTAGGACGTGTCATTGGTCCTCTGGTAGCAGCCTGGTTGCTAACTTCAACAGGCACAGAGGGAAGCGTATTCATGGCAAATGGGGTTAGTTTCCTATTTGTGATCGCCGGATTGATGATTGCACGTACGCGTTATAAAGTCCCGCGCGAATTGGAAATGAGCAAAAGCCTAGGTGTAGAATTCCGCGAAGGGCTGGCATATATCCGTATGAATGCACTGGTTGCGTCCATCATTTTGATGGCCGCTCTAGTAGGATTCTTTGGATTTCCCTCATACAACAAATTCCTGCTCTGGCACGTGATGTATTGAGAACGGCAAGCGATACAGAAGCGATCGTAGCAGCCCGCACCAGCCATTTGTACGCGGCTCAAGGAGCCGGCGCCTTGGTTGCAGCGCTTCTTGCCGCATACATGAGTGCATCTCGAAATAAAGGATTGATGGTTACACTTGGGCAAATAGCTTTTATCCTCCCATTGATCGCTCTCGGATATGTGCCCAATTTGAACGTTTCATTCGTATTGTTAATATTGATTGGATGGGGAACAGTGACACAACTTGTTGCGATGAATACATTGATCCAGCTAGTTGTTCCCAATGGATTGCGTGGACGCGTATTTAGCGTTTATTTATGGGCGCTTCAAGGCGTGGCACCCTTTGGAAGCTTACTTATTGGTTGGCTTGCCCAAAATTGGGGTGTGCCGGTTGCCGCGCTCCTCGGTGGATTTGTTTCATTAGTAACAATCTGTGGTCTACACTTGATTAGCCCAGGCGTACACCGCGCGCAGGCTTAACGTCAGGTTAGCGTCGAGAATCGCGGGTTGACGCTTAATTTTTGCCCATGTTATGATACTTCCTTTGGAGACCAAAATTAATGGACAACAACTCCCCTTCAAAGAAGGACAACGAAACTCCCGGCTTTTTTTCCCGTCTTTTTAACACATTGATTGGTATAGGATTGGGGGAATTGATGCTGCGCGCGGGAACAACATTACTTTCTATTGTTTTGCTTGGCGCGGTGATCTGGCTACTGAGGTTGTTCTATTCACAAACTCTCAACGTTGGGGATACAGTCAACGCGCTTCAAGTGGGAACAACTACACCCGTCGCGCGAATCGAAGATGTCGCATACCAAAATGAAGAGTCCTTTGGGGGAATCCCGCGTTTGGCTCAGGTCCATACGACTATACCATCTCGTCCACGACAAGACGTGATCAAATATAAAGTTGTAGAGGGTGATACTGTTTTTGGCATCGCGGAGAAATTCGGGCTGAAGCCTGAAACCATTCTTTGGGGCAATTACTATATTTTGCTAGATGACCCACATGCTTTGCAACCAGGGCAGGAATTGAGTATCCTGCCAGTAGACGGTACCTACCATGAATGGCAACAGGGAGAAGGTTTGAGCGGTATTGCCAGTTACTATGGGGTGAAACCGGAAGATATCATTGACTACCCAGCCAACAATTTGGATCCAGCCACAATTGGCGATTTGACAAACCCAAACATTGCACCTGGGACATGGCTGGTTATCCCCGGTGGCAGACGAGAATTCATCTCCTGGAGCGCGCCACTAGGCATAACGCGTGAGAATCCCGCCTCTGCGCGTGTGCTTGGTCCAGGTGCTTGTGATCCGATCAGCGGTGGCGCAGTTGGGTATGGCACTTTTATCTGGCCAGCTAACAAACATTACCTCTCAGGATTTGATTACACTCCTAGTGCTAATCATTGGGGCATTGATATTGCAGGTAATGAAGGGGAAGGGGTGTATGCAACTGACGCAGGTGTAGTTGTTTACGCAGGCTGGAATAATTATGGCTATGGCAACATGATTATGGTTGATCATGGGAATAATTTCCAATCCTTGTACGCGCACTTGAGTGCAATCAACGTTGGCTGCGGCCAAAGTGTGGGTCAGGGAGATGTGATTGGCGCGATCGGTTCGACGGGACACTCGAGTGGAGCGCATTTACACTTTGAGATTAGAGCAATCTCCTCTTGGGTCAACCCATGGGATGTTTTGCCACCTCCATGATGAGGTATACAGGAAACACGTACACAAGTAAACGAGATACAAAAATGTTCGTGCCGTAGTTGCACTGCGGCAGAGAAGCAAACGACTTGCCAAAGCAGAATGCCTATACTATAATCTGCGTCACCCGGGCGCGTAGCTCAGTTGGTTAGAGCGCTACTATCACACAGTAGCGTCTTAAGCGAGGTCTTGTAGTTCAGTTGGTTAGAACGCACCGTTCACATCGGTGAGGTCACAGGTTCGAGTCCTGTCAAGACCACAAAAAAAGCGACTCTACACCAAAAAAGCAACCAGCCTCCCTCATCACAGAGGGAGGCTGGTTGCTTAGAAAAAGGCAGTAAGTGTTGCAATCACGAGGGACATATTAGACAAAAAAGAGGCGCAGCAATGGGAATTCTCGAAGACCGAGAAAGGCATAAAGCCAACAAAGAAGCTGCAAGACAGAGATGTAGAGATTATGTTGCGAATTATTTCGCAACACGTTCTTGCGCCGACTGTGGGGAAAGCGACCCTGTAGTTTTGACCTTCGACCATGTTCGAGGTACGAAGCGAGCTAATGTCTCTGACATGGTTCGTGACGGTCTAGGACTTGAAACCATCAAGGCAGAGATTGAAAAGTGTGATGTTGTCTGCTACAACTGCCATAGCCTGAGAACGCAAGAGCGTTCCGGCGCGTATCGTTGGCGCATGGGAAAGGTTGGGAGAGAGTGATGACACGCTATTACACTTTCCACGACCAATCATCTCACCCCGACGAATGGTTTTGCTCGACAGAGCAGAAGTGGAAACCCAGGAGCGAATTCAACCTTCGAGATGAAGCGAACGGACTCCCCCAATGGGATTGTCGCGACTGCCAGCAAAAGCGAGGGCGTGACCGTTACACAAAGAACAAAGACCAAGTAAAGAACATAAATCGCGTTGCAAAGCTCAACTCCAGAGAAGAGAACCGTGAGTGTGTTTATACCTATCTCTGCGAGCATCCTTGCCAAGACTGCGGAGCGAGTGACCCTCGTATACTCACCTTCGACCATGTGCGAGGCACTAAGAAGGGTAATATCTCAGACATGGTAAACAACGGCTGGTCTATAGAAACAATAGAAAGGACCAACCTGGAGTTGGTCCTTTTCGCTATGATAAATCCGATGTCAACTTTGCAAGAAGCTATTTCCTCATGATTTGACCGTGACACATTCTGAAAACTCAGAAGTATTATTCGCTGGATCCGTCGCAGTGGCTGTAACAGAATTTCCAGCGGCGAGAGAGGCGGGCAAGGTGATCTTGAAAGTGGTGTGTCCCGTTGTATTCGTTTTCACCTGGGCAAATCCAAGAAATGTCTGTCCCTCACCATAACCTGATGGATCACAGGCATTGTTACTGAAAAATTCCAGTCGGAATGTCGTATTGGCGCTGCTGATCAATACGCCCTGGCTCACAGTTCATTTACTTGTGCTCTTGACCATCGTGATAACACGGA
>Ga0137365_10001057_pt1 | contig 20680 bp, 21 predicted proteins | sample SagtaG_9_FD_104799 | JGI IMG/M metagenome (GOLD analysis project Ga0137365, IMG submission 104799) | Vadose zone soil microbial communities from Sagehorn Ranch, Mendocino, California, USA - Sage1_L_40_16 metaG | ecosystem: Environmental > Terrestrial > Soil > Vadose zone | place: USA...
CACTATAAGCCGGGGCAATATGCAGTGATAGAACCACTGATAGAGAAAGAACTGGCCTATGCAGAACAGGCATTTGGCTCTGATAACCAACATGTTGCCACGATACGCCTGAAGCTGGCAGAACTCTATTATAAACAGGGAAAATATAGCCAGGCAGAACAGTTGTTCTTGCAATCGCTCTCAATTAAAGAGCAGCATGTTGGTTTGTTGCATGCATGCGTGGCCTGTAACTTCAATGGACTGGGACTGGTCTGCCTTGCTTTGGGCAAATATTCCTTAGCGCAGTCTTATTTTCTCCACGCGCTCATGGTATGGGAGCGACTTCCAGAACCCAGACATCCCTTTATGGGTAGGACGTTGAACGCACTGGCACGGCTTTCTATCGTACTGGGAAAGTATACGCAGGCAGAAGTGTATCTGCAGAGAGAACGTATGCTATTAGAACAAACCTTGCAACCACTGCACCCGGCCATTATTAATAGTTTGAATGAGTGGGCAGTATTGTGCATGGCACAGGGGAGATATGATCAGGTTGAAATACTGCTCGACCAGGCACAAACAATTTTAACAAAGACCGTGAGACTCAAACATCCCATTGCCGGTCGCGTATTGCACACGCTCGCACAATTTTACACCATCCGAGGCAAATACGTACAAGCAGAGCAGATATTGCAGGAGGTACTGGGTATCCGTGAGCAGGCACTGGGGTTCGAGCATCTTGAGGTAGCGGCCATAGTGAATACTCTGGCCGATGTTTACGTTGCACAAAGTCAACGTTCTCTTGCCGAGGCGCTCTATAAACAGGCATTGGAGGTGCGTGAAAAATTGCTGGGACCGGAGCATCCTGATGTAGCCCAGACACTCAACGGCCTGGCGGGGCTCTATTTCACACGGACAGAATATCAGCGCGCAGAACAGTATTATAAACAGGCGCTGGCGATACGCGAGAAAGCGTTGGGGAGTGAACATCCCGATGTGGCCCAGACGCTGAATGATCTCGCCAGACTTTACAGTAATCGTAGGCGCTATGATGCCGCGGAACCACTTTTCAGAAGAGCCTTAGCCATTCGTGAGAAGACGCTAGGGTCAGAGCATATTGAGGTGGGAGCCACCAAAAAGAGTTTTTCTCTTGTACTCTGGGCTATTGGCAAAAGAGTAGAAGCGACGGCATGTATCAAACATGTCAAGCAGATACAAGCAAAATATGCGTACGTTGATATTTTAAGTGATATATGAGAACCCGCTACAACATTGTTTATCATTCGGTTACTCCTCAGAGGTAAAAGCAAGTAGCCAGGGAGTTGCATACGTTTACAGAGCGTAAATGATGGTATTACTTTGACAATCACCTCAGATTATACTAGAATTGCAGCAACACTCAGAAGTAGTGGGGGGGTCGCGTTGCTCAATGAAGAGGACATGATAGCCGGGATCATGATGGGAGAGAGAAGCAGGCACCTCACGCACAACAAATAGCAGAGGAGACCGCGCCGTATGCAAAAAGGACGCATCAGCAAATACCAACCCTATCAACCTATTTATCTTCCAGACCGGCAGTGGCCTTCGCGCACGATTGTCGCCGCGCCAACCTGGTGCAGCGTTGACCTGCGCGATGGGAACCAGGCGCTCGCCATTCCGATGAGCATCAGCGAAAAACTGGAGATGTTCAAACTGCTGGTCGCAACTGGCTTCAAAGAGATCGAAGTGGGCTTTCCAGCCGCCTCGCAGATCGAGTTTGACTTTATCCGACGCCTGATCGAGGAGAACCACATCCCCGACGATGTGACCATTCAGGTGCTTGTGCAGGCCCGCGAGGAGCTGATCGAGCGCACGATCGAATCAATCTACGGCGCGAAGAAGGCGATCGTCCATCTCTACAACTCGACCTCGCCGCTGCAGCGCCGGGTCGTCTTCGGCCTGGATAAGCCCGAGATCGTCGCCATCGCCACGCGCGGCACGCAACTGGTCAAAGAACTGGTGCCCTCGCTCACGGGAACACAGGTCGTTTTTCAATACTCGCCCGAAAGCTTTTCATCGACTGAGGTTGAGTTCGCGCTGGAGATCTGCGAGGCCGTCGTCGACGTGTGGCAGCCAACGCGCGAGCACAAGATCATCCTCAACCTGCCCGCCACCGTCGAGTTCTTCACGCCCAACATCCACGCGGACCAGATCGAGTGGTTCTGTCGTCACCTGCGCAATCGCGAGACTGCCATCATCAGCCTGCACACGCACAACGATCGCGGAACGGGCGTCGCCGCTACGGAGTTGGGTCTGTTGGCCGGCGCCGATCGCGTGGAGGGGACGCTCTTCGGCAACGGCGAGCGCACGGGCAACGTCGATATCGTCACGCTGGCCCTGAACATGTACACGCAAGGTATCGATCCGAAGCTGGAATTCAGCGATATCAATGCAGTGCGTGCGGTCTATGAGCGCTGTACGCGCATGGAGGTTCCACCCAGGCAGCCGTACGCGGGCGAACTAGTCTTCACCGCATTCTCCGGCTCACACCAGGACGCGATCAACAAGGGTATGAGCGCGCAAGATCCAGAGCCGGGCGCGTTGTGGCAGGTGCCGTATCTGCCGATCGATCCCAAGGATATCGGTCGCACATATGAAGCCATTATCCGCATCAACTCGCAGTCGGGCAAGGGCGGCGTGGCGTACGTAATGGAGAACGAGTTCGGCTTCCAGCTCCCCAAAGCCATGCGCATCGAGTTCGGCAAAATCATCAATACGATAGCCGATGCCAGCGGCGAAGAGATTCCGAGCGCACAGATTCTGCAGGCGTTCGAAGATGAATACCTGCGCCGCACAGAGCCATTGGCGCTCGAAACCTTCCGCACCGAGAGGATTACCGACTCGCTCGGCAACGAGGTCGTCGGGTGTACAGCAAGCGTCAACGTGCGCGGCAGTTCGCGCGAGGTCCACGGGCAGGGGAACGGTCCCATCGATGCCTTTGTGCGGGCGCTGAACGAGGCCGAGATCGCGCACTTCAAGATACTCTCCTACGCCGAGCATTCGCTGGGCCAGGGAGCTGGCGCGCGGGCGGTGGCCTACATACAGATTCAAATGCAGGAGGAAAAGACCTTCTTCGGTGCGGGCATCGAGACGAGTATCGAGATCGCGTCGATCAAGGCCGTGCTGAGCGCGCTGAACCGGGCCATACTGCACGAGAGCAAGGCGGAGCGCGTGCCGGCGCAATCGGGGCAGATGGTCTAGTCCGGCGCCAGACCGGTGAGCACGAGGCTACAATAACCGACCACCACGCCGATCGCGTGACCGATGACGGTGTTGCGCGGTGAGGCGCTCGCAGACATAGGCGCGGTAAAAAGAGAAAGGCCGTGGGACCGAGCGAAGGAAAGATAAAGACCGTGTGCGTCTTTACCTGGCATCGCGCCCATTGGCCGCCCTCAGGGAGGGTTGCAGATAGTTGCCGGTGAGCTCGCGACACAAAGGTTCCAGCACAGTACGACTGGTCGGCGCCCATATAGGCTGCGACTTTATCCTGGCAGTGCGCAGAACATCGACGAGGAGCGCCGTCTCCGCCTGAACCTGCTGCAGTTCGTGTTTAAGCTGGTTAGCCTGGGATTGGAGGGAACCCACCACGTGCGAGGCTTCCACCCTGACGCGCTGAAAATCCGTCTCGGCCTGGTTCAAGCGCTGGAGCCGACTCAGCAGGTTATTGAGAGAATATGAGATCTGCCACAACACATGATCTTTCGTCAGGGGTGCGCGCGTATTGAAGTTTCCATTTGCCACCTCCACATGCGTCTGCAAGATTAGGCCAGTTGAATGACAATCTGACCGGCAATAGCAAGTAGCGCGACAGAACTGAGAGCGCAGATATACAGGATGGTAAGGCGACGGGTGGGGGAGTGCGAAATCGGTGCATCTCTCATATATAATAAGCCTCCAGGGTTTTAAGTAGTGGGGGAGATCGTGCGCTTTTTCTTTACCTGCCCCTATGCATATTTCAACGGAAACGCTACGCGCGCCCCTTCCTCACACGTGAAAAAGTCTGGAATGTCCCGAATCTTGTCAATAGATAGCGATGCAAAGGGTTAACGAGCTACATTCGACACGATGCATCTTCTACCCATCTAAACGATTATACCCGATAGCTTATTTGAGAATGCGATAACGACCATATACAAAGAAAAAAGTACTAAAAAATAATTATGATGACTATGGGAAAAAGCGGAGATAGCTCGAACGTCACCCTTGACGAACTGGCGCGGGCGCAGCAGATCGTTCCCATCGTCACCGTACAGAACCACTACAACCTGGCGAGACGGCAGTCCGAGCGCATGACGATCGAGCAATCGGAAGAGATGATCGATACCTGCGCGCGCCAGGGTATTGGCTTTATACCCTGGTCACCGCTGTCAGCCGGGGATCTGGGTCGGCCCGGCGGTCCCCTCGATCAGGTCGCGAAGCGGCACAACGCTACACCGAGCCAGGTCGCGCTCGCGTGGCTGCTCCAACGCTCCAGCACCATGCTGCCCATTCCGGGAACTTCCAGCGTGAAGCACCTGGAAGAGAACGTGTTGGGTGCCTCGCTCAGGCTGAGTCAGGAGGAGTTCGACGCGATCAACCGCAGCAGTAAATAGTCCTGTAACTCTTCCCCTTTTCTGACTCCTCGTGGCCGAAGGCGCGAGGAGTCTGAACAAGGAATCCGAACAGGTACCCATAATTGCTATTTTGGGACATTGGTATACTGTAGATAGAGCTTCGAGCGTAAAATCACACCTTAACACTATATAAAAATTTATTATGCAAGGTGAGCGCTATAGATGAATAACGTCAAGTGGAAAGGGGGCAGAGCAGGATGGCAAAGCGCAAACGCACACAGTCGCCTCTGGAACAACAGCAACCATACGACAATATCCTCAAGTCTCTTCTAGAGGGACAGGAGGCACAGATACTTCCGCATATTCTAGATGGAGCGGTGTACCAGGAAACATATGACATCGAGGTCATGAGGACGATATTGCGCACGGATCGTGTCTATAAGGTTCTCTACAAGGGAAAGGCGCACATTCTGCACCTGGAATTCGAGGCCGGGTCCGATGAAGAGATGAGTGTGCGCCTTCTGGATTATCACGCCTATCTGTATCGGAAGTATCGTCTTCCAGTCATCTCAGTCATTGTCTACCCATTTGAGACAACGATGGCAACATCACCGTTACAAGAAGAGAGCGAGGGGGGAGCTTCTTCTCATCTTCCACTTTCGAACGTTCCCACTCTGGGTCTTAGAGGCTGAGAAGTATGTACAAGAGCATACAGTTGCGCTGTACGCGCTGTTACCAGCGATGGCGGGCGCTAATGCGCAATTAGTTTTACGAGCCATCGATGAGATGGTAGAATATTATCAGAACGACGATATCACATTGGCGCGTGAGCTCAGGTGGATGGGCATTATTCTACGTCGTGCGACTATCGTTCCAGCAGAGGAGAAACGTATGATCGAAGAGAGGCTCAGCATGTACGACGATTTGATGGAAAAAGACCCTAAGATGAGAAAGATCCGGGCCGAAAGTGAGGCCAGGGGTGAGACCAGGACACTGCGTATGACGATCCTCTTATTGGTGAAGGGGCGGTTTCCTGCCCTGGTCGAGCAGGCCCAACAACGGGTCAAACGCACGACGTCAGTTGACGAGTTGAAACAGCTCTTTGAACAACTTGCCAGCGCCTCTGATGAAGCCGCCGTACGCTCGCTTCTTCTTTAATCTTGCGTTTTATCAAGTATGCGACATTGATCAGTGGCAAACTCATGAAGAGGAGACATATACATGCGTATTCGTGAATTGAGACTACTGACCAGTAATCTTGCCGAACAGAAAGAGTTTTACACGCGTACGCTCGGTCTGCCGCTAGCATATGAGCAGGACGGCCTTGTCGTAATACAGGCTGGCGGAACAAAGCTCGTCTTCACGCAGGCGCAGGAGGGGAGCGAGCCATACTACCACTTCGCCTTCAACATCACCGAGAACAAGCTCTTGCAGGCGAAGACATGGATCGCCGAACAGCATATAGCCCTGAGCAGAGACGATCCGAACAACTGGTACTCAAAATCGTGGAACTCGCACGCGATCTACTTCTATGATCCTGCCGGTAATATCGTTGAGTTTATCGCGCGACACAGCCTGGCAACTGGACAAGATGGTTTATTTACAGAAAGAGATATACTGTATGCCAGTGAGATAGGACTTGTGACGGACGATGTGGTAACAACGGCTGAAGTATTGCAAGGAAAAGTTGGCGTGGAGATATATAAGGGAGGCATTTCGGAGGAGTTCGCGGCACTGGGGAACGAACATGGACTGTTCATCCTTTCGAAGAGAGGGCGCATCTGGCTGGCATCAGACAAGAGGTCACAGATCTATCCGACAGAAGTGAGAATTCAGGATGGCAACGGCTACGAGTTCGCGGATCTGCCCTATCGTATTCAGGCGATAGGCGCCTGAGAGAGGCTTTTATTATTATCTAATGGATGGATGGATGGGAGACGTTTACGCCTTGACGTAGAACAGGAGAAGAGCGTATACTATCTATATTAATGACTGACCACCCATCCATGTTATTTGTAATAGTAGTGAGGAAACGACATGCCGAAAGTAGTTGACGAGCAGATGCGGGAGGCGACACGTCAACGCATCATTCACGAGGCTGCGGGCGAATTTGCGCGCCTGGGCTTCGATCAGGCCAATATCAATACGATCGCGGAACTGGCGGGAATCGGCAAGGGCACGATCTACCTGTACTTCGAGAACAAGCGCGAGCTCTTTCTCGCTATGTTACGTCACATCGCGCAGGCGCATATCGCCTCGATCCGGGCGGCGCTTGCTCCCGAAGGGACATTACAGCAGCGCCTGGAACGTCTTTTTCTTGCCTTCGCGCACCTGGCGGAGCAGGAGAACGATAGCTTCAACGTCTATATGAGCGCCCTCTACGGGGTGAACCGCGCCTTCCAGGAGGAGGCGAAGCGGCTGCTGCGCGACTATATCGCGGTGATCGCCCTGATGCTAGAAGAGAGCCGGGCACGTGGCGAGATCCGCTGCCAGAATATCGAAGCGCTAGCGCTGATGGTGCTCTCGCTGACCGAGTCCTACGTACTTTCAGCCAGAGTGCTGGGACGATCGGAGCAGGCGCTGGCCCACGAAGGAAGAGCCGTTGCACACGCGCTTCTGCATGGCATCGCTACTTCTTAGTTAAACGAGCGAGCTCTCTTTTTTTATCTTTTTATTGACTGGCTACCCACCCATTGTCCAGGGCGAGACACAGAGGAGAACGATTCCGATGAATGCAGACGTTATCATCACCTTTTTACGCAGATTGTTTCATATACGACGCACGAAGCGCAGTTTCGAGAGTCCACGCTACCTGCTCAAGTGGCTGCTCATCAGCACACTGATCGGCGTAGTTGCCGGACTGGGCGCGATCGCCTTCTTCTGGGCGATCCACTTCGCGACTGACACTTTTCTCGGGCGCCTGGTCGGTTATCTTCCGCCCGAGCCGGCGGGGGAGGGTGGAGGTGGTCCGCTCATGTCATTCTGGTCCGCAGCCCATCCCTGGCTGCTACCGTTTGTTACTGCTGCTGGCGGGCTAGTCGCGGGCATTATCGTCTTCAGTCTGGCACCGGAGGCAGAGGGGCACGGGACAGACGCCGCGATCAGGGCCTTTCACCAGGGCAAGGCGATACGCGCCCGCATCCCCCTGGTCAAACTGGTCGCCTCGGCGATCACTATTGGTACGGGCGGCTCAGCCGGGCGCGAGGGTCCGGCGGCGCAGATCAGCGCAGGCTTCGGGTCCATCCTGGCAACGATGCTGCGCCTGGACGTGCAGGATCGACGCATCGCGCTCGCCACTGGTATTGGCGCTGGCATCGGAGCGATCTTCCGCGCGCCCCTGGGGGGAGCTATTCTCGCGGCAGAGATTCTGTATAAAAACGATCTGGAGGTCGAGGCTATCATTCCCGCCCTTATCGCGTCGATCGTCGGCTACAGCGTCTTCGGAGCGTGGTCGGGCTGGAATCCGATCTTCGCCACAAATAGTAACCTCGCCTTCACTTCGCCCCCGCAGTTGCTGTTCTACGTCGTACTGGGAGTGCTCTGCGGAGCCGTGGGGCTGCTCTACGCAAAGGGATTCTACGGCATCACCCATCTCTTTCATCGCCTGCGCCTGCCCAGGTGGATCAAGCCCGGCATCGGCGGACTGCTCGTGGGACTGATCGGCCTGGCGTTGCCACAGGCATTGGGCATGGGCTATGGCTGGGTGCAGGTTAGCATGGGGCCGGGGCTCTTAGCGCTACCATTATGGGTTGTGCTGCTGCTGCCATTCGCCAAGATTGTGACCACGGGCCTATCGATCGGCTCGGGCGGCTCGGGCGGCATCTTTGGTCCAGGCATGGTCATCGGCGGAATGCTGGGAGCGACCGTCTGGCGTCTGTGCTACCACGTCATACCGGGCATTCCTCCGACGCCCGCGCCCTTCGTCATCGTTGGCATGATGGCGCTCTTCGGTGGCATCGCGCACGCCCCGCTGGCCGTCATGCTCATGGTCGCCGAGATGACCGGCAACCTCTCGATGCTCGCGCCCGCCATGATCGCCGTTGGAATCTCTTCTATCCTCGTGGGAAAAGCGACCATCTACACCAGCCAGGTAGACACACGCGCGGACTCACCCGCACACCGGCTGCAGATGTCCTTCCCCCTGCTCTCCACACTCGCGGTACGGCAGGCGATGACGCCGCTGGCGCTACACTTCACCGGTGGGCAAACGGTGGCGGTGGCGGAGCAACAACTGGCGAATCATATAGAGAGCGGAGCACCAGTCGTCGATGAGCGCGGCAACCTGCGGGGCGTGCTGACAGTCGCGGATATTCAACGCGTTCCGCTCGCAGAGCGAGAGAAGCGCCTGATAAAAGACGCCATGAACCGCGACGTCCTGGTCCTCTCGTCCGATGATACGCTGGACGAGGCATTGGAGGAACTGACCAGTCGCAGGGTAGGCTGGGCGCCAGTCGTCGACGTCGAAGCCGTGGCAGGCAAGCAATACGTCATGGGAACGATCTCGGCTGCCAGCATCGTGCGCAAGTACCGGCAGACGCTCACCAACGACTCGCGGCGTATGCGCGGGTTGGTCGAGGGCACAGTAATGGTGGAAACCATCGTTAAAACGCAGATGCCCCTGGCGAACGTGCCTTTGCGCGAGGCAAAGTTGCCGGCGGGCTGCCTCGTCGTCTCGATCCGCCGGGATGATGAGCTGCTCTTCCCCAGGGGGAGCACGGTCATCCAGCCGGGAGACGTCGTAACGTTCTTGATGAATCCAAGCGGGGAGGAGCACCTGCAGCAGTACCTGACCGAGCCGCGTCCTCAGCCTACGGAAATAGTCGTAGGAGACCAGTATAGATGAATAAGGCCAGGGGAACATTGTTCTTCTGGCCCCTTCTGTGATCATTAAGAATAAAGGAGTACATGATGCCTACAAAAATTAAAGATGTACAGCGTCCTAATGGGTTGCTCCGCCTGGGTTTTCGGTTACCGATCTGGTTGTTTCAACTTCATCTCAGTTGGATAATGGGAGAACGTTTCCTGCTATTGATTCACAGGGGTCGCAAAAGTGGAATGCCGCGTCAGACAATCCTGGAAGTGCTCCAGCATGACAAAACCAACGACATCTATTACGTATTCGCAGGCTGGGGTGAACAATCCGATTGGGTACGCAATATTGAGCAGACACCAGAGGTCACCATAATTGTCGGGGCCCGCCACCTCCAGGCGTACGCCACGCGTGTCTCTCCTGAAGAGGCGGAACGTATCACTATAGACTATGCCCGGCGACATCCTGCTGCAATCCGTATCCTTCCCCGCTTGATGGGTTATCAAGTCGACGGCACGGAGGAGGATTTTCGCACCTTGGCACGTACCGGGGTAGTGTTCGCCTTGCGCCCTCTTTAATATTCTCTGAAAAGAGATAAGCGCTGACGCCATGCGCGCTGGTTATGATACCAGCGCGCAATAAGCACACCACGTGAGCGAGTTCGCGCTATTCGCGGTCCGCGATGATCGAGCCGATATTATCCGCGAGGCGTGGATTGAGGCGGCTAATAATCACAGCATAGATGATCGCGACAACGAGAATGCCCAGACTGATCCATGGGAAGAGGTTAAACGGCGGGCTCTGTCCCGGCCCTATGAGAGCCCAGAGCGGAAAGCCGATCGCCAGCACGCCCAGGATCGGTAGGATCAAATGTCTCACTACAGAGAACTGATCGGGATGCTCCCTCCTATAATAGATCGGAAGAGCGATATTCGAGACCAGGTAGACCAGCGCGATCAGAATCGTACCCAGCGTGGCGATCTCGCCGAAGAACGTCACCGGATCAACGTTCCAGCCGAAGATATAGGTCACGGCCAGGCCAAAGCCGGAGAAGACGAGAAAGCTCGCCCAGGGAGTGCGCGTCTTAGGATGGAGAGTGGCCAGACGCCTGGGGAGCAGACCCTCGCGCGCGGCATTGAAGATCAGGCGCGCCTGCGAGTTCGATCCCGCGATCATCGCGCTCATCGTCGAGGTGAAGCCAGCGACGTAGGCCAGGAACGCCAGGATACCGGAGATACTCTGGGCCGCATCGAGAAAGGGAATCGCTGACGCGGACAGGACCTTCACATTGTAGTTAAAGGCGACTACCGTAGCATACATGAACAGCAGGTACGATAGGCCCATCAGTAGGATACTTGCATAGATGGCCCTGGGTACATTGCGTCTTGGCTCGTTGGTCTCCTCGGCGAGCGCGGCAGAGTTCTCCCAGCCAACGAACATGTAGACGGCGATTGGGAAGCCGAGTCCCAATCCACTCAGGCCACCCGAGATATTCGCCGGATTGAAAGGAGCGAGGGAGAGCCGTCCGGCGTGGGTAATCAGCGCGATGATCGAGACCAGCAACAGCACGGCCAGTTCCAGCGCGAAGAAATAGCCAGCCCAGCGCGTGGAGAGATGGACGCCGCGCACCATCAGGAAGAAGACCAGCACCACAAAGAGCAAGGTGAACAACTGCCAGGGGACATTGATATGCAGGTAGTGCTGAAAGATAATCTGCGTCCAGCCACCGGAGATCGTGATAACCGACGCCATAGCGATGATGTAGCCCAGGCTGATCACGATCGTAGTTGTGATAGCCGAGATGGGGCCAAAGGTTTTGCCGATGAAAGTGATGAACGAGCCAGTCGACGGGATAGAGCGCGAGAACTCGGCAAGTGTATTGCCAAGCAAGGCGATGGCGACTGCGGCCACAATGATAATCAATGGGGACGCTACGCCTGCCGCAGCCACAATGAGTGCGGAACTGAAAAAGAAGCTCATCGCTGGCGCAATGTTGGCCATGGTAGATGTTGCGATGTCTACCAGGCCAAGAGCACCTCGCTGCAGGCGAGGCGCCGCCACAAGGATGTCTTTTCCTTCAGTGGGAATAAATTCGGGTGATTCTTCGTGTGTACTCATGGAGGGTTACCTCTTGCGCGCAAGGCGCTTGCTAGAAGGGAAGGTCAATGAGTTCTCATGTATGTACTGTAACATACAAGCAAGGGTTTCTACAAGATGTGGTAGAGATTCTTCGAGTATATTTTTACGTGGGGCCAACGATGGAGGGGAAATGCGCAACAAATACATGTATTGCGGATGGCGGCTCCGATGGACTTCTCGAGGGTGCTACTTTCGGTACCCTCTCAGGTTAGTATCCTTTGAGCCGCCTGCGTCTATTTTATCCGAATAATTCCTGGATGGCAACCCTCTATGCGACTTTCTCCTGCATCCTCAATAGAGACTCTACCGGGCCTCACTCGCTATATGTCGGTATACGGCCCTCATTTAGGCGTTGCTGCCGATCAGGAAGAAAAGCGGATAGGGCGGGTTCTGGGCCAGTCGTTCCAGCAAGCCTTTGAGCCGGCGCACCTCGGCATAGAAGTAGGAATAACCATCGGTCACGGAGTCGGTCACTTTGATGCAGGCGTACGTCTCGAACGGCGTGACCTGCATCAAAGTGGCCGAAACCGTGACAGCTTCGTGAGTGGAAAGCTTGCGGATGTGATTCTTCTGTAACGTCCAGGTAATACACTCTCTACCGCATTAGTAGCTGCGGTGAGAAATGTTTTTGACGATCAAAAACCTGGAGCGAAAGGAGAAAACCTATGGGCCTGTGGGCATGGGTCATTTTACTGGCGGTATCCGCTGCGCTGGCCACGGCGGCGCAGTACCTGTTCTTCCGTCAGAATCGAAAGACAACCGACTACGACTGGGTGTACATCGCGGGTGGAGCGTTGCTCGGTGGCTTCACCGCCCATGTGTGGTACTCTGGCTTCGGTCCGGTGATAGACGGTCTTAATCTTCTGCCAGCCCTGCTAGGCGCGGTTGTCCTGGGCGCCGTGGCGGAGATGGTCTACCGCGCGTTCATCAGGCCACGCCAGAACGTCTAAGTGTTACCATCCGGGGCGGGAACACGCCATATTCCTGGCAGGCAATCGTTGCCAGGCAGCAACGTGAGAAGATGATTGGTTTGATTGGCATCAAGGAGGTACATGTTGGATATCACAAGAAAAGAAACAGCACGCAGCATGACCAGCGGTGAGGAAAGCGCACCGTCCGAGCAACACGATACGGTGGAGGACAAGGGTTCGTTGCTCGATGCATTGCGCGCATTCGCAGTGCTAGTGGTGCCCTCGGCGCTCTTCGATCTGTTTCTGATGGGGAGCGTAGTTGCGACAATTCGCGGCGCCTTGATACGGCCCCACACGCTGGTAGCCAGATACCTCCGCCCACTTGTGGCCCTGGGCACATTCCTGGCGGTTGCCTATCCGACCGTGATCCGACCATGGATGCTGCGCTGGGGAGCCACCGACGAAGAGAGATACAAAGCACTGCCTGGGGACGAGCTTGTTCCTGACCCTGTCACTACATCTACGCGAGCCATCACGGTGCAGGCGCCAGTAGCAGCGGTGTGGTCCTGGCTCGCTCAGATCGGGCAGGACCGTGGCGGCTTCTACAGCTATGAGTGGTTGGAGAACCTGGCCGGGTGCAAGATGCACAATGCGGACCGCGTTCATCCTGAGTGGCAGCAGCGGGCGATTGGCGACGTGGTCAAGCTCCACTGGGCGCTGGGCAATAAGGTTGCCTCCTTCGAACCGAATCAGGCGATAGTGTTGGAGGGCTGGGGCGCCTTTGTGATCGAACTGCTTGATGACCAGCGCACGCGTGTGATCCTGCGCTCACGGACAGCTCGCGCGTGGTCGGCATTGTACGAAGTGCTGCTAATCGAGCTTCCACACTTTATCATGGAGCGCAAAATGCTTCTCGGCCTCAAGAAGCAGGCTGAACATGCATGGCGGAAGCAGGTAGCTGAGTCGCACTGGACTGTCGAGACCAACAGGGGACATGCTGCTTCATCCCACAAAAGCAAAGGAAAACCATTATGAAACACAAAGGCATACGGATTGCACTCGCTATTATCGAGGCATGTATCGGTCTGGGTGCTCTTGGTGGAGGCATCGCTCTTCTGATCGGCGCGTTTGACCAATGGCTACCAGTCGCCTTTCTGCAGGGCACGCCATTTAGTGACTACCTTATCCCTGGCCTGGTACTGACTGTTATCATCGGTGGCGGAATGCTGTTGGCTTCAGCTGCGCAGTTCATCCAGCGCGAGTGGGTAGTACTCCTCTCAGCGGCGATGGGTCTTATTATGCTCGGCTGGGAGATCGTCGAGGTCGCGATCATCGATCGTTATGAGCAGGCCGTCGTTCCCAGCACGGTGGTACAACAAGTGCTCTTCTCGGTGCTTGGTCTGGTGATCTTCGGGCTGGCCGCCTATCTGTGGATGACTGAGTATCGCGGTCAAAAAGAAGGAGGCATCTTGCTATGAAAACCAGGTTGTTGGTAGGACTGTTAGCCATCGCCTCTGGCGGGTATGCGTTATGTCGCCTGGGACAGCGGCGGGATGCGACCGACGCGGAAGTACATCGTCCCTTGCCAGGCGATGACCTTGTGCCTTACCCAATGGCAGAAACAACACACTCCATCGTCATTCGTGCGACTTGCGCCGCTATATGGCCCTGGCTGGTGCAGATGGGGTACGACCGGGGCGGGTGGTATACCGAAAAACGCTGGTATCAGCGGGTTGAAAGAACTCTCTGGCACAGCAAGCACCCAGCTAGTGCTGATCGAATCATCCCAGAACTGCAACACCTCAAGGTCGCTGATACCGTGCCCGATGGCCCTCCTGGGACTGCTTTCTTCACGGTTGCCGATCTAGAGCCGCAGCGAGCACTCGTCTTCTACTCTACCACCCACGTGCTCTTTCTTGCGCCTCGCTTTCTACGGAACAGTCCAAGAATTGGGATCTCTGGCGAGTTCAGCTGGACGTTCTTTCTTGAGGACGTTGGTGAACATAGCGCACGTTTGACCGTGCAGTGTCGAGTCAGCTATGGACCTCGCTTGTTCAAGATGTTGACCCTTCCATTGTTGTTCCCTACTGACTTCATTATGGCACGTATGATGCTGCAAGGGATCAAACAGCGAGTAGAGCTTACTAAAGAACTCAGTCATAATACGCTGGTGCTTTCTTGAGCGTCTGCCATTGAGCGCCGTCATGGCCAAAGACGACCAGTGCCACGTGCTCGTGCGCGACCAGATCCAGGAGTTTTTGCGTACTGGCGCGCAATTGCGTCTCGTCCTCAATAGGCCACGCTTTGCGATCAGGGGTGAACAGGCGCTGCAGGACCACAGCGTCGATAGTGAGCAGAACGTTTCCGGTCTGTGGCAGGCGCACCAGAACTGACTGATGTCCAGGCGCGTGCCCACTGGTTTCGATCAGCAAGAGGCCGGGCAGTAGCTCGGTATCTCCGTCGATGAGCCGATAGCACAACGCAGGATGATCCCAGTGCGCGCGGGCGGCTGCATAGCGCGGATTTCCGCTACGAGCCAACTCGTAGTGTACGCGCTGGACGATGAACTCCGCTCTGGGAAAGGCATCATGGTAGCCTGCATGATCTACGTCGAAATGGGTACAGATGAGGAGATCGATGTCATCTGGACGCAAACCAAGATCGCTGAGGTGCTCAAGCACATTTTTTTCATGCCCTGCTGCTGGCAAGCCCGGCGGTGGTGTATAGTCAGCAGGCAATCCGCTATCGATAAGAATGTTCTCCCCATTGCCCATCTGAACAAGATAGCAACCATTCGACCCCGCAGACGGCTGAGGGCGTGTCGGTATGGTTGAAGTACTCAATTGCAGCAGGTAGAGCCGTTGGGGCGTTGCATCGATCAGTGTCATTCGTCGATCCTTTCCTTGAATCGATGTCCCTCTCTATGGGCACACGAACAAAACAGGTTCAGTAATGAAGTATAGCAACATCTCCAACCAGAGACCGTGAGTGACATTACAGACAAAGGGCGCGTTTTGTGCTATGGTTGTAAAAGAAAATGGCTATGATTTACTCATTACTGACGGAGCAGCGGAGTACTGCTCCCTATGGTCTTCAGGACGGCGAGGCGTTGCGGGGCTTGTGAACCGCGCCCCTATATGGGGGATACAAACGAACAGGGAGGCAGGCTATGATCGATAACCCCATCTTCATGGTCGACGATTGGAAGCTGCGCGAGAAGGAGCTTCACCTGGATATACTGGCGCAGACCGAATCAGTTTTCGCCCTCTCCAATGGACATATAGGACTGCGAGGCAACCTCGACGAAGGAGAGCCGTATGGCCTGCCCGGCACCTATTTAAACTCCGTCTATGAGTTGCGACCCCTACCCTATGCGGAGGGCGGATACGGCTACCCTGAATCCGGGCAGACGGTCATCAACGTCACGAATGGCAAACTCATCCGTCTTCTCGTCGACGACGAACCCTTTGATATTCGCTATGGCGAGGTTCAGAGCCACGAGCGGGAACTCGACTTTCGGGGTGGGGTCCTCCGCCGCAACGTGCGCTGGACTTCCCCTATGGGACACACGGTTGAGGTCTCCTCGGTGCGCATGGTGTCGTTCACGCAGCGGGCGCTCGTAGCGATCAGCTATGAGGTGCTGGCGATCGAGAACGAGATGCGCATTGTTGTGCAATCGGAGCTGGTTGCGAACGAGGCGTTGCCAGGAGCAGGCAAGGATCCACGAGAAAGCGCGGCGCTTGCATCTCCGCTGGAGAGCGAAGAGCACCAGGCTCAGGGAACCTTCGGGCTCCTGGTCCATCGCACCAGGGTCAGCAACCTGCGCATTGGTGCGGCGATGGACCTTCATGTAGAAGGACCCGCCGGGACGGGCATTGAAGCTGAAAGCTATCCCGATATAGCTCGTGTATCCATCACTGCGCGCCTGAAGCCGGGCGAACGACTACGCATTGTCAAGCTCGTCACCTATGGCTGGTCGAGCCAGCGTTCCCGATCCGCACTGCACGACCAGGTCATCGCAGCCCTCTTCAGCGCTCGCTCGACCGGATGGGAAGGTCTGCTCGCCGAGCAGCGCGCCTACCTGGACGATTTCTGGGCGCGAGCAGACGTTGAGATCGAGGGTGACCCGGAGATTCAGCAAGCCCTGCGTTTCGCACTCTTCCATATCCTGCAGGCAGGCGCGCGCGGTGAACGGCGACCGATTCCAGCCAAAGGGTTGACGGGTCCCGGCTACGACGGCCACACTTTCTGGGACACGGAGACCTTCGTCCTACCGATACTCATACTGACGCTTCCGCGCGCCGCCGCAGACGCGCTGCGCTGGCGACAATCGATTCTCGGCAAGGCGAAAGACCGGGCGTACCAGCTCGGACTACATGGGGCAGCCTTTCCATGGCGAACGATCAGAGGCGAAGAGTGTTCGGGATACTGGCCAGCGGGCACTGCCGCGTTTCACATCAATGCAGCCATCGCATATGCCGTGACCAGCTATGTCGGGAGTAGCGACGATACGAAGTTCGAGGAAGAGGTGGGGCTCGAACTGCTCGTCGAGACGGCGAGACTGTGGCGTTCGCTTGGCTTCCACGACGCCGACGATCGCTTCTGCATTGATGGCGTTACCGGACCAGACGAATATAGCGCCCTCGCCGACAACAACGTCTACACAAACCTGATGGCGCAGCATAATCTGCGCTACGCGGCGGATGCCGTGCAACGCTATCCCGCTAAAGCGCGCGAACTTGGCGTCGACTCCGAAGAGGCCGCTAGCTGGATCGACGCAGCTGAGAAGATGTTTATCCCATACGACGAACGCCTCAAAGTAACGCCACAGGACGATTCTTTTACCAGGCACAAAGTGTGGGACTTCGCCAACACGACGCCGGACCAGTACCCTCTGCTCCTGCACTTTCCGTACGTTGACCTCTATCGCAAGCAGGTCGTCAAGCAGGCCGACCTCGTCCTGGCAATGCAGCTCTGCAGCAACGCCTTTACAGCGGAGCAGAAGGCACGCAACTTCGCTTATTATGAGGCACTCACCGTGCGCGACTCCTCGCTATCGGCAAACACTCAGGCCGTCCTTGCCGCCGAAGTGGGCCAGCTACAGCTTGCATATGACTATCTTGGCGAAGCAGCGCTCATGGACCTCGACGACCTGGAGCATAACACACGGGACGGACTCCACATCGCCTCGCTCGCGGGAGCCTGGATGGCACTGGTCGCGGGCTTCGGCGGCATGCGCACGCAGGGTGGCTCGCTCTCCTTCGCGCCGCGCCTGCCGGAAGGGATCAGACGGATCGTCTTCCGCATCTTGTACCGTGGGCGTCGCCTGCGTATCGAGGTGACTGCGCAGGAAGCGACGTACCACCTGCTCGACGGTTCACCGCTGAAGAGCTGGCACCACGGCGAAGAGATTACCTTGTCTGTGGATGATGCAATAAGCCGGTCCATTCCTCCTATAAAGGCGGGCCCCAGACCTACTCAACCAAAGGGGCGCGCGCCGGTCCCGCGTGGAGCACGGCGCACGTCGTGACATCATGAGTTATCCCGGTAACTGTTCAGGTGCCCTTTTGACTCATCAGCGCCTTTGGCGCTTCGCAAGCCCTTTGGTGTGGGTGGCGCGCTGGCGGTCTGCGCCGCCAGCGCGCCACCCACACAGGAGTCGTGCGAGCCGCAAAGCGCGCGGAGCCACGAGGAGTCAGGACGAGGGAATCTGAACAGTTACGCGGATGGAGAAGCATCGAACCCCTGTTCGAAAATTCCGGGATAACTCATGACCGGTTGCGCAGCACCGCAGGCGCTGCGAGGCCAGCTGAGGTAGATCTAAATGGCCGTGGCTAGATCTCTTCCGGCAGCGGCCCCATGTGCCCGGACCAGATCTGGCGGGCGAGCGCACGCGCATCGTAGCTCGCTCCGTAGCCCGCGAAGTACTGGCAGATGCGTTCGACATCACGGGCCAGCAGAGAGAAGACATCCGAATTGTGATAGGGATCGACGGCCTGCGCGAAATCGATCACCTTCACGCTCCCTTGCCAGTAGAGGACATTGTAAGCCGACAGATCGCCATGAATGCGACCGTGCACCAGCGCGAGTTCGATATTATGCAGGATGCACTCGAAGAGGGGCTGCACCTCCTCTTGTTCGAGCATGACATCGTTCAGACGAGGGGCTGGCTCTCCGGCGGCACCGATGTACTCCATCAGGACAGCGTTGCCGATCTGGGCAACCGGGCACGGAACGTCGGCCCCATGCGCAAAGAGCAGACGCTGCGTCTGATACTCGTACTCGATCCAGGACGCGACCTGGGCGGCGCGTCCCTTCTCCGTCTTGCGTGTGGCGGCGCTGCCACGCCGGCTGTTGCCGTGCTCCGCTTGCCCCTGCTCATCGCGCTGGACGCGGCTGAAGCGATAGATGGCGTCGTTGCGCAGGCTACGAAACATGCGCGGACGATAGATCTTCGCCGCGAGGTACTGCACGCCCGTTGAAGGATGCGCCGTACAGCAGTAGACTGTGGCTTCTTTTCCACTATGCGCCTCGTGCAGAACATCGGTAATCAAATGCTGATCATAGAACGGCATCAGCGACGAGAGTATCCAGGGCGCGTCGCGCCTGGACGCCAGCAAGGTAGGATGGAACGCCGGACGAGCCGTTGGCTGCTCTTCGTACGCCTGCTCGCGCAGCCAGCGTTGTACCGCTGAGCTGCTTTCGTAACTGGTCTTGCGCGTTGGTTTCGTATCGGTATGATTGCGGGCGCGGGCGCGTTCGCGCGCCCCCGGCTTTATTTTTACAAACGTTTTGGGCTCCTCGGAGTCATCGTCGAAATGTCTCTTCAAAAGAATTGCTCCTATGGAAAGGCAGGTACATTCCCTCCCGACATCATGGGAAATGAGCGCCTGTCTCACAGAATTTCGGACATGTACAGCAGACAAAAAGAGCGCAGCATGCCGCAACGAGACGGGGCGCGAGAGAACGCACCGGGAATGTTTAAGAATGGGAAGTTATTTCGCGAGGGGGCAGTAGTACAGAAAAAGTGTCTGGTTGGAGCAAGCCGCAGCCGGACAGAGAAGAGAGGAGAAGCTACGTGCCAGGAGCGCCGCGCATAGGGCGAATGCAATGCTTCGAGAAGACCAACTCTCAAAATCTCATAGGCCAGGGAATGCTTTATCGGACAGTACCATACCCCGTGGAAACAACGAGAACTACAAACCTTGTCATAATAAGCACCTCCAATCTATTTAATGTTCGAGAAAGAGCTTACCATATAGGGACGCGAAAAGCAAGAGATTTTTAGTGTAGAGTTTTTTGCGAGCTTGCAGCTCACAAAAAACTCTACAAACTATGTAAACGTCGAAGGCGCGGGGTGTAACAATTTATAGCGTGCCGAACTGCTCCATATGCTTGCGTTCGCGTTCGAGCGCGCCGGCGGGGAAGGGCTTTTCGCCTCCGATCATGCGCGCGTCGAGCGTGAGTTGGGCTGCCTCTTCCATAATGATAATCAATTGCGCGACGGCAAGCACATCGCGAGCGAAGGCCAGCAATCCGTGGTTTGCCAACAACACAGCCGGAACGGTCGGATGCAGCCGCAGTTGTTCCACGATGTAGGAGACGGCCTCCGCTGAACCACGCGGAGCCCAGTCCGCCACAGGAATAGCTTCGGTGATACCGAAACGCAGGAACGCCTCGTACACACAGGGCAGAGGCTGCTGGGCGAGGGCAAAGCTCGTCACGCGGGGCGAATGCGTGTGAATGACAGCCTGCACATCGCGCCGCTCACGATAGACGCACGCGTGCATACCGACGATCTCACGCGTAGTCGGATCAAGGTTTCCCTCCACCACCTCGCCATCAAAGGTAACGACCACCAACTGCTCCGTTGTCAGGTGAGCGATGTGGCTTACCGACGTGAGCAGGAGCTGCTCCTTTACAGGCAGACGTACACTCATATTACCATGCCCGCTATGTGACAGCACGCCAGCCTCGGCCAGTCGTCGGGCGGCCTGCACCATTTGTTCTCGCAGGTTCTTATAGCTCAGATCTGTCATGAGTTCCTCCCATTCATCTCCCCGCGCTCGCGCGAGAATCTCCTCGACCACTGCGGTCTTGGCATCAGCATAGTTCTGTGGTAACTCCTCAGCTCTGCTGAGGACTTGCCAAAGTGAGAGAAACCAGCTAAAGGAAAGCGATGAAGCCAGAAGAAGAACTGCAAGCCCTTCGGGAAGAGTTGCAAGCCGTCCGAGAAGAAAATCACATGC